>Ga0208279_1001476_pt1 | contig 12698 bp, 12 predicted proteins | sample AntAceMetag02UKM_FD_184766 | JGI IMG/M metagenome (GOLD analysis project Ga0208279, IMG submission 184766) | Saline lake microbial communities from Ace Lake, Antarctica - Antarctic Ace Lake Metagenome 02UKM (SPAdes) (version 2) | ecosystem: Environmental > Aquatic > Non-marine Saline and... | reverse complement strand
CCGCCTTGAACGTCGTAGTGCCAGCCTCTATGTCATACTGAGAAACTCTTTGCGTTCTTAGCGCCTTTGCGTGAGCTCCAAGCCCTTCTCCCTTTCAGACAGACCTTTCTTCCCACACCCCCACACAAAACCTATCAGCCCCACGCCTTATACGCCTTCGTACCGTGTGTACCACCATTGATCCTCGCTGGCCTCCTTGACCAGGGGTCATAATGCTGTCCTCCTTGTCCTCCTTGCCTCACCGCCTTGAACGTCGTAGTACCAGCCTCTATGTTATACTGAGAAACTCTTTGCGTTCTTAGCGCCTTTGCCTGACCTCCAAGCCCTTCTCCCTTTCACACAGACCTTCCTTCCCACACCCCCACACCCCCACACGAATACCTGTCATTCCGAGAATCTCTCTGCGCCCCTTGCGCCTTTGCGTGAGAAGCTTTGACGTTTGCCCAAAGGCGTACGCATGGGGTATAATTCGGCCATTCCCGGTTTGATAGGAGGCCCGTTGATGAACAAGTCCGACACACTGGAGACCGTCCGCAACCTCACTCCAGACAGGATGCTCTTCTCGTCGGGCGCCACGCTCAAGATCGCTCTTCTGCGACTGGTCGCTCGTTTGCTGCCGGGTGGCTTTACCCTCTGGCTCTCACTGCTGGACGACGGCAGGCTGGAGAGAAGGGTGCAGGTCAAGTTCGGCCTTGGTTCTATCATCCCGGGCAGCAGAACCTACGCCGTTCCCCGCTTGCATCTGATCGTGGAACGGCGGGATTGGCTGGCTCTGCAAGAGCAGGCGCTGCGGGCGATAGAGAAAGGGTCGGATGAATCTCCACCGTCGCAGCAGGATGGGTCCGGCCCGCCTCTCAAGTTCGTTTTCGGCCTGCTGCGCCGGATCGGCCGCGACCTGGCTGACGTGCATGGTCGCATTCGGATCAACTTCCTCGAAGTCGAGCATGCGCGCACCGAGCACACGCGCACCGAGCATGCTCGGACCTTGACTCTGGCTCTTGATGACGACTCCATCGCTCCATCGGGAAGCTTCTTTGATGTGGACATCCCCGGCGTGGTCCTCGACAGCCTCCTGGCCGGTGACTTGGATCTGAGCAGTGCCCTCTTACGCGGACGCATCCACGTCGGTGGCGACACAGGCTTGGCGGCCCGGTTGGTGAACGCGATCAACCCTCCGCCCGCGGACCGGCCTGGTTTGCCCACACCTAACACCTATATCGGTCTCAGCGATCACCCCCTGGACCGGAAAGCGATCAACCTGGCTAATGTCTTTGACCTCTTCGGCAGCCCGCCTCGCACGGCGGCCTGCGTGCTGAGAGTTAGTCTTCGAGAGCGGCGGGGCAACAGCTTCGTCTTCCGCGCTCGGGGCTACGACGTTTACCACAATCGCCGCATGGAGGCGGATCACAAATACGTCACGACGGACGAGATGCCCTATATCGAGATGACCTGGAGGCTCGACTTCCTGCGCTCCAATGTCTATCGGGTACGTCTGTCCAAGGGCGACAATGTGCTTGATAACACGACGCCCATGGTCGTGGGCAACATCGTCGACTCGGAACTTGCCGTAACGCGGCAGGTCGTGCCGCCTTGGGGTCTCTTCGGAGGCAAGCCAGGTGCGGTGGGGAAGGTCATCGTGCAGCGGGACACGAGCAGAGAAGGAGAGCGTTCACGACCGAGCTTGCTCTACCCAGGCGAGTCGGTCTCGGTCATCACGCCCGGAGCCGGGGGCTACGGCGATCCCAGAGAGCGAGACCGTGCGCTGGTGCTGCGAGACCTGGCGGAGGGAAAGATCTCGAGAGAGTCGGCGATCCGGGACTACGGGCTGGATCCTGGCGAGATGGCCTAGTAGCCGACCGAGGCTGGGCAATCACCAGACCGGAGGAGAAACCTCTCCTCACGCCAACATGGTGAAGATGACCAGGTTAATCCTCAGGGCCTAACTGCCCGCGTGGCGATGAAAGTCGGCATGTACTTCGTAAGCAGGTCGTTTTCCTCTTCACCATAAGCATCCTCGAAGAAAGCGGTGAGCTGAAAGCCTGCGTCGAGTTGTCCACCGATCTGATCCTCCAGAGTGTGGCTGAACTCGAGAGGTGCTCCTGTTTCGATGTGTCGCTGTCTCTCCGCTGCGGTCAAGCTGGTCAGATCAGAGTAGGGGAGCGCGTACTTGATCTGGAGGATGCCGGTGCGATCAGCAAGATCGTAGTCGAAGAGGTAAGTCACTGGGTTCGAGAACCCAGCCAGCATTACACCTCCGCGACGCAACACTCGGAAAGCCTCTTCCCACACGGAACGTACGTCAGGAACGAATATGTTGGAAACCGGATGAACGATGAGATCGAAGCTCTGGTCGGAGAACATAGAGAGGTCAGCCATGTCACCTTCGACTGTGGTGATGGCGAGCGTATGCCGCTCAGCGGCGAGTCGATCCTGCTGCAACTGTCTGGGTGAATTATCCAGAACGGTTACCTGTGCCCCGGCCGCGGCCAGGATTGGGCCTTGCTGCCCCCCGCCCGAGGCCAGGCAGAGGATGGCAGTGCCTTTCAGGTCAGGGAACCACGTTCTCGGAACGGGTTTCGAGGGTGTCAGGAGGATCTCCCATTCTCCTCGCCTCGCAGCAGCGATCGCCGCTTCGCTCACCGGAATGGTCCACTTGTTTCCACCTTCAACTTCCTTATCCCACGCAGTGCGATTGTGTTCTCGAATATCCACTAATACTCTCCTTTCGAAATCGTAGAACAGAGACCTCAATCGCCAACTACGCTTTCGAGGATCGTGAACTGTTGCGTGTCACAATCGATCTCAGCCTGAATACCGTATGGCAATATCAACATCGGGTCAGTGTGGCCAAAATCCATGTGCGTGATGATGGGTAAATCTGTCAGGCCTTCCTCTTCAAGGACCACCTGGGAGATAACCTTGTCGTATTCATCGAATTGCTCTGGTGGTACTTGCCCGCCTGGCCGACCAAACAAGACACCCGAGAGTTCCTTCAGGATTCCCATCGCAGCGTAGGTGCGAAGCCCCCGCAGAACCCTATTTGGCGGAGGAGCTCCCTCAGAAGTTTCCAGGAACAGGATAGCACCTTGCCACATCTCCGGTTCAGGCCAACAGTCCGTTCCACGTAACCAATCTAGCACATCAAAGCAACCGCCTATCAAATGCCCGCGACGCGACCCGTGCCCTTGAAGGAATTTCCATCCTGTGGATGAAGTGAGCTTGCGCTTGCGCGTTTGATTCTCAGGCTCAGCCCAGTCAAGAAACTCCACGGTCCAGCCCTCAGTATTGGGGGCAACGTTTCCAATGGGCGCGGACGAGAAGAGCGTCTGATGCACCGAATCGGCCATGTAGGAGAACATCCCGCCATTCTCGGCAAACCCCGCCATGATGGACGGCCCATAGAACGAGACTAGCCCTGCTTTGAAACACGCCATATGAGTGACGGTTGTGTCAGAGTACCCCATGAAGATCTTGGGGTTTGAACGTATGACCTCCAAATCCAGGAAAGGTAAGATTCGAATTGAGTCATCGCCGCCAATGGTAGAAATGATGGCTTTGATAGACGAATCGGCGAACGCTTGCATCAAATCGTCAGCTCTCGCTTGAGGGTTGCGCTGAAGCCACGAAGCATCGCGTAGCGCATGAGGCATTTCAACGGCCGTCACTCCGAATTCGTCCTGTAGCTGCCGTTTGCCGGCTTCGTATCGATAGGGGAACACTCCCGGACCACCCCAAGACAAGGAGACTGTGGCTACCTTGTCACCAGGTTGCAGCTTTTTCGGTTTCATCATATCAGTTATCACGATTCATGCTCCCTGTTCCTGCGTAACGTCAGTATCTCAACACCCCGGTATGCATCGTCATCTTCCATTCCCCACCCACCTTGGCATATACCTTACAGACTCGACCTAGCCACTGATCCTCATGCCTTCTGATATCGACCCAAAGTGTGTCAATATCCACCACGGCAAAGGCACCATCCCCTTCTTCAGAGATCTCGATCTTTCTTGTCTCTCTTCTGTTGTGGACAAGTTTGTGCTCCTGAAAGAAGTGCTGATAGACTGATCTCCAGCGCTGGTGGTCAAACTTGCCCAGTACCATTACCCAGCTCATTGGATCATGGTCACTACTGGTGGGTGGCCAGGGCCAGACCATATCAGGATGAAATATGGACAGTAGTAACTCGACGTCTTGCGTGTCCCACGCTTGCGTTTCCCGATCGACGATTTCTTGAATCTCCTCTTTCGTTCTTCTCACAACTAACTCCTTGATCACGACGGCGGCCCAACTACTGAATAGACCGCCTTACACTAGTGGTCTGTCAAGGCTGTATTGATGACCTGTCATTCTGAGCGACCAAAGGGAGCGAAGAACCTCGTTCGCGTTGAGCATACATTCTGCTGTGCAAACAACGGGATTCTTCGCTTCCGCTACGCTCTGGCTCAGAATGACAACCCGTCAATTGACGCTTGACAATGCACTAGCTTTGACCTTGGATGCAGCTCTTCTCATATTCAATCCCAGACCAGCCCAGATCCGGGTCAACCTTTGTCTCCCTGATTTTTGCAAACCCCATCTTCTCGTAAAAATGCTGGTTTCGAATAGCCCAACTGGGCGTGCCGAGGATCCACTTCCCGGCCTCTGGAAATGCCCTGAACATCAATTTAAAGGCTTGTTGGCCTATTCGCCGGTTCTGAAAATCAGGATCAACGAATATTCGACCTACCTCATAGCACCCTTGTCCCATATCGAAGACGATGATCCCGCCGACAATCTGACCGTCGAATAGAATCTTGAAGTACGGAGTCTTGGCGATCCACCCGGCGTTCCAGTCCACCGAGTCGTAGCCGGGAGGGCCTCCCATAATGCAACCGGGCGGTTTCAGCTTGTTGTCATCTTTGAAAGTGCGAGTCTGAATCTCGGTCAGTTCTTCAGCATCTTCTCTGGTGGCTCTCTCGATCGTGATCGTCTCCTGTTCCATTCATTGTCCCACACTGTCGATTGTCCCTCGAAAAGCATCTCCTTGGCAGAGTGGCCAATCTCACCGGCACTGCGGTATCTTTCGAAAGCTCGAACACATCCTCAGTATAGTAGATCTTCATGTCAATTGTATATCCATTACCATTAATCCCAGGGAGCCAAAGAGCAGGACGATACTCAGTAGCAGAGCAACCCAAGTGTTTTGCAGGGAGGGCAACGCCGTTGTTTCCCATGATGTGTCTTGAGCGGTAGTCAGCCAGATAGGCCAGCTAATGAACTTGCGACGAGCTGTCCAGACTTTGAGCGGGTAAAGGGCCAACCCACCCACCATCGCCGCTACCGACATCATGAACCAGAGCAGTGGATTACCCAGATCAGTCGGACCTGGAAACCACCACTGTTGCAGGAAGAACACCGTCGGGAACATGCCCACAAACGTCAGGTTTGCCGAGATGAACTCTGTCAGGGCTGACCGTCGAACTGCTACCCAGTACTTGATGTCCAGCCGGGCGGCTGCATGAGGAGCAGCCAAGATCAGCAGATTGATGACAAAGGGTAGGGCATAGGTGAGGCCCAGGATGCTCGCTGGTCCGGGGTTGGGCTGGATGTAGACGAAGAACAGTACCGCAAGGATCAACGAGATGACGTACACAGCTACTCGGCAAACACTTGCACTGAGAGCCCTCTGCCAGGTCGTCCTCTGAGTCTGCGGCCGCCGGTGCGAAAACTGGTAGGCCAGCCAACCGACCAGGCCAAAGACCGCAGTGATCGCCCCCCAGGCCAGCAGGATTCTGATGGATGGTCGTGTGCCAAAGACCAGGTCCAATAGCACAAATGCCAAGGAACATGCTGCCAGGAACAACCAGCCCTTCGCCACGTCTTTCCAGACGCCCACATCGGCCTTGCCCTGGTATCGCAGATGCTCCTTTTCGGCTTGGTCCACCGTTTCCTGTGAAAAGAGGTCGCGGATGCGCGTAGGCGAAGGCGTTCTGGCCAGTTCCTGGGCGACATAGAGGGTGACGACCTCATCAAACTGGTGCCAGTGACACAGGTAGATCACGCCATCGCGCAGGTCGAAGACATTCGAATAGAGGGTATTCGTTGCAGCGCCTTCAACGTGGACCGCGTTCAGGATAGACCAGAAATGGTACACTGTCAAATCCTCTTCGCTCTGGATTTCCTTCAACATCACTGTGGCGGTGTCGTACCTCCAACAGGGCAGATCGCCATACCGGTTTTCTGGATTTCCTCGGTTGAAATTGGTTGAAACCAGGAACCCGTCGCCTTCCTGCTTTCTCGTGAAATCGAGTTCGCCATCGGATCCTGCACTGATTACTACTGCGTCTCCTAGCGCATCTGCCAGAAAGACTTGGTATTTCATCGGCAACCCCCAGTTGTATCGATGATGGCGTCTGGCGATGTCGATGGCTTCTTCCACGGTGGCGGCTTCTCTCATGATCGTCTCCACGATCCATCCAGGAGGCGCAGCAGGGAGTTCGGGGCGCGGGTTCAGATCCAATGGCGGCAGTCCGTTGGTGTCAAAGGCGAGCCCCTTTTCGTTGATGCCGCCTTGCGGAGCGAGATTGTCGAACCCGATGTATACTCCGCCGTAGGTTCCTTCAGTGGAGGGGATGACCCAGTAGTACGTGTTCGGATTGGTGTAGTCTTCGTTGTTACCAAAGAGGACCGTGTCGCCGTGGGCAGCCGCGAAGATGGTGCAAGAGCCGGGGATGACCCATGCGATGGCTGACTCATCCGAGTGCCTGTCGCTGCAAGAATCAGACGGGGACGAAGGCCAGAGGGGACGCGGCACACCGGTCGTTCGAGCTGGTTCTGAATGTAGTATCCCGCCGCCAAACAGGAGAGTGATGGCCAAAGCAAAAGGAAGTAGTTTCTCTTTCAGCATTTCCAAGATCGACCTCTTTGAGAAAACCATTAAGTGACCAGAATACTAGGCTGTCCAAACCTCCGCGATGAACCTCTGCCGAAGTCTGATAGGATAGCCTTTTGGTAAGCATCTTCAATAGTGCAAGTCTGCTTTTCTGTCAGTCTTTCGAAGTCTTTCAATGGGGCTTCTTCGATTTCACCCATTTCCTAACTCCCGCTGACGTTTGATCTTTGCAGCAGACGGATGATACCCAAGATGAAGTTGAATCGTGGGACTCGTTGGAGATACTGCTTGTAGGGTTCTCCCAGTTGGGCAAGGCAGTATCTCTCCTCCTTCACAGCTTGCATGTAGAAGAGCGAAGCTCCCACTGTCGCCAGCAGGACGGCTGCCCAGTGTTGGGACAACAGGGCGAATCCACAGGCGAACAACATGTAGCCGAGATACTGCGGGTGGCGGGTGATGGCGTACAAGCCTCGGTCTACGACGATTCTTGTCTGCATATAGGTCTGGCCGTCCTTTCCCCCGTACTTTGTGAGCAGGTAGAACGGAGCAAAGATGAAAACGGCGGCCAGCAACAACAGGAGAACCCCCGCTCCACGCAGGTATGGATCGTAGCCCCTCGCCAGAAACTGGGTGACAAGGGGAAGAGAGATCGTAACCAGCGAAGCGAGCCAGGCGAGAAGCCTGGGTGGTTCCGCTTGGTAGTCATCATCCGGGGTATGTTTCTGTACTTTGAGTCTTTCATTTTCTTCTATCGTGGCCTGCTCAATTTCAACCATTTCTTACCTCCAATTACTCAACTGGTAAAGCTCACCTCACACCTGCGGCTAGTGCTGTACCCATAGCCCCCAAAGCTGCCCCAGCGACGAGGACCACAAAGCTCAACAATATCCAGGGCCACAAGCGGCGCCACGGCGGAAAGGAGACTACCGTCGTGCTATCACCAGCCTCGTCTGTGTTCCCAGGCAGCGCTGACCAGGCGATGAAGCCACGGCGAACGGCCCAGGTGTGGTAGGCGTAGAGCAACAACCCACCCACGAATGCACTCAGGACAGCGATGGCCCACCACGTCAGGAGGGTCAAGGATTGGAATACGTAAACTTCTGTTCCACTACACCATCCAGGTCAAACAACCTGATTGTAGAGCCGTCCAACACGACGAGACTGCAGGTACCCTCAGGGCTCAAGCTCGTGAGTTTGAAGCACAGCGTATCGCCTTCGGTCCACCATTCCCCCGTGTCTAGCAGAACGTCATTCAATGAAGCCGAGACTTTGCCATCCTCGGATAGAGTTACGACGCATAGCTCGGAGCCGCTCCCAGTCTGCAGGGTGCTCCCCGCGATGGTCTCGTGCAGCGTTTCAGCCGTGAGCCGGACGCCTTTCGCTGAGTCGATAAACGGGGCCTCGCCGATCTCCGTCTCGCCAGCCGCATCCAGGATTAACCACAACAGCAGGCCTATCTGTGCATCGTCCAGGTCTACGTCCCCTTGGTCGGTGTTGACCCGGTGGACGATAACCAGATTCCGGTAAGGGAGCACAATGACTCTATGACCACGATAACCACTGGCGTAGTAGCTATGCTCTTTCACCTCGACGTTGGGAAGCAGCCCGCCCTTGACGCCAGTCCACCACAAGTAGCCGTAGCCGCCGTCAGGGCCGTGTTCGGAGTGGCTGGCGGTGCTTTCCCGAACCCAGTCGGCGGGAACGATCTGTTGATCCTGCCACCGACCTTCACGCAGGAACAGTAGACCGAAGCGGGCAAGGTCGCGAGTGCTCATGCGGAAGCCGTAGTAGGGATGCATGGAGCAGGACTCATAGCTATATCGCAGGTCCTCTATGGGATAGTCCTGCATTCCGATGGGATCGGCAATGCGCGTTTTGAAGGCCTGGTAGATATTCTCCTCGCCTGTCTCAGTGTCAAAGATGGTTCCCAAGGTGTTGAAATCCCAGTTGTTGTAATACCAGAAAGTGCCGGGCAGGTGGCTACCTCGCTCAGGCCGCTTGGCTTTCATGCTCGCCGCTTCACCGGCAGCCGGAATATAGACGCCGGACCGTGCCTTCAACAGGTCGGCGACGGTGGCCTGTTTCTCCGTTTCCGTCAGGGGTGTGTAGTCATCAATGCCCAGTTCCTTGAGCGTTCTTGACAGGTCTATCTTTCCATCGGCCACGTAGATCCCGTAGAGAGCGCTGATCAGGCTCTTCCGCATGGAATGGCACTGGTAGTTCCGCGTGATATCCCCCCAGGCGTCAACAACCACTCCGTCATCCACGATCATCACGGCCGCCGTGCCGATCTTCTCCGAAAACTCCTGGACAGCAGCAAGCTTCTCTAACGACCAACCCAGGTCCTCTGGCTTTTCTGCCGACTGCCATGTAGCGTCTGGGTAGACTGCCGGTGTCGGCGTTGGTGATGCGGGTGGCTGACCACAACTGGTCAGCAGCACTGTTAGCGCCATAGCGGCGAAAAGTAGTTGCTTCTTCATTCTCGTATCCCTAATCCTCCCTGTCTTTGTGATGTCTTCTGACGTGACTACTCTTTGCTTTCCATTCGCTTGACCAACAGTAAGGGCAGGCCCAAATCGCGGATCTTGCCCAACAGACCATGCAATGCGGCCTGATCGGCTACCGGGCCAGTCAGGATGGTTGCGTCGTTGGCCTGCGGAGTGATCGTGAGGCCATCAAACCAATCGGACCATTTCTGGTCGAGATTTCCTTTCACCTCAATGTGATAGACTGCTTGTGTGTCAAATTCACGCCCATCGGTCATAATGAGTGCCTCCCTGTTTGGACTCTAGTTGAGCACTTGCAGGTCTGCTGCGTTAGGCAATGACACGCTGCTTCATGTCGCATCACGGGTCTGCAACTGATGACCCCACGCGACCAGTAGCTCACCGAGGCGAGCCAGCAGTCGTCGAAGTCCTTGCATGAGTGGCAGATCGCGCTTCGGAACTAGCAGGCTCAAGCGGTACTGCTCCGCCCGGGCTATCTCATCCTTACGACGCTCGACTTCATACAAGTAGTCAACAAAGGTGATCATTTCACTCCCCTTACACCACTGCACTCTGCACATAGTATAGTGGTCAATCTGGGGATTTGTCATCCCCCAAATTGGGGATTGAGTTGGGGATTGTAGAGGCAATAAGCAGAGTCCCTCACTTGGGTAGTGGGGGACGTAGGGGTTGGACTTGGACGTTCTACCTAAAGCAGATTCAAGTCCTTTGCTTGCGCAACGGCCTCGTAGCGACTGTGGACGCTCAATTTGCTGTAGATGCTCTTTGAGTGAGATCGAAGCGTGCTGACAGCAATGAAGAGTTCTTGAGCAATATCTGAAATCGATAAGCCCGTCCCTAGAAGTCGCAGCACCTCCAACTCGCGTTCGCTAAGAGGCTCGACCAGAGAAGACGAAGGATCAAAGACCAAGGACGAAGAGGAGGGTTCCGTCATTTGTCCCTTCGGCAAGCTCAGGCCAAGGTCTTTGCCTTTCGTCTCCTTCTCCAATGCTGCCAAGAGCTTGCTCACGTACTCCACCGAGATCCCCCGGGCTGCTGCTTGGTTCAGTAGTTCGCCCATGGGCGCACCCTCATCTACGAAGGTGCGCACGTAGCCTTTCGGCTCAGCCAGGGAGATCGCGCGTTCCAACGCGGTCAGTGCTTGATCCAGGTTACCTTGCGCCTGTAGGGCCATCGCCTGTAGAACCAGGATCTCAACTACATGACCCATCGCTCGTGCTGGCTCCGCCGCTTCCAACAGCCGTTTCAAGACTCTCAGAGCTTCATCCAACCTGCCCTGCGCGATGCGGACCCGCGCTAGCGTGAGGTACACGAACTCGTACTGAAAGCCGGGTTCATCATCCATGCTCAACCAGTTCTCTTCCTGTGAGGCCCAACGATACGCCGCTGCCACGTTCCCCTGCGCTAGCCACAGCCGTGCCTCCTGTGCGGCGGAACGGGCGTAGAACCAGGGTGATACACCGCTGGCGACTTGCTTGGCGTTCTGCACTGCGTCGAGCGCGCCGTTTGTATCACCGGTCGCCTGGAGTGCTGCTGCCAGATTGATGTACCCGCCTATAAGGATTTCTGCCCATCCCCATTGGTCGCATTGACGGATACCTTCTCTTGCGTGGCGCAACGCTGACTGCAGGTCGTTCCACTGGCGCAGCACAACGCTTAGACTCACATGTGCGTACCCTGTGATCGGCAGTCGCCGTCCACTCTGTACCGCATATTCGTCGGCAAGCACCAGTGCATGCCTGCAGGTAGCTGCCGCTTTGTGAAGCCGTCCTTGCATGATTTGTAGCCCAGCCCAATCAGAGAGAACGTTCACCGCCACGTGATTGTGGCCAGCCATCAGGCTAATGGTGCTCGCCTCGGCGAAGGCCCGATCCGCCGCAGCGAGATCGCCGCTCCATCGGAGCGCGTTGGCCAGCAGCGACGTCGTCCAACCGCGTGCCGTCCAGTCCTGCTCGGGCAAGCGTTCCAGGGCCTCGCGAGCGAGTGCAGCGGCACGGGGCATATCACCCTCGAGAGCTATGGTGTAGGCTCGGATGGAGACAATATGCCCTATTACGTGCTCGTTGATGCTAACATCACTGGTTGGAACTATCCGCAAGGATTCCTCGGTATCAAGGAGTAGTGCTTCGAGGGCGTCCATCTGGCCGGCGTATATAAACGCCCAGGCGCGAGCGACACATAGCCAGGGCTGGGATTTTATCATCTCTTTGGGCAGCGCGTCGAGCCGCGCTACCAAGGTCGCCAACTCGCCGTGGTCCATCATAGCGAAGGCATTTCCTGCGATCAGACGAGACACCCGTTCGACGTCATTGATCGCTAAAGCGTGGTTCACCGCTTCAGCCATCATCCCTCTTTTCTCGTACCATTCGCTGGCATGAAGGTGCAAAACGGGCAGAATGTCAGATTGCGTTGCCTCCAATCGTTTGCGCAGCAGATCAGCGAAGAGGTGATGGTAACGATACCAGTGGCGCTCGTCGTCCAGGGGAATCAGAAACAAGTTGTTCTGTTCGAGTTGGGCGAGGATGGCTTGGCTATCGGCTCTCCCTGTGATGGCGTCGCACAGAGGCGCGCTCATTCGCTCAAGGATGGAAGTCCTCAGCAAGAAACCCTGGATGTCGTTGGATTGCCGATCGAGGACCTCTTCCACCAGATAATCCAGGACGAAACGATGGCTGCCGCTGAATGTTTTGATGAACGCGGACACGTCTTCTCGTCCCTGCATCGAGAGGGCAGCCATCTGCAGCCCTGCGACCCAGCCTTCGGTGCGAGCATCCAGAGCAGCGATGTCCTCTGCCGATAGCCCCAGCCCCATCACGTCGTTAAGGAAAGCGGCAGCTTCGGTGGGAGTAAATCGCAGATCAGTTACGCGCAGTTCAGTGAGTTGTCCTCGGCCGCGCAGGTGAGCCAGGGGAAGAGGTGGGTCGGCCCGGGTAGAAATAGCCAGGTGCAGTTGCGGTGGCAGATGGTCGAGCAGAAAGGTGATGGCCTCGTGAATCGGTTGGGCAGTGATGAGGTGGTAGTCGTCGAGGATGAGGACGATATTGCCTGGAATGTCTGTGACCTCGTTGATCAGGGCTGTCAGAACCGATTCAACTGGTGGTGGCTGAGGGGATTGCAGTGCCATCAGCACGTCTTCCCCGAGGTTTGGCTCAATCGTCTGCAGAGCGGTGATGAAGTAGGCCAAGAATCGCGTCGCATCATTGTCGTCTTTATCCAGCGATACCCACGCGATTCGTAGGGGCAAGGTAAGCGGTGGAGAGAATGGGGGGGCAGCAGGCTTTTGCGTCGCTTGCCTCGTCCCTATCGCTTGAACCCATTCG
>Ga0208279_1001475_pt1 | contig 12700 bp, 13 predicted proteins | sample AntAceMetag02UKM_FD_184766 | JGI IMG/M metagenome (GOLD analysis project Ga0208279, IMG submission 184766) | Saline lake microbial communities from Ace Lake, Antarctica - Antarctic Ace Lake Metagenome 02UKM (SPAdes) (version 2) | ecosystem: Environmental > Aquatic > Non-marine Saline and... | reverse complement strand
AATCTACTGACTTCCTCTACATTGAATTGCCCTCGATATCGGTATATGGCTCTATATCGAGCCCCTCTGGCAATTCTTCCCCTAGCTCGATAGCCAATGCTTTTAAAAGGGTGTTTTCCATTTCCAGCCGTTTAACCCTGGCCTCAAGGCTGTCCCGGTCTTTTTTGGGCCTGCCTTTGCGTGGTTTTTTCAACCCCGCAGTCCCTTCTTTACGGTAGATCCGCATCCAGGCTTTCGCCCGGCCAGGATCGCGTATTTCTAGCCTTTCAGTGATTTCCTTATATGGCAGTCCCTCCTCTTCGAATAACCGTATTGCTTCTAGCTTGAGCTCCAGCGGATAATCTTTACTTCCTCTTTTTCTGGCCATATAAAAACACCTCCCTTACTTATATTGTACGAGAGGTGCTTTTTATTTTGTGTCCTGTTTTTGGGGTTCAGTTCAAAATATGAGGGATTTTTAGTTGAATATTTTGGGGTCTCTAAGCTTTTATTTCACTTGTCTTAGATTGTTTTGTTCCTTGCAGCAATACTTCGCGCAGAACAACTACAAAACCACCAACAATCAGTACGGTGCCAATGACAACCAGCGGCCATTCAAAGACAAACACCCAATTCTCACCAAAAAAGGTATGAGAAGGTCCTGCCCAGGAGAAAATGGTCAGGGTTGTTATGCCTGCTAAAAATGCAACCAGACCACCTGCTGAGTTAGTCTCAGATTTTTCAGACGAGCTGGAAAAATCTACTTTATCCTTGATCCCTGGTAATCCGAGGATTAAGAAGTAGACCAATGTGACCACATTGGTAAAGAATTTTACGTTTGCAGGAGTTGCCTTTCCCCTTAATATCGTGGATGCGAAGAATTGTGTCCCTCCCAGAAGAGTTCCAATGATCAATACGATCATTGTGAAACGATATACCCCGGGTTTTCCTTTAAGCAGATTCACTAGAGCCAGGATACCCGCGATACCGGTTATGATTGTTGTTACCATCACGATCTGGTAAATCCAACGGTAATCCATGATTGCCATAAATGCCATTCGATACCCGACATTATTTGAAAAGGCAGCACAGAATGTTCCCGCGCCTCCCAAAAGGTTCATCGCAGCAGTCATGCCCAATAGAAGTATTGCTATAACTCGCAAAACCTTCCCTGATCCATTCATTTTTCCATCTCCATATCTAATAACCTTGTTATATTTATACCCATCAGATTAGGGGGTCTCCACACTTTCAGTCAATTCCCATAGATTGCCGGAGAAATGACACCGTTGACAATTCACTTCTAGTCCTATATCGTGAGAAGAAAATGGAACAGTGCCGCTTTGAAGTATTGAATCGGCTTCCCCGACCATAACCTCGTGAGACCAGGGGCTGAAGGTTGTCCAGATACCTGTATCTGAATCGGGCCCTACTTCCCATCCAGCATTGTCATGACATGCCGCGCAGGACACATCTTTGTGGTCATCATCGTGGCCAGGAATTTGATCGGAATCAGAAAGAACGTCTGAATGGCAATCTCCATTCATGCATGTCGTAGTAGTATTGTGCGGTGAGTGGCATTCTGTGCACTGCATATCCGCATGGCCGCTGCCAACAACCACCAGTCCATGTTCTGGAACGTTCTCGGTATTATGGCACTTCAAGCATAACTCCGAGTATGTCTCCACGCTAACATATTCTTCAAGAACTGGGATTTCCAACCATTCAACTTCAGCTTGAACTACTCCCTTTTTATCCACCTGGTGACACATTACGCATGATACATGCTGCCACTCACTTTCTGGAATAAATGAAGGTGGTGTTTCCAATTCGAACTTGCAGGCCTGGCAGCTTTCCGGGATATCATCCAGGGTTGGCATCCAATTCATTGGCGCATGGCATCGAGCGCAAGGGTTGTTATTACCCTCGTCATCAACAACAAACGAACCGGCATGAGCACTTATGTCCCATTCTTGTTGGGCAAGAATTGCGGGGTCCAGCCCGGATTCGGATTCAGACTCACTAGATTCTGAATCCATTGCTCCATCCTCTGCGGTATTTGTGGAATCATTATTCACTTCTGGAGATTCAACCCCCTGACCAGTTGAATCGGGTTGGTCTCCTGCCGACTGGCACCCTGTGACCAACAACATGGCAAATAATAGGCTCACAACTAAGATCCATTGGCCAATTCTTTTCTTCTTCATATGCACCTTGCTTTAATTATAAGTGGAAGTGGGGCGAGATCAATTCCTCGCCCCACCGGTGATAATAGTTAGTCTTCTTGAAATTGTCGAAACAGTTTTAGCACGGGGTATCAACTGCGTGGTACATAAGACAGTTCAGTTACCCCTCGGGGCTTTATTGTGCTGCTGTTTCTTCTGCCGGCTCCGGAATCGAACCATCAGCCTCTCTTACGGTCAGTTCCCATTCATTATCGACATAGTGGCAGCGATCACATGCTACTTCGTAGACGATACTGTGAGAAACTATTTCAGATGTGGTAGGTCCACTTCTGCCCATTTCGGTCATTGTGGTCACCCAAAGATCACTATCCTCATCAGGACTGGGGCCGACATCTGCGCCGGAAGCATCGTGGCAAGCCATGCATGTAACGGTATCTTTCATCGAAGCAAAAGCGCCGAAGGCATGTTCTGGTTGCTCGATATCTTCCTGGTGACAATCCACGCAACCCAGAGATTCTGAGGTGTGGGGATCATGACAATCTGTGCAGAATGTTGGAGGGGCTTCTTCGCCAATGAATCCACCATAATTCAAGTGGGCGCTGCCTCCCAGAGTGATTTGATGATCAACTCCGGATCCAAAAGCATTACCCGTGGTGGTCACATGGCATTTTTCACACAATTCAGTAGTGGTGTTGACGCTGACGTATTCCATCGAAATCGGATTTAGCCAGGCGGTTTCTCCAGCATAACCATCTTCCATCACATGGCATGTTTCGCAGGGTACTGCTTTCCAATCTGCTTCTTCGATAAGGACATTGCCATCACCCACTACCATATCCTGGCCGGGGAACTTACAGCTAACGCAGTTTGGCGGACGGCCTACGGTAGCTTCCGGGTTCCAGTTCTGGGGGGAGTGGCAGCGGGCGCACCAATCGTTAGGCCCGTGGCCCTGATCGTAAGTACTATGAGGTCCACTTTCCCATGCGGCATGATATGCCGATTGATCAGCTGGTTCCTCTGTAGGAGCTGGCGGAACTTCAGTGGGTTCAACTACAACCGTCACCTCTACTTCCTTAACGACCTCTGTTGGCTGGCAGCCACTCACAATCAACACCAACAGCAGAAGCGCTCCTAAGATAACAAGGTTCTTACGAGTTAAATATTTCATAATCTCTTCCTCCAGAATACACATGGGATACATGATAGAAACAAGAAACAAGATAAATTTATTCCTTGTGTGCTTTATATCACAACCGAGAGGCTGTGTACTTGATTTATATCAAGAAGCAACCATCGTTACAGTTATGATGGGGGTTGTCAATTGATTAGGTTTATAATAAAGCAAGAGGATGAATGTTTGATTATGGAAGATTACACTAAACTTTTGAGCAGCGTTTCATACTTTAAGAATCTCAGCCCTGCCGACCTGATAAGAATTATCAATTCTGGGCAGCTTAAACGATATAAAAAAGATAGGTATATCTACATCAAAGCCGACCCCAGCGCAGGGATGTATGTGTTATTCTCGGGAAAAGTCCATCTTTGTAATTACGGCTGCGATGGCCAGTCTCAGATATTTTCTACTATTGAACCCGTAACCATGTTTAACGAGGTCACGGCAATAGACGGGGGACCTAACCCAGCGACAGCATTGGCGGTCAAGGATTGTCTCACCTGGAATATTGGCTATGAGGCGTTTGACAACCTTGTAAAGAAATTTCCTGATCCTGTAGTAGGTTTAGCCATGATGCGGGTTCTAGCAGGCCGCACCAGAGAATTAATAGATTTGTGTGGGGACCTAACCTTCAGGACTGTTGTATCTCGCTGCGCCAAACTGATCCTGGAATTAAGCCATAATGGGACAAACAGCATTGATCGTCACGATTTCCCCCTGGCCGACCTTTCTTCCTTGCTCGCTACTGCCCCAGAATCAGTCAGCCGCTCTCTCAGTTGGCTTGATAAAGAAGGATTGATCAAAACAGATCGCAATCTCATTTCAGTAGTGAACATTGATGAATTAATTAAAATTGTTTCTATAGAATCAAGCTGATATTTTATCTTCGCAGGTCCAACACGGGGGTAGTTTTAGTTTTTTTTAGACTTACCTTGAAATCATCTTTCTCTCAAGATTTATACAACGACTTAATACCTTGAGAGGTTTTCCCATTTTTAGTATCTGATTTGTCTTATATCAATGACTTATAAATCTTATTATGTTATTTTTATCCTAGAGCTAACATATTGTCCTCGAGCCATAGCTGATAGGGAAAGCCTGGCTATTACTTGGGTTCAGCCAGGGCATCACCCAAGACAGCTATGGTAGTTTGATTTTGCCTTTTAATAAAGACTCATATACCCCTCTGTGATAAGGTTATTAACACAGTTCATAGCATCACACTGTATTATCAATCACCAAAGAACAGGAGCAATATACATGGAAGCAATAAAAAAACGTTTTGTTTACCTTTTCACTTCTACGCGCGGATTGGCACTTGTGGCCATCGCCGCAGTAGCACTCGTAACAGCCATCTGGGGCACTCTTTCAGGCCCGATGGTGGAGTGGGGAGTAAAAGATGTCACAGTCCGTCTCCTGGGGCTTGATCTGATCGAGGCCGAGAGAGAAGGCCGGATCATCATGCTCTATCACACGATATCCATGGCGGTTGTCGCAGTCGTGGTTTACTTCATCACTGAAATAGTCGAGATGAAGAACCATGAGCGGGTAATCATTAACGCCACCATAACAATTGGTTATCTGACCTCACTGATCTTTGGTTTGATCTTTGGTTATTTTGGTCATAATTATGTATTTCACGGCTTGTTCCTAGTCGGGCAGACCCTGGTCTTTTTCTCCGGGATCTTGTTATGCGCAGCCCTTTGGCCCTGGAAAAAAGAATACCGGATCTCTAAAGATTCTGATAAATCCAGGTTGAAAAATGGCGTGGACCTGGAACGCGTTGCCTTTTTTACCATGGCTGCCTGTACGCTGATCTCCGCAACTTTTGGCGCGGTTACCGGCTCCTACTGGAGCAACGGCCACGAAACTTTCCTCGCCGAGGATTTGATCCGCATCCCTAACAAGACAATATTGCAGCGGGCCATTATCGGCCATCTTCACATTATGGTGACCCTGGTTGGCGTAGGCGTCACTTTAGTACTCGGCAAATGGATGAAATTCAAAGGGATTCTACACAAAATCACCATGCCCTTGATGACTGTGGGAACGTTCGTTACCATGGTTGGCGCCCTTTCAGTAACCTGGCTTGACTGGGCTCACACCATCATTTACGGTGGATCCGCCCTGGTCTTGCTGTCTGGTCTATTCTATGTGATCTTTACCTGGGATAAACTGATCCGGGAAGGCACAGCTGATATTGAAAAACCCAATGCCTGGCATAAGATCAAAGCCCTGACCAAGGACCCTTTGAAATTTGGATCCGGCTGGCAGATGGTTTTTATGAATTTCAATGTCAGTTTTGTAGGCCTGTTTATGGCTGCTACACTGGAAAATACTATGCGGGTAATGCCCCACAGAGAAGAGAGAATTACCCTAACCGGCCACTGGCATATTCTTTCGGCATTGATCGCCACCATCATGTTGCTCTATTTCGCCGACCTCTCCGGATTAAAAGGAAAGGCACGAAAGTGGTTTGGCTGGATGTTGATCATTGGATCCGACATCGCCTTTGGGTCGGTAACGATCTTTTCAATGAAGAGTCTATTTGTAGAAAAGAGCGCCCAGCAATCACTGGTCAATACAACCATGTTATTGACTGACATCGGTCTGGCGGCTGTCCTGGTAATGCTGGCACTATTATTGATCTGGCGCCTATATGACCTGTTCCAGCGCAAGGGGCATTGGGCTACTGAACTGGCCAATGAAAAAAGAACTTTTGCTCAGGCAGAAATTGAAGACCAAAAAAGAAAATTAGAAGAACTTACTTCTGCCCTTGAGGAGGTCTCAGAATGAAACGCATTTTACTCCTAACAACACTCCTGATCTTAACCGCCTGCAGTGCGGCGCCTGATGTCGCTACCCAAGCTCTCCCGGAAATTTATGAAACGGGTGTAGATTCCGATACCTGGGCAGTTATTCCTGCTGGAGAATTCCCCAGTGGGATACATGACCATATCACGGCAATGGATTACGATTACCAGATTATGGTTACAGATGTCACCAATCAACAGTACGCCCAATTCCTCAACGATGCTGTTGCGGATCAAACTATCGACATTGGGGATGTTGATGTCAATGTAGGCGAGGACTCCCTTTCTGTGTACGGCGTCTTCGGCCCTTACGAGGGCGATCCTTTTGATGCCTACGAACACGAAGTAGTTATTGCTCGCGGCGACAAGCTGCTTTACTCCCTCGAGGAAGCAGGTGCCCGGGTCGAATACAAAGATGGAGAATTCAAAGCCATCCCGGCATATGCCAACCATCCCGTTACCATGGTGACCTGGTTCGGCGCCAACGCCTACTGCAGTTATTATGATTGGCGTCTGCCCCTCTCACTTGAGTGGGAAAAAGCCGCCCGGGGAACAGAACTTGACGAAAACGGTAATGGTTTTGCATTCCCATGGGGTTCCGAAATCGAACTCAATCACGCAAATTACTATGCGTCCTCCGATCTATTTGAAGAGATCTATGGTAAATTGGGAAGTACCACCCCTGTAGGCTTCTTTAACGGCAATACCTATGACGGATATGAAACTCTAGACCAGGCCAGCCCTTACGGTTTGTACGATATGGCCGGCAATGTCTGGCAGTGGACCGGGGATGATTATCCCAAACAGCACTACCGACACCTGCGGGGCGGAAGCTTCTACAGCTACGGAGTTGATCTGCGTGTTTGGAAATTTGACAGTGCTCACCCGGTCTACCTGTCCCCAGATGTCGGTTTCCGCTGCGCCCAAGATTGATTTGTCAAGTATGTTTAGGTAAAATAATACTTATTCGTTGTTGGGTTTATAAGTTCAGGTTCAAACATTGGTGCCGTGATGAATAAAATGAGATCAAGTTTAAAAACAATCAAAAGAAAATACTTCCCGCTGGTTAAATCACTCCAAACAGCTTTGCTGCTCATCACCGGTATAGCGGGGTATATGAGCGCGCGCTGCCCGGTTCACAACATCCCAACTGTGTTGGGATTAGCCGGCAGTTTATTGCTCTCTATCAGCGGGAGTACAGTTCTAAACATGTGGTATGACCGGGATATTGACGCCATCATGCCCCGCACGAGCAAACGCCCTCTAAGCACCGGGGAGGTTCAACCAAAAGAAGCCTTGATTTTCGGATTGGTCATTTCTGTGATCGGCATCTCCTGGGCTCTTGTCCTTGATCCTCTTTACGGGATAATCGTGTTCGCCGGTTTGTTCTTTGACGTGGTAGTCTACACCATCTGGCTTAAAAGACGAACCGCCTGGTCAATCATCTGGGGTGGTATTTCCGGAGGAATGCCTATTTTGGCAGGCAGGGTTCTGGGTACAGGTCAGATAGATTGGGTAGGGATCACTCTTGCTCTGGGTGTGTTGTTCTGGATCCCCACCCACATACTCACATTCAGCATTAGATACCATGATGACTACAAAAAAGCGGGGGTTCCAACTTTCCCGAGTACCTACAGTTTTCAAACCACTCGATTGATCATTGCCATTTCCAGCGTGCTTGCTACGCTTGCATTTGGAGCGGCATCCTACGGAGTTGGATTGACCTGGGGATTCATGAGATTGTTGGTTGTTTTGTCTGTAGGGTTGTTCGTCTTGGCAGTACAAAGTCTGCGGTCTCCATCTGAACGAATCACGTTTGGTTTGTTCAAATATGCTTCGTTGTATATGTTAAGCGCCATGCTGCTAATGTTTTTCACAGGGATTTAAATTATGAAAAAAATATCCGTTCTAGATCGTATCCTTCTGTTATTTACTGGTCTATTGGCAGCATACCAGATCAGTTTTGGAATAAATGAATTAAACCCTCTGCCAACATGGAGTTATACGGTTGGTTTTGGCGTGCTGCTGGTTGCCGGCCTACTGCTGATCATCCTGGGGTTTGAAGGCTTGGAAAGCCAGGCCGTGGTGATCGTCTCCACCCTCATCCCCCTCAGCATTTCCCTGGGACTGGTAGCAGAACATCTACCCCAATACAAATACCCTTACCTGGTATTTGCAGTCCTTGGCTTTGCGGCGATTGCTATCACCCGCTATACGGCCGAGAACAAAACAGCTACTATAGTTCTGGCCGTAACACATGGTATTGCCGGATCCCTTATCACTTTCCTTCCCATCATTCTAAGTATCCAAGGAAAAGTACCTGCAGGTTATTTTTTAGTTGGCGTAGCTGGAGCTCTCATCGGCGTTGGAGGATTGCTACTGGCATTTCTTAAAGCCGGCAAACCGATCCTCTCCCAGAAACTGATATTAACTGTTCTGCCGCTGCTATTATTGTTAATGACTACCGCTTTTGTGTTCGGTTTTTCATTCAATTAGAAATTACTATAGTATACGTGGCATAAAATCCAGCTCACATTTAAGGAGAAATACTTTATGAAAAAGTTCCTGCGGTTCATCGGTGTTCTATTTATGGGCATCACCGCTGCTGTTACATTGCTTGGTGGAGTAGGCACAACCTGTGTAGCCCTGAATGCCGCTAATTATGACAGCATGAAAGCCATTGCGGACTATCAGTGGCTCTATATTGCCTATGTTGTAATTGGCGTAGCTCTGGGTGTTCTTGGGATCCGGGCGACAATTCAGCTGATCCGGGCTAAAAAAGGTGCAGAGAAATCTGCTCTGCTGATCCTGGTCTCCGGTGTCGTAATTGGTGTGATCCATATACTTACATCCCGGGCGCTAAGAGGATCCTCTATGCCTGTTGACTTCGTTGTATATATCAATATCTTAACACTGGTCATTTTCCTGCTCTTCCAGATCCCGAAAGTAAAAGAAATGTCTCTGTTCGATACTGAAGTAGCTGATGATGCCACAGCTTCAGGTGGAATGACCGCCTTTGTGGCTGGAGTACTGGTCCTCAGTGTTCAAATGTGGGCTGGCCCAACCCATCTACTGGATGGAATTAACTATGCCGACGCATTCCATAACGCTATGTTGGGGATTGGATCCATCCTGGTCTTGTTTGGGTTGGCTTTGATTTCAAAAGCGCTGCTGTTTCAACCCAAACCTGAAGCGGTTAAAGTTCGAGCTTAATCAGCTGAAACCAGTACTTAGGTAAGACTAAAATAAAAGACCGCTGGAAAAATTCCGGCGGTCTTTTTCTTTCTTTCGAGGAAAAAGCAGAGAGCATTAAAGCTGGGCTGATCACTCCCAATCGATCAGTTTTTCCTGGTTTACAATAGTGATCCTACCCCGCTGGATATCAATCGCACCCACCCTTTCCAATTCTTTCAAAGACCTTGCGACCACTTCGCGAACCGTACCGATACGAGCTGCCATGTCATCCTGGGTTATGCGGGAAGACCCGCTTCCAGACAACTGAGTTTCGGGGAGTTCCCGCAGTAAGCGGGCCAATCGAGCCGTCACGGTATAAAAGGACAATTCTGCCACTTTACTAACCAGCATCCTTAAATTCTGCGATAAATTGATAATGATCTGCTGACACGCCTGAGGATGCTCTGCAATGACTTCACGGAGCGCATCAGCAGAAATCAACCAAATTCTAGTGCTAAGCACCGCGCTGACATTCACCGGGTTTTCCTGTTCGTCGAAAACAGATACTTCGTTAAAAGATTCCCCCTCATCCAAGACATTTATGATCATTTCCCTGCCCGTGGAAGAATATTTATAGATCTTTACCCTGCCTGACTCAACAATATTCAGACCCTGACAGGGTTGGCCTTCAAGAATAATGCTTTCATCAGCATCATAGGCGATCAACCTGGTATTTTCGGCCAGGTGATGCAGGATCTCATCATCCAACCTGGATAGATACCGATTTTCCTGTAAAGCCTGAAATCTGACATTCATTGAGGACGATAATCTTCGCATCACAACCTGTTTATAAGGGGGCAGTTTCCGTATAGAATATTGTACATGATATGGGATCATAGGAATAAACCGTTTTTGATTGGTATTAAATATTAGTTAACATAGTTATCAAGTGATCTTTTTAGGGTATAGTAAGAATCAGGTTTATTGGTGTAAAAAGGAGTGTGTTATGAATAGGAAATTGTTATTCATTCTTATAGCAAGTATGATGATTTTTTCCCTGGCAGCTTGCACGGGAACATCTGAAGATTCAACACTGCCTCAGGGTGAAGAAATTTCTCAGGGGGCACCAGAGGATACAGACGCCGATACTGCAGAAGGCCACGATGATGATGGGGCAGCTACCATAAATGCGGCTGATATCTTCTCTCAGCGCTGTTCAGGATGTCATGGAGAAAACCGGGAAGGAGATAATGGGCCAGCCTTGCTTCCGGATGTCCTGACCAAAGATCCTTCAGTATATGTAAATACAGTAACAAACGGCTCTGGGCCTATGCCGGCTTGGGGAAACCGGCTATCAGCGGATGAAATCAACGCCCTGGTTGAGTTCATCATGAGTGATTCGAAGTAAACTCCTCAGAAATAAGGAACTATGACCCAAAAATTTCGTTAAACAAGTAGAATAGATATATAACCGGAAATAAACAAAAAGGAGCTCCAAATGACTGAAGAGATTATCAATGCCCCTTATGCTGATGTGGAAGTTAGCGACGATGATAAATTATGGGCCATGTTGGGCTGGATTCCCTGGCTAGGTGTAGTTCTAGCCATAATCGCATTATTAATTGAGCCACAGAAGGATCGACCATTTGTTCGTTTTCATGCTGTTCAATCCATCGGGGCCAATATCATCATCGGGATCTTGAGCGCGCTTTTAGTAGTAACCGTTTTATTATCATGCATCACCCCCATACTAGGCCTGGTTACAATTTACCCGGCCATCAAAGCCTATCAGGGAGAATGGTTTGAGATTCCTTGGCTGACCGAGTTCTGTAAAAAACAGGGTTGGATCTAGTCCATTACCCTTCAATAAAAGACCCCGGAGTGAACCTTCCTCCGGGGTTTTGTCTTTAAATGAAGCTTATTATTCCAGGATGAATTTCTGGTCGCCAAACCTCAGCTCATCCCCTACTCTGAGATGTTGGCCAGTATTGGGGTTTAGCTGGATGTTATTTACAAAAGTGCCGTTTTTGCTTCTCAGGTCTATCAGAGTCAGGGCGTTTCCCTCTAACCTGATCAAGGCATGTGTGCGGGAGCACTTTTTGCTATCAAGTAAAATTTCTGCTTGCTGGCTTCTCCCGGCGATCAAGATCTCTTTTGTGATATCCACAATCTCTCCATTTTCGTGCATCAGGCGCCAGCCTGTTTTCTTCTCCGGGATATGTTTCTTTTCTTCCGCTTCGCGTTCCGGCAAGGAAGATGTGAACGCCAAACCGATCCCCCTGACAATCATTTCTTCTGGATTCTGTGGATAGATCACTTTATCACCAAAACGGTCCTCGATACCTTTTAGTATTCCCGGTACTCTGATCCCGCCACCAAGTAGGATCACCCTACCAATAATATCTTCATCGATTTCCATTTCCTTAAGAGTGCGAGTCAATACATCCTGGAACGCTTGGTCCAGGGGCAGGCAAAGTTGAGCAAACTTACTTGGAGTTAATTTCTTGTTTTGCCGGAAAACCTGGCCATTATTCATCACCAGCGTCAGCGATTGCTGGCCCGTTAAGGCTGTTATCACTTCTGGCTCACCGAGGATCTCACGACTGAGCGATTCTTTGATCAGCTGCCCCCAAATCCTCAGCGTCATAAAAGCTGCTGGATCACCAGCCAAAACCTTGGCCGGGATCTTTAGCTCACTTGAAAGGCGCTGAGCCAGCAGGGCATCATATAATCCCCCGCCAAAGGGTTCCTCGTAGCGGTCAATATCAATTAACGCCCCAGTATCAGCGTTATATTTCCTGGCGTAGATCGTAGTATTACTTCCGCCCACATCGATAATCAGGTTGATTTTTTCCGAGTGGAATCGCTCCAATAGATCTTGATCCCTTAAGCCGAGTATCACGCCTTCTGATTCTGGAACAAACTGTACACTATCTACGATCGCTGGAGGAAAACATTCCAGTATGACATGATAAAAATCTTCAAATATCTTTCCGTCAAATTCAGTTCGCCAGCGGTCCGGGTAGGCAATCGAAAAGTGGATTTGATCATCAAGTGGACCAGAGTTATATTTTTCTTCCCGGATCTGCTCGATCAATGCTTTCAGTAAAAGCCGGGTATAGAGCAAAGCTTCAAAATGACTGTAGCGCTGTTGATGAGGGGACGGATTTTCGATCAGGTGATTTCCGATAGAGGGTTTGAAGAATTCCCTTACCCGGATTCTAATCTCTGTGTCTTCTAGGAAATTCAGAGCGGTCTCGCCGATATCTTCCAGATCTGTCCCATCCGGTGTTAATGTGAGAACTGCGGGAAGCTTGCGATCAGAGAAATTGGCCAGGGGGGAAGATAAGGGGCTGGTGACATGCTGCGCCTTT
>Ga0208279_1001473_pt1 | contig 12709 bp, 11 predicted proteins | sample AntAceMetag02UKM_FD_184766 | JGI IMG/M metagenome (GOLD analysis project Ga0208279, IMG submission 184766) | Saline lake microbial communities from Ace Lake, Antarctica - Antarctic Ace Lake Metagenome 02UKM (SPAdes) (version 2) | ecosystem: Environmental > Aquatic > Non-marine Saline and... | reverse complement strand
GCTAACAATCATCCACGCTGCTTGAAGCGCATCATCTTTCCCGTGAATTGCAAATAAGCCCTAGCGCTATTCCCAGCAACGCTTAAATAATCGTGAGCTCCTTAAAAACCAAGCGTTTTGTATGGATTTACTTAACCACTACAAATGTCAGCTTTAAGTGAACACTCGAGCATCTGAAACTGGCCTGAAACCAGACAATTTTAATCTGATCTATTTTAAAAATTGTCCATCTGACATAGCATTCCCCTGCAGCAACAAATCAAACACCACTCGCGCAAACCCGGCTGCCTTAGCCGGATCAGATAATAGCTGCAGCATCTGGTTTTGGTGGGCGTCATGACTATCCATTACCGCATCATCAATGGCTTTAGAAAAACCACCTAACATCGCTTGCTCAGGAGTATTATTTGCAATCTGGCTCATCACCAAAGCATTTTCACTAAGCTTATCTCTGACCGTATACGCATAATTGACTAAATCCTTATCTGTCAGTTCATCGGTAATAAACAACTCATTCAAGCGACTTATAATTTGTGATAGAAACTCTTCTTTTTTATCCTTGGCTTTGGCAGAACCCAATGCATCACCAGGGTTCAAATATTCCCCTGCATCCTCTTTTAGCTGAATATCTTGCTGACGGATTTTTGATAATCGATAATGACTTAACGCCACGCTATTCAAATCAATATCATCTTCCTCGATCAATGCTTCACGCAACATGGGCCGCAGATTTCTTGCATACAAACTGAGTTTTTCTAAACCCTTATCGTTGTAATCAACAATCTGTGACATAAACTCATAAAAACGTACAAAGGAGCCCAAATCTTTTTTAAAGATTTCCAACGCATCTTTTTCCTGCTTACATTCTTTAAAGCTATTTTCAGCATTGGCGATTAATACGGCATCGGCTGTTTTCTTAGTGCGTTCAAACATGTCTTTAGCTAGTTTGTAGGCGTCAATAGCTGACTTATAGCGATTTTGCCAGCGTTCTACCGCTGGTTTACAAATATTAGCGATGGCAGCATTGCTTTTACTCTTTTGCAAAAAGGCCTCACAAAACTGTTCTACTTCTTGCCACTGGAATATACCGGCTGCCCGTAATTTATCGAATAAATCAAAGATCAAATCGGGATCAGACACATCATCTAATTCAGCCGTTTGATAATACGGCTGGAATGCCTGAAGAATATCATCAGGTTCATTAAAGAAATCCAGTACAAAGGTGCCTGTTTCGGCCTTACTGGGATAAATACGGTTTAAGCGTGACAAGGTTTGTACACATTCCACTCCGCCGAGTTTTTTATCCACATACATAGCACACAGCTTAGGTTGATCAAATCCTGTCTGGAATTTATTAGCCACCAGCATCACTTGATAATCATCCGAATCAAAGGCTTTACGTAGTTCACGGCCTTTAAGATTAGGGTTCATATTACTCTCGGTAAACTTCTCGCCAATCAAGCCACCAATATTCGGGTCCTTTTCGTTAAACTCCACTTCCCCCGAAAATGCGACCATGGCATGAATCTTTTGATAGCCTTTTTCGGTGATGTATTTATCAAAACATAACTTATAACGTACCGCTTCTTTACGTGAGCTGGTCACCACCATTGCCTTGGCCTGGCCACCTAATAAGCCCATCACATTATCTTTAAAATGCTCAACTATCACCTGCACCTTTTGCGAGATATTGTAATCATGCAAGCGTACCCATTGGTTCAATTTGACCTTGGCTTTTTTGCTTTCTACCTCTTGATCAGTACCCGCTATCTTCATCGCCAGATTGTAAGCGACTTTATAATTAGTGTAATTTTTTAATACATCCAGAATAAAGCCTTCTTCAATAGCCTGACGCATACTGTACACATGATAAGCTTGCGGCTTGTTGGTTTTAGAGGGCGCCTCATCAGGCTTAGGCAAGCGACCAAACAATTCCAGTGTTTTGGTTTTAGGCGTAGCGGTAAAAGCTAAATAACTGAGATTAGCTGAAGCTTTACGTGAAGCCACCGCAGCATCTAAAATATCTTCAGTGCTTAACTCTTCCTCGCTGCTATCGACCATCAACACTTCTTTTAACTGCCGTGCGGTTGAGCCAGTTTGTGATGAATGCGCTTCATCGGCAATCACCACATAGTTACGCTCTTTTAAGCTAACACTGTTTTCTATGGCCTTTAAAACATACGGAAAGGTTTGAATGGTGACAATAATAATTGGCTGTGAGTTTTCTAAAGCAGTGGCGAGTTTTTCTGATTTAGAACCATCACCCTCCTGATTATTAATCCTTCCGACGATACCTTCAACACTGGTAAATTGGGAAATGGTTTCCTGTAACTGAGCATCCAGTACATTTCTATCGGTGACAATGATAATCGAATCAAACTGCTTATTGCCCTCTGCCGTATGCAAAGACGATAACTGATGTGCTGTCCAGGCAATCGAATTGGATTTACCCGACCCGGCACTGTGTTGAATTAAATACTTATGTCCCGGGCCTTCAGTTCGTGCGGCATCAACCAACTTTGTTACCACATCCCATTGATGATAGCGCGGGAAGATTAAGCTTTCTTTTTTATACTTGCGCCCTTCCCAGTTTTCTTTTTCTTCGATCTGTAAATGTACAAAGCGGGCAAGAATATGTAGCAGATTGTCAGGCAGCAACACCTCATTCCATAAATAATCGGTGGCGTATTGATTGATGTCTGTAGGTACATCATTGCCCGCACCACCGTCTTTTGTGCCTTTATTGAAGGGTAAAAAATAAGTATTTTCACCCTCTAAGCGAGTCGCCATATACACTTCATACTGACTCACCGCAAAATGCACTAAGGCACCGCGTTTAAAGCTTAATAAAGGTTCTGCTTTCTTAGTGGCAGGATCAACGGCAAAACGGGTGGTTTTATATTGCTTAATAGCCTGCTGTACCGCTTGTTTAAATTCAGATTTTAATTCCAAAGTAGCAATCGGCAAGCCATTAACAAACAGCACCAGATCTATACGCCATGTCTTTGCTTTAGTGCCTGTTTGCGCTAAATGCTCTTCAGTTGCCCAGGGGCTATACACCAGCTCAGGTACCACACGGCAACGGTTCTGTAGATAACGCGCCAAGGTATCAGGGTTTAAATCATGCTCGGGCTTAAACTGGCATAAACTAAAGCGGGTTCCTCTATCGCGTAACTCATGGCGTAAAACACCCAAAGTCCCAAAAGTACGCATTTCTTTATTAGCAGCATTAGGACCCGCTTTATTCAGTTGATTGGCTACCCGTTCTAAAAACTTTTGTTCAGAATTATTGGGGTAAAGGGCGCAGAATTTTTGCCACTGGCTGTCTTGCGTTTCTTTAACAAAACCTAAGGTATCTTCTTCATATAAAGCTAGTTTACGATTGTAGTTTTCGGGCTTGCCTAATAACCAACCGTTTGCGACTAGTTGATTAATCATATCGTTTTGAAATTCGCTTTCGTTAGTTTTGTTATCCATTTTTAATTTCCCATTTCCACCCACCGTCATTCCCGAAGTCTTTTATCGGGAATCTATCATCACTACACCCATATAGATTCCTGCTTAGAGCATGCAGGAATGACGAACAGTCGTATTATCTAACTTATGATAAAAAAACCGCCATTCCCTATCAGACATTAATTGCCTCCCGTTCTATAAAAGGGCGTAACTCCTCACGCATTGCTTTTTCTGTGACCAAATCAACAGGCGCATTTAATTCATCTTCTAATAAAAATTGCACACCAAAATATTTTTCAGAGGTGGCAACACCATCAAAAGCAATCACAATATCAATATCGCTTTCTGGTTTTTCTTCATTTCGCACGGTGGAGCCAAATAATGCCAGACGCGTTACGCCAAAGCGTTTAACCAAGTCGGGTTTAAGCCTAGTTAATATTGTTAATACTTGTTGACGATTCATAATCCAGTCTCTAAGTTTTTTTAGTTATAAAGATAAAGTCAATTGATGGGCACGGGATAAAGCACCTTTGCCCATCCTACCTTATTCCTTATTATCCAATCTAAGTTTTGCATTAATAACAGCTTGATGTAATGTCTGCTCCAGCTCTGCTTTGGGTGGCAATACGGTTAAATATTCTGCGACATGAATACCGCTTTGATCTAATTCTAATAGCTCGATTTTCTCTTGCTTTTTACCTGCACACAAAATAATACCCAATGGCGGATTTTCATCCGCTTCTTGTTCATGTTTGGCTAACCAGCGTAAATACAATTCCATCTGGCCTTTATATTCAGCTTTAAAACGTCCTACTTTTAAATCAATGGCGACTAAGCGTTTCAGCTTTCGGTTGTAAAATAGCAAGTCGATATAAAAATCATCGTCATCAATTTGTAGGCGTTTTTGCCGTGCGATAAAGGTAAAGCCTGAACCTAATTCCAATAAAAACTGTTCCAGCTCACGTAAGATGGCATCTTCTAAATCTTTCTCTAAATAGCTATCATTCAGCCCTAAAAAATCCAGCACATAAGGATCTTTTAAAATCAGGTTTTGATTCACTTGGCCTGAGTCGCGCAATAATTTCAGTTCTTGGCTGATGGTTTGATCTGGCTTTTTTGAAATCGCAGTGCGTTCAAATAATTGAGAGTCAATGCGCTCTGCAAGTGTGCGGGTTGACCAGCGTTCCTGCGTTGCCATGCTGATATAAAACTCACGTTTTAAACCATCATCAATATACATAAGCGAACGAATATGCGTCCAACTCAATTGTCTACGCAGTGCGTAGACAATTTCCTGATCTGGAAAAGTTTCGGAAAAACGTAAACAATGACGTAATTGCTGTGCGCTCCAGCCTTTACCCACAGACTGCGTTAACTGCTTGGATAATGATTTAATAACTTGCTTGCCGTAATCTGCACGCTCACCTTTAAGCACTTCATCAGCTAGGCGTTTTCCCACTTGCCAATAAAGTAGCGTTAATTCAGCATTGACGGCGACAGCCGCTTGTTGCTTCGCTGTTTGAATAAGGGTTTTAACTTCAGCAAATAATGCGTTTTCTTTTAAAGGCTGATTCATATGATGCCTTCCTTGTTGCTTGAATTACCGCCAGATAACTCTTGGCTTGTGACGTGCATGGATGCACTAATGTCGTGAGCGCAGGGATGCGCAGGAGCGACCCAGTTTCTTAGGTCACAAATCGGCAGGGATAGCCGATTTGGACAGCGCCAATACAAACTAATCATTTTTACGTTCCAACTCATTATTGGCGTTGCCCGCAGGGTGTAAGGCATGATGCCGAACATCAATTTTTCCTGTGACGGCTGCGGAGATTAGGGCTGTTCTGCGTTCTTGAGCCAAGGTGATAGCCGCTTGTGCTCTATCAGATATACTATCTAATTTACTTATTTTTGATTGCAAATACTCAATGATTTTTGATTGCTCAGCCAGAGTTGGTAACGCAACTTTTATCTTTTTCAAATCATTAATACCAACATTTTCTTGAGTATTCGTGTTTACTTGACTTTGTATTCCTTGCAAAAAAGCATCAGATTTGAAGTAATAAAAAAGATATAAGCCAATTACTTTGGAAATATTCGCTTTAATCGTTACACAAGAGTAGGAAACCAAGAAATCAGTATCTAAATCAATGTACGATACAGTTCCAATTGTTGCATATCGAGCCATAATCACATCGCCTTTGGAGCTTTTTATTTTCTTGGATAGCTTCAAATAATCGTTATGGTTGACCTGCTTGCAATCGTTAAATTTTATACTGCTAGCTAGCTCTTTTAAATCACCAGTCATTACATAAGGTATGCCTTTTTCAACAGATTTCGGCATGTAATGATCCACATCCCCGATAGCCTTTAGAACATAACTCATATTACTAACATCCCACCCCCCCGGCACTTCACCCAACCATTCAACACCTGAATCACGCATGGGGACGCTACTCGGGCTATCCATGCCCTCGCCCTTCGGGCCAGCGATAAAGCCGCTGTTCAAATTCGCTCCTGACGAATTTGTGGGATTTAAACCTTTGGTCACGGCATGGCTAATCACTGCCTGACGTTTTTCTTTTAGCAGTTTGATCAGCTGTTGTTGTTTTTCGATCAGGGTATCGATTTTGGCGGTTTCGTGATCGAGGAAGTTGGCTATTTGCTCTCGCTCAATCTGATTATTTGGTACAGAAAAAGTAAAATTTCCTAAATTCTCCTGAGTCATACTTGGGAGCGCTGTATTAGTTGAATATCGGTCAAACTGAATCGTCAGCGCCAAGTAATAAAGATACTTAGCATTAATTTCTTTACTAATTTCTGTGTAATACATTGTATCAACAGTCCAAAATGGCTCATTAATATACAAAGGTTTATCAATAGTACCTTTACGACCTAATAGAACAGATTCTTGATCGTACATAAATTTAGATGCATAAGTAAATTGTCCTCCTGACCCCATAACAGGGTAGCCATTTTCTATTTCAATAGCTTTGTAATCTTGTCCATTTCTAATTTTAGCCATAAATTTTAAACGGCATAACTTCCACTGCGCTGGCACTTCACCCAACCACTCAACCCCAGAATCCTTATATTCCTTATAAGCCTGATATTTCATAACTCACCACCAACAAAACACACACCAACCCCTAAAAGAAACACGTCATCCCCGCATGCTACCCAGTCAAGCGTGGGCACAAGCCTTAGCGGGGATCTTCTTATATCGCTGAGATTCCTGCTTAAAGCACGCAGGAATGACGGTGTAGTATATTGATGATATTTCATAACTCACCACCAACAAAACACACACCAACCCTTAAAAAAAACACGTCATCCCCGCATGCTGTTAGCGGGGATCTTCTTATACCTCTGAGATTCCCGCTTAAAACACCGCGGGAATGACGGAGGGGAATAGGAGGCTGGAACAAGCTGGAAATTAAACTGTGTATTTTCATTGAATTTTCAGCCATAAATCTTCCCATTGCGGATTGTCTTTTTCTATTAATTGTATTTTCCAATCTCGCTTCCATTTTTTCATCTGTTTTTCACGAGTAATCGCAGATTCCATCGTTTCATGCTGCTCATAATAAACCAGCGTATGTACATTGTATTTTTTAGTAAATCCTTCTACCTCATTGTTCTTATGCTGCCAAATACGTTGTATTAGATTGCTCGTTACCCCTATATACAAAATGCCATCCTTTTTGCTGGCAAGTATGTAAACATACGGTTGTTTTGTCATACGATATACGGCCTATTGAACACATCATCACCGCATGCTACCGAGTCAAGCCCTGGCACAAGCCTTAGCGGTGATCTTCTGCCATCACTGAGATTCCTGCTAGAAGCATGCAGGAATGACGGTGTTGGAGGTGCATGTTCAATCAAGCCTTGTTCTAATTCTCGTTCGCTGTGTTGTTTACTCAGGGTGAGGAAATCAAATACATAAGGGTCTTTTAAGGCTTGTTGGGCAAGGTCTGATTGGGGAGTGGGTAAGGTCTGGTTAAAGTTGCTAATCGCTTTGCCTTCACGTTGCCATAAGCCGCTTTCTATTTGATGGGTTAAGACACTACGGCTCCAGCCATTATCTAGCGTGTTTTGTACATAGTACACCGCCTCTTCAACGCTTTGGCATTTGGCGATAATCTTTAAATTATGTCCCCAGGGAATTTGGGTTAATTGGGCAACAGGCTGTTGCCCAATTGCTTTATCACTGGCATAAAACACCACCCATTGACGTATATATTTTAAATTCCGTTCTGAAAAGCCTTTCATTTCTGGAAACGCTGCCATTAAATCTTGGCTAAGTTGTTTTAAAAATCCATCACCCCAGCGTGCCTGGGCTTGTCTTTGAACAATCTCTTCGCCTAATTCCCAGTAAAATTCTAACAGCGTGCTATTGACCTTAATCACTGCTTTAAGTTGTGATTGCAGTACCTTTTGTTTAAGGTCTTTTAACCAGTGCTTGTATTCATGGTTAAGTGAAAGTTCATTGCTCACGAATGCACCTCGCGTAACAGTTCCATAATCTCAGCACTGACTTTATCTAGGTCGGCATCAATATCCACTAAATCACGCGGTGGTTGATATTGATAGAAATGGCGGTTAAAGGGGATTTCATAACCGACTATGCCTATTTCCTGATCTTTATCGTCTTTTTTATCGGCATCTATCCAGGCATCCGGCACATGCGGTTGCACTTCTTTTTTAAAGTAGGTTTCGTTGAGGTCGTTAACCGTCTGGCTTGGGTCTAGGGCGACATTTTCATGATCGCGACAATCACCATCTGCTTTGTATTCTATGACTTTGCCACCGACTTCAAATAAGCCATAAAGTGGACTGGCTTTGGTCTTATGGATTTTCTTGATGACTTTTTCAGCCTCTGGGTTTTTCCAGCTGACTGCGGTGGTAATTTGTTTTTTCTCTTTGGTGTCTAGCTTAATGTCTGTAGTTTTCAGTACTGCATCATAGCTGTTCATATCATCATGCTGTGCTGTGCCGATGCTTTGTTGTAGCTGTTTGGCTTTAAGCAGGATTTGTTTTTGTGTTGCCCAGGTTTTGCTATCCAACAGGTCTTTAATTTGCTTTTCTTTTAATTCGCTGAAGTGGCTTTTGATATGCTTGCGTATAGCTGCTTCATGTTCACTTAATAGCCCATATTGTTCGCAGTCTGCATGGTCTGTCCAGTTAGCGCCATATTCAGCATAGGCCCATTGCATCACTGCATTAAGCGGTTTAGGAGCAAAGCGTAGCTCGGCTATGCGCTCATCACTGAATTGGTAGGATTCTCTAAGTGGTCGTTCTATGGTTATTCGGCGATAGCCAAATTCATGGGTATTAAAGATCTTACTGGCAAAAGTTTTAGGCGCTGCTGTTTTAGCATTAGCCGATTGGCGACCACGATTGCTTTTTTGTTCGCTGGGTTTATCTAGCTCACGCGCCTGAATCACTTCAAAGTCACCAAAGCTATGGGTAATGGTGGCTATGTCTGACTCATCCATCACATTACGTTTAGAGCCCAGTGATTTACGCATTTTGCCGCAGAGGTTTATGCCATTAATCAACTGAACTTTGCCTTTACGCGGTGCGGCCTTTTTATTGGATAACACCCAGACATAGGTGGCTATGCCGGTGTTGTAAAACATATCTGTGGGTAAGGCGACGATGGCTTCTAATAAATCGGCCTCCAGAATATAACGGCGTATTTCTGATTCACCTGAACCTGCGCCGCCAGTAAATAAAGGCGAGCCGTTAAGGATAATGCCGATACGTGCACCACCTTGGTCTGCGCCTCTGAGTTTACTGATTAGATGTAACAAAAATAATAGAGAGCCGTCCGAAACTCGAGGTAAGCCTGGGCCAAAGCGACCAGCAAAGCCTTTTAAGCTGTTTTCATCTTTAATGTCTTGCTCAATCTTTTTCCAGTCCACACCAAAGGGAGGATTGGAGAGCATATAATCAAATTTATCAGCATAGAGTTGATCATTGGATAAGGTGTTACCCAGTTTTATATTGCTAACCTCTTGGCCTTTAATTAACATATCGGCTTTACAGATCGCATAACTTTCTGGATTCAATTCTTGTCCAAATGCTCGCATCACGGCTTGTGGGTTTAGTTCATGCACATATTCCATACCAGCTGATAGAAAACCACCTGTACCAGCTGTTGGGTCATAAATAGTACGAATAATCCCTGCTTTGGTTAAGGCGTCATCATCTTCCATAAACACTAGAGAGGTTGTCAGTCTAATAATGTCTCTCGGCGTAAAGTGCTCTCCAGCGGTTTCATTGGAGCCTTCAGCAAAGCGCCTGATCAGTTCTTCAAATACTAAGCCCATATCATGGTTTGATATGGCTTTAGGACTTAAGTCGGTTTGTCTAACCTTTTGTACAATCTTATACAGTAGGTCTGCATCATTTAGCTGGCCGATAAATTCGGCAAAATTGAAGTATTCAAATATCTCTCTGGCATCTTTGGAAAAACCTTGAATGTACGATTCTAGGTTGTCTTTTATGCCTGCTTCCCCCAGTTTAGCTAAGTCCATTTTTGAGGTGTTGAAAAATGATAAGCCACCCGTAGCGCGTAATATCATTTTTTCCTGCGCTTCTTCAGGTAAGTTCATTGTCTGAACTTTATTGTATTCGGCTAAGACGGTTTCTTTGCTGTCTTCTAACACACCTTCAAGGCGGCGTAACAATGTGAACGGTAAAATGACTCTGCCATATTGGCTTTGTTTAAAGTCGCCACGTAGTAGGTCGGCTAGTGACCAGATGAAGGTAGCTAGGTTATTGGGTGTTTGAGCCATGAATTGTTCGTCTATGTCTGTATAAGGACAATAATACGAGGGTCGTAATCCATACGTTTTTGTCCATTAAGTAATTTGATAACTTTGATTATAGTGCTTAATCAGTATTCTGTATGCCATATAAGCCTTTCAGTGCTTCAATTGAATATCCATAATCCAGTGCTTTCATGGGCATACGGTTCAGTTGATAGATTATTTTTGGAAGTATACAGCTATTTATCCCACCATCCTGATGAATTAATACGGTGTAATTAAAAGCAAGCTCATTCATTGACCCTATAACACTTTTATTATTAGTGTTAGCAAAACCGATCGTGTTGTATTCCTGCATAATCTGTTCACGTATGCCTTCACTAAAATTTTCATCAGCCAAAATACATTGTAGGTGATTTATAAAATAATCTTCCAGATTGCCAAGTTGTTCTTTTTTAACGCCTGGAATAATGAAGTTGAACAGGGTTTTGTCATTAACAAACAGTACACATTTACGTCTGTTAATTAATAATAAGTTAGCATGCCAGGTGCCTAAAATATCCGATGCGGGTTCCTGTTCAATAAGGTCTTTAGGTTTAAGCCCCATTTCCTTTTGAAGTTTTTTGGTACAGAAGATCAGTTGCATGAATAATCAGGAAAGTAGTCGTTGAGTAAAGAAGAAAGGTCATCGTAATACCCCCAGCCTATGCCTCTTACTGAATAAGCAATATCACTGAGTTCTGTAACAAATGTTTCTTGAGTCGCATTATCCGCTTTAACCAGCAATTTGAGTATCGCTTGAAACATAGAAATTAAGCTGTCATAAAATTCATCATACACATCACCGTAGCCTAAGGTGAATTGGGTGCCTGTTTTTACATAGAGAACCATCAGTTCAATTGCACCGTTAGTGTCCTTAGTGGCTTTTTTATAGTCACTGATGGCTTTACGACCTTCTGAACGACTAACGGGCTTATTTTTCATGACATCTGGATACAGTGCGTCATTGATTCGTTTTTTATACGGTTCTATAACATCATCGCCAACTAGGTAGCGTGCTTCTATAAAGGTTTTGTTATTTTTATTTAAAGCATACAGGTCTTTAATCAGCATTAACAATTCAGGTGTTTCCTTTGTTGCTAGAATGCTTTTTACATTAGTCCAGGTTGGATTTTTATTTACCATATATCTTCAAATTATTTAGTTGGATCAAGATTAAAATTTGGGTGCTTTATCATGGCAAAGAATTACTAAAAGGCTATGCCAATAAACACTTTCATAATAACGCACAATTGGCGTACAATTAATTTAAGCAATTGGAGACTACCATGCCAACAACAGAAACCATTAAACAAGAACGAATGCATATTCGCCTTGATACAATATCAAAACAGAAACTGGAAAAAGCGGCTAGTTATAGCCATAAGAAGCTATCTGAGTTTGTACTTTCTCAGTCTTTAGCAGCTGCCGAGAATATCATCAACGAACATGAGCACATGACTTTATCTCAGCCTGACTGGGATTTGTTTTTAGATGCACTTGAAAACCCACCTGCAAAAAATACCAAACTTACTGAAGCTTTAGCCTTACATAAAAAATCAGTTGTTCGTTAAGTATGCAGTTAACGATTAATTCTCTTAATACTAATCATCTTCGGAAGGCGTTTGATTGTGGTGAGCCTAGTCTAAATACTTATCTACAGCGCTACGCTCGTCAAAATATAAAAAACCGTATCAATAGGGTCTTTATTGCTTCACCTGTTGATGCTGAAAAATCCATTGTAGGTTATTACACTTTAAGTGCGGGTAGTATTAGCGCTGATGATTTACCGCTCGCACAAAAACATCGCTTACCTAACTACCCTGTTCCTGTTGCTTTATTAGGCCGGCTTGCAGTGGACAAACGGTATCAAGGACAACGATTAGGATCTGTTTTGTTAGCTGATGCCATACAGCGAGTTGAACAAGCTAGTGAAGTATTGGCTGTCTATGCCATTGTTGTTGAGACTTTAAACCCTTCTGTTGCTGAATTTTATCAAGCTTTTGGTTGTATATCTTTTGCTGATAAGCCTTTGAAATTATTTTTACCACTGGGCTATTAGTTTATATTGTATAAAAACTAGACAATTCAGTTAGGCAACATCCGTCACAAACTTATCCACAGATAGTGGGGATAACTCTAGCTATAGAAACAGGGGGTCTACAATGGAAACTTTTTTACTCATTAGTGCCATTGTCATTACACTTATTGCATTGATCCAAAGTACATAGTTTTAATCATAATCTAGCGAGATACATAACGGCAGATAGTAAAGTTTATCCTCAGAACACCTGATCCCAGTATATTAAAATCAAAGCCTTATAGATTTTTCAAGATAATCAGGTGAGACTAAAATGCGTAGGTTGGTGCTGAGCTTGCGAAGCCCAACAGGATATTGTGCCTAGTGTTGGGATTAGTACCTCAGCGCCAACCTACAT
>Ga0208279_1001472_pt1 | contig 12710 bp, 13 predicted proteins | sample AntAceMetag02UKM_FD_184766 | JGI IMG/M metagenome (GOLD analysis project Ga0208279, IMG submission 184766) | Saline lake microbial communities from Ace Lake, Antarctica - Antarctic Ace Lake Metagenome 02UKM (SPAdes) (version 2) | ecosystem: Environmental > Aquatic > Non-marine Saline and... | reverse complement strand
ACCGAGTTTCCTAAAAACACTATTGATATACTCAAAATCTAAAATTTCAATCACTTTATTTGTGGCAGTATTATCACTTGAGGAAATCATCAACTCAAGAAGCTGAGCAAAGGTAAATTTTCTAGGCAAAGACAGAGCCTTAAGCCTCCCACTGCCACCAGTAACATCCTTTTTTTTAATAGTTACTATTTTCTCCATAGAAATCTTCTTCTCTCCAACTGCATAAAAAGCTGCGGCTAATATCGGTAATTTTATTAAACTGGCTGCTGCAAACTGCTGATTGGCTTTGCGTAGTAACTCTGGTTTGAAAAACCCTAGTTTTTTCATAACAAAGGCATACTCAATTTTTTCATTTTTGAACTCTCCGGAAGTAAGCTCCTTTAAGTTGCGAAGAAAAGCATCCTTTGCATAAACCTGCCTTAGCCCTGCGAAAGTGTATGAAATCAAAGCAACAGATAGAACAATAATAACTAGATTAATAAAAAAAACTCTTTTTTTCATATATCCATTAGATTAGATCAAAAAAAACCGCTATCGTAAAGCTGGTTGGCAATGGACACGTACTCCTCTAAAGAAAGATTCTCGGGACGTAAATTCAAATTTAGCCCCTTAGCTTCAAAAAAGCTCTGATTACTTTTAGATAAGTCTAGAGCATTGGCTATTTTCTTCCGACGTGACGAGAAAGCCTTGCGGATAACCTTGAAAAGAAACACCTCATCCCTAGCCTTGTATTGAGGTTTACTATAAAAATCAATCTTAGAAAATGTTGAGTCAACCTTAGGCCTGGGATCAAAAGCTGAAGCCTTAATATCAAAAATTCCTTCTACCTTTGCATAATATTGAACATAACAACTTAGGAAATTGTAATTATTATTTGAGACCTTAGCACTCATCTTTTGAACAAATTCCTTCTGAAAAGTAAAATAAGCTACTTCAATATACTTTCGATAACCAACAAGATATTTGATTAACTCGCTACTTATATGGTATGGCACATTACCAAAGACAATCACCTTTCTTCCTAACTTTGAAAGCGGAAACTTCAGAATATCAGTATGGATAATCTCAACATTATCTTTCTTAAGAAATTCTTTCCTTAAAAAACCACAAAACCGTCGGTCAACCTCAACGCAATAAAGCTTCTTGGCTCTCTCAGCTATAAGCTTGCTAATTACTCCCTTGCCAGAGCCAACCTCTAAAACCTCCTTACCCTTAATGTCTAGGTTATCAACAATTCTTTGGATAGATTCACTGTCGATGAGGAATACTTGACCAAATGTATGTAGCTGTTTCATCGGGATAATTTTGACGCCAGCTTGATTGCTTCCAGCATAGAAGAATGAAAAGGTTGTTTCCCCTTTGCAACTATATCATAGGCTACACCATGGGCTGGTGAAGTCCTTACAATTGGCAAACCTAAAGTCACATTCACCCCGGTGTGAAAAGAAAGCAACTTAAACGGGATCATCGCCTGGTCATGGTAAGCACAAATAACACAATCGTAATGTTTTAATTTCTCTTTAGTAAAAATAGTATCAGCCGGATAAGGACCCAGGGTTAACTTTTTAAATTTCTTTCTAGCTTGAAGAATCTTTTTCTCCTCATTTCCAATGAAAGTATTTACTCCAGCATGGGGATTAACTGCACAAAAAACAATTCGGGGACACTTTATCTTAAATTGATTTTGCAAAAATCTATAGGTTAAAGAAAGTAAATTATAGATATCCTTTCCCTTCAGAGAAGAAGACACCGCCTTTAAATTGATATGTCTGGTTGCCATAACTACTTTAAGCTCAGCTGAGACCATCATCATCGCAAAATTATCGGCCTTAAAATAATCAGCCAAATACTCAGTGTGACCGCAAAACTTTTTCAAAACCAGTTTCACTGCCTCTTTTGAGGAAGGAGCAGTAACCAGACGATTAATCTTCTTTTGATCTATCAATTCCAAAGCCTTATTAAGATAGCTTAAGCTAGCCTTTCCACTTAAACGAGAAGATTGTCCTGCTTTTATTCTTTCAATTCCAGGAGTGTTTAGATCAATTAAATTAATTCTATTCTTTACTTTTTTGTAAATCGGTAATTTTTGAAATATCTTCTGGTCACCAACCACAAAGAATTCAAGATTGCTTTGGCCAAGGTTCTCAATAGCCTTTAAAGTAATAAATGGTCCGCAGCCGCCGGGATCTCCAGAGCTAATAACAATTTTCTTTTTAGGCGAAGCCACCCCTTTAGGGGTAGATGAAATCATTCCTTTAGGGGTATTCATAATACTTTTCTATTACCGCATCCTCTCTAAGAAAGCCTACCCATTGATTAAACCTCTCCTTAAATTTTACATCCCAAAGGTAGGCATGAATTGCCTCCTTTGACTCTTCTAAGGAAAGTTGAGTGGGTAAATTTTTCTCTTCTAAGAAAATTAAGTGGAATATATCATCAACTTTAGCGATCTTATGTTTTTTAACTTCAAGGCTTTCAATTATTTCGGATATCTCTACTCTTAGCTCCTCTTGACTTGACTCTAACTTCAATAACATATCATCATATTCAGCCAAAGCTTGATCAATCCCTTCTTTTTTAATAAAACTAGCTATTCCTTCCAAAATACTTCGGTCTATTGATTTTGCGATATAAAAAACATAACCCCGAGATGAGTAAAACGCATCCGGATGTTCTAAATAATAATCGCTTATCTCTTTAGGCGAAACACCAATCCGAAACCTCACATATTTATCAACAACATCCCTTAATCGGTATTGATCCTCAATTTTTTTCCGCAAAAGTGTAATTGTAAGTCCCTTTTCTTTTAGAGACTTCTCGAAATCTTCTCGGCTAGGGTGACCGGCAATTATTTTATCAATTCTATTTTCTATACGAAAAGAGGAAATTTCTAAACCTTCTTGCTTGGCTTTATCTAAAATAAGAGTATCCTCAATTAATTTCTCTAAAGCCATGCCTTTAAACTTCTCAGGCTCAGCTGAAAGATCCTCACTGTCTTCAAGCAAACGATAAGAAAGAGCCATAGTATACTCTTCTAAATCTCGTGAAGTAATAACTTGGTTATTCACCTTAACAATTATTTTACTTACCTCTTTGGCAAAGAGATTAAAAGAAAAAAACATCAACCCAATCACTAGTAGAATATTTAGCTTCATAACTGTTCCTCCTTGTAGCTATTCTTCAAGAACCAACGTCGATCTTGAAAGCAAGCTTTAAGTATTCTATCTCTTTTTTAAGTAAGCGGCAATACAAATCAAAGCCTACCATCCAAACAAAACCATGTTGCTCTTTACCTAAAATATTTCCAGCACCTCTTAATTCTAAATCAGTCATTGCAACCTCAAACCCGGCCCCAAGATGCGAAAATTCACAAATATGTTCAAGTCGTTTAGCAGCATCTTGAGGAATAACCCGTGCGCCTGGTATCACCAAATAAGCAAATGCTTGTAGGTTAAATCTGCCAACTCGGCCTCTTAGCTGATGTAGGTCTGCTAGACCAAATCTATAAGCATCGTTAATAATTATTGTATTGGCTGTAGGAATGTCTATGCCTGACTCAACAATGGCTGTCGAAAACAAACAATCGATTTTCTTGTTAATAAAATCCATCATAACCTTCTCCATTGCCTGGGTAGGAAGTCTGCCATGTACAAGACCTATCTTGGCCTCCTTCGGTAAGACCTTTACAAGGGACCGCTTAATCTCTTCAATGGTTTCAATCCGATTATGAATAAAAAAAACCTGCCCACCGCGTTTTAGCTCTTTAACTATTATCTCTTTTAGATTGTTGATGTTGTACTCAATAACCTTAGTCTTAACCGCTAATCTCGCTTTTGGCGGTGTCCGAATCATTGAGATACCTTTTAATCCAATTAAGCCCATGTAAAGAGTACGGGGAATCGGGGTTGCGGTTAGAGAAAGGATATCAATGCTTACTTTAAGTTTTTTTATTTTTTCCTTATGAGTAACTCCAAACTTATGCTCTTCGTCAATAATTAAAAGACCTAGATCCTTAAAACTAACATCATCAGAGAGAAGGCGGTGAGTCCCAACTATAATATCGATCTTCCCTTGGTCTATTTTTTTTAAGATCTCATCTTGCTCATGCTTAGTTCTAAAGCGTGAGAGCATTTCAACGTAAAAAGGGAAATCTTTCAGCCTTCTGGCTAAATTGGTATAGTGCTGATAAGCAAGTATTGTAGTTGGCACCAAAAATGCTACCTGCTTACCGCTCTGGACACCTTTAAAAGCTGCTCGCATAGCAACCTCAGTCTTACCATAACCAACATCTCCACAAATAATTCTGTCCATGCATCCAGCTCCCTGCATATCAGCCTTGACTTGTCTAGTTGAGTTTATCTGATCTTCAGTTTCTTTATAGGGAAAACTCTTTTCAAATTTTCTCTGCCACTGATCGTCAGCAATATATTTAAATCCTCCAATTACCTTCCTCTGTGCCTCCATTTTTAATATCTCTAAAGCAAAAGCCTTTATGCCTTTTTGAACTTTTTCTTTTATTCGCGTCCACTCCTTTGAGCCTAAACGTGAAAGATGCGGCCGCTTCTGGGAAAAACCGGTGTATTTTTGAACAAGGTGAGCATCTTCTTTTGAAACATAGAGTTTATCTCCTCTGTCATACTCTATCTCAAAGTAATAGCCCTCTTTTTCCTTAACAGTTAATAACTTTGCTCCGCAAAATTTACCAATTCCGTAACGGCTATGAACAGCGTAATCGCCTTTTTTTAGCCGTAAAACTGCTTCAAGAGGAAGATCTTCTGAACTATAGCGTTTAGCCGCTTTTAAATGCGGAATAATAATTAGCAGGTCGTAGTCAATTACTTTCTTGTTGAGTGCTTTGTCGAAACTGTAAATCTTTGATATAGTTTCAAATTCCCACTCAATCCTTAAGGGAAAGCTAAAATTTACCGGGTAAAGTTCTAAGGTGTCTCCCTGAAGAGTAAAATCCCCCTCCTCACTCACTGCATCAACCCGACGATAACCCAGAGAGATGAGCTCAGCCCTAGCCCTCTTAAGAGGTAATTCTTTATGTTTGTAGATTTTTAATGTGTTAAACACGAGGTTTTCTAAAAAGAAGAACTAAGGGAGCAGCGATAAATATCGATGAGTAAGTACCGGCAATAATACCAACTAAGAGCGTAAAAGAAAAACCCTTTAGGATTTCTCCACCTACTAAAAACATTGAGACGACAACCATAAGAGTAGTAATCGATGTGATAATCGTTCTTGAAAGTGTACTGTTTATCGCTATATTGATAATCTCACCCAACGATGCCTTTCTTAACCGCGGAGAAACTTCTCTTATTCTGTCATAAATAACTATAGTGTCATTAATCGAATAACCAGCAACGGTTAAAAGAGCGGTTACGGTTAAAAGATTTACTTCATAACCAGCAAAACAAAGAATACCTAAGCAAATAAGTACGTCATGAAAAAGGGCAATTACAGCTGCAAAAGCAAAGTCAAAATGCTTGAACCGAAACCCAACATAAGCAAGTATACCTAAAAGAGCAAAAATTATAGCAAAATAGGCTTTCTTCCTTAAGGCTTTACCTACTGCCGGACCAACAGTTGTTGCCTTAAGTTCCTCGACACCTTGAAAATTCTTTTTTAAAGCCTGATCAAGTTCCGAAGCTAAGTCAGAGGTGCTTTTAATGCTTACTCCTCCAGGAATATCTTTAAACTCCTGAATTGCTACTTCATTATAACCTTCTTGCTTTAGAACACGCCTTAACTCTTCAGTATCAACCGGCGGACTAATTTTATACTCAAGCATTTGTCCACCTTTAAAATCTATACCTAAAACTGAATTCCCTTGGGAATAAAAATTGGCTACGCCTACTACGACAACAATCAAAGAAATAGCAATACAGACTCCTCTAAATTTTACAAAATTAATCTTAGAGACTGAGATTAACGAAAGCATTGTTAAACTCTTCAACCTTAAATCTAGAAGAAAAGAAAAAATTGTTCGCCCGATAAAAACTGAAGTAAATATACTAGCTATAATCCCTAAAGAAAGAGTAGTCGCAAAGCCTTTTATTGGTCCAGTTCCATAGATAAAAAGAAATAGAGCAGCAATAAGTGTAGTAACATTGGCATCAATAATCGTCCGCTTAGCCCGATTAAAACCATTCTTTATGGCAATACTTAATGGCTTATGTAAATTTAGCTCCTCCCTTATTCGTTCAAATATTAAAACATTGGCATCTACAGCCATACCAAGAGTCAGAATCATACCGGCAATACCCGGTAAAGTTAAAGTGCCCTTGAAAAGTTGTAAACCTGCCAAAATGAATAAAAGATTCAAAGCCAGGCATATAACTGTAATCACACCACCAAGAAGATAGTATACTAAAACAAAACCTACTACCAATGCTGCACCAAAAATTATTGATTTTATCCCTCGCTCAATAGAGTCAGAACCTAAAAGTGGGCCGACGCTTCTCTCCTCTTCAACCACCAAGGGAATTGGTAAAGCACCAGAGTTTAATACTGTTACCACTAGCCGAGCATCATCCAGAGAAAAATCTCCTCTAATTCGAGCTTCACCATTTAGTATCGGCTCATCAATTCTGGGAGCACTTTTAATTGTTTGATCAAGAACAATTGCCAAGATCTCTCCAACATTATCTCCTGTAACCTTACCAAACTTCTTCGAGCCTTCAGGGGTAAATTTCAAGATTGGTTCAGAACCGCCATAGGAATTGAACCCTAAGTAACTTTCAGAAAGGTCAGAACCCACAATAACCGGATCTTTATGAAGCAAAAGCTGAGCGTCCTCATAGTCCTTAAACTCATAGCCTTCGGGAATCTGGCCGGCCTTAGCCTGAGATATCTTTTCAGCATCCGTCTCGACTAATTTAAATTCTAACTTCCCGACCTCTTTTAACCGATCAATTATTCCTCGATCGATAACACCGGGAACTTGGACTAGAATAGAATTATTACCCTGCACTTGGATAGAGGTTTCCTTAACCCCGTAAGCATCAATTCGAGTACGAATTTTCTCTACCGCTGCTCCAATTGCATCAGGAATTTTTTCAGCAGAAATAGATGAGGTATCAGCTCGTAAGAGAACATACATTCCGCCCTTTAAGTCGAGGCCTAAATTTATATTCTTCTCTAACGGAAAGACGTAAAGAATACTCAAAGCCACCAACCCTAGAATAACAACAAGTCTTAACTTTAGATCTGCGCGTTTAATCATTATCGAGCCTTTCGAACATGAGCAATAGAATTCTTCTCAGCTTCTACCTTTGTGTTCTCATCAATCCTTATAACGAAGGTCTTATCCTTTATGCTAACAATCGTCCCGAAAAGGCCACCGGTAGTAACGATCTCATCATTCTTCTTTAAACCTGCAACCATCGCTTGATGTTCTTTTTGCTTCTTCTGTTGAGGCCTTATAATTAAAAAGTAGAAAACAATAAAAATAAAAATTAAAGGTATAAAATTTAAAATTCCTGCGTTAGGTGTTGCTTGCATTTTAGCCTCCTATTTTTGGGATTTGTTTAATTTCTGATTAGGACTTGGACTGTGTAGCTAAACTTTTCTTTTTATAGCGCTTAAACAAAGTAGCCACCGTCTCAGTTGGTTGCGCACCTTTTTTTATCCAAGCTTCATATTTTGAAATTTCAAACTTCAGAAGTTTGTGCGAAGGATCATAATATCCCAGTTGAACAACAAACTTAGATTCCCGTGCGCTCTTTGCTTCAGTCACCACAATTTTGTAGTGATATCTTCCTTTAACAGATTTTCCTGGCCTACGTAGTCTAATTTTCAGCATTCTCTTTCCTCCTATTCGTCATAATCGTCAGCAAAAATATATTCCGGTCTTAATAAAGGTTTATAGGACGGGATAATACAGGTTCCTACTTCATACGTCCCAACAAACATTCTTCCCATAAAATAAGTAAACCCTTTAAGAGGACCCCAAAATATTCCGGCAATCTCGCCGCTTAGTTCATTGCCCTCTGCTGCTTTTACTTTCATCATTTGCCTAGGTATTTCTAGCCACCCCAAGGAAACATTAGCTAAACCCCGGGCAAGTTTACTCAAAGGATTATAGTCCCGAGCATATACCGGGAGAAGACATAGTTGAAAAATAATTAGTAAAAGACATATTTTCTTATACATTTTCTACCTCCTTTTAGAATTAGCTATTTTCTTCTGGAAGACCCAACTGCAAATTCAAGGGCTAACATTTGGGCCTTAGCTTTATTAACGGTTTCCTTATACTCACTCAAAGGAACAGAATCGGCAACTATACCTGCTCCAGCCTGAATATAGGCCTGATCACCCTTAAATACTATCGTTCTAATTATTATACACGTATCTAGGCTCTTTGTGAAGGAAAAATATCCTACGGACCCAGCATAGATACCTCTCTTTTCCGGCTCTAACTCATTAATTATCTGCATTGCCCGCACTTTAGGTGCACCACTGACTGTTCCAGCCGGGAAACAGCTGATCAAAGAAGAAAAAATATTCTCTCTAGAGTTTAATTTTGCTCTTACCTCACTGACAATATGCATCACATGAGAAAACATCTCGACATCCATAAAAGTAGAAACATTAACCGTTGCTTTCTCGGCAATCCTCCCTAAATCATTTCGAGCTAAATCAACTAGCATGAGATGCTCAGCCTTTTCCTTGGGATCAGACAGCAAGGATTTCTTCAATTTCTTGTCTTCAATCTTACTCTTGCCTCTTTTCCTTGTACCAGCAATCGGCCGAGTAATTAATTCATTATGCTCACATCTTAAGAGCATTTCCGGGGAAGAGCCAGCAATTTTCGTCTTCCCAAAATTTAGATAAAACATATAAGGAGAAGGGTTGAGTATCCGTAAATACCTATAAACCATAAAAGGGTCATCTTTAAACTTAGTAAAAAATCTCTGCGAAATAACCGTTTGAATTACTTCTCCCTCTTTTATATATTTTTTAGCTTTTTTAACAGCTGTAAGAAAATCCTTTTTCTTAAAATTAGATTCCATCTTAAGTTTAGATGATAAAAACATTAAATCCGGCAATTGACGCGTAGAAATAATCTCCTTACAAATTTTTATTAAGGTTTTTCGCTCTTTAAGGTAAAGCTTATCTCCCCCGACTTTACCCTCAATAGCAACAAAAGAAAGAACTTCGACCTGTTTCATTGAATGGTCAAAAATTACCAGAAACTTAGGAAGGACAAAGTAAGAATCATAGCTACCTAAGGAATCTGGTAAATTCTTACCTATCGGTTCATAGAATCTTACAGCATCATAACCAAGATAACCAACAAAGCCTCCAAAAAAACGTAAATTCTCCTTAGGAGCTACCTTATAACAGCTGATTATACTTTTTAGCTCTAGACATGGATCTTTTTTTGTTAAAAAAGATCTTGATCGTTTATCTTTGACATAAATTCGTTTACCTTTGCTTTTGAATGTGACTATTGGTTTAAAGCCTAAGAATGAGAAACGACAAATCTTCTCTTGACCCTCTACAGACTCTAGAAGAAAACTCTCCCCCTCTATCGCCCGCTCAAGGCTACGATAGACAGAAAGAGGGGTAAGGCAATCTAAAGAAAATTTACAGGAAAAAACAATTAAGTTATTCTTCTTTGACAATTTTTGAAATTGCCCTAAGGTTGGACTTATCCTGTTAAACGCGGCTTCTTTTTTTATCATATATTTCTAAACTAGCCTTCGAAAAAAACAACTCCACTCGCCAGTATGACAAGCAACACCCTTCTGATTTACCCGTATTAGTAAAGTGTCTTTGTCACAATCATAATACACTTTTTTTACCTTCTGAATATGTCCGCTAGTTTCACCCTTACGCCAAAGAGTCTTTCGGGAACGCGAATAAAAGCAAGTTCTTCCCTCTTTTAGGGTGATTTTTAGAGATTCTTTATTCATATAGGCGACCATTAGGACATCTCCACTCTTATCATCCTGAACAATTGCCGGAATAAGCCCTTTTTGGTCAAACTTTAGCTTAGGAAACTTCACAACCTTTTTAGTTTTTTTATCCTTCATCTTCGCACCTTAACTCCTTTTTTACTAAGATAGTCTTTTATTCTTTTAATCCTAATCTCTCGATAGTGAAATATTGAAGCTGCTAAGCCAGCAGTAGCCTTAGTCTTTTTGAAAACATCAAGAAAATCTTTGAGTTTGCCTGCTCCTCCAGAGGCAATCACCGGTATTTTTACCGCCTCGGATATTGCTTTAGTTAATTTTATATCAAAGCCATCCTTAGTACCATCGCAATCCATACTGGTAAGAAGAATCTCACCGGCACCCAATTTTTGTGCTTTCTTTGCCCATTCCTGAGCATCTAAGCCAGTTGGAGTTCTGCCACCATTAATATAAACCTCCCAACCTCTTCCTTTTGCTTTTGCGTCAATAGCTACAACTACACATTGACTCCCAAAAACTTTTGAAGCCTCTTTAAGTATTTGGGGGTTCTTTACCGCAGCAGTGTTAAGCGACACTTTTTCTGCTCCAGCCAAAAGTAGCTTACGTATATCAGCGACTGAGCTTACCCCACCACCAACAGTAAAAGGCATGAATACGACTTCTGAAATCCTCTTAACCAAATTAATAGTTGTTGAGCGCCTTTCTACGCTAGCAGTAATATCTAAAAAAATCAGCTCATCTGCACCCTCATTCTCGTAAAATTTTGCATTCTTTACCGGATCACCAGCATCCCGCAAATCAACAAAATTGACTCCTTTTACAACCCTTCCCTTATTAATATCTAAGCATGGTATGATTCTTCTTGCTAACATAGCCTTGATTATACCATAACTCTATGAGAATTAAAGGAATTTGGAAAACATAGGGACGGGGAATCAACCAAACCTTAGGGCTATCCACCCTCCAAGATAATGAGTTGCAATTATAACTATTGAAGCAATCAAAAGGTGCTCACCAATTACCTTCCATGGATTCACCTTCTGCTCTTTAGATATTCGATAACTAAGCATTGCCAGCATTAAAAACCCCCAGATTATACTTACTATAACAGCGGTTGAAAGTTTAAGTAATAAAACTGGGATAACAAAGGTCACTGAGAAAAAAAACTTTGAAATAAAAGTTGATATGGTTGAAACCCAAATCTGTTTTGGAGTATGCTGATTCTCAGATTCTTCAGAAATATGTATTCCTAAAGCATCAGAAAAGGCATCAGCTATAGCTATAATTAAGATACCTCCGACAACTGCCAGTCTTGAGTGGGTACCGGAGTGCAAGCCGACCATTAATCCTAAGGTTGTAATTATTCCTGAAGTTATACCGAAACTAAATCCAACTTTTAAAGAATGTTTCATCACCTATTGTGTAAACTAATTAAACTATATAATTCTAATCCAATAAAACTGGTAGCCCCAACCGGATTTGAACCGGTGTCTGATGGCTGAGAACCATCTGTCCTAGACCGTGCTAGACGATGGGGCCGAATTTCTTACAACAGTTGCTAAAAACCTAAATAAAAAAATGTTTTCCCTTCACACTTATTCCTAGACGCTTATATAGTGGCCTTTGAGATACTTGTAGGCACTGAGTGCTGCGGTTGCACCCTCAGAGGCAGCAGTTATTAATTGCTTCAGAGGCCGTTTGCGGCAATCACCACAAGCCCAAATCAAATTAACTGAACTCTGCATATTTTCGTCGGTAATAATATAACCCTTCTCCTCTTGTGAGACTACATTCTTAAAAATCTCGGTATTGGGTTTAATCCCAATTGCCACAAATAATCCGGCTGTAGCCAAAGTTTGGCTTTTGCGATTCTTTACATTCTCGATCAGCACTTCTTCAAGGAGATTGCCCCCTCTTGCCTCTTTGACGACACTATCAAAAACAACTTCAATATTATCTTTTGCCAAGAGTTGCTTTTTTAAATACTCCATAGCTCTTAACTCATTGCGTCGGTGGACTAAGGTAACTTTATTGGCAATTTCAGCAAGGTATACGGCCTCTTCTACGGCGGTGTTGCCACCACCAACGACCATTACATCCTTACCCTTAAAAAAGAAACCATCACAAACAGCACAGAAAGATACGCCTTTACCAAGAAATTCTGCTTCACCCTTAAATCCTAATTTTGCAAAGTTTGCTCCAGTAGCAATAATAGCTCCTTTAGCAGAATAGATGCACTTTGGTGTATGTAAAATAACTTTTTTTCCTTCCAGCTCAACTTTTGAAATCTCCTGGCTGGTGATGCCTATTTCTAGGTCTTTTAGGGTTTTAACTAGATTATCGGTTAATTCTTTGCCTTTAGTACCTGGTTTTAAACCTACGTAATTATCAATACCTTCCATTAACAATAGCTGGCCGCCAATGCCCCCAGATTCAAAAATGGTAAACTCTAATCCAGAACGTTTTGCATAAACAGCCGCTGCCACCCCGGCAATGCCAGCACCAATTATAGCTAATTCAATTTCTTTTTTCATTTTTTTTCCAATTAGTATTTTTCTTCTTATTTACGCAACTCACTTTTTGTTTTTCGGATAATTTTTCTTAACCTTTGATATGTCTTTAACCTCTGCCAAAAAGAAACCCGATTAATAAAAACTATTCCATTAATATGATCAATTTCGTGCTGAAAAGCGACCGCTAAAAATCCTTCGGCTTCTATCTCAACCTGTTTTCCTTCCTCATCGCGAGCTGAAACCCAAACTTTATTATCCCTTTTTATTTCAAGCT
>Ga0208279_1001471_pt1 | contig 12710 bp, 10 predicted proteins | sample AntAceMetag02UKM_FD_184766 | JGI IMG/M metagenome (GOLD analysis project Ga0208279, IMG submission 184766) | Saline lake microbial communities from Ace Lake, Antarctica - Antarctic Ace Lake Metagenome 02UKM (SPAdes) (version 2) | ecosystem: Environmental > Aquatic > Non-marine Saline and... | reverse complement strand
ATCTATGGCTCACTATTGCACGGCTTCTTGATCAGAATCAGTTGCCGTTTGTCGATCATGAGCTACCAAAGCTTCCTCTCCGACAAACTGCTAGGCATTGAGGTGGTGGGCGTCGCCGGTTCCAGTCCTGAGCGAGCGCGTCCCAAGGCCGAACCGCTCAATATCCGCAAGGTCTATGCAGATTGGCGAGATCTGGTGTCTGATCCAGAGGTAGACGTCGTCCACATCGCCACACCCAACCATCTGCATTATCCGATGGCCAAGGCCGCCATCGAGGCCGGTAAGCACATCGTGTGCGAGAAACCGCTGGCGATGAATTCTCAGGAATCCGCTGTGCTCCTACGCCTGGCAACAGAGGCGGAGGTCGTCCACGCGGTCAACTATAATATCCGCTTCTACCCGATGTGCCAGGAAGCCCGTGCGCGGGCGGCACGCGGTGACCTGGGCGATGTGTACATTGTCCGCGGGTCCTACTTGCAGGACTGGCTCCTTTACGACACCGATTGGAACTGGCGGCTGGAGCCTGACGTGGGGGGTACCCTGCGTGCGGTGGCCGACATCGGCACCCACTGGCTTGACCTGATCGGCTTCATCACCGCCTTGCGTGTCCAGGCTGTCCTGGCCGATTTCCGCACGTTCATCCCTATCCGCAAGAGGCCGGCCAAACCCATTGACACCTTCGCTGGCAAGGAGTTGCGGCCGGAGGACTATATTGAGCAGCCCATCCACACCGAGGACTACGCCACGGTGCTCCTGGTCTACGAGAATGGTGCTAGAGGTGTGATGACTGTCTCGCAAGTGTCCGCCGGGCGCAAGAACCGTCTGGCCTTCGAGATTGATGGGGCGAAATCAGCGCTGGCTTGGGATTCCGAGCGACCCAATGAGCTGTGGATTGGTCGCCGTGATGGGCCAAACCAGGTGCTGATGAAAGACCCATCACTGCTGACCCCGCAGGCACGGGGATGCGCTGGCTATCCTGGCGGGCACAACGAGGGCTTCCCCGATACATTCAAGCAACTGTACCAGGCTGTGTACCGTTACATCCGGGCTGGCGATCTTACCACTCCGCCGGATTTTCCGACGTTCGCTGACGGTCACGAGGAGATTATTCTCTGCGAGGCCATCGGGCGCAGCGCGCAGGAGAAGCGGTGGGTAGAAATTGATCGCTAGTTCTCAGTGGTACAAATGACGAATTACGAATATACAGATTTGGGAGGCTATAGACATGAAAATCGGCGTGATGAGTGCGGCTTTTCCGAACATGTCCCTGGAAGACCTGGCGACGTGGGCCTCGGACAGCGGGTTCCAGATGCTGGAGATAGCCTGTTGGCCGGCCGGCGAGGAGAAAGACCGTAAGTACGGTGGAGTCGTTCACATTGACGTGGACTCGTTGACCCCAGCCAAGGCATCGGAGATCAACAGTATGCTGGCCGAGAAGGGGTTGGAGATTTCCTCCCTTGGTTACTATCCTAACCCTCTCCATCCCGACCTGGTACACCGGGAACGCGTTGTCGCTCACCTGAAGAAGGTCATCGTCGGCGCCGAGATGCTCGGCGTGGACATTGTCGGCACCTTCGTTGGGCGGACCTGGAACGTTGAGGTCACCGGGCGCGAGTGGCAGAAGGACCTGGACTACAACTTCGAGCAGTTCATGGAGGTCTGGCCGGGGATTGTCAAGTTCGCGGCTGAACATAACGTGAGGATCGCCATCGAGCACTGTCCCATGCTCTGGGCCGACACGTGGCCGGGTGGATCTAACTTGCCTCATTCACCTGCTCTTTTGCGCCGCATGTTTGAGGCTGTACCAGATGAGAACTTTGGTATCAATTTTGACCCTTCGCATCTGATCTGGCAGCAGCAATTCCCGTTATGGGGTTCGTAGTAACGACTTTAGTCGTTTGGGCCGCGCAACCAGCGACTAAAGTCGCCACTACTATGCCATATCACGTGGCAACGATGCTAAAACGGGAATTGCTGATCTGGCAGTACATTGATTATATCCGGTTCATCTATGATTTCGGGGACCGCATCTTCCACGTGCACGCCAAGGACATGGCCATGGACGAGGACATGTTCTATCAGGATGGTATCCTGGGCTGTGGCTTCCGCTGGCAGATACCGCGCTTGCCAGGACAGGGGTTGATAGACTGGCAAGAGCTCACTGCGGCCCTCTACGATGTGGGGTACGACTTCGTGCTCAGCATTGAGCATGAGGACCGGAACTGGGAAGGGACGGAGGAACTGGTCAAGCGCGGCTTTCTGGTGGCCAAGAAGACGCTTGAGTTGTACACGATATAGTGATGTCTGGCGCGGGCCCTCTGGGTCCGTGCCGAGCCATCGTTCAGGAGGTGTAATGGCACAAAAGGCAATTGTTGGCGAGAGAGAGGGACCGGCCACGGCTGTGGAAGCAGCAGCAGGTCTCAGAGATGTGTGGTGGCGGCGATTGTTGTTTATGCCCACCATTGGCCTGCTGTTGCTACTGGCCATTGTCCCGCTCATGTTCTCTCTTGGTGTAAGCCTGTTTAACTACTCCATCGGGAGCAAGCCGATATGGGTAGGGTTGGGCAACTACGTCAACATGTTTATCGACCCCCAGTTCTGGCTGGCTACCAAGGTCACTGTGCAGTTCACGGTCGCGGCTGTTTCCATCGAAGTGGTGCTGGGCATCCTGCTTGGCTTTGTGATGAACCAGCGCTTCACCGGTATGGGCATTATCCGGCTGATCGTCTTCCTGCCGATGATGCTCGTGCCTCTTGTGGTTGGACTGTTCTGGCGGTTTATGTTTGACCAGACCTTTGGGGTCATTGACTATATGCTGACACAGGTTGGCCTGCCGGCTATCCCCTGGCTGATTGACACGTTCTGGGCTCGAGTCGCGGTGGTGACTGTAGACGTGTGGCAATGGACGCCCTTCGTGACCTTGCTGGTATTGGCCGGTCTGGGAACGGTGCCGGCCGACCTGTTGGAGGCTGCCACCCTTGATCGCGCCTCGAACTGGATGAAGTTCCGCGAGTTCGAGAACGGCGCTGTCGGCCTGGTCGAGGATAGCTGGGCACGGCACGGTGGCATGGACGACCGCATTGAGGTCTACGGCGACGGTGGCGTGACATATGCCAGCCTGCACATGGGCAACGCGCTGCCGACGTTCAGCGAGCACGGCTACGGCTATGCCGTGGAGAAAGCCCCCGGTACCAAGGGCTGGACCTACCCGGTCTATGAGGAACTGTGGAACTACGGCTTTCCGCAGGAGATGCATCATTTCGCGCGCTGCGTGCGGGGCAAGGAGGAGCCCGTCGCAACCGGCGAGGATGGTCGTGTGGTACAGGAGGTCCTCTACGCTGGCTACGAATCGGCGCGCACTGGCTGCAAGGTAGAACTGCCTTTCCGTCCCCAGGGAGTGAAGAGGCCCATTGATCTGTGGTTCGGTGCGCACAAGGGCTAGTCAATGTTCAACACCTGGACTGTGCTGGCTCAGCGTGACATCGAAGCCATCCATCACGCCTCTCTAGCCATCCTCCATGATATAGGCGTGAGCCTGCCCAGTCGGGAAGTGCTGGACGCCCTGGCCCAGGCTGGGGCTGACGTAGACCTCAATCACCAGATCGCCCGTATCCCGGAGCGGTTGGTAGTTGAGGCCGTCGAACGAGCGGACAAGCAGTACATTCTCCACGGTCGTGATCCCGATCAGACCGCCCGCTTCGGGTACGGTGATTTCGTTTTGGTCTCCAGCCCGGGCCAGTTTGCCTGGGTGGACGAGGACGGCGGCCAGCGGCGACAGCCTACCCAGAAGGATGCGCGCGCCGGTATCTGTGTCGCTGACGCGTTGGAACATATTGACATCGTCGGCGCGGTGGGGCAAGCCATGGACGTCCCCGCTGAGTACCGCGACGTGTGGCTGGCTGCCGAGTTGGTCAAGGGTTCGTCCAAGCCCACTCACGTGTGGGTGGCGAACAGCAGAACGCTGGAGTACATCCTGCGCATCTACGAGGCGGTGACCGGCGGCCGTGAGGCTCACCGCCGGCGCCCGATGATCGCTGCCTTCGTCGAACCTATCAGCCCGCTTCGCTTCCCGGAGACGGGCCTGGAAATCCTCGTCACTTGCGCCCGCTACGGCCTGCCCGTCGGCTTTGGGCCGATGGTCCAGGCCGGGGCCACTGGCCCGGCTACCCTGGCTGGCACGCTGGCGCTGGAGAACGCTGAGATACTGGCTGGGATAGTACTGGCCCAGACCTTTGGACCGGGCGTGCCGGTGTGTTATGGTGGCATTCCGCATATCATGGATATGCGCTCTTCGCAGATCAGCTTTGGCTCGCCGGAGCAGGGGCTGATGGCCGTCGTCATGACTCAGATGGCCCGCTACTATAATCTGCCGGTGTACATCAACGTCGGCCTGTCGGATAGCAAACGGGTTGATGTCCATTCGGGCCTGGAGCGTGGGATGACCCTATTGATGGGCGCGCTCGCTGGGGCTGATACTTTCGGACACATGGGCATTCTGGGTGCTGACCAGGCGGGCAGCCTGGAACAACTCATCGTGGACAACGAGATGGCGGCCTACGTCAAGCGTGTTCTGCGCGGCTTTTTGGTGGACGAGGATACGCTGGCCCTGGACGTGATTCGACAAGTAAGCATCGGTGGCAGTTTCCTGGGCGAGGTGCACACCCGTAAACATTTCCGCCGGGAACTGTGGTTCCCCACTGCCTTTGACCGGCGGCGCTGGGATGAATGGTGGGCCGACGGAGCACAGACGATGGCCGACTGGGCCCACGAGCGCAAGGCTCAGATCTTGGCCGAGCACTATCCCTCTGGCCTTGAGCCCGACCTGGTTCGCGAGATTGATAACATCGTCGCCGCAGCCCGGCGTGGTCTGTTAGGACAGTAGTCTGAACGGTCACTTTGACAACACGTTCGCCATCGCCTACGGCTGCGCCAAGGCTGCTGAGAAATTACCACAAGGCACGCGCGCTTTTCCCGTCAACTACTGGGATGGGCTGCCTCCAGAGCGGGCAGCAGCCTATATCAGTGCGGAAAAGGGAATGCATGCCAACGAAGCTGTGCTGGACCTACTGGACGACATCGAAATCACGTTCGAGAGGCTGCCGATGCGAGCTTTTTCTAGTTGAGAGAGGAAATTTCCACTATGGCTCAACCTGTCCACTTCATCGGCGTGGACCTGGGTGGGACGACGCTCACTGCTGCTGCGGTCAACGTCACCTCAGGCCAGGTCCTCGGCAGGCGTCAGATTCCTACGTTAGCCAAAGAAGGCCACGATGCAGTCATAGCGCGTATGGTAGGCTTGATCCATGCTGTCATGGCCGACGCTGGCCTGGGTCAGGCGGACATCGGCGGAGTCGGCATCGGCGTGCCAGGCATGGCGGACCTGGAACGGGGAGTCACTCTCTTTCTTCCCAATTTGCCCGACACTTGGCGTAACGTCCCACTGAAAGCGACTGTCGAGGCAGCAGTTGGCTTGCCGACTCACCTACTCAATGATGTGCGCTCCTTCACGCTGGGTGAGAAGACCTTTGGCGCCGGACGCGACGTGGATACGATGGTCTGCCTGGCCATCGGCACGGGCATCGGCGGAGGCATGGTCATCAATGGCCAATTGCACCTGGGCCTGGGCGGGACGGCAGGAGAAGTGGGTCATCAGATTATTGATCCCTACGGTCCGCCCTGTGGATGTGGCAGTCGGGGCTGTATGGAGGCTTTCGCCAGTGGGCCAGCCATCACTGCTATGGCACTCAAGGCCATCACCCAGGGCCGCACCACGAGCATCGCTGAACTCGTTTCCTACGACCTGAACAAAGTCACACCGGAAGTCATCTGCCAGGCCGCCCAGGCCGGCGATCCTATCGCCAGGGACATCTACGAGCGTGCTGGTTTCTACATTGGCATCGGTGTGGCTAACTTGATCGCCATTATCAGTCCCCAGATGGTGGTCATCGGCGGCGGAGTGGCCCAGGCCGGTGATCTTCTCTTCGATCCAATCCGGCGCACGGTTCGTGAGCGTGTTCACGTAACTCCCATCGAGCAGGTGCAGATCGTGCCTGCCCAACTCGGCACTGATGCTGGACTGATCGGCGCGGCAGTGTGGGCGTCTCTGCGAACGACGCACGAATGAAAGTATCCGCCACCGTCCCTTCCCGCATAGACCTGGCCGGAGGCACCCTTGATGTGTACCCGCTCTATCTCTTTGAGCACGGCGGGCTGACCGTCAATGCCGCAATCAATGTCCACAGTCACGTGACCGTGGAAGAGCGTGCCGATGCCCGAATCCACATCCACTCCGAAGACACCGGGACGGAGGAGACCTTCACCGACCTGGACGAGATGCAGAAGCAGATGGGCGGTGGCTTCGACCTGGTCAAAAAGGCCCTGCGCTTCTACCGGCCTCGCCGTGGCCTGAACGTCACCCTCCGTAGTGAAGCGCCGCGCGGCTCTGGCTTGGGGGCATCGTCCGCGCTGCTCATGGCCCTCTCCAGCGCACTGAACGAGATCGAGAACCTGGGTCTGAGCAAAGATCGTCTCATTGACCTGGGGGCCAACATCGAGGCGCAGGTCATCGGTATCCCCACTGGCAAACAGGACTATTTCCCACCTCTGTTCGGCGGTGTCTGCAGCATCTGGTTCGACGTGGACGGTCACCGCCTGGAGCGGCTGGACGAAGGCAGCGATCTGATAGAACGTCTCAACGAGCGGCTCATTCTCACCTTTACTAACATCAGCCGCTTTTCCGGTGTCACCAATTGGGCTATACTCAAACGGTACATTGAGCGAGAAGGCGACACCGTGGCCCGTATGCGGCGTATCAAAGAGGTGGCTCTGGCTATGCGCCAGAGTCTGGACATTGGTGACCTGGACGAGTTCGCCTGCCTGCTGGCCGTCGAGTGGGAGAACCGCAAGGTGTTGGCCGAGGGGGTCACCGTGCCCGAGATTGATGCCATGATCGCCGCCGCCGAGGCGAAAGGTGCGCGCGCCAGCAAACTCTGTGGCGCTGGTGGCGGCGGCTGCATGATTACCTACGCCGAGCCGGAGAATGTGCCCGCTGTGCGAGAGGCCCTGGTAGACGCCGGGGCCACTCTCATACCGTTCCGCATCGTGCGGGAGGGCATTCGTCTGCAGGTCAGCGACTGAAGGGTGTCATCGTACGTATCACGTTTTACGTGTATCTTTTCAAAAAGTAGGGGCCGGTAGGGGCGCACCAGCGTGTGCGCCCTGGAGGGCGGACACGTGGGTCTGCCCCTACCTTTCACGTAGCCAGGTCCGCGAATAAGCGCAGGTAATCTGCGAGGTGCCGCGTGGTGAGGAAATTGCGCCGCACGTGCTCCCGTGCTGCTGCCCCCATGCGCACTGCCTCCTCCGGGTGCTGGAGGAGATAGAGCGATTTCTCGCCGCACTCCTCGACAGAATCCACCAGGAAGCCAGTCTGGCCGTCTATGACCTGTAACGGGATACCTCCAGCGTTGCCGCCTACCACCGGCTTCCCTTTCCACAGCGCCTCCGTCACCACCAGCCCGAATCCCTCGCGGGTGGACTTCTGGACGACGACGTCGCTGGCAGTCTGGAAAGCGCCCACCTCCAGCGCGCCGACGCCGTGGAAATTGTGCAGGATGTGGATATCGTCATCCTCCCCAGCGTGGCGGATGGTCTTGTCCAGGTAATACCAGCCCTCGGGGTCGTCCGAGGCCATCGAGCCGACCATCGCCAGTTGCACCTCCGGCATGCGCTCCTTGACAATACGATAGGCATCAATGACCCCCAGCGGGTCCTTCCAGGGGTCGAAGCGGCTGACCTGGGTGATGAGCGGGCGGTTCACGTCTACGCCGAAACGGGCCACGATCTCTCGCGCCCTATCCTTCGCCATTGGCGCGTTCTTGGGCGAGAGGGGGTCAATCGTCGGCGTGATGATCGCCAGGTGCAGGTTTTCAGAGGCCACCCCTGGCCCCACGTACTGCTCCATAGTGAAGATGCAGGCCTCGTACCCGGCAATGTAAGGAGCGAAGAAGTCCCAGTAGGCGGGGTTGGGGTGCGAGGTGTCAATGTGGCAGCGCCAGGCCCAGTGCCCCTTTACGTTTTCTGGTCCCTCGCGTCCGTGGTAGTGGAGCAGGCCAGCGGGCTGAGGGTCGTGGACGACGACGAAGTCATACTCCCCTTCAAACCTGGCCGCGTTTATCTCGTTGTAGCGCTGCCATATGGCTTTCATCCCTTCGGTGAAGGGGATGTCCATCCCCTGTAGCCCGTTATGGCAGGCTTTGGTGACGTTGAAGAACTCATCCTCGCCCTCAATGACCTGCCACTCGGCGTCAAGCCCCACATCGCGCATCAGCGGCACGAGCGTGACTAGCATCTCGGCCACGCCGCCGCCGAAGTCGGTGGCGTTGATGTGCACTACCCGCGCTCCTTGTAGTGGCTTGGCCAACGCTCGGATTTCCGCGATGACCTCCTTGCCGGCGATAGGGCGGTAATCGGCCAGCCGTTTCTGTTCCAGTTCAACCCGATGTAGCATAACAATCTCCTCGACTACCCCTTCACCGCGCCAGCCATCAGGCCGCGCACGAAGAAGCGCTGCATACCGAAGAAGACGATCATCGGCAGGATCATTGAGATGAACGCGGCGGCCGTCAACAGGTGCATACCGGTGAACCGGCCCACCAGGTTACTGATCTGCCACGTCAGTACCGGTGTCTGGCCGCCGAGGAAGACCAACGCCACCAGCAGGTCGTTCCAAATCCACAGGAACTGGAAGATGGCCAGCGACGCCAGGGCTGGGACCGATAGTGGAATGGCCAATTTGTAGAACGCCGTCCAGTGCGATGCGCCGTCCAGGTAGGCCGACTCGAAGATGTCCTTGGGCAACGAACCCAGGAAGTTGCGCATAAGGTAGATGGCGTAGGGCAGACCGAAGCCGGTGTGGAAGAGCCACACGCCCAGGAAAGTGCCGGTGAGGCCCACTTTGGCGTAGACGCGGTAGATGGGAATCAGCGTCATTTGCAATGGGACGATCTGGAGCGCCACAAGGATGACAAACAACCACTGGCGGCCCTTGAACTCAAGCCAGGAGAAGGCATAGGCAGCGAACGACGCGACCAGGATGGGCAGGATGGTAGCCGGGATAGAGACCCACAGGCTGTTCAGAAAGGCAGTAGCCATACCACGCTCACTGGTCAGCCCGGTGCCGAGGCAGGCGTCATCCTCGTCAGGGTTGCCCTCGACGCATGATTCGATGTAGTTCGCCCGGCCGGAGTAGCCCACGACTGCGTCTACATAGTTGTTGGCGGTGAAGCGTGGCCGGCTGGCGGCGCTCTCAGCGCCAGAAAGTCGCCGCAGGTAGGTCAGCAGATCCGCCATCTCTTGTGGGTCAGGCATCTCTTCCAACTGGAGATTTCCCTTCTCAATCTGTTCGCGCAGGAAAGCGGTCAGTGCGATTGAGCGGCGGAACTGTCCAATCAGTTCTGGATCGGATAGATCGACGCCCTCAACGGCTTTGCCATCAGGGCCATAATAGGGGGCCAGGTGCTTCTCGTACACGTCCTGTCCCACTGCCTTGCGCGGCGCGAAGGCCTTCCACCAGCCGGTTTCGACCACGTCCTGCCTGGGCCGCAACGAGGTGACGAGGAGTCCAACGGTCGGCGTGATCCACAGCAGGCACAGAATAATGACCACGGCGTAAAGGAAAAACTTCCCCAGGGCCGGTTTGTTCTGGCCGTTCATCGCATAGCCTCCTGTTCCCGGAAACGACGGACGTTAATGTACCCAATCGGCAGCACGGCGAGAATGAGGACGACGGCGATAGCCGACGATATGCCGGAATTGAACTTGTTGAATTGCTCGATGTACATTCGCGTGGCGATAACCTGTGTGCCGGGTTGCCCTTTGCCCATGACGTACACGATGTCGAATATCTTGAGTACGTTGACAGTCATCGTGGTGAGTACGACGACGATCGTCGGCGAGATGATGGGCACCAGGATCTTCCAGAAGACTGTCCACTCGTTGGCGCCATCCACGCGTGCCGCCTCCAGCAACTCACCGGGCACGCCCTTGAGCGCGGCCGACAGGATAGTCATGCAAAAGCCTGTCCACATCCATACACCGACGATGATGAGGGCGATGTTGTTGACCCAGGGTCCGGTCGTGGTCCACGGCACAGGGTTGAATCCGAGCGTGGTGGCGATAGCGTTTAGCAGGCCGGTCTGCTCCCCCTGGCTCTGGAAGTCGTAGATGTAGTTCCAGATGATGCTGGCTCCTACGAAAGAGATGGCCATCGGCATGAAAATCACTGCCTTGGCCAATGCCTCTTGTTTGATTCGGTCCACGAGCACGGCGATGATGAGACCGAGTATGGTTGTGCCCGGCACCATAAGAATGATCCATAGCAGGTTGTTTCGGAACGCTAGAAGCATCGTTTCGTCGGTCAGGGCGTGGCGGTAGTTCTCCAGGACGCCCCAACACGGCTGCCCCTCCTGGCAGGTGATGGCGGCCGATTGCTCACCTTCGGTGTCCAGGAAACTCAGGTAGATGGTGTTCACGGTGGGATACACGACGAAGAAGAGCATGATGAGCAGGGCTGGGGCGAGGTAGAGCCACGGCGCGTGCCCCGCCTGTTTCATGATGGCCGGAACTTGGCCCTTTGGCGCTGCCATGAGCGTACTCCTTTCCTTTCTCAGAAACCCGGTTTTTTGGGGGTGGCAGAACCAGTGGCACGTGGCTCTTCAGTTACTTTCGTAAGCAGAGTCCTGCCCGTTTCCATCGAAAAAACAGGGTTTCTTACCACTACGGGTTTCAGGGGAGGCCCCGGCAACGGGGCCTCCCTGACTTGCCGTGTTACCAGTAGCGACTGCGTTTTAGTACACCTCGTTGGCGCGCTCCTCCATCCGTTCGAGGATTTCATCGAGATCGCCGCCGCCGAGGTACTCTACGATGGCCTGCCAGTAGTCCACGTTCAGGCCACCGGGGAAGCGGTCGTCAGCGTCAAAACTGAAGGCCGAGGCCTCGTTCATCAGCATGGCCGCCTGGCCCTGGAGCGCACTTTCGTAGTCGCTCGCGGTGACGTTGTTGTTGGGCGACAGTCCCCAGCCAGAGGCAGCCATCGCCTTGCCGCCCTCCTCGCCGAACATCCACTTCATCAGCGCGACGGCGGCGGGGTTGTCGGCGTTGAACAACGCCATCACGTCCGCGCCACCCTGCATCGGTGCGCCGATCTCGGAGTCCATTTCGGGGAACATGAAGAAGGTGTAGTCCTCACCGGCCACCATGTCGGGGAACTGCTCGCCGATGATGCCGCCAGCGAAGGAGGCCTGGCGCACCATGTAGGCCCCGGGCGGGTCCTCGAAGGGCGGGTAGAGCGATTCCTGGAAGGTGGTGTTCAAGGTGCCCTGCGCGCCACCCAGTGCGTAGGTGCTGTCGGCGCAGAGGGCGTAGTAGAGCTCGAAGGCTTCCTTGATCGCCGGATCGGTCCACGGGATCTCGTGGCGCGCCCACTGCTCGACGAAGTCAGCGCCCTGCAGGCGCAGCAGGAGGTCCTGGATCCAGTCGGTGGACACCCAGCCGGTGGCCTCGCCGCTCTCAATGCCGCCGGACCAGGGCACGCCGCCGTCGGCCACGATTTGATCCATCAAGGCCGTCATTTCATCCAAGGTAGTGGGGACTTCGTAGCCCATGGCCTCGAACATCGGCGGGCTGTACCAGACCAGCGACTTGGTATCGGCCTTGAAAAAGCCCCCGTAGACCGTGCCCTCCACGCTGCCCAGGCTCTGCCAGGCTGGCGAGTACTGGTCCAGGTCAATGATGCCACCGATGGGCACCATGTAGTCCTTGAACTCGACTAGCAGGCCGGGGTTGGGCAGACCGGCGATGTCGGGCGGGTTGCCGCCTTCGATGCGGGTGGAGTAGACAGCCAGGTCGCGCGTGCCCTCGTACTCCAATGTGAAGTTGCACTCGTCCAGGAAGGGCTCCAGGATGCTCTTGAAGGTGCCTTCCTCGTCACCGCTCCACACGCCGATCATCGAGATGGTGCCGCCGGAGGCCCCCATGCACGGGTCCTCCTCGACGCTCACGGTCTCACCGTAGACCTCCTTGGCGCGCTGTTCCATCCGCGTGAGGATGGTGTCCAGGTCGCCACCATTCAGGTACTCCACGACCGCCTGCCAGTAGTCCACGTTCAGGCCACCGGGGAAGCGATCGTCGGCGTCGAAACTGAAGGCCGGCGCCTCGTTCATCAGCGTGGCCGCCTGGCCCTGCAGCGCGCTTTCGTAGTCGTCAGCGGTGATATTATTGTTGGGCGACAGCCCCCAGCCGGAGGCGGCCAGTTCTTTGCCGCCTTCCTCGCCGAACATGTAGTTCATCAGCGCGACGGCGGCGGGATTATCGGCGTTGAACAGCGCCATCACGTCCGCGCCACCCTGCATCGGTGCGCCGATGGACGGGTCCATTTCGGGGAACATAAAGAAGGCGTAGTCCTCACCGGCCACCAGGTCGGGGAACTGCTCACCGATGACACTGCCACCGAAGGATGCCTGGCGCGTATCTTCTCAATAATCTGGGGCAAGACGGGAACCTTGGCGCGTATTTCCACGTCTATATTGTATAGTCTGAAACAGGAAGTAGAAACGTGCTTGAAAACCTCGATCTGAACAATATACAGGACATACAAGAGGCACGCGAGTGCATTGTGATGCTGCTCAACCTGGTTGAAAACCTGAAGTCGG
>Ga0208279_1001469_pt1 | contig 12713 bp, 9 predicted proteins | sample AntAceMetag02UKM_FD_184766 | JGI IMG/M metagenome (GOLD analysis project Ga0208279, IMG submission 184766) | Saline lake microbial communities from Ace Lake, Antarctica - Antarctic Ace Lake Metagenome 02UKM (SPAdes) (version 2) | ecosystem: Environmental > Aquatic > Non-marine Saline and Alkaline... | reverse complement strand
CCTTGGAGATCATTTTTTCTTTTAATGCTTCTTTAATTTCTGAATTTGCATCGCGGCGAATATTACGAATAGAGACACGCGCATTTTCGGCTTCTGCTTTAACAATTTTAACTAAATCACGGCGACGCTCTTCCGTTAGCATAGGCAATGGAACACGAATAACATTACCATTGGTCACAGGATTTAAGCCTAAATCCGAGGACATGATCGCTTTTTCTATCGCTTGCATCATGCTTTTTTCCCATGGAGTCACTGACAAAGTACGGGAATCATCAACCGCAACATTCGCTACCTGAGACAAGGGTGTATCAGATCCATAATAAGACACCACAACCTGATCCAACAAGCTTGGGTGAGCACGGCCAGTTCTTATTTTTTTAAAACCTTTTTTAAGCGCATCAATACTCTTATCCATCTTAGCTGATGCGTCTTGTTGAATATCACTAATCATTATTATTATCCTCGCTCTATAAGTGAGCCTATGTCTTCACCTTGCATCAAGCGCATAATGGCACCTGGTTCAAAAATATTCATAACCCGCATGGGTAAATCATTATCTCGACAAAGCACCAATGCTGTCGTATCCATGACATTCAAGCGTTGATCGAGCGCTTCATCATAAGTTAATACCGGATAAAAAACCGCATCCGCAACTTTTTCAGGATCTGCAGAATATATGCCTCTTACCTTGGTCGCCTTAATCATCAGCTGCGCATCAATTTCGATCGCCCTTAAGCTTGCCGCAGAATCTGTAGTAAAAAAAGGGTTTCCTGTACCTGCTGCAAAAATCACAACCCGCCCTTTCTCTAAGTGCCTAACGGCTCTACGCCGAATATAATCCTCACAAACCTGATTAATTTTTAAAGCACTCATAACGCGAACAGGTTGACCTAAAAACTCTAATGAATCCTGCATAGCCAAGGCATTCATTACCGTGGCTAGCATACCCATCTGATCTGCAGTCACGCGGTTCAAACCTTCCGCCGCTTGATCTGCTCCACGTAAAATATTTCCACCACCCATGACTAAACCAACTTGTACACCTGCGTCACAGAGACCTTTTACTTCTGTCGCCAAGCGTTTTACGATAGCAGGGTCTATATTCCCACCTGTTTCACTCATTAACGCTTCGCCACTTAATTTAAGCATAATTCTTTGGCAAATGAGTTTAGTCATAACTACTTTCCTATTCTGGCTAATGTTTATTTTAAAATGTGTTGCGTGTGCTTTAATAAATAACGATCCATTAATTTATTATTAAATGTCTGCTCCTTTCTACATTCCTAGACTTAAAAATCCTTCGGAGTATTACTCCGAAGGTCAAAAAACGGAACTTAGCTGCCGCGAACTTGCGCCATTACTTCAGCGGCGAAATCACCTTCTTCTCTCTCTATACCTTCACCCACTTGAAAGTGAATAAAGCTTAGAACCTTATTGTCCTTAGCACTAACAAGCTGACCAACAGTAATTTTATCATCTTTAATAAACGCCTGGCCTTCCAGAGTAACTTCAGCAAGGAATTTCTTAATACGACCACCAATCATTTTTTCAATAATTGCTGCAGGCTTACCACTTTCTTCAGCCTGCGCGACAAAGATCGCTTTTTCTTTTTCAACTGTTTCAGCAGGTACATCAGCTTCAGCAACACACATAGGCTTGCTTGCTGCGATGTGCATGGCAACATCTTTAGCTAATTCTGCATCCGCTTTTGCTAACTCGACTAATACACCAATTTTTTCGCCGTGCAGGTAAAAACCTGTACCACCGTCAGTTGCTACTTTCTGGAAACGTCTTAAAGTGATGTTTTCACCTAAAGTAGAAATCAAGCCGCGACGAGTTTCATCGATGGTTTTACCATTTGCTAACTTAAGCTCGTATGCTTCTTCTACCATGCTAACATCTGCTGCTAAAATTGCTTCTGCAATTGCATTGGCAAATTCTTTAAAAGTATCACCTTTTGCAACAAAATCAGTCTCACAGTTAACATCAATAATAACGGCATTCTTGGTATCTGCGCTTTGAGCCACTGTTATACGTCCTTCAGCAGCGATACGATTTGATTTTTTATCCGCTTTTGCCAAGCCTGCTTTACGCATGTTCTCGATTGCAAGCTCCATATCAGAATTAGCTTCAACCAACGCTCTTCTACATTCCATCATTCCAGAACCCGTTCTTTCACGCAGCTCTTTAACCATTGCAGCAGTTACACTCATGCTATATACCTTAAATTTCTTTAACCTGAATCATTGACTTTACTTCACCAAAAACTCAGGTCTAATTCTATAAAAACGCCCCCAAATGGAGGCGTCCAAAAAACCAACACAACAAGCAAAAGCCTGTTGTCTGTCATCTAGTTTACTCAGCGCCGACTACTTGCTCAACAAATTCATCAGCTTTGGCTGAAACATCCAGTCTTGCTGCTTTTGCTTCTAAAATAGCAGTAGCAATACTTTCTGTATACAACTTAACGGCACGAATTGAATCATCATTACCAGGAATAATGTAATCAACACCGTTAGGCGAGTTGTTTGTATCCACAATACCAATAACCGGGATGCCTAATTTTTTCGCTTCGCTCAGCGCATTCTTTTCATAGCCTACATCTAGTACGAAAATAGCATCTGGCGTTCCGCGCATATCTTTGATACCACCTAAGCTGCGCTCCAGCTTTTCCATTTCGCGCTCCATGCCTAGCGCTTCTTTTTTGCTAAAGCGTTGCTGCATAGAGCCATCTGCTGTCATTGCTTCTAGCTCTTTTAAACGACCGATCGATTTTTTAATCGTTTTGAAGTTAGTCAGCATACCACCTAACCAGCGGTGATTAACATAAGGCATACCACAGCGAATAGCTTGCTCAGCAACCGCTTTACGTGCAGACTTTTTGGTACCAACAAACAAAATATTACCTTTGTTTGCAGTCATTTGTCCTACATAGTTCATTGCATCATTAAATAGTGGAAGTGTTTTTTCCAGATTAATGATATGAATCTTGCTACGAGCACCAAAAATATAAGGTGCCATTTGCGGGTTCCAGTAACGAGTCTGGTGCCCAAAGTGAACACCTGCTTCCAACATTTGACGCATAGATACTGCGGCCATTTTTTTCTCCAATAATTTTTCGGAAACCATTCCGAAAGGGTTACGCCTCCACCTATCCCAGTTAGAAACCAGTTTTATAAAAAACCAGCACCCCACCAACTGTGACGATAGATGTGAGTTTTAATCATACTTAACGCGACTACTTTTATTAGCTGCGCTAAAGTACTAATGAACTTATCTTTATACCATATTTATCTTTTTACAACAACGAATATCCTGTTAAAATCTATCTATTATCAAAGTCTGATACCATAACCTTTCATTTACTTTCTTTAAGCTTACAATCATGACAATCACCATTAAAACAGATACTGAAATCGAAAAGATGCGTATCGCGGGTAAACTTGCTGCAGAAGTGCTTGAGTTCATTGAACCATTCATAGTTCCAGACATTACTACCAATGAAATTGACCAGCTTTGTCATGATTACATCATTAATGAGCAAGATGCGATTCCTGCACCACTAAATTATCGCGGCTTTCCAAAATCAATTTGTACATCTGTGAATTATACAATTTGTCACGGCATCCCCAACGATAAAAAATTAAAAAAAGGTGATATTGTAAATGTTGATATCACTGTTATTAAAGACGAATATCATGGTGATACCAGCAAAATGTTTTACGTAGGCGAGGTCGCTCCTCACGCAAAACGCTTATGCAGCATTACTCAGGAATGTTTAATGCTAGCGATAGAGCAAGTTAAACCCGGTTGTACTTTGGGTGATATCGGCTATGCCATACAAAAACATGCTGAGTCCAATCGTTATTCAGTTGTGCGCGAGTTCTGCGGTCATGGCATCGGGAAAAAATTTCATGAAGAACCACAAGTTTTACATTACGGAAAACCAGGCACAGGCATTGCCCTACAAGAAAATATGATCCTTACCATAGAACCAATGATTAATATTGGCAAGCGCCATATTAAGGTATTAAAAGATGGCTGGACCGCGATTACCAAAGACCGCTCTCTATCAGCTCAATGGGAACATACTATTCTTGTAACCCCTACAGGACATGAAATCCTGACTTTACGTAAAGAAGAACTATGAGCGAAAACAATACTCAATACCTGAACAGTGCCAAACAGATTAAACAGGCAATAAAACTGCATAATACTTACCTGAAAAACACCTTCTCTCCTCAAAAACCTATTCATGACTTTTTGCTCTCCAAATCAAAGTTTATCGATAATTTACTACTCGTCATCTGGACCCGTGTTATTACTCATAATATCGAAAATTTTGCCTTAATTGCAGTCGGCGGCTACGGCCGGCAAGAAATGTTTCCCTACTCGGATATCGATATTCTGGTGCTATTTGATGATAGCACCACTGAGCAAGACAAACAGCAACTCAGCGCGTTTTGTACCTTTCTTTGGGATACCGGCTTAAAACTGGGATTAAGTGTACGTAGCAACTCAGAATGCATAAGTGCTTGCACCGATGATCAAACTATCTTTACCAACCTGATGGAGTCCCGGCTTTTGACCGGAAATGCCAAGCTACTTACCACCCTCCGCTCACAGTTAGCAGAGAACCGCCCCTGGTCTTCCGATGCCTTTTATCAAGCTAAAATTGAAGAACAGCAGTTACGTTACGCAAAATTTCATAATACGGCCTACAATCTGGAGCCCAATATAAAAGAAGGTCCAGGTGGTTTAAGAGACCTACAAATTCTAGCCTGGGTGTTTAAACATCACTACCAGAGTAAAACCTTACGTGAATTAACTAAATACGATTTTCTTCCACAATCCGAATATGAGGAATTATTTTCCGCACAGGAGTTATTATGGAAAATTCGCTTTGCGCTACATTTACTGACAGGTCGCTGTGAAGATCGTTTGTTATTTGATTACCAGCGCGACCTGGCGATCTGCTTCGGCTTTACCGAACAACAAAATAACGAAGGTGTAGAACAATTTATGCAACACTATTTTAAATCAGTGATGCAATTAGAGCGCCTTAATGAAACACTACTACAATTCTTCAACGAACACTGCTTATCACATGATGACAACTTCTACCAAGCGCAAGTTATAAACGACAAGTTTGATAGCATAGCGGGATATATTGCGGCACGAAGTGTGACTGTCTTTCAAACTCACCCACGCGCATTATTAGAAATTTTCTTATTACTGCAAAAAACCCCCTCTCTCAAAGGCATTAGAGCGACAACGATTCGACTTATTCGAAGCAACCTGCATTTAATTGACGATAATTTCCGCCAAGACCCCCAGGCTCGCGCACTATTTATCAATATATTACGCCAGCCACGTGGGATCACCCACGTCTTACGCCATATGAATCGTTACGGTGTACTAGCTGCATATCTACCTAGCTTTGGTAATATTGTTGCGCGCATGCAGTATGACCTGTTTCATATCTATACTGTTGATGAACATACGCTATTTGTCATCCGCAATCTACGCCGCTTTGCCCTGTCAAAACACAATGATGAGCTACCTTTTTGTAATGATGTATTTCTTTTAATCCCAAAACCCCATATTTTATATATAGCTGGATTATTTCATGATATTGCGAAAGGTAAAAAAGGCTACCATTCCGAATTAGGTCAAGTCATCGCACAAAAGTTTTGTGTCGATCACAACATATCGGAATACGATACCAGGTTGATTTGCTGGCTAGTCAAAAACCACCTGATCATGTCTACCACAGCACAACGTAAAGACATCAGTGACCCAGATGTGATCCATGAATTTTCAGCAAAAGTTGGCAAAGCAGAATATCTTAATTACCTGTATCTACTCACCGTTGCAGATATTCGAGCAACCAATCCCTCACTATGGACCTCATGGAAAGACTCTTTACTTAGAGAACTTTATATTGCGACTCAAAATGCCTTGAGGCGCGGACTGGAAAATCCGGTTAATCAGCAAGAGACTATACAGGCAACAAAAGCTGAAGCGCGCAATGAACTGATAAAAAAAGGGCTTTCCGACACCTGCATAGAAAAAGCATGGCAAAATATTAACTCCGATTATTTTCTCCGCTATTATCCCGATGAAATTATCTGGCATACCATTGCCATCAGCAACTGCTCAGATCAAGACCTGCCTTTAGTGCTTTTGCGCCCTCAAACTCAACGAGGCAGCGCCGAAGTGTTTATCTATGCACATCATCAGCAGGAGGACTTTATATTTTCACGCACTACTGAAGCGCTAGATAAACTTGGTTTGACTATTCTCGATGCAAGAATCATTACCTCGCATAACCAATATGCGCTAAATAGTTTTCAGGTATTAGAACAGTCTGGTGATCCAATTAACGACTTACGTAGAGAACTCCATATTTGCTCTACTGTTACACAACAACTGCAAAATAAATCCAGTAAACTTGAACAAAATCTACATCCACAGTCACGCCAGGCAGAGTACTTCCCCATCTCTACCAAAACGAATTTTCATCCAGATCCACAAAATGGTTATCATACTTTAGAGTTAATAACCACCGATCACCCAGGCCTGCTATCAAAATTAGGCCATCTTTTCCGGAAGCATAATCTTAATCTTCTAAATGCAAAAATCACTACTATTGGTAGTCGCGCGGAAGATATGTTTATCCTCACTACACAGGATAAACAACCGATCAATTCTGAACAACAACAGACATTTATTGATGAGTTAAAGCAACAGCTGGAAAAATAGTTTATTAGCGAGTGCCGTTATTTAAACCGACATTTCCAGGAAATTAAGAATGGGGCAATAGAAGAAGGAGACTATTGTTGATCAAATAAATTCAGGGTGAGAAATGCGGTAGCTCAGAAAAGTAGAACTACCGCATAAACTTCAGTTGTACTAGATTCAACTTATAATAAATCTAAAATCAGAAACAAGATAACTGTTAAACCCAGTCCACAATAGATCACGCCATTGACGCTGGTATACAGTTTCATATTACCGCCTTCAGGCAGCTTTTTAAATACATCAATATGTTTAATGGCTGGATATGCGCCATTGAACTCAAGAGCTACTATAGCAACAACAGCAACAACAAACGCCAGCACACTAAAACTATGAGGGTAGTGAGCAGATGCCCCCATGAAAAACAACATTGGAATAGAAAATAAAGTATTGGTTCTTGATGCCAACCCTGCTGTTGCTAATGCAGCTGCAGCTTCTGGCAAGGCTTCACCACCTTCAGCCACTTGAGTAGCCGATGCTATAACAATTTGCTGCTTAGGCCAAATGATCAACCAGACGTTTAAAAACATAAACACCCCTAGTAATGCGCCTACATAAATATCCATAGACATTCCACCACCGCGAATAGCAAAGATACCTAGACCCGTTAATAAAGTAAACATCGCTCCCCAGCGAAACCACCATAAAGCCTTGGGTACTAATTTTTGTATAGCATTTGATTTTGATGCAGCATCTGCTTCTTTAAAATACTCAGTCTGAACAAAGTTAAAATAATAAAGCAAACCTATCCAGGTAATACCTGCCATAAAATGCCCCCAGCGCAAAAGCATTTCCACGCCGAGACTTGTTGTAATTAAATCCATACTTATTCCTCATTTATTATAATTATTGTAAAAACCACACAATTCTAAAAAGTGTGATGCTAAATATAAGCACGACTAAGGCTTTTTCGTCAAACTATAATGCTGAATCAAAATAACATGTTCTTCAGAATATTATTAGACCTCTTGCCAGCAAAGGCTTTACTAACCAAGAGAAGAAGAGAAAATAATTTAATTGCTACCTCACGCTCAGCATTGAATAATAACTATTTTTATATGTCGTTAAGGTTTGTTTACTGCAGAACCGCGATTCTGCAAATCAGACAATTCACTTTATTTAAAAATATTGTTGTCCGCCAAGATTAAATATTACACGTACTTTCCCTTTTATAGTTAAGGCTTGCAGAAGTTTTTTTACATGAACACCTCAGTCTTCATGCAGCAACTTGCATACGCTTAAGTAACTTGTATAATCTAGGCTAGCCGATGTAAATTATGCGCGTTTATGGACATAGTGGACTGCTAGTTCGTTCTTCCAGGCACTTAATTATGCTTTTAAACGTTTTTTTTTCGAAAGCGTTCCATTCTAAGAGTGAGGAGGTAACATACCACACCTTAGTAAAATATAATCTAACGTTCGCGTACAAGTTGATTAACAATGAAGCTTTGGAAATCAAGATATAACCCTCTATACAAATTTTCTCAACAGGTCCTGCTAGATATTAGCGAGAAAGTCACTCAATCATACGCACCTCATGATACCCGCGATCAGCCAGAACTAGTGCTTATGCCAGTTGACCCGGTTAATCTTTACGTTTACTGGAACCTGAAACAAAACGAAACTGAAAATATAATCGAACATGTAGATAAACAATTGGCATTGAGAATTTACACTTTACCTGAAGTCAGTGCAGATTCCAGCAATGTCAAATTAAGCTTCGACATCGAGGTGCAGAGCTTTCAGAACCGGCAAAAAGTGCACTTGCCAGTTGCCGCATCAGCCTATTCAGCCGTTATCGGCGAGATAAACGCAGACCATAGTTTCAGCGCTCTGGCTACTGCCGACACCATTCATGTTCCACGCCAAAACCCAGTACCTGAGAACAACTCCAATATCACTGCAAATGGCATACAATTCAGTAAAACCCAGGAAGATATGATAACAACAGATCATCAAGCACAAGAAATCCAGGTCACTGAAAACTACTTTAATGAAAGTAAAAATATGCTACAAACAAGACAGTCATCGGAAAATAATTCTGTTGCTGAGGCATTGATTTTAAAAAATTTTCAGGGCTATGGTTACGATTTAAAAATATATGAGCAAAACAGTGATTCAGCAACTATAACTATTTTGTCTCAACCAATACTAGCAGAACAAATCACAGAAACGCATAATACTGCTAAAAAATCCACGACAAATATTAGCAATACTTCCGGTCTAGGCCTTTTATCATAGTGCCGATGAAAAAAGGATTTCTTAGTATAGTTCTCCATGCTCACCTGCCTTTTGTACGCCATCCAGAATACGATAGTTTTTTTGAAGAAATCTGGCTATTTGAAGCGATTACGGAATGTTATGTACCGTTAATTCGCTCCCTTGAGCGATTACATCAGGATCGCGTTAATTATAGATTGACCCTTTCGCTGTCACCTCCACTTATTTTAATGTTAAGCGATCCGTTACTGCAGACGCGCTACCTAAAGTATATAAATAACCGATTAGAACTGGCAGAAAAGGAAATCATCAGAACCAGGAGTATGCCCGAGTATCAAAAACTAGCCAGACTCTACAGGCGCTTATATCTGGATACTCTGGATATATTTGCGAATCAATATGACTGTAACTTATTAACCGCCTTTAAAAATTTTAATGCCATTGGAAACCTGGAGTTAATTACCTGCGCTGCTACTCACGGTTTTTTACCATTACTTAATAGGAGTGAAGCGGCAGTACGCAATCAAATTGACATTGGCGTTAAAACCTTTATAGCGCATTTTGGTTTCCCCCCCGCCGGTTTCTGGCTGCCGGAATGCGGTTATTATCCAGGGCTGGAAAAACATCTGAAAAATGCTGGCATTAATTATTTCTTTGTTGATTCACACGGTATCGAAAATGCCAGTGAACCACCTCGAAATAGCGTCTATGCGCCGCTGAATTGTGGCAATGATGTTATGGCATTTGCTCGTGACCCCGAATCATCGCGTCAAGTCTGGAGCTCACATGAAGGCTATCCGGGAGATTATGACTACCGTGAATATTACAGTGATATTGGTTTCGATTTGGATATGAACTATATTGCACCTTATATTCTGGACGGATATATTCGCATTAATACCGGCATTAAATATCACCGGGTAACCGGCGGCGATCTTCCTAAAGAGGTATATCAGCCTAGACAGGCATTATATAAAGCACAGTTACATGCGCAGGATTTTATCAACAAACGGCAACTACAAATTAATCGACTGAGTACTGATATGGATCGTCCAGCGCTCATCGTATCACCCTATGACGCCGAACTATTCGGACACTGGTGGTTTGAAGGGCCTCAATGGCTTGAATGGGTGCTACGCTTAGCGGATAAAAATACTAACGGGATAAAAACAATTAGTTGCTCTGATTATTTAAAACAAGTCTCAGCACACCAGATAGCGACGCCTTCCGCATCAACCTGGGGTGATCAGGGCTATTCCAACTTCTGGATAAATGAAACCAATGACTGGATTTACCCTTTGTTACATACAGCGGGAGCAGACATGGAAAAACTAGCCATCACTTTTCAGGGGGTTAAAGCCAGTCCATTGCAGGAAAGAGTCCTGAATCAGGCCGCACGTTCATTATTATTGGCCCAGGCATCGGATTGGCCTTTTATCATGCAAACAGGTACCACTGTTGAATATGCGACAAAACGTATCACCGATCATTTAGCGAGATTTAATTATTTACGTGATAGTATCCGCAATAATTCTATTAATGAACGCTATTTAAGTGCATTAGAAATTTTAGATGATGTCTTTCCAGATATTGATTTTCGAAATTTCAATGTAGCAAAACAAAATCTTGAGTAATTATGGATAACAAATGCGTGAAGATTCTTGATATCATTAAAATTTGACTTAATCCTTAGCTAAAAACTCTGCCGATAATATAGCCTATAAAGGAGTACTATTAAGCATGAATGAAATAAAACTGCTCTATGTAGAAAATGTCATCATTCGTAAGGCAAAACATGTTCAACAGAAACTAACGTTTTTTTTGGCGCTAGAAAATATCGGCTATGATAAACGAGTTGATATTTTTTGGGCTGGAGAAGATAAAGCCTGGCAAGAACTACCTGCGCAATATCACAGCATGCGGGGCAATGGCCAGGAATACTGGTCTGCAAGCGTCACAATAAACTTAAATGAAGAACAATCACTCCCTGGAAATATTGAATTTAACATCCGTTATCGGGTTGCTGATAATGAATATTCGCTCGATAATGACAATCACAATTACCGGAGCGAAGCCGATTCTGGGATTCAATTGACAAATAAGCAGCTTTTACAAAATGTTGCTTTTGAAAAACAGTTACAAGGTGATAAACAAACGATTGTTCTGACTGCTGCTGTCGATCAATCGTTTGCCGCTAAAAAAGTCACCATCCACTGGACCACCGACGACTGGAAAACCGCCAAAGAAATAGCTTGTGAATTTCATCGCTGTCACTGGAATAAAACAGTTCATAGTAATGCACGCAACCCGAATCAATATCGAACTCAACTGTGGATAGCTAAAATCCATCATACTGAGTTGTTTAACTTAAAATATGCCATCAGTTGTGAAAATAGTAAGCAGACAGCCTGGGATAATAATGAAGGACATAATTACTCTTTTCAACGAGAGCAGCTCAAGGTATTGATATTAAATCTACATTGCTATCAGGAAGAAAATCAGGATAAAAAATTCACCACCATAGCGAACACCATTAACGAACTGGATGTAGATATTGTTTGCTTGCAAGAAGTAGCAGAATACTGGAATGATGGTCAAGGGGATTGGCAATCTAATTCTGCCAGAATTATTAATGACCGTCTGTCCGAGCCTTTTTATATACACCAGGATTGGTCGCATTTAGGCTTTGACAAATATAGAGAGGGGGTTGCAATGCTAAGTCGTTACCCTTTATCTAATCATGAATCCCGGTATGTATCAGATAGTCATGATATTTACGATATCAATTCAAGAAAAGTAATCACTGCACGGGCTTATGTGCCTTATATTGGTTTTATTAATATATTTTCAGCACATTTAAGTTGGCTGGAAGGTGGTTTTCAGGAGCAATTTCATAGATTACGTGAATGGGCCGCAAACAATAAAACCGATGATGTTAAAGCAACTTTATTATGCGGTGACTTTAATATAACAGCTGGAGCAAATGGTTATCAGATGGTGGTTGATTCCGGTGAATACGAGGATCAATATCTAGCCGTGAATAAACAAGGCGTGTTTGATAAAATATTCAAGGTAAATGACGCGCACTGGCAAGACCTGCTCGCAGATGATTACCGGATTGATTATATCTTTATGAATAAAAAAGCTCAGTTACGAGCCACTTCCGCAAGGACTATTTTTACAGATGAGGATTATGGGCGTGTCTCTGATCATTGCGGTTATTTAATGACATTTGAATCCCTATAACAAAAAAACAATAAAAAGGTAATGGTATGCAACAAATAGCTGAGCATTTTGCCAAACCAGTGCATGGTCAACTAGGAGGGTCATTTGCGCGAGTAAATGATTTTAATCATCAATTTTTTCTTCGCTGGGGAAAAATTGAATTTGAAATGTTTCATGGCGCTCAGGTTAATCTGAAAATCGTACTTAAAGTCTATCGTCAACACAATATCTGCGAAACTTACATCGTCGATACAGATGCCTATGATATTAAATGGGATCATCATAAACGTCGCACCCGCGATTTTTATATACACCCTTATTCCACTTCTTTTGGTGTCATCAATTGTGTCAAATTTTCCTTTATTATTCACCAGGGCGAACACTCCATTCCATCAGAAAAAGAATATATTTTTATGGATTGGAACCAATTGCATGCTGATTCTGATACACCGCAATATAGAGACATA
>Ga0208279_1001468_pt1 | contig 12719 bp, 12 predicted proteins | sample AntAceMetag02UKM_FD_184766 | JGI IMG/M metagenome (GOLD analysis project Ga0208279, IMG submission 184766) | Saline lake microbial communities from Ace Lake, Antarctica - Antarctic Ace Lake Metagenome 02UKM (SPAdes) (version 2) | ecosystem: Environmental > Aquatic > Non-marine Saline and... | reverse complement strand
TGTCGACGTCATTATTAACCTCCCCAAGTTCAAGACCCACTGCTTCACCCTCCTGACCGGGGCAGTTAAAAACCTCTTCGGCCTGGTCCCGGGGTTGATCAAACCCGCCTATCACGCTAAATTCCCTGATGTAGATGATTTCTCCACGATGCTGGTGGACCTGATGGAGTTCGCCTCACCCGCTCTCACCATTGTCGATGGGGTCTGGGGGATGGAAGGGGACGGACCAAATGCCGGGACTGCCCGGGAGCTGGGATTGATTATTGCCGGCACGAACCCGGCCGCGGTTGATGTGATCTTGAGCCGGATCATGGGGATAGACCCCCTCTTGATATCCACCACCCGGCAATCCGCGGAGCGAGGTTTGCTCACGAAAGACCTCGACGCGATCGAGGTCAGGGGGGTCAAGCTATCAGAAGTGATTCAGAGTGATTTTGTGATTCCTCCGGGGAGGACTAACGCGTTTCCCGGCTGGGCCGTCCCCTTCATGCCGATCGCGAAATACCTCCTCTCCACTCGCCCCCGGATCAACAAGAAGAAATGCGTCGGATGCGGGGACTGCGAGCGGGTCTGCCCAGTTAATACGATCACTATGAAGAATGGCAAGGCTCAGATCCGTCTCTCTGGATGTATCCGCTGCTACTGCTGTCACGAGACCTGCACCCACCACGCCATCGATTTGATTCGTCCTCTTTTTCAGCGCTTATTTGTTTAATATTTTTACTTTGTAAAAATATTAAACAACTAAAATTATTGACCTCCGGGCCAGACATGGTACGTTGTGACTGAAACTCATTCTCATTTAGCACAGTAGGCGCTAACTTATGAACAATCCAGAGATAAAATTTGCCGAATACCTTAAGTCGAAGGGGTTGAAGTTCACCCCCGAGCGGCGGGATATATTGCGGGAGATATTCTCCACCCACAAACACTTCGATGTTGAGGCTCTATTTGAGACCCTGAAGAAGAAAGGAGAGCGGATATCTCTGGCGACGATCTATCGATTGGTCCCGTTGCTGATCGAGAGCGGGATGATCCGGAGGGCGACACGGCTTGACGGCCATATTACCTACGAGCATGTATTCGGACATAAACCGCATCATCACCTAGTCTGCGTGAAGTGCGGACGGATTATCGAGTTTCGGGATGAGGAGATAGAGCGATTGCTGAACGAGGTCTGTCAGAAGTATGATTTTGCTCCGATCGATCAGCGATTAGGGGTCCGGGGCATCTGCTCGTCCTGCCGTGATGAATAAGAATAATAGAAGCGTATCAGGACAATAAACCGCGGATTAAACGGATTGAGCGGATTATTTTCTCTTTCAATCAACACAATCTTGTTAATCCGCGGTTAAATAAGTTGCGAAGTTAAGTTCTTGTTTTGAGATTTGCTCTGTGCGAAAGATATGCAATTACAGGTAAAAACCATTTAAACCAATAGATCGGTTCATCAGAGGCATAATTAATGAGTAAAAAGAATATAGTGAGTCTAGCAAAACTGGAAGCAAACCAGAGTGGAATGGTCAGTAAATTCACGGCCGGGCCCGGACTGGTCCGCCGGCTGGAAGAGATGGGGCTCAGAGCGGGCAAGAAAGTTACCAAGATCAGCGGGATGCCGTTACGAGGACCGGTCGTCATCCAGGTCGGTGGGACCCGGATCGCTCTCGGACATGGAATGTCGATGAAGGTGATGGTTGAGAAAATATAGCCCTCGCCTTCGGCTCGGGCAAAGTTATGAAGTGCCTAAAGTGCGCTAAAGTGCCTAAAGTTAAAAAATCGCCTCGTTACCGGAGAAAGACGGTAAATTGTATAATTTTTCAATCCCGATGAAAATCGATCCCGAGACTTAATGTCAAGCAACTCGGGATCCCCAAGTATTTCTGTCCCGAGACTTAATGTCAAGCAACTCGGGATCCCGAAGGATTTCGGGAGAGAAAGAAAATTCTTAAGCGGCAAGGTAACTGGTTATCAGTTGTTCGGAATTACCCACAGGTAATGAGATAGAACTAATATTTTCTTCCCGCTCTTACATCTATAATATTAACCATTATCCAACATAATATCTTGATATTGAATTAATCGTTGTGAAAACAAACGGAAAGAAAATAGTATTGATGGGAAACCCCAACGTGGGCAAATCCGTCCTCTTCTACCGGTTAACCGGAGTTCACGTAATAGCCTCCAACTATCCCGGGACCACGGTCGGCTTTACTAAAGGTTATCTCACCTTTCCTTCTGATATCCCGATCTCACCAAAAGCCGATTTTCAACCCGGGGAGCGGATCGAGGTAATCGACGCGCCGGGGGTTTATTCCCTGGACCCGTCCTCCCGGGCGGATGAAGTAGCAGTGGATATCTTGAAATCGGCCGATCTGGTGATCAGTGTGGTCGATGCCACCAACCTGGAACGAAACCTCTGCCTGGCCCTTCAGATCCTGGAGAGCGGCGTGCCGACAGTGGTCGCTCTCAATTTCTGGGATGAAACCAAGCATCTGGGGATCACTATCAATCCTGAAATGCTGGCGGATATGCTGGGAGTACCTGTGGTCCCTACCGTCGGGGTGACCGGAGAAGGGATCCGTCACCTGGTGGAACATCTCAATGATGCCCGATCCGCCAGCCACCCTCCCCGCACCCGGGATGAACGCTGGCCCGAGATGGGACGGATTGTCGGGTCCTGCCAGATCCTGACTCATCACCACCACACGGTTCTCCAGCGTCTCTCCGATCTCAGCGTCAAACCCTGGACCGGATTACCGATAGCAGCGGCAGTTCTGGCAGCTTCTTTCATTGTGATCCGGTTTATCGGTGAATCTTTGATAGGCTACATTGCCGAACCTCTCTTTGAGAACATCTACGCGCCGATCCTCTATAAGTTATCCGCCCTTCTAGGGCCGGGCAGTATTCTCCATACTATACTGATCGGGCATCTAATTGACGGGCAGATCGATTTTATCCAATCCTTCGGGGTTCTCACCACCGGACTCTTTGTCCCCCTGGGAATGGTTCTGCCTTATATTATATCATTTTATCTGATTTTAAGCTTTTTGGAAGACTTTGGCTATCTTCCCCGGGTAGCCGTCCTGATGGATGGTCTCATGCACCGGGTCGGATTACATGGTTACGCCATCATTCCCACCCTGCTGGGTTTGGGATGCAATGTCCCGGCAGTGATGGGAACCAGAATTCTGGAGAGCAAGAAAGAACGGTTCATAGCCGCCACTCTGATCTCGATCGGTGTCCCCTGTGCGGCTCTGCAGGCAATGATCTTCGGACTGGTGGGGGAACGCGGAGGGAAATACGTGGCCATAGTCTATTTTACCTTATTCCTGGTCTGGCTCATCCTGGGCTTTATCATGAGTAAGGCGGTCAAAGGATATTCTCCAGAGCTGATTATCGAGATCCCCCACTACCGAATGCCCCCTCTCGGTCCTTTCCTGAAGAAGCTCCGGGTGAGAATCTCCGGTTTTCTGAAAGAAGCGCTCCCGATCATCCTGATCGGAGTACTGGTAATTAACTTACTCTATGCCATCGGTATCTTTCATTTCCTGGCCAATCTCACGGCGCCCATTGTCACCCGGCTATGGGGACTGCCTAAAGAATCGATCGTGGCTATATTGATTGGATTCCTCCGCAAGGATGTGGCGGTAGGGATGCTGGCGCCGCTCAACCTCACCTCAAACCAACTGGTAGTAGCCTGCACGATACTTTCGATGTTCTTCCCCTGCATCGCCACCTTCACCATCCTCCTCAAGGAACTGGGGATTAAAGATATGCTGAAATCCGCCGCGATCATGATCGTAGTCGCGACAGTAACGGGAACTTTGCTTAATCTGGTCCTCCATCTTTAGAACTCAAAGTCAATTGGGGTCAGACCTTGCTTTATGCCTATAAGAGCATAAAGCAAGGTCTGACCCCAATTTTTCTTGATGGGATTCTCGCCGCTATCGCTCTCACGCACGATCTAACACTGGTCACCCGCTATATAAAACATGTGGCGGCGACAGCAGCAGTCATCTTAAACCCCTGACCATAACATGGGTTCTGTATTCTTCTTCCCGCACTTATTGCCCCGATAGGTGCTTCGATTCCAGCTTTTTTCGTTTTCAATAAATAAATCAAAAAAAGATATTGACAGCATTTCTATATATGATAGGTTGCGACTGATTCTCATTAGCTATAGAAGGAAGATTAATGATGCCGAATTTATTTTTAAATGAACTCCAGCCGGGAGAGCGGGAAAGGATAATAAAGGTTAATGGAGAAGGAACCATCCGCCGCCGCTTGCTGGATATGGGGATGATTCCCGGGCAGCAAGATAGATTATGATGAAAAAACTAACGATAGCTTTAGCCGGTAATCCCAATTCGGGCAAGACTACGGTCTTTAACGTCCTCACCGACGGCCGCCAGCATGTCGGGAACTATCCGGGCGTGACGATGGAAAAGAAGGACGGCACTCTTACGTATCAGGGCTACGAAATCACCGTGGTGATTAAGAGGGAGACCAACTCCTGGCACTGGCCGATCTTTGCCACAGTTTATACTACCACGGTAGCCTAGGTAATATCCTTTATCGTATATCAGGGAGGACGGTTCTTAGTCTGAGGATAACAAAAAATTTTGAATTAATATTGCGAATGAATCGCGATATCAACCTAAAAAGGAGGTTTGAATGAAAAAATTATTAATCGCGGTTGTCTTCATGGGTCTGTTGATCGGCCCCAGGACCTGGGCGGCGGATATGCTGGGCTGCCCGAAGGGGCTGCCCAAGGGGACGATCTGGCCCCGGTTCACTTTTAAGTATATCGATGCCACCGAGAAGTGGAATTCTCAGAAAGACAAGATGATCGATATTGAAGATGGAGTCGGAGTAACGGATAAAAAAGTATATAAATATGATTTTCGTCTGGGATACGGACTACTCCATAACCTAGATATCGGCGTTAATATAAAATATGCAACTTCCGAGATGGAAAAAACCGCTAAAAACGCCAAAGTCACTAAATACGATGAGAGCGCTTTTACTTACCTATGGCTCTCGGGGAAATACATCTTCCTTGATCTTGCACCTCAAGGCGCGCTGGATTATTTTAAGCTCTCTTTTGGTGGCACATACGGCTTTGCCCTGGCAAAATCCGACAAATACCTGCTGGCTGGTCTGGGCGCCGGTGATAATCAGGCTAAGATGGGATTTCTTCACCACGGGGGAATGTTCGACGATCTCTTTGAGTTCGCGGGGCATTTTCTCTACCACTGGCGGGGGAAAGCGTCCAAAGCGGATGGTTTCACGCGGAGCGATCAGGAGATGGCCGATACCTTTGATTATCTATTCAAACTGGAAAGGGACCTCGGCGATTATATCGGTCTGGGCGCGGGAGTCGCCGGATGGGTAGGATTGCAGGATGACAAAAACCTGCTCAACAGCAGTGGCAACTCTTTAAGGCCATACAGTAACAACGTGCATTTCAGTCTGGAATTTTTTCCGATGGGCTCGCTTGATTACGAGAAGAGAAAGATTTACGCCCAAGTTGCCCTGCCGTACTACACGCGGGCGATTACCGCGCCGGACTATACCCTTCTGCTCGGCGCGATGTGGACTTTTTAATAAGCTCTTCGGGCTCATTAAAAATAAAAAACTTTATTGGAGTATGAATAGATATATAGCACTCTCGGTTGCAATTGGGTTATTACTTCTGCCGGGCATAAGCCGGGCGGGAAGACGAAAATTAGCCGTTATCGACGACCAAAAATTTATGGAAATCTGCGGAGAATGCACCGGTAATAAAAGCGCAACTCTTCGGAAGAACGACCGGGGAAGATACGCGACCCTGAATTCTGATTCGGGTGATTTGGTAGGTTATTTTCTCATCACCTCGGATTATGCCCGGCCCAGAGGTTATCACGGAGCCACCGCGGTGGGATTAATGCTCGACCCGAAGGGAACTATCCTCTCCGCCCGGATCATCGAGAGCGCGGATACGAAAGACTATGTCAGGGGAATAGAGAAGGAGGGCTTCCTAAATAAATTTTCCGGCATGTCGGTCAAGACGACTGTTGAAGTTGACGGCGTCAGCGGCGCCACCCGCACCTGTGACGCGATCCGGGAGGCCATCCGAAATACCCTGGCAATTTTCAAAGCGACGATAATTCCATACTATTAATATTTTTCACAGGGAACAATCAGTCGTCAATACCATGGTAAATAGTTGCGTAACTTAAAAGTTGACGCTATCATGATGATTCTTAAAAACCCGTGGTTCCGGTCAGACATTAAATAAGTAAACAATGACAGCTATGACAATCATCTTACTGATTTTCATTTTGATTCTGTCCTTATTCCTTCTCGGTTGGCTTGTGATGAGGAAGATAGGGGCACGGGGATGTGCTGCCTGTGATAATCAGAGTTGCCCGCTGAGAACAGCACCAAGGACCAAAAAGAAAAAGCAGTCTGATTTCAAAGTAGAAACTTTATCCGGGAATGGAAAAGACCCGCGGGAAAAGATTTTATGAGCGCGAAAAACCTGAAATATAAAATAAACTGGGAAGACGCCTGGAGAGAAATGCGCCAGGAAAGGATCAGAGAATTAAAAGTTAGCTAGAGCTTACTCGAAAAGGTATTTTCAACTTTTTGTGCTCAAAAAAACTAAATATTCACCACGAAGGGCACGAAGAACACGAAGAAAAATAAAGAAAACTATGTAATTTTTCCTGTTTTTTCAAATTTCTTCGTGAACTTCGTGTTCTTCGTGGTTAAAAAGGCTTTTCGAGCAAGGTCTAGCTATGATGATAATTTCCCTCAAAAAGAAGCGGAGGATTTCTCCCGGCGGATTAAATCAAATAATTTCGAATCCGGAAGAAAGACCACTGAAGCGCTGGCCGGGATATTAAATAATGATTTTAATGTTCTGGAAATTGGAAGCGGTCCGGGGACACTGACTATTCCCCTGTCAAAAGAGGTAAGAAATATTACCGCGGTGGAATTCTCAAAAGCCAATTTGACGCACCTGAAAGAAAATTTACGGGAAGAGAGTATAACCAACGTGGAAATTATAAATACTAATTGGAAAAAAATAAACCCGACGGCAATCAAAGACAGGTTTGACCTGGTAATCTGCTCCCATTTCCTCTGGCAGATGGAAGACCTGGAAGAACATCTGGAAAGAATGGAGAACGCATCAAAGGGGTATTGCGCGATAATCCAGCCGGTCGGTCGGGACAAACTTGTCACCGAGATATTTGAAGAGTTGCTCCACCGGCCATATTCCGGTGAATTCGAGCCGGATGCCGATTACTTCGCTTATATTATTCTTCGGGAGTGGGGCAGATTGTTAAGAGTTAGTTGCTTTGATTACACTTTTGACTTTGATCTCCCGGAAACCGTAAGATACATCGCAAGTTATATAGGAAAATTTATCGAGGTGGATCAAAAGGTGGGAGAAAAGATAAGGAACTACCTGCTAAAAAAATCGGAGAACGGCTCTTATCAGGTGGCTAATCAAGCGGTGGTTATGTGGTGGGAACCGGAAGAATGAAAAAATCGGAAGCATTTTATCCCGGTTTCTTGATTGACTGCTAAAAATAGTTGCCTTACTGACTATTCTGGAACCGCTCCTAATGAAAATACTAAAATTTACAGCAACGGTTTCTTCCACTTTGTTCTTATTCTTCCTTTTCCAGGTAATCTGTTGCGCTTATCCCTCAGAAGTTACCGCGCCGATAATTCCCATCGTTGACCGGGAGTATTTCCCTGAGGCGCAGAAACTTATCGAGAAAGCTAAAAAGTCTATTTCTCTCTCTATGTTCGTCGTAAAAAGAGGGAATATGGTTAACCTGTTGATTAAGGAAATTGAGAAATCCGCACGGCGAGGAGTGGAGGTAAGGATACTGCTCGATGATAATATTGCTCACAATCAACAAACTGTAAATTCCCTGAAAGGAATAAAAAACATAGCGATTAAATTGGATTCACCGCGAAAGACTACTCACAATAAGATGCTTATTGTTGATGGGGAGACGGTTTTAATCGGTTCCACCAACTGGACGGATTCATCTCTGGGAACCGCTAATGAAGCTAACGTGATTATTAACAATCAGGAGATTGCCGCTTATCTTGAGGAATTTTTCGATAAGTTATGGCTTGATTCTTCCCGGGATATTTCTCCCGGCAAAAGTTTCCGGGGAGACGTAGTGCCGCTGCTGGACCGGCAATATTTTGACGCAGTTTATGAAGCGATGAAAACGGCCCAAAAAAGAATCTGGGTCATGGTATATGGTTTCAAGATAAACAAAGCTGGTAAGAGCCGGGGTGATCTCCTGGCCGAAGAGATTATCAAAGCCGCTCAACGAGGAGTGGAGACCAGAGTTTTTCTGGAAAAAAGCAGTTTCAATCAACGTTTGAATGAAATGAATCGAGAGACAGAGGAATACCTGGAGAAAAATGGCGTGGAAACCAGTTTAGATCGAGAAGATATAATCACGCACGCGAAAGTAGTTGTTATTGACGATTCTGTATTTCTGGGCGCTACCAACTGGTCCTACGGCGGACTTGAACTCTGGCACAATAGTGATGTTATGGTCAAAGATAAAAAAATTGTCGATTTTTTTCAGAAGTACTTCGATAAAAAGTATAGTCATTAACCCCAAAGAATCATGAATTAATACAAATTATATCTTTCAGTTGCTTCAACGTGAAAAAATCAATTTGAGGCTGAGAAGGAGAAGCACTCCTCCGAAGATACGCTTTAGGGCCGTATCGCTGATGTATTGAGCGAGATACGAACCGCCCAGTATCCCCAGGCAGAGACCAATACTCATTATGAGAGCCGGTTTTATCGCTACGTAGCCATTCCGGTAATAAACCAGCGCTCCCAAAAAGGTAACCGGGGGGACCATCGCCGCCAGATAGGTTCCCTGGGCTGCATGCTGGGAGAGACCTGAAACCAAGACAAGAAATGGTATTAGGATAAATCCCCCCGCCAGCCCCACCAGGCCGGATATCAGCCCGGAGGAGAGTCCCATAATCAGAAAAAGCCATAAATTATTCATAAATAATCCTCCATATTGGCAAATAGGGATCAAGTCTACCCTTTGCTTTTATTGCGATAAAACATTTGAATAAAACAAAATAAAACCCGAATAATAAGAGCAAAGGGTAGACTTGACCCCTATTTTCAGCATACCCGGATCCACTTGAACTTGAGGATAAGAAATACTTCCATTCCAACTGTTAATCCCAGTGTCTCGAATATATCACCCGGCAGTTCACTAGTAAGGCTGTTTTCTCCTAAAGTAAGTTTCAGCTTGATCAAAGAACCACTGGTAATAATGTCCGTAATAATTGCCCGGAAGCGGTTTAAATCAGGACCGGGGGGTTCGTCCACTGAGACGTAGATATCCTTGGGAGAGATAGCGATCTTTTTAATCAGGTTGCCGTGATGCGGTACAACAATGGAGATACCCCCACATTCCACCTCTACCAGACCCCCGGCCAGTATCCGGCATCTGTCACATTTCAGGATATTGGGCCTACCAATAAAATCGGAGACCACTTCGCCGGCAGGATTAAAAAAGATTTCTTCCGGAGAACCAACCTGCTGCAGGACGCCCCGGTGAATAATCGCGACGCGGTCAGCCATCTCTTCGGCTTCCAGCAGATTGTGAGTTACATAAATAGTGGTAATCCGGAATTTCTTCTGGATGCGCTTGATCTCCATCCTGAGATACTTCGCGGTCTTGAAATCAAGGCTGCTTAAAGGTTCGTCCAGAAGCAGGATTTCCGGAGAGATGGCCAGAACCCGGGCCAAAGCCACCCGCTGTTTTTCTCCTCCGCTTAAATTTCGGGGGTAACGATGGGCCAGACTCTCCAGGCTTAAGAAGGCGATCATCTCCTTTACCCTCTGGTTTTTCAATGCCGGGGATACACCCCGCGCCGACGGTCCATAAGCAATATTTTTCTCCACGGTCAGATGAGGGAAGAGGAGCAGGTCCTGAAAAAGATAGCCTACTTTTCTCTCTGAGGTGGGGATCAAGTCAACCGGATGACCGCCATAATTAACGGATCCTTCGTATTCAGCAAGCCCGGCAATGATATTAAGCAGAGTAGTCTTCCCCGATCCTATCGGACCCAGAAAAACTAGAAATTCCTGATCATTAACTTTTAGATTAACATCCCGGCAGATGAAATTACTGATATTTTTTAACTCTATTGAGGGCATGTCAGTTTTGCCATTTTCCCGTGAATTTTCGTTCCAGGTAGATAAAAAATCTTTCAAAAGAAAAGCACATTATGGCCAGAACCATCAGGCAGACAATGATTATATCTATCCGGAGCAAGCTTTCCGCTCTCATCATCAAGGCCCCGATACCGGTGGGGATGGCCACCATCTCGGCAGCGATAATTACCCGCCAGGCCATCCCAGCCTCTAATCGCAGGCCGGTGAATATATTGGGCAAGGCCAGGGGCAATACCACCGTGGCAAGAAGCCTGATTCTTCCCGCGCCCAGAGTTTGAGCCACTTTGATCAGCTTCTTATCCACACCCCGGATTCCGGTGACCGTGTTATAGAGGACAGGGAAGAAAGAACAGATAAATATGATGGCAATCGGCAGAATCTCGCCGATACCGAGCCAGAGCATAAGTATCGGCAACCATCCCAGGGCAGGGATAGGATAGAGAAGGCTCAGAATCGGATGAAAAGATCGATGGAGAAGCTGATTCCATCCCATTAGAACCCCCACCAGTAATCCGGCGATTGATCCGGCGGTGAAACCAATTAGAACCCGAATCAGACTTTTAAGAAAATTTTCCATCAGAATCCCGCTGACGACCAGCCGATAAAACTGCCGGATAACTTCCGAGAAAGACGGAAAAAAGAAATTTCCTGGGAGAAGATCCAGCCTCACCACCAATTCCCAGAGCAGAAGAAATACCGCAATGGGTAAAATTCCCCATTTAATCTTAGAAAAATTGAACTTTATCATTTAGATAGAAACCTTAAATCCAGTATATCCTCTGCCTTGAATCGTTTCTTTATATAACCCAGTTTATACAGATAATCTATGGTCAGTTGCACTTGTTCGGGATCGATATCAGTGCTGCAGATCATCCGGGTCATTAAAGATTTTTTGATGACATCCGGTGTGATACTTAGTTGGTCGGCGATCCTACCCACCCGAAGCGGCAGGACCTCTTTCCCGGTCACCTGAAGTTCACGGGAAACAATCCTCGCCGCCTCTTCGGGATGGTCGTGGATGTATCGCGTCGCAAGCTCCGTAACTCTGACGATCCCGGCAACAATCTCCGGATGTTTCCGGACAAGCTCTTCCCGCGCGATGACCACACTTCCCTGCATCTCCGGCCAGAGGTCCTGAGCCGTCAGGAGAACCTTGAACCCCATCTTTTCTCCCATGGAAGGAAATTGCTCGCAGCAAAATCCAGCGTCCAGTTGACCCATCTTTAACGCCAGAAGCACTTCCGGCGGCGGCATCCGCCGTACTTTCCTGAGAATTTTATCTTCAGCAAGGCCATACTTGTCTATCATCCGGTGGAGTAGCACATCCGTTGGACTTCCCTCCCTCGAACATCCCAGGCGAATATCGGACCGGTTCAGATCCTTCACTCCTCGCACTTTTTCAGGATTAACCAATAACCCATATCCGTATTTGTGCGTGCCGGCGATAACCCGGAACGGGACTTCGGCATTGCCAAAAGCGTTGATGGCCGGGATCAAGCAGATGTAGGCGACATCGATATCTCCCCGGGAAAGGGCGGAGGCCAGCGCCATGCCGGTAATATACGAGTCATAGAATTTTAATTTTATCCCTGCTCCTTCAAACCAGCCTTTGCTTTTAGCGATATGCGCGCAAGCGGCATGATCCACAAATTCCACCGCCATCCCGATCGTGACTGACTCCGGTTTTACCTCACCAATAGATTTTCCTTGCTCTACCCGCGCTTTTATCAGCGCAAGATAAATTCCAAAGATCCCGAGAAATCCTATTGAAATTAAAACTAACAATACTCTTTTAAATTGTTTCATATTCTTTCTTCATAACCCGATTTATTAATAAATCGGGTTATTTGCTATTCGTAACATATCGAACGACTATTAGTAACCCATATTTTTCATCTCAACTACAGGAGAAATAATAGGGCTTAGAATTTCAACTTAATTAGGGAACTGAGAATATGACTATTGCTCCACTTATCCTTATTCTCCTTGCTCCGGTAAATATAGGATAGATCCAGTCCGATGTTCCTAGTAATCTTCGTCCCGAGGCCGAACTCCACCCGATTCTCGTAGAATTCATGCACCTGGTCGTTGTAGAAGCCCTCATCGGCAATGAAGGGGGTTAAGCCATACCCCCACAGTAAATTTTTAAACGGGCGGGCAATCTTTATTCGGTTGCGGTAGGTCAAGATATAATATTTAAAGTTGTACATGACCCGGTTCCGGTCACTAATCTTAAGGCTGCCAAGCCTTATTTTTGGCATGAGATCCAGAGCCAGGCAATTTTCGGAAAGCCAGTGGTTTCCCTTCTGCTTGCTGGTTTTATAAGCGTACTGAGGAGCAACATCCAGCCACTTTAAAACCCTCAGCGTGGCCCCCGCCCAAGTGCGGTGAAAATAAAATTCGTTCATGTCATCACGCCAGCGAAGTTGAGGCTTGACGAAGAGATTAACGTTTTCATTCACCCTGGCGCCGAATGAATATTTCA
>Ga0208279_1001465_pt1 | contig 12732 bp, 9 predicted proteins | sample AntAceMetag02UKM_FD_184766 | JGI IMG/M metagenome (GOLD analysis project Ga0208279, IMG submission 184766) | Saline lake microbial communities from Ace Lake, Antarctica - Antarctic Ace Lake Metagenome 02UKM (SPAdes) (version 2) | ecosystem: Environmental > Aquatic > Non-marine Saline and Alkaline... | reverse complement strand
AAGCTTGATCGAAACAACCTCCGGTTACTCCCTGTAAAAACCATATTTCTTTATCCTTTACATAAACAATTTCGTGATAAACTTTGTTCCTCGTAATACGAAGGAACGGGGTTTACTGAAAGCTTACTACCATTGACCATCCGGATTCTCCACTGATCACCCAGGATCATGATCAGGTCGGGGATAGCATCTAAAACCCGTTCTAATTCATTCCTGTCCGGTTCATTTTTTTGGTTCTCAGTCATTTTTTTTAATTACCCTTATCCTCTTTTTTAATCATCTCCGAGTACCGCCAGGTCTCCGGATACTTCCCCATCATCTCCCCCAGCATTTTCATCGGCAGTCCGATAACATTCGAGAGAGACCCATCATACTTATCGATCAAAATCTCTCCATACTCCTGAATGGCATAACCCCCAGCCTTATCCAGGGGATCAACCGATCGAAAATATTCCGAGATAACTTCGTCGTCAAGGGCCTTCATAGTTACCCGGGAGGAGTCAACCCCGGTAGCAGGACTTTCCCCGGAAGGAAGAATAACCGTAACCGCGGTGTAGACGGTATGCGTCCGACCACTCAATTCCATAAGCATATCCCGGGCCCGGGACATCGTCTCCGGTTTTCCCATTATCCGGTCGAGAAAAACGACGGTATCGGCGGCTATAATAACCGAATCTGGATAACTCCGGGCGCCCCACTCTGCTTTTGTCTCCGAGTTGTGCCGAACGGTATCTTCCGGGCGACCGGGAATATCAATCTCTTCTACGTCCGGAGCGACCGCTTTAAATGGCACCCCGGAAGCTGCCAGCAACTCATTTCTCCGGAGAGATTGTGAAGCCAGGATTATCTTCATTACACAGATTTACGCAGATCAGAACACAGATTGACACAGATCGCTATCAGCGATCACTAAGCTGGGGGCCAGGCAACCAGGCGAACTGATCACCGGTTACTTCTTACTGATTACTTGCCGGTTTACTGATTACTGTCATTTCAAATCCTGCGTCTCCAGATAATCCGGAACTACCGTCTCCCAACCGAACCGTTCACGAACCGCTCCCGCCAGAGCCAGAGCTGATTCTTCCTCTCCGTGAATAATAAATATCTTCCGGGGGGGCTTCTTAAAGGCTGATAACCATCCCAGAAGTTCGTCCCGGTCAGCGTGGGCTGAGAAACCATTGATCCTCTCAATTCGGGCCCGGACTTTATGTATATTACCCAGAATACGCACCTCATCAGGGCGCTCCAGGAGAATCCGCCCCAGTGTCCCCTTAGCCTGATATCCGACGAAGAGAAGTGTACTCTCCGGTCGGCCGATATTATGGACCAGATGATGCTTGATTCTTCCTCCGGTACACATACCCGATCCGGCCATAATAATGGCGCTGCCCTGGTGGCGATTGATGGCTTTTGACTCATCGGCCGACCGGGTAATTACCAGAGAGGGGAATGAAAATGGGGATCCATCCGTATCCTCCTCATTGAAAGTGATATGATCGAGATATTTGGAGAAGGAAGAGTAAATCCTGGTAATATTTATCGCCATCGGACTATCGATAAAACAGGTGAGCTTAGGTATCTTCCCCTCTCCCATCAACCGCTTGATGAAATAGATGAGCTCCTGAGCTCTCTCAATGGCAAAGGTGGGAATCACAACTTTACCGCCGGCCTGGGCGGTCTCCACGATGACCCTCTCCAGGGTCCCGATCGCTTCCCACCCGTGTTCGTGGAGCCGATCGCCGTAGGTGGACTCCACAAAGATATAGTCAGCATCCTCGAACCGCTCGGGATCATCCAGAAGCGGGTTGTTCAACCGGCCGAGATCGCCGGAGAAGACCAGCTTCTTCTCCTCTCCTCCATCTTTAATATACAGCTCCAGACAGGATGAGCCGATAATATGACCAGCGTCATGAAATACCACCCGGGCGGAAGGGGTCACCTCCCTAGGTTGATGATAGGGGACTTTCTCCAGAAGCGGCAATACCGCCTCGGCATCTTTTACCGTATAGAGAGGAACTTCCGGATGCGGGCTCTTCCGATTTTCTTTCCGGTGACGGCGTTTCTTGTAAGCGGCATCTTCCTCATGAATCTTGGCGGAATCAAGTAGCGCCACCTGAGCAATCGCCGCTGTAGGCGGAGTGCAGAATATCTTTCCCGAAAACCCTTCCCGGACCAATTTAGGGAGATAACCGCAATGATCGATATGGGCGTGGGTCAGCACCACCGCGTCGATCTCCCGGGGTGGAACCGGAAAGTCATCCCAGTTCCGGGAGCGAAGTTCGCGTTCCTGGAAAAGCCCGCAGTCAATCAGCAGGCAGCTATCATCAGTCCTCAAAAGAAACCGCGATCCAGTCACATTCCGGGCCGCGCCTAAAAAAGTTACAGTCGCCATAAATTAACTCCCTTCGGTCGCTACTTTATATTTTGAACTACGACCAGTGCGATTTGCTAAAACAATATCAATAAAATTACTAATACCTGAATTTAGAGGGATTCTAACCCCATAAAAGCCAAGTAAACTTTCAGTGAACCCCATCCTCTCGTAGCGGCTGCCTTTAGGCTGCCACACGATGGCGACCTTCCCTGGTCCCGGTAGGGCTTCCCTCCGGCAAGATCCCTACCGGGAAGGTCGCCTCTACAAGCACGGAGCTCCCTGAAACCTTAAAAAGCAAGGTGAAAGCGAACAACTTTAGGCACTTTAGCGCACTTTAGGCACTTAAAACTTTTTTCACCTACCTCGTCACCGGAACATCTCCATTCGCGCCATAATAAATCCGGGTAATACCTTTAACCGCCCACAGACCCGATGTCTCTCTAAAAAGACCGAAATCATCCCGGCCGTCACCGGTATAGTCCGCCGGGACCAGCTGATTGATCAGACTTCCATAGTAAACTCTGCTGATACTCCTGATCGCCCAAAGGCCGGATGAACCACGGAAGATGCCAAAATCGCAGGCGCCGTCACCATTGTAATCTCCGGGAACAACGCTATCACCGGAGCCGCCGAAGTAAACCCGGCTTATATCTCTGATAGCCCAGAGTCCGCTGCTTTCCCGGAATATACCCGGATCCGCGGTTCCATCTCCATTCCAGTCGCCCGGGACCGGGGAATCTTGCGATGAACCAAAATAGACCCGGGTTATGGACCGGACCGACCAGAGACCGCTCGAGCTCCTGAATATACCAACATTTGCCGTGCCATCGCCGTTATAATCTCCGGGGATGGGGATATCGGCCTCCGATCCATAATAGACCCGGGATATGGAACGGGCAGCCCAGAGACCGCTTGACGGGATGAATACCGCGACATCGGTCGTTCCATTGCCGTTGTAATCACCGGATATGGTAAGGGCCGAGGACGGCCCATAGTAGAGTCGGGATATTCCCCTAATCGCCCAGAGCCCCGCCTGGGGACGGAAGATTGCTATGTCGGAAGTCCCATCCCCATTATAATCGCCGGACTCCATGACCCGGAACGGGGTAGGAACGGCCGGATCGGGGGTGGGGGTGGGGACGGCGGGATCAGGTGTCGGGGTGGGGACGGCGGGATCAGGTGTCGGGGTGGGCGGCCCGACGGTGGGAGTGGGTACCGCCGGACCAGGTGTCGGGGTGGCAACAACATCCGAGGTAAATGCTTTCATTACGGCCATATGAGTACAGCCGGATTGCCGCGAATCATCCTCCTCAATCGGAGAAACCGAACTGAGCGGAGTAAATACTTCACTATCAAAGACAATCCCTTCGGGAAAAGCCTGAGAATCCAACCCTATATAGATTGTGGTATGCTGATGATCTAGAAGCGCGTTCGGCATAATCCAGTCATATGGCTTGCTCCGAGGGGTAGTGGAGTTTGTATTCGTATCACCATTCCTATCCCGTGGCCGGTGATCAGCCGCGTCAAGATAGCTCTCAAAGGTACTGAAAGGGGACTGACCATCATATTGAAGGTTCAGATCTCCCCCCACAATAATATATTTATCATCGTCAAAATTAGCTTCCACGTAATCTTTGAGCTGGCTGGCCTCCGCTTCCCGGGTCTGACGATCAGTGGTGCTGCTCCCGGCCTTTAAATGAATACTCACAACCTGGAGATCGATATCCCCAGGGATATCGATTACCGCCCAGACAAAACTGCGGTTGGTAAGCTGATAGTCATTCCACTGCCCTCGGCTTAGAATCGGCCAGCGACTGATAATCCCATTGGGCATCGCCCAGGTACCACCAGTTTCCGGCTCATAATAATAATAATAATCTCCACCGAAGACGCTGGTAATAAATTCCGAACGAGTACTGCCTGGTTCAACATTAAATTCCTGGATAAGCACGATATCCGGTTCCAAACCTTCAAAAATATTCATACTGGCCTGGCGATACCAATCACTATAGTCAGGCACTCCCGAGTTGAGATTAGCGGTCATAACCTTAATTACTTCCGAACGAACGGAGACCGGCATAAGAGCGAGAAAAAACAGAGCAATCAGAACTGTCTTAAAACATGCGGACCTAAAACTTTTCATATTGGATTCCTTCTTATATCATTGATTAAAAAACTGATACCATCTCTCTATGACATACATTCATTACTTACAATAACATAATAACACATTTAGCAGGTTTTTTGAGAATATTTTTAAGCGAATTTGACGGCAAAGACATGGATTGCCATATGTCTGTAAGTCTTCAGTGAACCCCATCCTCTTAATATTTCCTCCTCACAATTTGTCGTGGTCTCTTTATCTGTAGCCGCGGTCGGTGACCGCGGCCCCGATGGATGCCGGCAATGCCGCGGTCACCGACCGCAGCTACAGCACCGGGCCATGAGCACAATCTGACCGGGGTTCACTGAAATTATGAGCGTTGCCGCTACACAACATTACTATAACTCATTGCTGTTCTTTGTACTGCGCCAGAGTGGTGCCGAAGGCACCACTATTCACCATCTTATAAAGCAATCCAATCAGCTCTTTAAACCCAGCCAGAGTGGTATATGTCACGGTACATTTGCTCTTATTCACCAGGTCCGAGATGTCGATCCCCTCGCTCAGCAGGTCTTTAATCCCCTCATCTTTCTCCGCGATCTGAAGCAGCAATTCCTAGTCCCCGCTCAGCCAACGCTCATCGAGCCGATTGGCCAGCTCTCTTGTCTCGGCCGAATTTAAATTATCATTGATAATCGCCCGGAAGAGCTTACGCTTTAACTGCCGGTTCTTAAGTTTGGGAAAATATCGGAGATGGGTCTGTTTAATCTCCCCGGTTTCAAAGTGGAGGATTGTGGTTTCGGAGGATTGTGGTTTCGCCATAGTAATATACTATACTCCAGTCACTTACGTATAATTACCCCCTTATTCTCGATCTTAGAATGCCGATTTTGCCCCGGAAATGGTGTTTTAAGGCCGCTGTTATCCCCGGATTTAGCCTATTTTGTGTTTTAGGGGATCAAGGTTTTAATATCCCGGACCACTTTCTCCCTGGTCTTCTGAATCTCCCGGAAACGGTTCGGGACGACCCAGGTCCCGTTGGAGTGGTCGGAGAGGAGTTCCGGACCGGGATAAACGCGGAGTGCCTGGTCTATCCAGCGGAGGGCCAGATCGTAGTTTCCCCGGCTTGCTTCATACTTTCCCCGTTCATTGAGCATGTACATGTACGCGTGGCGGACAGCGTCGGCATCTTTATGCGGATAAGTCAGCTCCCGGTAGGGAAACTCCCGGTAGGGCATCTCCCGCGGGATTTCCCCCTCCCGATAGAGCCGCCAGCATAACCCTTCCGGAATCCGGTAATAACCGGGATGGAAAAAAGGATTCTGAACGGGATTAAACTCCGAAGTAATATAGATCGGTCGGTCCGGATTATGGGAGATGATACTGAAGAGCATCGTGTAATATTTTTTATCGAGGACCCGCAGATCCACCCTCTCACCCCGGTTAAGATAAGCCCGGTAATCCTCAATCTCCCCGGCCGACTTCCGGTATATCTCCGGATAGTAATCTCTGAGACGGTTGGCGAACCACCCTTTCTGAAGACCGTGATTGGGGAGCACCAAAATATCGTCCCGGAGATGCTCCACCGTCTGATAATAATATATCGGGTGGAGGATAATCTGGCAATCAAGGGCGAAGAGGATCGCGTTCGGTTCGATCGCGCTGAAGATATTATGGATATAATCTTCCACGAAATAATTATCCTTCTTATCGACCCGGGGATAGTTCAGGATCAACTCCGGGAGAGGGATAACTATTATCAGAAGCACCAGCGGCCAGATAATGCGAAATTTGCGCTGAATAAATTGGAATAAACCATATATCCCCACTCCCCCGAAGATCAGAAGTGAGATATAGGCGGGATTAAAATAAAAGATGTTATCGCCCACGTTGTAAGTAGCGGCATAGAAGATCGAGGAGAGAAAGACAACTATGAGAAAGAAAAAATAGCTCTTTGATTTTTTATAGAGGAGCGCCATCCCCCAGAAGATCAGGGGGACCGGGAGATAACCGACCCGGCCGGGAAACCGGAGGAAGAAATCAAGCAGCGTCTCACCCTCTGACTGATGGGCGAAGAGTCGGCTGGAAAAATCCGCCACTGTAAGGTTATCCCAGATCTCGCTCACTGTGGTCGGTTCCCCCCACATAATAACCGGACGGCCAGCAGCCCGGATCGGGAGATAGAGATAGAACGCTACTCCGATCAGAACCGGGAACATCACCAACAGGATTCTCGATAGAGGCGTTCTCTGTGAGATATACTTCACCAGGAAGAGCAGCAGGAAAGCCGGGAAGAGGAGACCGGTGGTGAGATGGTTGGCCAGGCTCAACCCCAGGAAAAAGAAGAATAGCAGCCCCAGACGCAATTCTATTTCTGGTTCCCTCTCCGAGGAATATCTGACCGCCAGATAAAGTAAGAGCACCACAAAGAGAGCATGGAGGGAATAGACCTCCAGTGTGGTCCCCACCTCCCAGAAGATAGCCGTCCAGCAGAGCAGAAGTCCGGCGGAGGCCGCGGCCAGCCACTGCAGCTTTTCACTCAGAAAGAACTCCTCCCCTTCCTTCTCCTTTCCAGCCCCGGATCTCTTCCTTTTTACCTTCTTCTTCCCCTGCTTCTTTATCCCAACCGTAGCCGTTACCCCGAGGATCTCTTTTACAAGGATAGTAAAAAGACCTGCCCCCAGGGCGGCGAAGAGAGCGCTCATGATATTCAATCGCCCTATCACGGTATCGGCAACCGGGAGTTGGGAGAATACATAACCGATCAGCGTAAAGAGAGGATACCCGGTAGGATGAGCGATCCCCAGGGTGGCACAGACTGCCGCCAACTCACCGCTGTCGATAAAATCAACTGTCGGAGTGAGGGTCAGGAGGAAGGTGGCAAAAGCAATTAAAAAAATCAATCCCGGGATAATTCGAAAATATTTCAGCATAATAATATACCGTCTTCTATCATCTGTAGGATAACCAGGCAAAACATTACTACAGCTTCAACTAGCCCGGCATAAAATAATCTATTTTAAATATTTGAAAACAATTTATAATGACAAAATCCATACCTGTAGATAGTATTATATGGAATGAATAAACAACTACCATTAAAAATAATCTTAATCCTTTCTATAACCGCCGGTTCGCTCTTATTCCCCGCCGGGGGACATACCGCCCGGGCCCGGATCCAGAATAAGACCAATACCCCTTACCGGGGAGCGATCGTCGTCCGGGATGATACCGGAGAGGCCGTCTTCGAGAAGAATAGTGAAACCCTCTGCTACCCCGCCAGTATAATCAAGCTGATGGTGCTTCTGGTCATCCAGGAAAAGATCGAAAAAGGATCCCTCAATCTCGATGACCGGGTAATCTGCACCGCCGAGGCCGCCCGGATGGGAGGATCCCAGGTTTATCTGAAGGAGAATGAGATCTTCACCATCGAGGATCTTCTCTACTCCCTCATCATCCAGTCCGCCAATGACTCCGCCGTCGCCCTGGCCATTCACGTAGCCGGATCCAAAGACGGCTTCGTCGAGATGATGCAGAAAAAGGCCCGAGAACTTGGGATGAATGACACCAAGTTTCACTCGGTCCACGGGCTGCCGCCGGGGAGAAACCAGGAGCCTGATCTCAGTACTCCGAATGACATCGCGATCCTCTCCCGGGAACTTCTCCAGCACCCGGAGATACTCCGTTACACCTCCACACCAGTCCGAGGCTTCAGGGACGACACCTTCGAGATGCGGAGCCACAACCCACTTTTGGGGAACTTTGATGGATGCGACGGCCTCAAGACCGGATACTTCCGGGCCGGTGGATTCTCGATCGCTGCCACCGCCGACCGGGACGGTCTCCGACTGATCGCGGTGGTAATGGGATCGAAGAAGAAAGAGGATCGGAACAGCTCCGTCCGGAATATCCTGGCTCAGGCCTTCTCCTCCCTCCCCGCCCCGGAACCGGGGAAAGAGCCAACTAAAACCGTCCGAAAGAAAAAAAGAATACCCACTGTCAAATCCAGGGTTGCCGACGACCCCCTGGAAACCATAGCTATCTCTGACAACACTCTGGCGACTGATGATCTTAAAAAGAAACCAACTGAAGAGACAGATGATGAAGGCGGCGGATTCTGGACAACTCTTTTCTACATCCTCCTCTTCCTGATCCAGGCGGGCCTCTTCTTCTGGCTCGGGCGGAAGAGCAAACCGGACAATTCCTCCGGATTTCCCCCTACAATTCTCAGTAAGTAATACTGAAGATCAGGAAACGAAATGGACCTTCGAAGGAAAATATTCCTACGGCTAGTCCTGTTGATATTCTTGCTGATCGCGGCGATCGGCACCATGACGTGGGTTCTGGAACAAGATACAACGCCCCATAACACAGTATTCGCGGTCATCGTTATCGCCGCGCTCGGTGGAGGGATCTTCCTGCTCGGCATTCTGCTCGCCAGGGCGAGCGCCCACATGTCAACCTGCGAAGTAGATCAACTGACGAAATCACTACGCGAAAGCGAAGCGCGGTTTAAGGGCATCTTTGACAATATGAGCAGCGGAGTCGCGGTCTATCAGGCTATAGACAATGGCATCGATTTTGTCTTCCTCGACTTCAATCATGCCGCTGAAAGGATCGACAAGATCGCCCGGGATGATTTGATCGGCCGACCGGTGACCGAAGTATTTCCCAAGATCGAGAATGTCGGACTCCTCGATGTCTTCCGGCGTGTCTGGCGGACGGGAGAACCAGAGTATTATCTGGTTTCGGCCTACAAAGACGAGCGAATCGAGGGTTGGTGGAAAAATTACATATATCGACTTCCGGCGGGAGAGATTGTCGCGATCTATGACGACGTGACGGAGCGCAAACAGACCGCGCAGATGATCGAGGAGTGGAGGACGCGCTATCAAGCCGCAATCGACGCGAGCGGACAGATTCTCTATGACTGGGATTCATCAACGGGCGAAGCGGTCTATGCCGGACGCCTCGACGCAATTCTTGGTTATACGCAGGAAGAGATGGCGGGAGGACTGAAGCGATGGAAGGATCTGATTCATCCCGATGACTTGCCGGGCTTTAACGCTATAATGAAGCAAGGATTGGAGACTGGAGGATCGATGCATGGGATTTACCGTGTTCAAAAGGAGAGCGGCGAATACGCCGATATTGAAGACACGGGAAAATTTATTATGGACTCCCAGGGCAATCTGTTCCGCAGGCTTGGCTTCCTCAAGGATATCACCAAGCTCAAACAAGCTGAGATAAAACTGTCTCAAAGTGAAGAAAAATTCAGTGCTTTAGTAGAAAACATGTCGGATTTTGTTTTTCTGATTGATCCTGAACTAAGAATAATTATGCTAAACCAGGCCGCCAGTAAATTAATCGGTGACAAAACAGAAAATATTATTGGGAAACAAGTTTCCGATATATTTCCACCTCATATCTCTGAAATGTATGAAGAAGGCTTACGAAATGTTTTTGAAAAATCCACCCCGCTGGAAACAGATTCCATATTGCAGATAAACAATTCTAATTTATTTCTTAATACCAGATTAAATCCGATATTAGACGACAGAGGAAAAGTTAGAGCGGTAATTGGCGTTAGCAGAGACATCACGGAACGGAAGAAGTCTGAGGAAGCGCTGCTGGCAAGCGAAGAGAGATACCGGGCGGTGGCTGAGGACACCCCGGTCTTAATCTGCCGTTTCCTCCCCGGCAGCGAAATCACCTATACCAACGACGCCTACTGCAAGTACTTCGAGAAGAAGCCCGAGGAGTTGGTCGGTTCATCATTCCTGGCACTGATTCCCGAGGAGGAGCGGGAAACCGTGGTAAAAATCATCCTGGCACTGACGGTCGAATCTCCAACACAGTCGCACGAACATCGTGTGATCGCCTCTAGCGGTGAAATCCGCTGGCAACGCTGGACCAACCACGCGCTGTTTGACGCCAAAGGCAAACCAATCGCCTACCAGTCCATCGGTGATGACATCACCGACCGCAAGCGAGCGGAAGAGGCTATAAAACAACGCGAGCGGTACCTGGTTAGACTGAATGATGCCGCGCAGACTCTTCTAATCCCGAGATCATTGGTCCCATTTCAGGAGTTCGTTGACAGGATCGGACCAGCCTCCGATGCCAGCCGCGCGTACGTTTTCATTAACTATCGCGGGTCCGACGGCGAATTGATTGCCGGCCGGAAGGCCGAGTGGTACGCGGGGGGTATCAAGACCAAGATTGACAATCCACTTCCGCGAGACCTTTCTTACAACAAAGATCTGCCTCGCTGGGGAGAGATTCTATCGCGGGGCAAGGGGATCAACAGCCTCGTGGCGGACTTTCCGGAGAGAGAACGCAAAATTCTTGAACCGTATGGAATCCGGTCTGTTTTGATTATTCCGATCATGATAGAGAATGAGTTCATCGGATTCATCGGCTTCAACAACTGTATTTCGGACCGCAAGTGGAACGAGATCGAAGAGACCTTCCTGCGGGCGGCGGCGAATGACCTGGCTCAGGCGATCAGGCGGGCACAATCGGAGGAGAAGGTACTGGCGTCTCTTAAAGAGAAAGAAGTACTGCTGCGCGAAATTCACCATCGCGTCAAAAACAACATGCAGGTCATTGTCAGCCTGCTGAGGATGCACTCGAGAAGGGCCAATGATCAACTGGTGGAGCAGGTCTTCAATGACTGTCGGGACCGGGTATATGCCATGTCATTGATTCACGAAGCGCTGTATCAATCTGATGACCTGGCCCGGATCGACCTTGAAGCCTATCTAAATAAACTCTGCCGCAACCTGAACCAGGTGTACGGCGCCTCGAGTAAAGGGATTATGCTGAAGGTTAATCCGTGCAGCCTGGTGCTGGACATAGATCAAAGCATTACGGTAGGGATGGTGATCTCTGAACTAATCACTAACTCCATCAAACATGCCTTCCCCGAAGGAAAAGGGGGGACGGTATCGATCAGCCTGACCGGCTTGGATAAGGATAATGTTGAACTGATCGTTGAAGATAACGGGAAAGGCCTGCCGTTGGAGATTGATATCCTGAACCCGCCGTCGCTGGGATTGCAGTTGGTTGTTTCGGCCATAACACGGGAATGGGGCGGAAGTATCGAGGTGGAACGGGACGGCGGCACACGGTATGTCATCCGCTTCAAATGCAATAGCACTAACTAGAGCTTACTCGAAAAGCTCGTAAGCTCTCAAATCACAAAATCCAAGCACCAAAATCCAAATAATATCCAATGAACAAAATAATAAATTCCAAAGAAAATCTCAAAACCAGGCGAAGTTTTGCAATTTAAAGATTTGGAATTGGGAATTTATTTGGATTTGGGTGCTTGGATTTTGGAACTTCCTTACTCGAAACCCTTTTCGAGTATGATTTAACTAGATCCCACTGATCACCGATCAGCTCATCTCTATTTCGTCAACGACACTTTGCTCCTGTCCTTTCTCCCCATCCCCTACTCCGATGGTAAAATATTCAAAATAATGCGACACAAAAGGTCGAACCTTATGTGTCGCATTAATATTGCTCTCTCATGAGTCTTTATGATATCCCTTATTCCCTAATCAAGATATCAGGTGGCCAGCCAGGGACCCGTACCAGTGTCATGTCCTGATTTAAAGTTGTCACTTTTTCTTGGTAATATTCAGTGTTTTTCCCCTCCACCTCACCCACTTTATATAGCCGCAAACCAGCCGTCGCTCTTCGAGCTTCCGCCTTCGCACTCCGTGCTATGGCGGACCAGATGGCGGGTCAAGAAAAACGCAAAATTCGCAAGAGTTTCGGACAAGTGCGCATTCGATGTTCGAAGTTGAGTGCACTGCCCGCCGAAGCTTTAGCGAAGGCTGGTTGGAAGTTCAACCACTGCCCACTCCCCACCCCCTACCTCACCACCGGAATATCACTCGACCCCCCGAAATAAACCCGGGTGACACCTTTCGCCGCCCAGAGGCCGGAAGGACCACGGAAGATTCCAATACCATCGGTGCCGTTGCCGCTGTAATCGGCCGGAGGCCGGACGGAAGATCCCGGCATCCCAGACTCCGTCACCGTTGTAATCACCGGGGACCGGTTCATCGGTCGAACCTCCGAAGTAGGTCCGGGTCACTCCCTTGATCGCCCAGAGGCCATATTATCACTATACTACAATTATATAGTGTCTGACCGAAAAGTCATAACCGTATTATAATAAAGGAGCTCATCAAATAATTCAATCTGAAGATTGAGTAAAATTACTTCTTTTTTTGTTTGG
>Ga0208279_1001459_pt1 | contig 12779 bp, 8 predicted proteins | sample AntAceMetag02UKM_FD_184766 | JGI IMG/M metagenome (GOLD analysis project Ga0208279, IMG submission 184766) | Saline lake microbial communities from Ace Lake, Antarctica - Antarctic Ace Lake Metagenome 02UKM (SPAdes) (version 2) | ecosystem: Environmental > Aquatic > Non-marine Saline and Alkaline... | reverse complement strand
AGTAACCCTCAAAGATATTGCCCAACGAGTCGGAAAATCGGTCACCACCGTTTCCCGGGCATTACACGACTTTGATGATGTCAGTCCAGAAACTAAGGCTGAGGTGCACTCTGTCGCCGAAGAACTTGGTTACACCCCTAATATACACGCTCAGCGTCTCCAAAAACAACGCACCGATACAATCGGCTTTATCATGCCCACCTATGGTCCGCGATTTTCGGACCCATTTTTCAGCGAATTCCTGGCCGGGATCGGTAACCAGGCCGCTAATCTGGGTTTTGACCTGCTGGTCTCCACCCGACCTCCCGGCACCATGGAGTTGAAAGCTTATCAAAAAAATATCAGCAGCCCTCAAGTAGACGGTTTTATTATCGTCCGCACCAGGCAGCAGGATCAGCGCATTAAGTTCTTGTCCCAGATGAAGATCCCCTTTGTGGCCTTTGGCCGCACGCTGGATCACGATGATTATGCCTATGTGGATGAGGATGGCGAATACGGAATGGAGCTCATCACCTGTCACTTGGCCGATTTGGGGCACAAACGCATTGGTTACCTGGATGCGCCAGCTGAGTTCATGTTTGGACATTACCGCCGTCAGGGATTCCTGGCCGGTTTAAAAGGCAATAACCTGGAGCTGGATGATAGCCTGATGGTTACCGGCGATCTCACCCAGCGGGCCGGATATCAACTGGCCCTTGACCTGCTCACCGGGGAGGACCCGCCTACAGCCATCGTCGCGTGCAACGACTTGATGGCTCTCGGTGCCATCAGCGCCGCTCAAACGCTGGGAATGGAAGTCGGGGAAGATATTGCAATCACTGGTTTTGATAACATCCCCCTGGCAGAACACTGCCATCCGCCCCTGACTACCGTCCATCAACCCATTTACCAGATCGGGGAAATGGTTTGTGAAATGTTAATTAAACAGATTCGCGCCGAACCCATCGAGCAGGAACAAATCATCCTGCAGCCATCCCTGATGATTCGGCAATCAAGTGTTGGAACTAACAATCAAACTAATTCTGGAATTTTAAAGGAGGTGGTTTCCTCACTCAAACCCGTATGACCAAGTATCAGAGAAATTTGTTCACCATTAACTAAAATCTCGGAGGAAAAATATGAAGAAGTTTTCTATCGTTATGGCGATCGTTCTCGTTGGCGCATTGTTCTTGTCCGCCTGCCAGCCAGAAACCATCGTCGAAACAGTGATTGTTGAAGTAGAAGGTGAAACAATCACAGAAGTCGTGACAGAAGAAGTCCAGGTTGCTACCAAAACCCTGGTCTTCTCATCCCGCTTGTTCAGCCCCCCCGCGGAGCAGCTGTTTTTCATCAATGAGATCATTAAACCCTTTGAGGAAGAGCACGGTGTGACCGTTAACTTCCAGATCATTGATGACGCAACTCTGCTACAACGCGCTGAAGTTCAGCAGACCACCAACCATGTGACCACCGATATCGTCGTGTCCCACAATGGTTCAATGCCCCAATGGCTCGACGCTGGCTGGGTTGAGGATCTGACCGATGTAGTCGCAGGCTGGACTGACCGCCACTTCAGTGAAGCATTTATCACTGACACCAACAGAGATGGCAAACAGTATTTCCTGCCCGTTGGCGCCGATGTTTACTTGCTTCTGGCCAACAACAAAGCCCTGCCCTATCTGCCCGATGGCGTTGAACTTGACTCCATCACCTGGGAACAGTATGCTGCTTGGGCCGTTGCCGTAGCCGAAGGTGAAGGCGAAGGCAAAGTCTGCATCACAGGTATTCCTTCCAAATCTTGGGTCTACATGTTCGGCGGCACCGGCCTTTCCTATGGCGCTGGATTCCCCGACGCGAATTCCGAAGGCGCAATGGCTGCCTGGAAAGTTTGGGAAACCATTGGTAAAGGAAATGGATTTGTACCCACTGTCCTCAACATCGACAGCTGTGTAGATCCCATGATGCGCGAAGAAGCCTGGCTGACAGTCTTCCACAACGCCCGCGCTGGACAGGTTTATGCCTCCAACGAAACCGAATATACTCTGGCCCCCGCCCCCTCCGGACCAGTTGGCGTCGGCTCCATCGCCGGTGTCAGTGGATACGCAGTAATGAAGGGCTCTGCCAATTACGATCTGGCCATCTCCTTCCTCGAGTACCTCACCCGACCTGACATCCAGGTTAAACTGGCCAAAGGCACCGGTGGATTCATTCCTCCAGTGGAAGAAGCCCGCGATTACCTTGGTGACGAGGCTATTGATGAGGTCATCAACAAAGCCGTTCTGGTTCTCAACAATGGTGTTGTTTCCGGCGTTCCCGGAAGTGACTACCAGGATTGGGGTGCAGTAAAAGCTTGCTACGATGATGTCTTCGCAGACACAATTCTGCCTGGACTTGATGTTACCCAGGAAAGACTCGACGAAGCAGAAGCCTGCATTGTCGGCCTCCTGAACTAACTATCACTAAAGAAAGTTGAATGGATAGGACCGGGAATTCCCGGTCCTATCCTTCTTAGACAAAGGATCTCCTATGACCGCTGCCGCTTCCACTAAGAGGTTCCGTGACTTCAAATCAAAAGCCGTCCCCTATCTACTGATCGCTCCAGTTGTGATCTATTACATCTTTTTCTGGATCCGTCCGGTCCTGATAACGGTATATGAAAGTTTCCAGAGTGCGGCTGGGACTTTTACATTCCAGAACTATGTGCTGGTTTTTACAGATCCCAACTTCATGCCCGCACTTCGAAATACTGCTATTATTGTTGTTTTTTCAGTTACCCTTGAATTTCTCGGGGCCTTGTTCCTGGCTTTGCTTATAAACCGGAAATTCGCTGGCTCTACCCTCTTTTTGTTTGTAGCCATGGTCCCCATGGCATTGCCGGCGGTTGCTGTCGCTGCCATGTGGTTGACTGGTTTTACAGCTCATGGCTGGATTAACAGCCTACTCTACTATCTGGGTATTCTTACTGAAGGCGCAAAGATCTACTGGTTGGCCGGGTCAGAATGGAAGTTATTGGCTTTGGTCATCTTAATTGATGCCTGGCAAGTGATCCCCTCAATGATGATCATCCTCTTGGCTGGCCTGCAAAATATTCCGGAGGAAGCTATCGAAGCCGGTTACGTTTTTGGTGGAAACTTTATTACTGTGCTCCGCAAAATCACTATGCCCCTCCTGGGACCAACCATCCAGACAGCTATCATTCTACGTTTGATATCTGCCATCCAGATCTGGTTGATTATTGTACTTTTAGTTGGATTCTCCCGCATGCCTGTGCTCGTAGAGCGCATTGTTTATTACTATAAGGAAGTACCAAACTTGGACATCAGTTTGCAAATGGCTAGTGGATACGCCATCATTGTCTCCTTTATCGTTTCCATGGCAGCCCTCTTATACCTCAGAGTCTCAGGAGCATTTGGGGCGAAAAAGGAGGCAGCCCAATGAATAGGAATCCCATCAAAATTGGAAAATTAGTCCGCCGGACGATTTTTTATCTCTTTATTGTCACCCTGGCAGTTAGCATCATACTCCCGGCATTCTTCCTGGTCTCCCTTTCATTTTTAAGCACACGGGAATCTTACTCGTATCCCCTGCCTTTACTGCCATCCCTGAAAACAGATTATTCTCTTACCCATAGCGATCGGGGCTACCTGCTCAGTGTCTATGACAAATTTGATAAGGAGTTCCAGACCGTACTTGATACGGCGGAACTGAAAAAAATGTCGGTCTACATGGAAGCCCAGATCGGTACTCCATACAGTATTCCAGAGATTGAAGGACGCATAGCCGAACTAGAAAATGGGACCGAGGATACCGTATTCTTTAGTGCCCGAAAGAATCTGCTTCTAAACTACACCACATTCTTTGCAATAACCCGGGATGCTGTACCAGCCTTACTGCGAAGTCTTCAAATCGCAGGTTTAACTATTCTGGTTTCACTCTCTATCGGCGGCATGGCTGGCTACGCTTTTGCCCGCTACGTTTTCGCCGGGCGGGATGCTCTGAAATTCAGCGTGCTTTTTGTGCGCATGTTCCCTGGTGTGGCTATCGCACTGCCAATGGTGATCATCCTTTCCAATATGGGTTTTTATGACCGTCCCATCGGTCTTACATTGGTATACTCGGTGGGATCCATTGCGTTAACGGTCTGGATTACAGCCAGTATCTTTATGGGGATTCCAGAATCGCTCGAAGAAGCCGCCCAGGTCTTTGGCGCTACAAAATGGCAGACCTTCCTGCGGGTCACTTTGCCCCTGGCTTTGCCAGGATTAGCGGCTGCAGCCATGTACACTTTTTTAGGTGCCTGGACCGAAACGGTTTCCGCCATAATATTAACCCAGTTTAATCCCACATTTCCTGTTGTTGTCTACCAGTCTCTGCTCGGTGCTGTAGGCAATGTTAACCTGGCTGCGGCAGGCGGTTTGGTATTGGCAATTCCCTCAATAATATTTACCTTCTTCATCCGCAAATATATCCAGCAGATGTGGGGAGGCGTGACCATTTAGGAGAGAACTATGGCAACTTTATCCATGCAAAATGTCACCAAGAAATTTGGCCGAAATGTGATCGCCGTCAAGGATTTTAATCTCGAGGTTAAGGAGAAGGAATTCCTGGTATTGTTGGGACCCTCTGGCTGCGGAAAAACCACTGCCATGCGCATGGTAGCAGGCTTGGAAGAGGTCACATCAGGTAATATCTTCATCGGCGACCGCGAAGTCACTGAACTTCCTCCACGCAAACGCAATGTCAGTATGATCTTCCAAAATTATGCTGTCTGGCCCCATATGACGGTCTATGACAATATCGCTTTTGCGCTGAAGCTTAAACACATGCACAAAGACGAGCTCGACAAGGTCGTCAAGGAAACAGCCGGGTTGGCCAAGATCGAGATGTTATTGGAACGTTTCCCATCACAGCTTTCCGGTGGGCAGCAGCAGCGTGTAGCCGTCGCCCGGGCTATTGCGGTCAACCCCGATATTTTTTTAATGGATGAACCTCTCTCCAACCTGGACGCCAAACTGCGAGTCTCGATGCGCACCGAATTGAAAGCTATTCACGATAAAGCTGGTGCCACAACAGTATTCGTGACGCACGACCAGTCCGAAGCCATGAGCATGGCAGACAGGATCGTGATCATGAAAGACGGCGAAGTTATCCAGGTAGGCTCTCCGGACGATGTCTACCACCGCAGCCGCACCATTTTTGTGGCTGATTTCATCGGTACTCCGCCCACCAACTTCCTGGATGTCAGCATCAAAAAGGAATCCGACGGCACCCATCTAGTCAATCCACATTTGAACCTGCTCTTAGAGGATGGAATGGCTAAACACTTCAACAGCTATAAAAAAGAACATCTTATCCTGGGCATACGCCCGGAAAATATTCTCTTGGTGGATTCTGAAAAATCCGCCCTCTCGGCCAAATGCCTGGTATCCGAACCCCAGGGATCCCATCAGGTTGTGGCGATTCAGCTGGATGACAATATCATCAAAGCTATCGCCCCTGCATGGCCCACAATTGCTCCGGGGACAGATGTTCACTTGAATTTCAAACAGGAAACGCTCCGTTTCTTTGACCCGGACACAACCCTGGCGATTAACGACTAAGGTATAACAAATTTTGGATTGACACGGACTGATATAACCTAGAGGACCTATGCGCCACCAGATCCGTTTTACACTGGAAAAAATCAGTCACCGTCTGGTAGAAATCGAGGGACTGGTTTATCAACATCATGAACCAATCCCTCCTTTTTTATTTCGAGAGCTGAATCAACCTGGCCTGCCTTTGGATGAACAGGCGGACTTTGAGGCAGACTGGGAAGAAACCCCTCCCGGAAGTTATTGGGGCCTTCCTCGTAAAAACTTTATTCTGGTTACAAATTTTTCCGTACCAACTGATTGGATAAAAACGGGGGTTACTGCCCTCTATCTGCCAATTGGCATCGCTGGAGACTTTTCCCATCCTGAAGCTCTGGTTTATTTAGACGGCAAACAATACGCCTCCTGCGACCGCCACCATCAGGAAGTCATCCTCCCAGCGGAATATTGTGATGGTCAGGAACACTCACTGACGCTGACAGGCTGGACAGGGATCGGCGGCTCCACCATGGGGGATATGCAAAACCGGCTTAAGATGGGATCCTGTGAAGTAGTTCAAATTCATCCCGAGACCCGCGCGTTCCTGGCCACAGCCAGGGTTGGAGCCGGCATCACCAAACACCTCAGCCACCAAGATCCGACCTACTACCATTTACTCACAGCCCTGGACGAAGCCTTGCGCCTGGTTGATTTGAGGCTGCCGACAGGGAGTGACTTTTATAAATCCATTCCAGAAGCACATAAACATTTGAAAGATATCATCAAGAAAGCTGGCCAGGCTCTGGATGTCGATCTCACTGCCGTGGGTCATGCTCATATTGATGTCGCCTGGCTCTGGACCTTGGGGCAAACCCGCCAGAAATCGCGCCGTTCCTTCACAAATGTCCTGCGCCTGATGGAATCTTACCCTTCCTTTTCATTCACTCAAAGCCAACCTCAGCTGTATGACTATCTGATCGAAGATGACCCGGAGATGTTCCAGGAGATCAAAGATCGAGTTGAAGAAGGCCGCTGGGAACCAATCGGCGGTATGTGGGTAGAAGCAGACTGCAATATTTCCAACGGGGAATCGCTGGTAAGGCAATTTTTACTAGGCCGGGAATTCTTCCGGGATCACTTTGGTACGGATGCGGATTCCCCGGTTTTATGGCTGCCAGATGTGTTTGGCTACGCTTGGAACCTGCCCCAGTTGATCAAGGAAGCCGGTCTGGAATATTTCTTCACTATCAAGATAGGTTGGAGTCAGTATAATCGCCTGCCATTTGACTCATTCTGGTGGCAGGGATTGGACGGCACAAAGGTTTTGACTCACTTCAGCACTACCAAAAATCCGAATAGCGTTCACGCTTCCACTTATAATTCCGACGCTTCCCCGGAACAGATCCTTGGCACATGGTTGAATTTCCAGAACAAAGACGATGCCCCTCCCGGAAAAACCCTACCTCTGTTGATGTCATACGGTTGGGGAGATGGGGGCGGCGGTCCTACCCGGGAGATGGTCGAAAATATTCTCGAGCTTGAGAATTTTCCAGCTGCTCCCAGGGTGAAACCTGGCAAGGTGATCGATTTCTACCACCAACTGGAAGCAGTCAGTGAAAGGCTGCCAGTCTGGAACGGAGAGCTGTACCTCGAATTCCATCGCGGCACTTACACCACTCAGGCCAGGAACAAACGGGCCAACCGCAAAATGGAGTTTGCCCTGCACGACGCCGAGTTCCTGGCGGCAGCAGCTTCGCTTTTTGATCCAGTTTATCTATACCCATATGACTTGCTGGAAAAAGCCTGGAAGCTTATCCTTCTGAACCAGTTCCATGACATCCTGCCCGGAAGCTCCATCGCACCAGTTTACACTGAGTCGCTCATCCAGTACCAGGAAGTGGAGCAAATTACTGCCGGGATCAGTAAATCTGCCCTGGAAAGCCTTTCGGCCCACTTCGGCCCCCATCTTTTAGTCAACCCCACCTCGTTCGAACGGGATGAGCCGGTAATAATTGCCGGGAAACTGAGTGAATCCGGAAAACTCTTACCCTACAGCATCACTCCATTTTTGGATCTGAAGGACGATACAGCTCCCGGAGAGATGATCTGCAAAAAAGATCTACTGGAGAACAATTATCTACGAGTGGAGTTAAACAGCGCCGGGGATATCACCAGCATATTTGACAAAATAGCCCTGCGAGAGGTCCTACCGGAAGATACCCTGGCCAACCAGTGGATTGCTTTTGAAGACCGCCCCTTGAACTGGGATGCCTGGGATATCGATATATTTTACGACGATAAAAAATGGCTGGCAGAACCGGCCTCGTCGATCAAAATCATTGAGAAAGGACCCCTGCGCGCCACCTTGGAAATCAAGCGCCAGATCCTCTCCAGTTCCTATACCCAACGCGTATCCCTGGATCACAACAGCGCCCGGCTGGATTTTGATACAGAAATCGATTGGCAGGAAAGAAAAATCCTCTTGAAAGCAGCCTTTCCGGTTGATGTGCTCTCACCTACTGCCACCTACGAGATCCAGTGGGGGAATGTCGAACGCCCCACCCACCACAACACCAGCTGGGATTGGGCCCGCTTTGAGACTGCCGCCCAGAAATGGGTTGACCTCAGCGAAGGTCAATACGGTGTCAGCCTGATCAACGATTGTAAATATGGCCATGATATCCATGGCAATACCATCCGCTTGACGTTGCTTCGGGGCACCACTGCACCTGACCCAAAAGCGGACCTGGGAAAACACACTTTCAAATACAGCCTCTTCCCTCACCAGAGTTCCTGGGACGAAAACACCGTCAAACAGGCTTATCTGGTCAACAACCCGCTCCTGGTATGGGAAGGCAATACAAAAGCTGGAGAAAAGACCGAATCTTTTAGCCTTGTGTCGGTTGATCAGCCAAATCTGGTCATTGAAACAATCAAGAAAGCCCAGGACGGAAATGGGTTGATCATCCGCCTTTATGAATCGCAGCGCTGCCGGGGTTCATTTGCGCTCCAGGTTGGATTCCCGGTGAAAGAAGCCTTCCAGGCAAATATCCTGGAAGAAAACCAGGGCTCTCTCAACATAGAAGATAATCAAATCAAAGTCACCTATAAACCTTATCAGATCATCACCCTCCGGATTGTGCCGGAATAATTAAGATTATGACAAATTCTAGATTCGCAGTTTATCTGATTCCACCTTACCAGCTTTCTAAATCTGTTGCCGAAACCCATACCCTGTTTCGAAAACAGTTTGGATTTTCAGCCGCGGACCGTTTTCCGGTCCACTGCACCATAAAAGGATTTTTCAAGAAGAACAACCTGCCAGTCAGCCAGCTTCAAGTTGAGTTGGAAGAATTCTTCCAGGCTCAAGCTCCTATTCCAGTAAGTGTTGAAGACTACCGGGTGGATCCGATCGGATTTGGCCTCAGCTTGATGACTTTGGCTGGAAAACCCAATACTCCTTTCCTGAACCTGAGGGAGAATCTTGTGGATATCACCCGTCCCTATATCGCGGACGATTGTGATTTCATAGAACAGGACCTGGGGCGTAAATTTCACCCACATATCACCTTCTCTTTCCGTGATGTCCCAACTGAACTTTATGACTATGTTTTTAAATGGATGGTAGACGGTCCTGATCTCACCGGTCTCTTCCTGGCAAATATATTTCACCTCCTGGAATTCTTCTCTGACGATTGGTCCGGGAATTGGTGGGAAAGCATTAGCTGGCGCCTGATTCATTCATGGAGGTTGGATTAATGGTAAAACTCAACCGCCTGAGTGATACCCCCATCCTCAAACCCAGACCGAAGCATCCCTGGGAAGCTGCGGCTGTTTTTAACACTGCTGCAATCAAACACAACGACCTGGTGCATCTCATCTATAGAGCAACGGATATCACCTCCAATGGCCAACAGGGAGAATATATCAACAGCCTGGGTTATGCGGTCAGCGGTGACGGGATCCATTTTGAGCGACTGGGAAATCCTGTCCTCACAAATGACATCCCCCAGGAGGCCCGCGGTCCCGAAGATCCTCGCATCACCTGGATGGACGGAAAATTCTACATGCTCTACACAGGCTTCGGCGGCCGTTTTAGCGGCGATTTCCGGATCAGCTTGGCGACATCTTCCAACTTGATCCACTGGGAGCGCCAGGGTGTGATGCTTGATGAACCCAATAAGGATGCCGCCCTGCTTCCAGAGAAAGTAAACGGTCGCTATATGATGTTTCACCGCCGAGCGCCGGATATATGGGCTGCCTTCTCCGAGAACCTCAAAGATTGGGGGGATCACCAAAGAATAATGGGCGCTATCCCGGGTTCAGACTGGGAAGGGACTAAGATCGGACTGTCAGGACCTCCCCTAAAAACCGACCAGGGCTGGGTGATAATCTATCACGGTGTAGGCGGCAGCCCCCATAAATACAGCCAGGGCATTGCCTTGTTGGATCTGGATGATCCTACCCGGGTGATTGCCAGACAGGCTCAACCCATTCTGGAGCCGGAATTGGATTGGGAAGTCAATGGCTTTGTGCCCAACGTAGTATTCAGCTGTGGGCAGGTCATACTGGGTGACCAGTTATATGTGTATTATGCTGGAGCGGATACTGCCATTGGTCTGGCAACCATCCCGCTTGAAGAAATCAATTCATTTGGAGTTTAATCCCATGTCAGATAAAAAGACTATCGGTATCTTTCATTACCAGGTAGGCGGCACGGATGGTGTCTCCCTGGAAATTGAAAAATGGAAGCTGATCCTGGAAGAAATGGGGCATACAGTGCACCTCATCGGTGGGGATCTAGGAACTGCCCAGGGAATCCTGGTAAAAGAGATGTTCCACCACTTACCGGAAAGTAAGCGCCTAAATCAAAATACTTTTTTCCGTTTATCGGATTTTGATCCACCCGAATATAGGGAAGAGCTGGACAGAATGTCAGAAACCATCGCGGCCCGCTTCAGGGAGGTTATCCAGGAAAAAGAAATCGACCTGATCCTGGCTGAGAATGTCTGGTGTGTGGCCGCAAATCCGGCTGTAGCGCCAGCATTGGAAATCGTCCGCCAGGAGTTTGGCATTCCTGCTGTGGCTCACAATCACGATTTTTACTGGGAGCGCAGGGAAGGCTTTTCTTTGACCTGCGCTGGGGCTGTTGAACTGGCCGATAAATATCTGCCGCCCCATGATCCCACTATTAAGCATTCCGTCATCAACAGCCTAGCCCAGGCTGAACTGCTGGAACGCAAAGGCATTAACTCCGTTGTTGTCCCAAATGTTTTTGATTTCGCTACTCCCGCCTGGGAAAAGGACTCTTATAACAGCGATCTGCGGGCTGAGATCGGCCTTTCTGAGAATGACCTGGTATTACTGCAGGCCACCCGGATTGTGTCCCGCAAAGGTATTGAATTGGCAATTGATTTCACAAAAGCCCTCAACACACCTGAACGTCTGAAAACTCTCCAGGATAAAGGGCTGTATGACGGCCGCGAATTCACAGAAGAAAGCCGAATCGTTCTGGTATTGGCCGGGTATGCCCGAGATGACGTCACCGATGGATATAAGGCACTATTAACAAAAAAGGCAGAAAACGGCAACATCGAACTGCTTTATATCGAGGACCGAGTGGATGCTGACAGGGTCACAAGGGAAGATCAGAAGATCTATTCCCTGTGGGATACCTATACCATGGCTGATTTGGTAACCTATCCCAGCCTGTGGGAAGGATGGGGTAATCAGTTCCTGGAGGCTGTTAAGGCAAAGTTGCCCTTATTGATCTTTGAGTATCCAGTCTATAAAAAAGACATCCAAGACAAAGGCTTCCAGGTGATTTCATTAGGTGACCAGATCCGGGATTTCGATGAGGATGGCTTGGCAAGGGTTGAAAATTCCGTAATCGAAGATGCCGCCGACCAGGCCCTAATTCTCCTGACAGATCCCGATCAGCGGGAGCAGGTTGTTGAACACAATTTCGAAGTTGGACTACAGCACTACTCCATGGAAGCCCTAAAAGGTTACCTGGAGCCCTTATTCACTGATTAATTAGGAAATGGAATGGAGAAAGATTTAGTTCAAGGCAGGATACTGGATCATTTGACAGCATTGTATGGAAAAGATACTGCGCTGGAAACCTGGGATCGTTTAAAGAAACTCCTAGAATCATACAATGTCATCCAGGTAAGGCCTTCACCTCTCGAAACCCTGCAAAATTTGGATGCGCTGCTGATAACTTATGCGGATCAATTCCAGGTACAAGGTCAGCCTCACTTCACTTCTCTATCCAATTTCATCGGGAAGTATCTAAAGAACCAAATCTCAGCTATTCACTTGCTGCCATTTTTCCCCTATTCCTCCGATGATGGTTTTTCCGTGATCGACTATAAAGAAGTCAATCCCGAAATGGGCTCATGGGACGATCTGCAGGCCCTGCGGGAGTGCTGCAACTTGATGTTTGATGCTGTGATCAACCATATTTCTCGCGAAAGTGAATGGTTCCAAAAATATCTCCAAAATCTGGAGCCTTATAATGAATATTTTATCGAAGTGGATCCTGGACTAGATTTATCCAAGGTCACCCGACCCAGAGCCCGGCCCTTGCTTACCACTGTTGAAACTACTGGCGGGCAGGCCCATGTCTGGACTACTTTCAGCCCAGATCAGATCGATCTAAACTATGCCAACCCGAATGTGCTGCTAGAAATCCTGGGAGTTCTGCTGTTCTATATCCAGCAAGGAGCTCGTATCATCCGCCTGGATGCCATTGCTTACCTTTGGAAAGAGATCGGCACCTCCTGCATTCATCTACCCCAGACTCACCGTGTTATCAAGCTGATGCGAGCTGTCCTCGATCTAGCCGCCCCGGATGTGATCCTGATCACTGAAACGAACGTCCCGCATGAGGAGAATATCAGCTACTTTGGCCAACAGCTGGATGGAACGGATAAGATATATCCCCAGGGAGATGAAGCCCAAATGGTGTATCAGTTCCCTTTGGCTCCCCTGGTATTGCATACATTCCGAACTGGTGACACGACCGCATTGACCTCCTGGGCCGCATCACTCGATGTGCCCTTCCGCTCAGCTGCTTTTCTAAATTTCATCGCTTCCCACGACGGAATTGGCGTCCGCCCGGCGGAAGGATTACTCACTGCCGAAGAAATCCAGGGCCTTGTAGATCAAACTCTGGCAAACGGCGGCCAGGTGTCCTATAAGACCAATCCCGACAGCTCCCAG
>Ga0208279_1001451_pt1 | contig 12831 bp, 19 predicted proteins | sample AntAceMetag02UKM_FD_184766 | JGI IMG/M metagenome (GOLD analysis project Ga0208279, IMG submission 184766) | Saline lake microbial communities from Ace Lake, Antarctica - Antarctic Ace Lake Metagenome 02UKM (SPAdes) (version 2) | ecosystem: Environmental > Aquatic > Non-marine Saline and... | reverse complement strand
TATAGCAAGAAAATGTGAGAAAAAGAAGTTTTGTTAAAGACACTCACCTTCAGAGATGGTGTTGATGCCGGCAAGACTGGCTTCACAGGAGTTGGGGTAGGTAATACCATCTTGACCACAAACAGGTTGATAGAGCTCTGCACAGTAGATTTCTGGGTCGGGCAAGGTGGGAGTAGCTGTGGTGGTTGGTTCTGAGGCTCGACTGCGAGGGTCTTGGTTTTGAGGGAGAAAAATTATGCCGGCGATGAGACCGGTGATGATGAGTAGAAGAGGAAGTAGAGCTACAAGAGTGTTTTCAGTTGACAAACTTTTCATTAAGTAAAATATGGCAGATGGAAGGGGTTGAGTCAAGAGTGACTGAAGGGTTAGATCTTGACTACTTGAGCAAAGTCTAGTTCAACAGGAGTTTCGCGGCCGAAGATGGAGACGAGGACTTCAACTTTACCTCGGGACTCATCGATGACGTTGACTGTGCCCAGAAGATCGGCAAAAGGACCTTCTGCGATTCTAACGGCCTCGTTGAGAGAGAAGGAGGCTTGGAATTTAGGAGCAGATTGTTTACTGAAGGCCATGACTGCATCGACTTCTTTTGGAGGTAGAGGAGTAGGATTATTGCCGATACCAACGAAGCCAGTGATACCTTGAGTGGTTCGAACAGCTAACCAAGAACGATCCATGATGATCATGCGAACTAGAAGGTATCCAGGAAAAATTCTTTCCTTGATTGTGTATTTTTTACCCTTGGTAACTCTGATTTTTTCTTGAGTAGGAATGAAGGTTTCGAAGATGTAGTTTTCTAAACCGAGAGCTTGAACACGGGTTTTGAGTGTACGAGAGGTGATTTGTTCACGGTTGGATTGGGTATGAAGAACATACCACTTGGCTGATTCTGGAACTTCAGGAGTGATGATGAGATGGAACTTGTTAGGAACTTCTTTAACAATGTCGACTTTTTTCTTTTTGACGACTTTTTTTGTTTTTTTTTCTTTTGTTTTGGTGGTGTCGGTTTTTTTGGACATGGATTATTGGTTGATAATTGATTGAACTAAACGGGTAAAGACGACGTCGATACCAGCGATGTAAAGGCCAACAACAAGACTAATGAAGATCACTGTCAAGGTTAGTTTGAGGGTTTGTGAGTGGGTTGGCCAATTAACGTGGCCTAATTCTACCCTGACTTGACGTATAAATTCAAGTGGAGTTTGTTTTTTCATTAGGTACATTTTACACCAAAGGGGACTTGCATTGGTTGGTATAATAGAGGTAGGCCCTACTGAAAGGCCATTAACATAGATTTTTAGGAGGTTTTTCCTCTACAAGAAAACCTTAAGGGGAGCGGAGTTTCCGGTCAGACCGGAACAGCTCACCCGCCCTGGAATATCGGGGAGAGATCTTAAAAGTCTAGATCCTTAAGGTAGGGCTCTCATGAAGTTATTTAAGTAAAGGGGACAGGATTTTGCCTAGTTTTTTTGTGTCGTGACGAAGGCGATTGAGTTGAGGAGTGATGCTAAAGTTATCACTTTTTACTATTTTGATAGAGTGTTTGGAGAGTTGAGAAAAATCTTCTTTGGTCCAACCGAGGAAGTGAGAATGTTCAGATCGATAGTGTGAAGCAATTTGAGGAAAGCGTTTTTCAAATTGTTTTTGGGATAAATGAGGGGTAATAATGGTGTCAAAAGGGGTGTCTAGTTGAGTGTATTGACGGAAGATCTTGAAGTATTTTAAAGGAGTGAAGTGGTGGGTTTGGTTGCGAGTAGAGACAAGATTGGTGATGAGAATTTTATGAGCCGATGATTGTTGGAGAGCAGAAGTGATACCTTGGGGAAGAAAGTTAGAGATGATGGAGCCATAGAGACTGCCAGGGCAGTAGATGATGTGGGTGGCTTGTTTGATGGCAGTGATGGCGTCAGGAGTAGCGGGAACTTGAGGGTCTAGCCAGGTTTTTTTGATGGTGTTTTTGGACATGGATTGGCGGTCGAGTTCGTGTTCTCCTCTGAAGACGGAGTCGTCTTTGGTTTGGAAGTGAATGTTGCTGGGTTGGAGGGTGACGGGAATGGCAGTGCCTTCAAACTTGATACCAAGAAGTAATTCGAGATGTTTTTGAACCTTAAGAAAGTCGTTATGGTATTTTTCTAGCAGGCTGTAGTAGATACGATAGCCAAGATTGCGGTTACGACCGTCAGTGTAGTTGAGGAGTTCGGTGAAGGCGGAGATGTTTTTTCTATGATTGTTGGTGGGGGAGATGAGGGCGAGAAGGTTGCGGAGTAGATCTGATACGGCGATGACTTGGTCTCGTTCGTCAGAGCGGATGGTGCCAGTTTTACCACCGGAGTCGGTGGAAGAAGAGATGGCAGAAATATCAGAGAAACCGGCAAGGATGAGGGATTGGATAACGGTGGGAGCACCTGTGCCACCACCTATGGTGACTATTTTTGACACTAGAGTGATGATACAGGATTAGTTAAGAGAGGAAAAGGGAAAGGGGTAGAATAACTTAATTTTCTTGCATGTAATCGATGACCATGTTTATTATTTTTTGTACTGTTTCATTGCAGTTTTTAAAATAAATGAGGTCTAAAACTTCTCCTTGGGTGTCTCTTATTAATTCGCTGAGTAGAGTATGGATGAAGGATTGAGTTATATCTTCAACTTGTGCAAAGTCTATTTTGACTGTTTTTCCAATTTTAATTTGTGGCCAAAGAATTTCCTGTCTTAGTATTTCTGCTTTATCTTTATCTTCTGCAAAACTACCAACGTGATTGTATATGTGTATTGTGGTAATGTTTTTCTTCTTCATATGAATTTTGCTTTTCTCTTAGAAGGAATTTTATTTTTATGGTTTTAAGGACTCTATTTTAAGTTGGATTTGAAAAGTGAGCTCGTCAAGTAAGTTTTGTTTGGTCCACTGTTTTTGTTTTGGTTCAAGAAGTTCTCCTAGACCATGAAGAACCCCGGCAGGGTTGATGTTTTGTTCTATATGTTTTTTAAGGGTTTCTAGGTATTGTAGTGTGGTTTGGCCGGTTCTTTGTTTTATAATGTTGTCGTTTATGGGGAATTGGTTGGTGAACATGAAGTGGGAGTCGAAAAGGTCACGGTTTTGAAGACTGGCTCTGTCGGTTATAGCGCAAAGCTTGTGGGCAAACATGTATTCAGGTGTCATGGTATTGGCGGAAAGGCCATAAAACTGCTTGACTTCGTACTTATCAGGAAATCGTCTTTTACTAATTTCAACTTTTATTTTTTGTCTGCCTTTTTCGAAACTTCCTAGCCAGAACCAGGTGAATTTTTTCTCCCTTTGATCTTCAATGTTTAGGTAATTACTAATAATGTCAGTGAGATTATCTGGTTTGAATGGTGTATCTTTCATGAGATTGAAGTCTAGGTTTACAGAGAAACGGGGGAGATGATGAAAAAGATAGAGACAGGTACCTCCTTTTAAGGCAAGTTGAGGTGATAGGCGATTATCTTTTAAGACATCACGAAGGATGTTTTTTAGAATTTGTTCGTGTTGTTGTTTGTCTAGCATAGTTATTTTTGAGTGATTTTGATTAATTTTTTGACGGATTGAATTAGGCGTTTGTTGTGGTAAATGGTGGCGATTTGAGACAGTTTTTGAGTGTCGATTGAGTCGAGATTGTCGAAGGCTAAATTGGGGAAGAGATAGAGGCTGTCACAGATAGCTCGTTCTGGGTCTGCTATTTGGTAGGTGGTTTGGTCTTTTATACCCGTTGGGTCGTAAAAAACAGAGTTTTTTATTTTGTGGTAGACAAAGGTTTGGTTGTCAATTTGTAGTGACTTACTAATGAGAGCAGCTAAGTGGATGTTTTCGTAGTATTGGGAAATAATGCCGTGCTTGGCTAGGGCAGTATAAAAAGAAATGTAGGAGGGGGTAATCAATTTTTGTCCGAGCTCGAATGAAGTGTAAGGTTTGGTTGAGGTGGTGGGAGTTAGGGCATATATTCCTTTGTGGATGCGGGTGAGTTTGTTTACGCGTAGGTAGTGCCTGATAATGTTCCAAAGTTTGGTTTTATCACTTATTTCCCAGATGACGGCGAGGTCTTGGGTGGTATAAACATTATTGGAATGGATGAGCAGTTTTTCTATCTTTGTCATTGTATATAGTAAGAATTTTACTATATGTGATGACAGGTGTCAAATTACAGAGGCTAGTGGATTGTATTGGGACCTATTATTTCAGTATTTGTCGTGGGTAACAAGATCGTAGAAGATATATTTACTGCTTTTTTTGATAGCAACAGCTCTTAAATCTTTCTTAATCCAAATGGAATATTGTTGAAATCTTTTCCCTTGTAATTTATGCAATCTTAGAGAGGGGTGGTCGGGGTTTGTACCAAAAAGACTGAATTGTTTTGTGAAGTTTTTACGAAGTTGGGGATTTTTCTTGAAAAGTTTTTTAGCTTTTTTCTCAAATGAAGAAGAAAATTCTAGTTTCATAGGTTGTTGAAATATTTTTCAACGTTTTCAACCTTTGTTGTTTTTCCTTGTTTATGTTCTTCTAAAGCTTCAAGTCCTAACTTTTCTCTTTTTTCACTCATCCTGAAAGTAGGAAAATTTAAATCCTTAACATCGTTGATGACAAGATTCTTGATGTATGAGGAAACAGGCAAGTCGAATTTGTCGGCTTTACTTTTAAGAAAAAAGTAGAGTTGTTCGGGAAGAGTGACTTTAACCTGGGTGGAAGCGGGTAAACGAGACATGGTACTATATTAGTACTTTTTTAGGGACCTGTCAAGGACTTTTGGTATTTTGCAGGGGCTGGTAGACAGTGTTGGAACTTATTTCTGTAGTGCCGCTCGAGTTGCTAGTTTGAGTTCAGGTAAGTTTTCTTGAGTTGTTTTCCAGACGACGTCTAGTTCTACTTCATCGTATCCATGAATTAGAAAATTTCTCATGGAGATTGTTTGCCTGATAGGGAAGTTGGGATTTTTGCTGGCAAAATCACTTGATAATTTGTTTACGGCTTCTCCAATGATTTCTAGTTGACGAATTACTGCGTCATGTCTCATCTGCTCCTTTTTGAATTGGTCAAAAGTCACGTTTTTGGTGTATTTTTCGATTGCCGTAATGGCTTTTGATATATCGTCTAGGTAGACAGTGTCAGTTTTGTTCATAGATGGTTACAAGATCTTGTTTGATATATGGCTCCAGTTGTTTCTTGAGGCTTTTTCTGGTGACTAGATCGATTTTTTTGCTTAAAAGGCCTTCGAAGTAGAATTGGATGTCAGCCAGGTCGAATAGGGTTTTTGTTTTGTTGAAATCGACTAATAGATCAATATCACTATCTTTATTGTCTTCGCCACGAGCGGCCGAACCGAACATACCCAGGTAGTTGATACCATATTTTTGGTATGTCTTTGTAGCTTCACTTGTTTGTAGATTTGCTAGATATGTGTTCATAGTAAGAAGTATATCACCAAAAACCTCGTCGGGCCGAAGCATGGACGAGGCGTTGATGTGCTTAGTTTATATAACTAGTTAACACTGTCAATACTCTGTTATAGGATTGATTGCAGGTCTGCCAGGACTCGAACCTGGAACAACTCTTTTGGAGAGAGTCATGATAGCCATTTCACCACAGACCTAAGGCTGTTTAAGAGCTAATGATATTGTACCAAAAATTGGGATTATTTTAGTTTGGAAGACTCTTTGTGAAGAGTGTGTTTCTTACAACGAGAACAGTATTTTTTAAGTTCTAGTTTGTCTGGAGTGTTGGTCTTGTTTCTCTCAGAGAGATAGTTAAAGTTTTTACACTCACTGCATTTGAAGCCGATTAGTTGTCGTGGTCCTTTTTTTGCCATATCGGAGTGTATTTTACTAGGTTTAGAGGTAAATGTAAATTACTTATGGTATCTTGGTGGGTATGGAGGACAGGGAAAGATCACAATTTGGTGAGGTGGAGAGGTTAAGTGAGTATTTGGGGAATGGGGGAATAGAGATGGTTTTGTTTGATATGGACAGTACTTTAGTAAAGACGACGGAGGGGTTTCAGGAGAGTATTTGGGAGTTTAGTGGATGGATAGCAGAAGAGAGTGGTCTGGAGGTGGAAGAGGTGCATGAGAGGTATATGGAGGTAATTAAGGGTTTACGAGGCGAATTTAGTGTCAGACCAGAGGTAAGTGGGGCGACAATGGAAATTGTAAGGATGTGGTGTGGGGTAGAGGAAAGTGAGAAATATGATAAGGAGATAGGAAAGATGATGAAGTTGTATCTTGATCCGTTTGAGGAGTGTGAAGGGGCGAGTGAGATAGTGGATTTGGTGTTCAAGACGGGAGTTCGAACTGGAGTGGTAACGATTGCGGGTGAAGAGTGGACAAGAAGGAAGATTAGGAAACACTTTTTTGGTAAGTTTGAGGATTTCTATTGTGTAGATTCAGCAGGAAAGAAAGATATTTGGCTTGGAACAAGGGATTGAGTGACCTTGAGGTGTTACCAGAGAAAGTGATGGTGATTGGGGATAGTTGGAAGTCAGATATTGTGCCAGCGTTGGAGTTGGGAGTGAAGAAGATTGTCTGGATAAATATAAGAGGAGAAGAGCATAAGGATGAGAGGGTGATAGAGATTGGGGAAATAGGGGAGTTGAAGGATGTTCTAATTTAATGGAGCCACCCCTGGGAGTCGAACCCAGGACCTGCTGTTTACAAAACAGCTGCTCTAGCCAACTGAGCTAGGGTGGCAAGTTAGTTAATTTTACCAAAGAAACAGGGTTAGATGATAGTTTAGTAAGTTCTAAAACGGATTTAACCATCTGAAATATGACATATTGGTATCCAACTTGACAAGATTTCATTAATCTGTTTAACTTGATGTTAGAAAGTACCCATATTAGGATACTTGAGATACATGAAACAAACTGTATTAACCGTTACACAAAGTGAGCTTTTAGAAAAACTTATTGTCAAATATGGTCAAATTGTTACCTCTCAACAAATTTATGAACAAGTAGAAGGTAAAAACAACAAACGTCAAGCTAAAAAATTAATAACAAAATTGGTTCAAAATGGTTGGTTAATTCGTATCAAACGAGGCCTGTACACCATTTCGGACTTCAGTGGTCGAGGTTTTTTATCACTGTCCCCCTATCTTATTGCCAACTTACTAGCACAAGATTCTTATGTATCTTTTGAATCAGCTTTGTCTTTTTATGGAATGTCCGACCAGTTGATGAATAAGGTTGTTTCTGTTTCCAAGAATCGTCACAAAATCGTGCAATTAAGCAGTATTGAATATGATTTTATCAACACCAAAGAACAATTTTTCTTTGGCTGGGAGAAAGTAAAAATTGACAGTAAAATGGTTCAAATTGCCTCTGCAGAAAAAGCATTGATTGATATTGTCCATTTTCAAAAAAGCAAATACTCAATTGATTTGGTTATAGAAAAGTTGCAAAAATATCAAAATGATTTGGACATGGAAAAGCTTTATAAATATGTAAACAGAATGTCTACTACCACCATTAAAGTTTTTGGATTCATATTAGATTTAATAAACATAGACTCGAATCAAATATTTTCATTGACAAAATCTAAACAAGGCACTCATTGGATGTTAGCAAAAGATAAGAAATTTAATTCCAAATGGCGACTGTATTATGATGAGTACTTTGATAAATATAAGTCTGTCAATTAAAAAGTTTATGCTCACTCGTCAACAGCTTGAAATCATTAACAGAAAGAATCTCAGATACCCCCTTCATGTTGCCGAAAAGGATTATTTACTAACTCTCGTTTTGCAGATTATTTCAAAATCGAATTTAGCAAAAACGCTTATCTTTAAAGGTGGTACTGCAATACATCATTGCTATCTAAAACAATACCGATTTTCAGAAGATCTAGATTTTTCTACCAATCAAAAACCAGTATCTTTAGAAAATATTAGGTCAATATTTAAACAATCAAGTTTTCTAAGTATCAAAAAGGATTATCTTTCAAAAGCCACAATTAAGATTGAAAAATTACAATATACTGGGCTACTTGTCCAACCCAACTCTTTAAAAGTTGAAATTGATTATCTACAAAATGTTGTTTTACCACCCAAAACACTTAAATACCAGAACTATTGGGGAGTAAATTTTTTAGTAGCGGTAATGGACATTAAAGAAATTTGTGCCGAAAAAATTAGAGCTATGAGTGGTAGAGCTCGCTACCGTGATTTTTACGATTTGTTTCTTATCTTAAAAAAACACCGTGTTGATTTAAAAGAAATTGTGGGTCTTATTAAAAAAAAGGAAATTCGACTGCCAATCACAAAAAACAACGTTACTCAGAACTGGAAGATTGTATTAACCCAAAAAGAGAAAAAGACGGGACAAATATACTATTCAAAGAAGGTAAAAGATAGTGATATTGAAAAGATGATTAAAGGGTTGCCTTTTACCAAAATTATTTAGAACAGATCACAATTTTAAATTCCTATTCCAGTTTTAGTCTTAAACATGGTCAAAATAGGGTGTGGTTGTTTGGCTGTGGTTAAGTATTCGTTTCCATTGTTCTTGTTGGTGCTGGGGACAGGATTCGAACCTGCGTAGCCTTACGGCGCTTCTTTTACAGAGAAGTACGATTGTCCACTCCGTCACCCCAGCATGTTAACCTGAGCCGAGACTGGGAATCGAACCCAGGACCTTGCCCTTACCATGGGCACGCTCTACCAACTGAGCTATCTCGGCTAGTAGGTGTATATTTTACATGGAAAAGAGAAGAAGGGGAAGATTTAGTTATCAGAGCGGAAGATGAGGCTTTGGGTTTGGGAGTTGATTTGATAAACGAGAGGAGAAGAAGCGTTGGGTAGTTGGTAGGTGATTTGCCAAAGGGTGACGTTAGAGTCAATTAGTTGGGCTTTAATAGAAGTGGCCTGGTCGCAGTCGGAGTGTTTTTCAGAACAAAGAGTGTTTGTAAGTTTAAGAACGGTGTCTAGATCGGCACCTAGTTGATTGTTTTTGGCTCTGTCATTAAGAGAAGGGATGTTGTTGTCAGGAGAAACCCAGACTTGTTCATCGAAGAGATTTAGGCCAGAGTCGGTGTCGTTGAGGATGTAGAAGTACTTAACTTTGTCTGGTTCCTGGCGGAAGTAGTATTTAATGGTTGGATTATCTTGTTGGAGATTGGTGGCAGAGATGAGGAGAAGTTGAGCATCGGGATATTTTGAGGTGGCTAGTTCAAAGAGGGGTGTAAATACAGAGAATGTTTTAGTGGGAGAGTCGGTGGTGGAGATGGTTATGGGAGTTGGAGCGGTAGTGGGAACACTAAAACTAGTGTTAGAGGTGGCAATGGTTGTTTCTTCAGTGGTGATTTTATCTTCATCAGAAGAAGAAAGAGAAGATCGTTCGGCAATTTCCTGTTTTTGAATATCAGTGTTGAGATTAGCAACTTTGTCTTTGAGTTGGTTGTTTTGGGTGTAGAGGAAGAAGGCGGTAGAGATGCCGGCTATGGTAAGGAGGAGAAAAATAACGATGAAAAGAGTTTTGGAACTAGTTTTTGGGGCTGAAGCTGGTTTAAGTTCAGGTTCTTGTTCGGTTTCTTGAGGGGGGGATTCTGGTTTAGTTTCGATTTCGTTTTCTGGTTTATCGATGTCTTGGACGGGAATATCTTCTGTTTTTGGTGGAGCAGATATGTCGGGGGCAACAGGATCTGTGAGTGGAGAAGAAGGAGATGGAGATTCATCTGATTTAGGGGGAAGAGGTAAATGGTCGAGATCTTGGTCATTGGGCATTAAGTAGAGTATGCCTGAATGAAAAGACTGTTGTCAATGAAATGGTTTGCTTGTGAGGGTAAAGTGGCTTATAATCTAGAGAAATGAAGAAATTAAGCTATGTATTAACTGCCGTGTTGGTGTTTTTAAGTTTGACTGTCGGTCAAGTTAGAGCTAATGAAGGAAAGTTAGTACTAAAGACTAATGAAGAAAGTAAGTCTATTTGTGTTGGTGATAGTGTATTTATTGATGGTAGATATAGAGTGTTACTGAGTTGTAGAGGTTTAGAGATGGCACCAGATCCAGTATTTAATCGATACATGGCCTGGACAAAAGAAGAAGATGGTAAGTTGAGAAGGTTGGGAGAGATTGAGCATGGTAAGTTGCAGGGTAGTACAGAAGATCCTTTTACAGCGATTGAGATTAGTTTGGAGAGTAAGGGTAGCCCATTGAAGCCAAGTGAGAGGATAGTGATGACAGGAGATGTGATGGCCTTTGAGTTTGGAGTAGAGGAAGAGAAGAAAGAAGAGATAGTAGTTATGGATGAAGGAATTGATGAAGTTAGTTTAGATAGTGATGTGGTGGTTGATGTTGATGACAGGGGAGCAGTTACTCCAACAACTGAAAGTACTGCTAGTGGTTTTTCTAAGGTTTTGAGTGCGGTTTTGAAGGCTCTGTTAGCCGGTTTTGTGGTAGTGATCTTGGTAGTAGGAATATCTTCTTACTTCTCTAGTCGAAAGAAAATTTAAGTCAAGAGGTTAAAAAAGAAACCGATAGCGGGGGAGATGAGAGCAGTGAGAAAAGATGATCCGTTGAGAATGGGGAGAATGAGTAAGAGAAGGATGATGGTGCCGTAACGGCGCATAAAGGCTTGAAGTTCAAATGCGGCTTCTCGAGGGAGAAGACCGGTGAGAATTTTTTCTCCATCAAGGGGGTAGACGGGAAGAAGGTTAAAGATGGCTAAAGTAAGATTGATGTAGATGGTGGTGGTGAAGAGAGAGGCGAGAAGAGGAGAAGAGGTGAAGGAGAGAAGAAGAGCGAGAATAAGAGCGAGAAGAATGTTACTAAGAGGACCGGCAAAAGAGATGATGGCTATATCACGACGAGGGTGGCTTAGGTTAGAAGTAATGGTTTCGACTGGTTTACCCCAACCAAAACCAAAGAAGAGAAGAGCAAGGGAACCGAGAGGGTCAAGATGGGCAAGGGGATTTAGAGTAAGACGACCATTAGAACGAGGATTTGGATCACCAAGAAGGTCGGCGGCTAGTGCATGAGAGAACTCATGAATGGTTATGGCTAGAACAAGACTGATGATGAAAAGAAAAAATAGAATGGGGTTTTGAGAGAAAAGAGATATCATGTCGAGGTTTCAGTATACAACAGTAAGGCTAGATGTGTTAAAATTATCGACTATATGACAGGAAGAAAAAGAAAATTTGGTTGTTTCTTGTGTGGTAAGGGAGTTCAGTTTGCCCATAAGGTCAGTCATGCTAAGAATAGAACTAAAATTATCAGAAGGCCTAACTTACACACTCACAAGATGGTGATTGATGGTGAGAAGGTGAAGATAAAGCTGTGCACCAAGTGTAAAAGAGAGGTTAGGAGAATGGAACGGGATGTCCAGAAAGGAAAGCCTGCCAAGAAGTAGGTTGTTTAGAAGATAGTTGGATGGTGTCGATGATAAGTTTGTTTTGGTCTAGATGAGTGCGAATTATTTTAAAGATATATTCCTTTTGTTTGATGTTAATCTTGGTCCAAGCTCCCGGTTGGGGATTAAGAGAGCTGATTAAGTGATGAGTTTTGATTGACTGTTTACCCTTAAGTGCTAGTTTGATAGTGTTCCAGGGAATGAAAGCTGATTTTTTGGTACGGGTAGAAGTAAGAGGAGTATTGGTGGCTTTAGAGTGATCTTGAGGAGTAAGAGAGTGTTTTTTAGAAGCAATGAGAGGGAGTTGTTGTTGGAGAAGTGAGGTGCCGGTGGAGGTAAGTTTAGTAAGAAGGTCGGTGACGTTATGGTTGATGTCAATGTCTTGATCTATTTGACCAATGATGGGTCCGTGGTCCATATGGGTGTCGAGTTGGATAAGGGTGACGCCGGTTTTAGGGTCACCATTTTTTATGGTTTCAGAGACGCAGAGGCCACCACGATATTTAGGTAGAAGAGAGAAGTGGAGATTAAAAGTACCCAGAGAAGGAGTGTCTAACCAAGATTGGGGTAAGATTTTGCCGTAAGCTACGACTAAGAAGAGTTCTGGTTTGAGAAGTTTGAGGTGGTCGAGATTGGCAGAGTTGAGTTGTTTTGGTTTGTAAACTGGCAGGTCATGTTGTTGAGCTAGTTGAGCTACTGGGGAAGGAGTCATTTTTTGACCACGAGAGGAGGGCTGATCTGGTTGGGTGACAATAGCGGTGATGTTAAAAGGTAGGGATTTGTCTTTGAGTAGATTTTGAAGGATATTAGCTGAAAAGTCGGGAGAACCGAAGTAGACTAGATTTTTCTTTTTAGTGATCATAGGGATACTGGTTCAAGACCACGGGATGTTTCTTTAAAGATGGTGCCTTTTTGTTGGAGGATGTGATCGGTGAAGAGGATGCCGTTTAGATGGTCTCGTTCATGTTGAACATATGAGGAGAACTGATCAGAGTAGTTTTGGGTGTGAGAAATTAGTTGCCACTTACCGTCTATTTTTTCGGGTGTTTGGTACTTGAGAGTAACTTTAAAAGGTCGGTCGACAAAACCCCAGAGGAGGGGAATGGAGAGACAACCTTCGAGGAAGCGTTTTTCAGGTTTCTTGTATTTTTCAGAAAGCATTTTGGTAGAGGACTTGGTGACGGTGGGGTTGATGTAGATGGTGGGTGTACCATCTAGGAGAAGAATGAAGAAGCGTTTAGAGAGATTGACTTGTGGAGCGGCTAAACCAATACCTTCTGGATCAGAGGTATGGCGGAGAATATGGACCATCTCATCAGCTTGTTGTTGAAGTTTATCGGTCCAGGTGGTGAGGATAGGAGTTTTCTTTTTTAGAGTAGGGTGAGGGGTAGTAATGATCTTCATGGCTATATTTTACCAAATTTGTCTTGAACAGCCTGATAGTCGGGTTTAAGTTCAAGAGATTTTTGGTATGCCTG
>Ga0208279_1001450_pt1 | contig 12844 bp, 14 predicted proteins | sample AntAceMetag02UKM_FD_184766 | JGI IMG/M metagenome (GOLD analysis project Ga0208279, IMG submission 184766) | Saline lake microbial communities from Ace Lake, Antarctica - Antarctic Ace Lake Metagenome 02UKM (SPAdes) (version 2) | ecosystem: Environmental > Aquatic > Non-marine Saline and... | reverse complement strand
CCGACGTGGACGCGGCCAACTTGGAACTGGTGCTCGACCCGACGAAGCAGGGAGAGCACATCTTCATGGGTGGCCAACTGGCGGTGATTGATCCCGAAAAGTGCACCGCCTGTGGCATCTGCGCTGATGTCTGTCGTTTCGATGCGGTTATTTCTGGTGACGAGGCGTACCGGGTGGATTCCCTGGCCTGCGAGGGGTGCGCTTCCTGCTTCTACCAGTGCCCCGAGGAGGCCATACGGATGGAGGAGCAGCAGGCCGGGCTATGGTTCCGCTCCGACACGCGCTTTGGCCCCCTCTTCCACGCCCACCTCTTCGCCGGGCAGGAAAACTCAGGCAAACTGGTCACCCTGGTCAAACAGCAGGCCCGCCTGCGGGGGTTGGACACCGGAGCGGCGTTGGTAGTGGTGGACGGGCCGCCGGGGATCGGCTGTCCCGTCATCTCTGCCAGCGCCGGGATGGACCTGGCGCTCCACGTGGTCGAGCCGACCGTCTCCGGTGTGCACGATTTAGAGCGCATCATGGGTACCACCGACCACTTTGGCGTCCCGTCGTTGGTGGCGATCAACAAGGCAGACCTGAATCTGGCCCGCTCCGAGGAGATCGTCGCCTTCTGCGCGGGACGGTCCGTTGAAGTCGTGGGGAGGATCCCCTACGACGACGTCGTGACGGAGGCGATGGTGCAGGGCCGGCCGGTGACGGATTACACCGATGGGCCGGTGACAGAGGCGTTGAAGGAAATGTGGTCACGGATGAAGGATCTGATCCTCTCCGACGGGACAGGGATCGTGAAGGAGGTACAGCGATGACGGATCGAACTGCTTTGCGCGAGGTTATTCTCACCCGCCTCTCCACTGTCATAGACCCTGAGACAGGGGCCGACGTGGTGCGCATGCGTCTGGTTGAGGATCTGGAAGTAGACGAGGGGGGCGTCGTTCGCTATAAGTTTCGACCTTCTTCTCCTCTGTGCCCTCTAGCCGTGTCGCTGGCCCTCTCCATCCGCAAGGTCGTGGCGGAGGTGGAAGGGGTGACGCGGCAGCAGATCGAAGTAGTCGGTTACATAAAGGCCGGCGAACTAAACACGATGCTGCGGGAAGACGCCGCGTGAGCGAAGCACGCCGGCCACCATGACAGGGGACATGGGCCGAGGGAGGTTCCCCTGGAGGGCAGGGTTATCCTGTCTCTACATTCTGCACGCCGGTCCCGCGCTGGTATCTGGTCGGAAACTGTCCGTTGAGGAGAGACATGAAGAACGTAGTCGGTTTGATCGTGAATCCCGTGGCAGGGATGGGCGGTAGCGTCGGCCTCAAGGGGACCGATGGAGAGACATACAAGAAGGCGTTGGAACTGGGCGCTCAGCCGGTCACTCCCAAGAGGACGAAGGACTGCCTGTCCCGTATTGAGAGAAAAGATGACATCACCTTATTCGTCGCGCCTGGCAAGATGGGGGAGGAGTACGCCGAAGCGTTCGATACGCCGTTTACGGTGATCGGAGCCGTGGGCGAGGAGACCTCGGCGGAGGACACTAAGAGAATCGCCGCTGAGATGGTGAGCCGCGGTGTCGGACTGCTGATCTTCGTCGGTGGTGATGGTACCGCGAGGGACATCTACGATGCGATTGATTCTCAAGTCCCCGTCGTCGCAGTGCCGTCTGGCGTCAAAATCTTTAGTTCGGTGTTTGCGGTCAGCGCCAGAGCGGCGGCCGAGATGGTGGATGCCTTCGTGGAAGGCACCGACGTGACGGAAGAGGAAGTCCTGGATATAGACGAAGAGGCTTTCAGGGAGGACAGATTGGCTTCCAGGCTATATGGCTACCTCCTCGTCCCCAACGTGCGGAGCTTTTTGCAGCCTGGCAAGGCCGCGTCGAACGTCAGCATCTCCTCTGTAGAGAGCAAGAAGGAGATCGCTGCGTACATCGTCGAGGAGATAGACCGGGAGACCTTATACCTGCTCGGCCCGGGGACGACGTTGGAGGCCATCGCCGCTGAGATGGAGGTCCCCAAGACGCTCTTGGGCATAGACGCGGTTTTTGGTGGGGAATTGGTGGGAACGGACCTGAATGAGAAGGGCATCCTGGGCCTGCTCGAAAGATATGACGAGAGAAAGATCATCGTCACCCCCATAGGTGGCAACGGCTTCATCTTTGGCCGAGGGAGTAAGCAGTTCACCCCTGAAGTGATCAGGCAAGTCGGCAGGGAAAACATCGTGGTGGTGGGGACCAGGGACAAGGTAGGTAGGTTGGACTGCCTGAGGGTTGATACAGGCGACTTTGAACTGGATGAACTGCTCTGCGGATATATGGAAGTTGTGGTGGGCTACAAGGAAGGAATGATGGTGAAGGTCAGATGTTGAGGGAGACCATCAAACTGAACATGAACGAGGTGCCCTACCTCCCTCCACGGGAAGTTATTAAGGCTGCCCAGAAGGGCCTGGCGAAGTTAAATCGCTACGCCGATCCTGAAGACCTGGGACGGCTACGTGGGCTTTTGGCTGACTACTCGGGAGTCCCTGAAGAGCACGTCGTTCTGAGTCCCGGATCAGACATTCTGCTCAGGGAGGTGATCCACACTTTCTCGAAAGGGAGGAAGGTTATTATAGTGAGCCCATCCTTCTTTTCGACCGTTCAAGCCGCAAAACAGTTCGCCACGAAGTTGGTCAGCCTCCGGCTCAGCCCCCCGGAATTCGATTTTGACCTCAATCTCCTGATGGATGAGCTGCAGGAGCCCTGTCTGGTGATCATAGATAATCCTAACAACCCGACGGGTAAAATCCTCCTGGACCGGCAAGCAGTTGAGGCCATAATCGAGAGTACAGATACACTTCTCGTGGTAGATGAAGCCTACTACGAGTTTTCCGGCGTAACTTTCGCCGATATGGTGCACGATCATCCCAATCTTGCGGTCACGAGGACGATGGATAAGGCCTTCAGCCTGGCAGGCGCTCGAATCGGCTATGTCATCGCTGGAGAGGCTTTCAGGGATACGTTCTCCTCGTTTTATGCCTTTCTACCCCAACCCAGTCTGTACGCGGCGATAGAAGCGTTGAACCATCCCGACTATGTGAGGAGAAATGTTCAACGAGTCGTTGAGGAAAGAGAGCGAGTATGGAGGACACTGAATGAATTGGCAGTCCACGTATGTCAAAGCACTACCAACTTCTTGGTTGTAAATACAGAGATTCCTGATATAGTAAAAAGGCTTAGGGACATTGGCATTCTAATTCTGGACTTATCAAATCAACTGCCATCGGGGTTTGTGCGGGTATCCATAGGCACTGGCGAGGAAAATGATGCCTTCATAGCCGGATATATGAAGATTCGCGCAGCCTATCTGAATGGGATGCAGATGAACGCAGGCTTTCGCGGATAAAAACAGACAATTCAGTTGCTGGGGAGATTGACGATATGATCGCTTTCGGACCAGTTCCATCCAGGCGTTTGGGGCGCAGTCTGGGGATCAACAACATTCCGCCCAAAATATGCACCTATTCTTGCGTATATTGTCAGTTGGGACGCACCATAAAGATGCAAGTCGAACGTCGTGCATTCTACGAGCCAGAGGAAGTCTTGCGGGATGTCCAGGGTAAGGTCGAAAAGACAAAAGAGGTCGGGGAGTCCATTGACTACCTTACCTTCGTGCCCGATGGAGAGCCCACGCTGGACATCAATCTCGGCCGCGAGATCGAGTTGTTGCGGCCTTTGGGGATCAAGATCGCCGTGATCACCAACGGTTCCCTGATCGGACGCGAGGACGTGAGAGAGGACCTGCTAGGGGCGGATTGGGTCTCTCTGAAGATGGATTCCACCCGGAGGGAGATCTGGCGCAAGATTGACCGGCCCCACGGCACTTTGCGACTGGCCTCAATTCTCGACGGAGCGCTCGAATTTGCGAGAGAGTTCAAGGGGGAACTGGCGACGGAGACGATGCTGGTTGAAGGCGTCAACGATGGCGATGACCACATCAGGGAGGTTGCCGGCTTTTTGGCCCGCCTGAGGCCTGCTACAGCCTATCTGGCGATCCCGACCAGGCCACCAGCAGAGGAGTGGGTACGACCTCCCGGTGAGGAAGTCATCAATCGGGCCTATCAAATCTTTAGCGAGAAAGTGGACCGTGTGGAGTACCTGATCGGGTACGAGGGCAACGCTTTCGCTTTCACGGGCAACGTCGAGGAGGACTTGTTGAGCATCACGTCGGTGCATCCGATGCGGGAGGATGCCGTGAGTGAGTTCCTGGCGCGGGCTAGGGTGGGTTGGGCCGTCGCCCGCGAGTTGGTCGAGCAGGGACGCCTCGTCGAGACCCGGTATGCGGGGCGGAAATTTTACGTGAGGAAGATACACTGATTGGAGGGATGCGAATGTTTGCCAGTACCTTTGCAGCAGTGATGTTGACCAGCTTGCTGGCGTGTGCAGTCACGACAATCGGCATATACATCATCGGCAGGTATGAGCAATGGGGCAGGGAACATTCCGCTTACTTTATGAGTTTTGCGGCGGGAGTGCTGATCTCTGTCTCGTTTATGCACATCATCCCCAAGTCCTTCGAGATGAACGGCTCGGCTCCCGTGTTCCTGCTGGCCGGGTTTCTGGGTGTCTACCTGTCCAACCGCCTGGTGAGGCTGTATGTCTGTCACGAGTATGAATGTACAGACTATGCTGCTATGGGCATCATCCCAATGCTGGGAATTGGCCTTCACTCCTTCATTGACGGGGTGATCTATTCGGTGACCTTTAATGTCAGCATCCTCACGGGTGTGTTGGCCGCTATCGGGATGGTGCTCCACGAGTTCCCCGAGGGAATCGTCACGTTTGTGCTCCTGGAGCGGGGAGGTTTCAGCCGAAGGAAGTCGGCCATATATGCCTTTCTGGCGGCAGCTATATCCACCCCGTTGGGCACATTGGTGTCGTATCCTTTCATCAACAACATCAAGCAGTCCACTTTAGGCATACTGCTGGCTATCTCCGCTGGAGCACTGGTATACGTGGGTGCTTCCCACCTGCTTCCTGCGGTCGAAAGGGAGAACAAGAAGTACAGTGTCCTTGCATTGGCCGCCGGGGTGTTGGTCGCTATCTTTATCGTTATGTCAAAAAGCTGAAAGGGCTACATGATGGTAAGCGAACACCCATTGGTCCAGACGCCGCCTGAGCGGGCGATGAACATTGAACGTTGGGGCTGGTACTCTATCGGGGTCAACGTCGTTCTGGCAGCGATCAATCTGATTATCGCTTCCGCGTCAAGAAGCCTGGCCGTGGAAGCGGAGATGATCCACAACATCGTGGACCTGCTGGCGGCGGTGGCAGTGCTGGTTGGGCTGAAACTCTCGACGCGCAAGTCGAAGGTCTTCCCCTACGGCCTGTACAAACTGGAGAACGTGGTCGCCGTAGTGTTGGCGGGGATGATCTTTTTCACCGCCTATGAGATCGCCTACGATGCCATCTTTGCGCCGACGCGCCGGGCCACGGTGGATCCCTGGATGCTAGGCGGCGTGGTCCTGGCGACGGTCATTCCCCTCGTCTTCAGCCACTTTGAACTGCACGCCGCGCAGGAGGCCAATTCCCCTTCCCTCATCGCCGAGGCGAAGGAATACCGCACCCACGTCTTCACCTCGGGCCTCGTTTTCGCCGCGCTTCTGGCCCAGCGGTTCAACTTCCCGCTGGACCGCGTCGCGGCGCTGGTCATTGTCATCGCCATCGGCAAGACGGGCTGGGATTTGCTGTCCGATGGTATGCGCGTCCTGCTGGATGCTTCGCTGGACGCCGACACTATCCTGCGAATCCGGGAGATCATCGCTGATGAGCCGGTGGTAGCCGAACTCAAGTGGGTTACCGGGCGCAACGCGGGCCGCTTTCGCTTCGTCGAGGCCGAGGTTACGCTGCGTGTCCGCGACCTGGAGAAGGCGGAGGCGACCACACGACACATTGAGACGCGGATCCGCCAGGCAGTGCCCTACGTGGAGCGAGTGCTGATCCACGCCGAGCCGATGGAGCGCACCTACCTGCGCTACGCCGTCCCTCTGGCCGATCCCGGCGGGGCCATCAGCGAGCACCTGGGCGAGGCTCCCTGCTTCGCCTTGGTCAGGGTGCGCCTGGCTGGCGGTGCCATTGAGGAACAGCAGATCGTCGCCAATCCCCACAAGGACCTGGAGAGAGCAAAGGGCATCCGCGTGGCCGAGTGGCTGGTGACTCAGAAGGTGGACGTGGTGCTGATGAGGGAGAGCCTGCGCGGCAGGGGGCCGGTCTACGTCTTTGGCGACGCTGGGGTGGAGATGGAAGAGACTGAGGCGACGACGCTGGCGGAAGCGATGGTCGAGGCTGCCCAATAGGAGGAGAACTTGTGATGAAAGAGGCGATGCTGTACGAGAAACTATCGGATAACAAGGTGCGCTGCAACCTGTGCGCCCACCACTGCGTGATCGCCGACGGGAAGCAGGGTGTCTGTCTGGTGCGGGAGAATCGGGGTGGCACACTCCACACACTGGTCTACGGGCGCACCATCGCGCGGCACGTGGACCCGGTGGAGAAGAAACCGCTACTCCATTTCTGCCCCGGCACCACCGCCTATTCCATCGCCACGCCGGGCTGCAACTTCCGCTGCCGTTGGTGCCAGAATTGGGACATCTCCCAGATGCCCCGCGAGCAGGACCTCATCACAGGAGAGGAGGCCAGCCCGGAGCAGATTGTGGCCGCCGCTCAGCGGGCCGGATGTCAGAGTATCGCCTACACTTACACCGAGCCGACCATCTTCTTCGAGTACGCCTACGACACGGCCCGCCTGGCCCATGAGGCCGGCTTGGCGAACATCTATGTTACCAATGGCTACATGACCGAAGAGATGCTGGAGACCTTCCAGCCCTATTTGGATGCGGCCAATGTGGATCTAAAAGCGTTCCGCGACGAGACCTATCGGAAGTACGTTGGAGCGCGATTGCAGCCGGTGCTGGACGCGATGAAAGTGATGAAGCGGCTGGGCATCTGGCTGGAGGTGACCACGCTTGTCATCCCCGACATCAACGACGATGATGGGGAACTGAAGAACGCAGCCCGCTTCGTGGTGAAGGAGCTGGGGGTGGAGACCCCGTGGCATATCAGCCGCTTCTTCCCCGCCTACAAGATGACCGATGTGCCCTCGACGCCCGTTGAGACGCTGAATCGAGCGCGGGAGATCGGCCTGGAAGCGGGACTCCGCTACGTCTACGTGGGCAACGTACCAAGCGAGGCCAACACCGTGTGTCACGAGTGCGGGAAAACGCTGATCCGACGCTCCGGCTACTGGATTCTGGAAAACCACGTCCAACCGGACGGTCGCTGCCCCAACTGTGGCACGCCGGTGGCCGGGGTGGGGATGGGATGAGATGGACAGAGATGAATAAGGTAACTTGTAGGAGGGATAAAAATGGAAAATCTTCATACCAACCTCGAATGGTCTGAGCGTTGAGCAGGGATTGCACAGACAAAAGAGGAAGGAGCACACGATGTCCAAGTTCTCACTCGATGTCTTGCAGCGGCGGGTCTTCCCCTTCGTCCAGGCCGACGATCCCGATATCGTCCTTGGTGCCGCCTTTGGCGAAGATGTGGCGCTGACGAGAGTTGGGGATGACATCCTGGTCTCCCACGTGGATCCCATCGTCGGCGCCATCGGTGATATCGGCTGGCTGGCGGTCCACGTGGCGTGTAACGACATCGCCGCAGCCGGCATCCCGCCGCGCTGGATTCAACTGCTGGTGCTGGTGCCTCGGATAGAGGACAAGGAACTCTTGGAGCAGATCATGCGCGACGCCAGCCGTGCGGCCGGGGAGATTGGGGCCTCTATCATCGGGGGCCACACCGGGTACTCGGCCGGCCTCTCCCGCCCCCTGGTCGCCGTCACGGCCCTGGGGACCGCGTCGAAGCGCGAGCCGGTGCGGACCGGTGGGGCTCACGTGGGCGATCAGGTGCTGGTCACCAAGGGGATCGCCCTGGAGGGGACGGCCATCCTGGCCCAGGACTTTGCAGACGTGGCGCGGAACCTGGGGTTGAGCGAGGAGGATTTGACGGAGGGCCGGCGCGTGATGGCCGAGGTGAGCGTCGCGCCGGAGGCGCTGGCGCTAGCGGCCCAGGGTGTGACGGCCATGCACGATGTGACCCGAGGCGGGCTCCTGGAGACGCTGCTGGAGATCGCCTACCTCTCGGAGGTCGGCATTGAAGTGGAGTCTGCCCGGCTGCCGATCCCTGCCATCGTCTCGCGCTTCGCCCAGGCGTTCCAGTTCGACCCTCTGCGGATGATCTCTTCCGGTACCCTGGCGGTCACCGTTCCACCTGAGCGGACGGAGGACGTGAGCCATACTTTGGAGGAGTTAGGGACAGAGTTCGCCTTCGTGGGCCAGGTCGTGGAAGGGGCCGGAGTGTGCGTTCTCCAAGATGGCAAGACCGTTCACTACACCGAGATTCGCTGCGAGGAGGATGAACTGGCCCGCATGTGGGCCATCTACCCACGGGACGGGTAGTGTTAGTAATCAGGGCGGGCGGTTGTCGTCGCTGGAAGGGCAGTTCGCTCAGGAATACGACGCCTACTCCGCGGATAAGGCAGAGTATCTGGGAGATATTGTGGAAGGCTTTTTGATGGCGCTCGTCTATGAAGGGGAGAGCGATCACACCCCAATAACGATCATCTTCAGATTTCCAAAACCCGGAGGTCATTGTCACTACCACATCTGGTACGAGCGCTAGAGAAAAAACAACTGAGAGGAGGGAGAGATGACTGATCATCGCTGGGCTCAATTGGCGATCCTGATTGGCCTGGTTTGCCTGTCCATAAATGGGTGTACACCGCTGGAGGAGATCACTCCCACGCCAGAACAGAGGGCGACCGCCAAGCCGACACCGCTTCCCACGGTCGCCGTCACCCCGAGCCCAAGCCGCCCCGCGCCGACGGCGACCGGAACGTCTGTCCCAACTTCCACGTCCGAGCCGACGCCCACCGAGGTCGCCGAGGAACTGACCATCACTATCGTCTACGACAACAACGAGTATAACGAACGGTTGGAGACGGCCTGGGGCTTCTCCTGCCTGGTGGAGGGGCCGGAAAAGACCATCCTCTTCGACACCGGCGGCGACAGTGCCATGTTGTTGCGCAACATGCGCACGCTGGGGATTGCCCCCCAGGACGTGAACGTGGTCGTCATCTCGCACATCCACGGTGACCACGTCGGTGGGCTGGCCGGCTTCCTGGAGGAGAACCATGCCGTTACCGTCTATCTGCCCCAGTCCTTCCCAGAGAGCATCAAAGGCGCCACGATGGACGCCGGGGCGGAACTCATTGAGATATCTTCTCAAGAAGTCGAACCGGTCGAAATCTGCGAGGATGTCTATTCAACGGGGGAACTTGGAGATTGGATCAAAGAGCAGTCACTGGTGATTGAGACGTCGCAGGGGTTGGTGGTGATCACCGGCTGCGCCCACCCGGGAGTCGTAAATATTGTGCGCCAGGCGAAGAGACTGACGGGCGGGGAGGTCTACTTCGTCCTGGGCGGCTTTCACCTGGGCGGCGTGAGCGCGGCGGAGATCGCGGGCATCGTTGAGGATTTCCAGCAGTTGGGAGTACAAAGGGTGGCCCCTTGCCATTGTTCGGGTGACGTGGCCCGCAGGCTGTTTGAGGAGGCCTACGGGGAAGATTTCATCCCGGCGGGCGTCGGCAGCAGGCTGGAGATTCGAGAATGAGATTCACAACGGTCTACGACAACACGTCTCTCTATCCGCACCTGGTCTCCAGCTGGGGCTTCGCCTGCCTGGTGGACGACGACCTGCTGTTCGACACTGGTGGGGATGGCCGCACGTTGCTCTCCAACATGGTGAAGATGGGGATTGACCCGGCGGGGATAAAGACAGTGGTTCTCTCCCACGCCCACGGCGACCACACCGGCGGACTAAGGGGACTGCTCGGGACCGGCATCCGTCCGACGGTCTACGTGCCCCGTTCATTCCCCGCGCGTTTCAAGGCGGACGTACACTCGTTCGCCACGCTGGTCGAAGTGCGCGGGCCGGTGGAGATTCGGTCTGGTATCCACACTACCGGAGAGGTGGGCCGGGGCATCGTTGAGCAGGCGCTGGCGGTGGAGACGTCGCAGGGGCTGGTCGTCGTCACCGGCTGCGCCCATCCTGGCATTGTGGAGATGGTGGGCCGCGCCAAAGAGAGCATCGGTGGAGAGGTGTACCTGGTGCTGGGCGGCTTCCATCTGGGCGGTATGAGCAGGAGGCGGATCAAGCACATCATCGCCGACTTTCGCCAGTTGGGTGTGCAGAAAGTCGCGCCGTGTCACTGCACGGGCGACCGGGCGATACTGGTGTTCGCCGAGGAATACGGACCCGATTTCGTCAAGGCTGGCGTGGGATTGGTCCTGGATATCGGGCCATAGGGAAACCCGACCAATGAGGTATGCAACATGGAGTGGAAGAACGTGTTGATAGCGTCTTCGGCGTTTGGACTGTACGTCATCTGCCCTAGGATGAGCGCGATGGTAGTCCAGCAGGCGAAGGTGAAAGGCTTAAACCTCAATGCCATCATAGTCCTGGGAGCCCTGATATCCATCCCGCTGTTTGTGATACTATCGCGCATAACGATCAGATTTGGCACCGGGTGGGCGATACTCTTCGCTGCTGTGGGCGACGTTGCCGCGGCAGCCCTGCTTGGAGTGATAGATCCAAAGACGGGAGTAGAACTGGCGATAATAACAGTGTTCGTGTATATTGGGATCAGGCTGGCCCCGGTGATATCGAACCTCATTTTCTAATGGGGAGGAGGGATAGTTGATCTTTGCTCCCTTCGTCTTGAGCGGGCGGACGGCCCGGCCGGCAGGACGTACCTGCTGTGGCCGGGAGGGCGGTGTGACGCGCCACCCTGCTCTGAAGGGGGCGAGTTCCGGCGTGGATGATGAGAGGAGGTGAGTGAGATGGGTCGAGGTCGTGGAGGCGGAAGCGGCCGCGGTGGTGGTGCTGGGCGTGGCGGCGGACGTGGACCGGGCCGGATGGGCGGCCCTGAGGCCGGCGGTCCGGGCGGCGGTCCGGGCGGCGACTGCGTTTGCCCCAATTGCGGGCACAGAGCGGTGCATGCGGCCGGCCAGCCTTGCTACCAGAAGAAATGCCCTAAGTGTGGCACACAGATGACCCGCACATAGGGCACAGATGAACGGTGCCCAGCACCTCGCGCGTGCTAGGCACCTGGTTGCCTGTAATGAACGCTGCCTGGGTAACACATGTCCCGTCGTGGTCGCCACGGCGATTGCCAGGCGAAACACATTCATATCACAAAGAGGAGTAATAACGACAAGTGAACGAGCAACTGATTGACGAGAGATCACGGAGAGAACTGAGGGCGAAGTTTCAACGAGAACTCCAGAACGAGGTAGGCCTGTCCGTCTTTGTAGGACCGGAGAATAAAGAATACTGTGATTTCACAGTTCAATTGTGTGAGGAATTGAGCGAACTGGATAGCAGAATCGCGCCCACAGTGTATCAAGACAGCGATGAGGAGGCGGTCAGGTTGGCCATCACTCGAACTCCGACCGTGCTCATCGGATGGAACCAAGGATATAAGGTGAAATACACCGGTGCTCCTGTCGGGCAGGAAGCAGGAGGTTTTATCGAGACCATCTCCCTTGTCTCGCGCGGGGAGAGTGGGCTCCAGGGAGATCCCAGGGCCAAACTCCAGAACGTAGACCGTGATGTTTCCATCCAGGTGTATGTCACACCAAACTGCCCCTATTGTCCCCGTGCTGTCTTACTGGCACACCAGATTGCCATTGAGTCCAAGGGGTGGGTGGAGTCTGAGTGCGTCGAGGCATCACAGAACATGGATTTGGCCAGACAGTTCAACGTCAGTTCCGTTCCCCAACAGGTGATCAATGGAGATATGGACTCTGTCTCCATCGGCGTACAGCCCGAAGCCAAGTTCATTGACGACGTGCTGCACTATGGTTCGTCCCGCTATGCCGAGATCATGGAGGCAGAGAAGGCCAGGAGGGCACTGGCTGAAAAACTGGTGGATGTCCCCACCGGGCCGGTAACCCTGACGGAGCGCAATTTCGATCAGGCTGTCCAAAAGTACCCCATACTAGTCGTGGACTGTTGGGCCGAGTGGTGTGGCCCTTGCAGGATGGTCGCTCCTGTAATTGAAGAATTGGCGCGCGACTATCAGGGCCAGATCGTTTTTGGAAAACTGGATGTGGACCATAATCGTGAAGTAGCGGGGCGGTATCAGACCATGTCCATTCCTACTCTCCTGATTTTCAAGGGGGGGCAGTTGGTAGGCACCAAGGTGGGCGCGTTGCCCAGACATGCGTTGGAGGGAGAATTGCTCAAGTACGTCAATTGATGATTCACTCGACTGTCCCGCTTCCAAAGCAGGAGTCGTGGGCGCTGAGGCCCACTATCTCTCATCGCTCTGACGCTGACACTTGGCCCGTCCGTCATGTGTCCCTGCCCGGCGGGGACTGTCGTGGAGTTTTGAGTATGCCGAGGCCGTTGTGGCGACTTTTATTGAAAGATCCATCGAAACTGACCTGTGACGAATGTTTCGCCATTTTGGAGTATTACTCCGAGTTGTTGGCTCAGGGTGGCACTGATCTCCTCTCCGAAGTTATGGAACATCTGCAAGGGTGTCCAGAATGTCGGATCGAGCATCAGGAGGCGTTACGCCATCTGGAGGCCACTTACCGAGAAGAGTAGAATGGAGCAAGTAAATGATCATCACAGTAGCAAGCGGCAAAGGAGGCACGGGCAAGACAACCGTCGCCGTCAGTCTGGCGCTATCTATAACAGCGGATTGGCGGGATCTAGCGGATCAAGATTTGACGGATAAAAGATTCGTTCATCCTGCCC
>Ga0208279_1001442_pt1 | contig 12933 bp, 7 predicted proteins | sample AntAceMetag02UKM_FD_184766 | JGI IMG/M metagenome (GOLD analysis project Ga0208279, IMG submission 184766) | Saline lake microbial communities from Ace Lake, Antarctica - Antarctic Ace Lake Metagenome 02UKM (SPAdes) (version 2) | ecosystem: Environmental > Aquatic > Non-marine Saline and Alkaline... | reverse complement strand
GCCGAACATTCTCGTAAATCTCTCATTGGTCCACTTGATGAGGAGGTCGTCCAAGCCGATCAGGTAAACCCCTTCGGCCACATTGTCCATCATGGCGGCACGCAGCCGTAGCTCCTCCTCCGCCCGCTCGCGCTCGGCAATCTCCTGGCGCGCCTGATCATACAGCCGGGCATTCTCCATGGCCACGGCCGCCTGGTTGGCGAAGGCCATTGCCAGTTGGCCCTCCTCAGCGGTATAGGGCTGCACCTCCGCCCGATCAACGGCGATCATGCCGATGACCTCATCCTTCACCATCAGTGGCGCCCCCAACCAAGAACCGATGCGGCCCGACTCGTAGGTATCCGCCTCGTCTTTGAAATGGGGGTAATCCTGGGCGATGTCCTCGACAGCGAGCACCGCTTTGGTCGTGACCACGCGACAGTTGGGGAACACGGGGTCGAGCGGAAAGACCAGGCCCACCACCTTGTCCGGCTTCGCGAATCCTTGACAGGCCACGATTTCCAGACGCTCGCCCTGCAGTCGTTGGACAGAAGCACTGTCGTAGGGGATCACTTGTCGCAGTTGCTGCAGCATCAATTCCAGCACTTCATCTATCTCCAGGGTCGAGCTGAGGGCGGTTGCGGCCTGGCGCAAGGTCTCCGCGATGTGACGCCGCTCCTGTTCGGCCTGGTACAGCCTTGCGTTCTCGATGGCCAGGCCGATCTGATTAGCCACCGGACCAAGCAACGCAGCCTCCTCCGCGCCGTAGGCATTGACTCGGTGGCTCTGCACTTCCAGCAGCCCCGTCACCTGTCCCCGCACTACCATGGGCACGTACATAGCCGAACCGACAGTACGGTTATCTCCAGAAGCGCCGATAACCAGGATATCTGCTCCTTCAGTGAGTGTTGGGAAATCCGCTATGATCTCAGGTTGGCGGGTGGCGATGGCCCGCCCCCGCCCCCGAGTTGGCTCTGCATCCATGACCAGCGGTGGGAACCGCGCCGCATCTATCAACTCACCGTCGTCCAGCATGAACTCGGCCCGCAGCGTGCGGGTCGCCGGGTCGTACAGGGAAACGCCGAAACAGGGACAGTCCACGAGTTGGGCCACGTGTTCGAAGGCGATGTGATACACGCGCTCAAGTTCGAGTGTCCCGGCCAGAGCCACTCCTAACCGGTTGAGAATGCTCAACTGGAGTTGGCGCTGCCACAGCTTCTCCTCCGCCCGTTTGCGCTCGCTGATGTCTATCGTCTGCATGACGATGCCCTTGAACTTCCCTTCCTCATCCCACAGTGGTTCCCAGGAGCTTGAAGCATACCACACTTCTCCGTTTTTCTTGACCGCTTTGTATTCAAAGTCCCTGCCTCCCACCCCCTCGCGGAAGATGCGAGCAAAGAGCTCCCTCGCCCTCGGTGTGTCGTCCTCGTGCACCCACCATCTCAGCGTACCTTGTAGTTCTTCTTGCGTGTAGCCAACAATCTCTTCGCAGTTGGGGCTGACGTACAGGTTATTACCTCTGGCATCCGTGATATGCAGGAGACTGAGAGCTGTCTCCACGATACTTCTGAACCGTTCTTCGGACTCGGCCAGCGCCGTGTTCGTGCCTCGCAGGTCTCTCATGGCGCGCTCCAGGCTGCGGGCCGAAAGCCAGGACATCAGGGCCAACACAAAAAGCCCCAGTATTGCGGGCACGTTGGGTGCGTGGAGCGGCACGCCCAAACCGATGAGCACAATCACCAGGCAGCTCAGGCCGGCTCCTGCAAAACTGGCCCAGGGCCGCAACAGGACGCTTGCTCCAACAATAGGGATGGCAAACAGAAACAGACTACGGCCGTCCACGATCTCTCGTGGTTCATCGGAAAAAGCAATGACGGCCATCAAGAGCAGCAGAAAGAGTGAACTGGCCAACTCTCCCGACCCGTAGCGGTTGAGCGCGAAAACGGCTGCAACACCTAGCAGGATAACCACGATGCTAACGGAGAGCCTGATGACCTCCTCCCGCTCCCCCGCCAAACCCAGAGGGGCAGTGACCAGCAGAGCTACCAATAACAAGAACACGCCCAGTGCCACGCCCAACAGCATGATGTTTAGTAGTTTGCGGCGGCGGGCGTCTTCGGGATCCAATGTGGGAATGCTGATGATGTTTGATAATCGGTTCATCATTTCGGTCATGGTTCTCCTCCTGCGCGGAACGGCCAAAGGAACGGCACTTCGCTGCGCTACGAGCCTGACTACGAACTGGACCGCTCGTAGTAAGCCACAAAACGGAGAGGAGTGGCGTGAGACGGCACTTCGCTACGCTGCGAGCCTTACTACGAACTGGACTGCTGGTAGTGAGCCACGAAACGGAGTGGAGTGGCGTTAGGACGGCACTTCGCTGCGCTGCGAGCCTCACTACGAACCTTACGGCGTTTCACGTCTTACGTTTTACGCCTCACGTGCCGGCAGCTTCACCGTGAAGGTGCTCCCATTCCCCACTTCGCTTTCCACTTCGATGCTCCCCCCGTTGGCCTCCGCCAGCGACTTGACCAGCGGGAGCCCCAACCCAATGCCCTGGGCCTTGGTGCTGAACAGAGGCTCGAAGATCTTCTCCAGGTTCTCCTCGGGGATGCCCACCCCGGTGTCGCTTATTGAGACACGGAGAGAGGGAGAGGGGGAGATGGGGAGGTCGTCTCCTTGTCTCCCCGTCCCTGTGTCTACCTCTCTCCCCATCCCCCTGTCCAGAGCCGTGCGCACAGTCAGCGTGCCGCCATGGGGCATCGCTTGTGCTGCATTGAGCATGAGGTTGCCGAAGACCCGAACGAGTTGATCGGGGTCGGCCAGCAAAGCCGGCAGCGTTTCCTCCAATTGCCACACCACCTCTACGTTCTCCAGCACGTCGGTATGGGGCAGCGCCTCCTGGACGAGGTTGTTGACATCCACTTCCCGCAGGGTGGGGACATTCGTGCGCGCAAAGTCCAGCAGGCTACTGATGATTCTCTCCGATGTCCCCAGTTCCTTGTGCACGATCTCCAGGGCCTCCTTCACCTCAGGCTGGGGTTCTTCCAGGATCATGTTCAGGAAGTAGGCGGCGTTCTTGATGGCTGCCAGGGGGTTTCGCAGGTCGTGGGCCACTCCGCCGGCCAGTTGGCCCAGCACGGCCAGCTTCTCGCGCCGCACCAACTGCTCTTGAGCGTCTCGAAGCTCCTGAGTGCGCTCGTCCACCATTTCTTCCAGCCGCTCGGAGTACTTCTGCAGCGCCTCCTCCGCCCGCTTGCGCGCGGTGATGTCACGGAATACTCCGAACGTGCCGATGAACTCTCCTTCGTTATCGAATCTCGGTGTGGCTGTGACGAGCATGTTGTATCTCTCACCGTCAGAGCGGTCGAGTTCAAGCTCGTAGACACTCTTTTCCCCCGCTCGGCGCACCTCTGTTTGCGCTTGGACAAGGGCAAAAGTCTCCGCATCAACAAACCCCCGCAGGTTTCTGCCAACCAGACTGCCCGGTGGCACGCCGAAGATGACGTGCGCTGCCGGGTTAGCGAAGGTGAAGTTTTCCTCTGGGTCAACGAGGCCTATCCCCTCCCCCTGGTTCTCTATGACAGTCCGGTATCGCTCTTCGCTCTCCCGCAGCGCCTCCTCCGCCCGCTTGCGCTCGGTGATGTCAGTGTAAACAGCGACTGCGCCGACAAACTCATCCCCCACCAGGATCGGCGACCCGGCCGCGATGACGCTGACAGGAGAGCCATCCTTCCGATAACGGACAATCTCTGTGAGAGGCACTTCTCCCTCGCCTATGACTATCTGGGTGAACCCGACCGCCTCCTCGAAGGCATCGGATCTGCTGATCAGATCGTCAATGTCCTGGCCCATCACCTCCTCCTGTGAGTATCCGAACAACCTCTCTGCGCCTCGATTCCATTCCACGATCCGATGGTGGGCATCCAGGGTAACGATCGCGTCAGGGGCAGCTCTCAGCACCCCCTCCAGGTACAGCCGCCGCTCTTCGAGTTCGCGCTCCGCCCGCTTGCGCTCGGTGATGTCCTGCCCAATGGCAAGCAGTCCCACGATATTGCCGTCGGCATCTTTGAGCGTCTTGTCATTCCACTCGATTTCACGCTCATGCCCGTCTTTCGTCAAGATGGGATTGACATTGCCCCGCGTCTGGATATCATCTGCGGCCTCCTGGAGAAGCTCTCGAATCTTGGCATGATCTCGCACAGGCAAGAAGGTACTGAACCAGTCTTTGCCTTGAACCTCTGCCAGCCGGTATCCTGAGAGTTCTTCCATGTAAGGATTGAAACGAACGATCCGACCCTCCGTATCCAGCACCAGCACCATAGTCTGCGCTGTGTCGATCAGACTCTCGGCCAAGTCACGCTCCCGGCGCAGCGCCTCCTCCGCTTGCCTCTGCTCGGCCGTTATCTGCGGGGTGAAGACCAGCGCAACAGCCGAGGCAATGACAAAGAGCGCCATGTTGGCTGCCAGCAACCGCCCGGCCAGCAGGTTAGGTTCAGCCAGGATCACGCTCATCGGGGTTTCCACCACCACTCCCCAGCCATTAGACTCCAGGGCAGCATAGGTGCCAAAGTAAAACGCGCCCTCGTGATCATATTCTTCAGACCCACCCATCTCTCCGGCCATGATGGCTCGCAGCAACGGGCGATCGCTGTAATCAAGCGACAGTGGACCCTCTTCCTGAGCGAACAGGTCTATCCCGGAATGAGCAACCAGCGTGCCTTCCCTGTCTACCAGGTACGTGACTGTCCCCTCCTCAAGCGGGTAGTATTCCACACGCTCAATCATCTCGTTCAGTATCATTCCGCCGATCAGCACGCCTACTCTCTCTCCTGTATCCGACTCGATGGGTACACTGACAGAAGCGCCCACGAGCCCAAGATCGGGATAGAACCGGGGCAGGGCAAAATAGACCTGGCCTCGCTCAAAAGGAACGGCGAAGTAGGGCCCATCAGCATAGCTCTTGGTGGTGTAAGCAGGTAAATCATCCACAGTGCCGGAAACAAACCAGCCTTCGGCGTCCATCACAAGGAGGGACGAGAGGAGCAATGATATCTCTTCATGCTGAACCATGGTGCTTTGCTGCGCGGCAATGTCCATATCGCGAAACTCCACCCGCTCGGCCATCCTCACCAGCCCGTTCTCGATTCTGGCTACATCGATGTTCAGCTCCCGGGCAATGCTGCGGGCGATCTCTTCCTGGTGGGCCTGTGTCATTTCCACCTCCCGGTTCCGGGTGTATGGGATGACGTAGAGCAACTGGACCAGGAGTAACGTGCCCAGGATCAGAGTAGAGAGCCCCGTCAATTTCGCTCGCCAGCTTAGCTTGTTCATTTGTGTGTACCCCGCCTGTTTCTTGCCATCTGTGACTCTACCGAAGAAACTGCCAGACTTGCCACAGAGGCACAGAGTGCATGGAGGTTTGAAGGTGTCTCTCAAGGAATCTATGCTTTTGCGTTTGCTGCTGAACGGTTTTGGGTGCCACCTTGGTTTTTCCTCTGTGTACTCAGTGTCTCTGTGGCTGAATGACCTTGTTACAGATCAGCGAAATAGGCATCACAGGCCCGGTCAACCAGGTCGGGTGTGAGACAGGGTGGCGACCCCTCGTATCTGGCTATGTCCAGGATGTGACCGATGATGTCCCGAGGGTGGGAATTCCTCACCGCCCGTTTCGGCTTGACGTACCACTCCTGCATCAGATGCCGAAAGGCGGCCTGGTCGTAAGAGACTCCTCGTCGCTGGCAGAATATCTGAAACACTTCACAGAACTCCTCGGGCGTGGGATCATCTACTTTGATCTTGTGGGGGATGCGGCGCAGAAACGCAGCATCCACCAACTGGGCTGGGTCCAGATTAGTGGAGAAGACCACCAACTGCTCAAAGGGAATCTCAACCTTCTGGCCTGTGTGCAGAGTAAGAAAGTCAACTCGGGCGTCCAGGGGGACGATCCAGCGGTTCAACAGGTCGCGGGGATTCATCCGCTGGCGGCCAAAATCGTCAATTAGGAACATGCCGCCGTTGGCTTTCATCTGCAGGGGTGCTCCGTAGTACTTGGAGATGGGGTTATAGATCAGGTCCAGACTGGCCAAGGTCAATTCTCCGCCCACCATGACGATGGGCCGTTCGATCAACACCCAACGTGCATCAACTTCTTCTTTGCCCTTCTTCTCCCCCCAAGCGGTGAGCGAGGGGTTCCCTTGCTCTTGCTGATGTAGCTGTGGTAACATCTGCCGGTGATTGAGTCTGTCATAGATCACGATTATCTGGCCGCCAACCTCGGCCGCATAGGGGATGTAGATGCCCTGCCGCCCCAGTAGGCGGGCCATCCTGCTAGCGATGGTGGTCTTGCCGTTGCCTGGAGGTCCATACAGGAAGATGGAACGCCCGGAGTTGATGGCCGGCCCGATCTTGTCGAGCATCGTCTGGCTGACCACCAACCCATCGAAAGCCGCTTGCAGGTCCTCCCGCCCTATTCTGATCTCCCCGAGTCCCTGAGCCCGAATCATGCGGTTATACTCCTCCAGCGGCACGGGAGCTGGCCCAACGTACTGGTTTTGCTCCAACACATCATGCGCCCGTTCCGTGCCCTGTTGGGAAATGGCGTAGCGGAAGGATTGTTCGCCAAACCCGGCGCTGCCGGTGACCTGCAACAGTTTCTGCCGGGTCAGAAACGACAGTATGTTATCCACTACACCGCCGAAGGGAAGGCAGAGGGTCTTGGCAATCTCGTGGCCGGTGAGTTCCCCGGCGAAATAGACCGTTTTGAGGGCCAGATCGCCCAGCAGGCCGGAGCGGAGGCCGGTCTCGGTGATGGAGAGGGGCCTGGCCAGCAGCTCCTCTCTGACTTTGGCTGCCTTCTCATTAGCTTTTGGCTGCGAATCTGGTGGTTTCTGTTCCATGATAATGGTCATTCCTCGTAACAACGACCTGTGATGGAGAGGATTTGCCCCCATGATGGCAAGGAGTTGCCCCCCGTGATGGCGAGGAGTTGCACTCCGAGCCCCCAACCGATTGCAGATTGCCGATTGTGGATCCGAAATCCGAATTCCGCAACCCGAAATCGAACAATCCGAAATCCCGTCTCACACCAACCGTTGAGCCATTTCCTTCAGCATCTCGGCCGCCAAGTGGTCAGGGTGTGGCTCAGCAGAAGGGGCACACCGAGGCTCAGGGCGTGAAGGCAGGCTTCAGTAGCCGGCGGCATGACCCCCACGATGGCAGCACCCAGCAGATCTTGAACCTCACTGACGGTCATCGTCATGGATGGCGAGCGATTCACAATAACCACGCCCACCGAGTCGCCCGTGACCCCGCGTTGTTGCAGGAGGGCAAGTTTGCCCTTTGCGCAGCGCAGGGCGACAGGGTCAGCCTCAGTGACAAGAGCCACGAAGCGGCATCGGCCGAGTACCGCCAGGCTAGCGGGGGGGAGGTGCGCCGGAAGGTCGAATATCACCCAGTCGGCCATCGTGCTCAGCGTTTCCAGGATGGCCTGTGTGTGGGAAGGAGTGAGTTCCCTGTGCTCCTCCAAGATGGGGCTCTGATCACTGCCCAACACCCGTAGGCCGGTGAAATGGGATGCCAGCCGCCTCTCAATGTCGCGAGACCGTATGCTGTGCGTCTCCATTTGAGCCAGATCCATTAGGCCATGAGGTGGATCGAGGCCCAGCATGGGGCATACACACCCCAAGTAGGGATGCATGTCCACAAGGATCACGGTCTTCCCCTGTTGTATCAGAGCCACAGCGAAGTTGACGGCCACAGTAGTGGCGCCCACTCCGCCCTTGGCTCCCACAAAGGCGAGCATTTGTGCCTCTGGGCTAGGCGTCGTCCTGGCAGCCCTGAGCAAGAGCGCTTCCACGCGCGCCACCAACTCGGTGGGATCAACAGGCTTTGGTACGTAGTCATCGCCCCCCGCTTTGAGGCCCGCCACCTTGTCCACTACCATCCCTCTGCCGCTGAGCATCAGGATAGGCAGGTGGGCAGTCTGGACATTGGAGCGCAGACGACGGCACACCTCAATGCCCGACATGTCGGGCAGCATAACGTCCAGGATGACCAGATCAGGCTGTTCACTCCGGGCCTGATTCAGGGCTTCCGCTGCAGCTCCAGCGGTGATGGTTTCGTAGTCCTTCTTCTGAAAGATGAGCGTGAGGCCCTTGCGGATGCTCTCGTCGTCGTCTACGATCAGGATGCGAGGTTTGCCTTTCATAGCGTGCGTACTCCTTGTGAGTTCATTATGAGTTCACTGCCATGCCTGATATGTGGTGCGTGCTCCGTTGCCCCATCACCCCTGCTCATCTGCTCCCTGCCTGGCCTCTTCGATGATGGCTACCAGTGTTTTGATGTCCACCGGCTTGTAGACGATCCCGTACGCTCCTTCTTGCAGCGCCTCCTGAACCAAGTCCTCCACGGCATAGGCGGTCATCATCATCACCATGGCCCCGGGCCTGATCTCCCTGATCCTTCGATATGTCTCCACGCCGTCCATGTGAGGCATCTTGACGTCCATGAGGATCGGGTCGAAGGGACTCTCCTGCATCTTCTCGATGGCTTCCCGCCCGCTGTTAGCGGTGCTGACAGCGCACCCCTTGCGCTCCAGGACCATGCATATGGTCCTGCACAGGCTGATGTTGTCGTCGACGATTAGGATGTTAGATTGGTCTTCCATAACCATGTGCGCCCGTTTAGTTCAGCTCAACTGCGGACGTGAAACGTGATCGGAATGCGGAATGCGGATTTCGGATCCGCATTCATCTGCTTTTCCTGCGCTTGGCGGTGTTTATGGATGCAACGGTGATAGCTACGAACTCGTCGGCTTCCTCCAGCAAGCGTTCCAGTCTTTCTGGCCGCACAATCCCAGCCTCAACCAGCAACTCCATCCAGAACAGCGATTCATCAGCCTCTTCCTCTACCGTCCCCATCTTGGAGATGAAATCGACGGTTGACTTGGCACGACATGCCGCTCGATAGTTCGCCGCCACGGAAGTGGCGGAGCGCAGCAATTGACGTCCAATCACCTGAGCAGTTTGCGTCTTGGGCAACGCTTCGGTCAATCGAATGACGCGCAGCGCAAATTCCTTCGTTCGTCGCTCATGTCCTCCTTGTTCATCACTCCCCCCCTCCGATTTCGGATCGGCAATCCGCAATCTGCAATCTGCAATCAGACGCTCCGCAATCTGCAATCCGCAATCAGATGCTCCGCAATCCGAAATCTGCAATCCGCAATCAAGTGCTCTGCAATCGGACGGTGAACGTGCTCCCCTTCCCCACTTCGCTTTCCACCTCGATGCTCCCCCCGTTGGCCTCCACCAGGGTCTTGACCAGCGCCAGCCCCAGCCCGATGCCTTTGGCCTTGGTGGTGAAGAGCGGCTCGAAGAGCTTGTCCAGGTTCTCCTCGGGGATGCCCACCCCGGTGTCGGATACTTGAATGCGGGTTGCGGATTGCGGATCGCGGACAGTGCCACCTTCGACGAATTCGGTGGTGATGGTCAGGCGACCGCCATTAGGCATCGCTTGCGCTGCATTGAGCATGAGGTTGCCGAAGACCCGAACGAGTTGGTCGGGGTCGGCCAGCAAGACCGGCAGCGCTTCCTCCAATTGCCACATCACCTCCACGTTCTCCATCTCGTCGGCGTGGGGCAGCGCGTCCGCGACGAGATCGTTGACATCCACCTCCCGCTGGGTGGGGACCTTCGTGCGCGCAAAGTCCAGCAGGCTGCTGATGATTCTCTCCGATGTCCCCAGTTCCTTCTTCATGATCTCCAGGGCCTCCTTCACCTCCGGCTGGGGTTCTTCCAGGACCATGTTGAGGAAGTAGGCGGCATTGCTGATGGCACCCAGGGGATTTCGCAGTTCGTGGGCCACGCCGCCGGCCAGTTGGCCCAGCACGGCCAGCTTCTCCTGGCGCATCAGTTTCTCCTGGGCGTCTCGAAGTTCCTGGGTGCGCTCGTCCACCATTTCTTCTAGCCGCTCGGAGTACTCCTTCAGCGCCGCCTCCGCCCGCTTGCGCTCGGTTAGTTCTTGCTGAACCGCTTCATACAGCCGTGCGTTCTCGATGGCGATGGTCGCCTGGCTGGCAAAGATGGACAACAGATCCAAGTGCTCGGGGACGAAGGCGTCATATCGGGTGACGTTGTCCAGGGTCAATGTGCCGATAGTCCTGTCCCGAACGACGAGAGGGACACAGAGGGCGGACTTCTCCTCGTGCACCTCCGGCAGGTCAATCGGCTTGGTGCGCGTGTCGGCCTTGACGTCGCCGACGATGAGGGGCTGCCGCTGGGCAAAGACCCAGCCGGTGTACCCTTCGCCGGGCTTGAGATGGGCCATGCCTATGGTCTCAGGGCTGAAGCCGACGCTGGCCCGCACCACTAGCCTATCCCCCTCTTCATCTAGCAGATGCAGCGTTCCTTTTTCGGCCGGGCCGATGGTAGCTATGGCGGTGTCGATAACCCGGCGCAGCACCTCGTCCAACTCAAGCGTGGAGGTGACATTCCGGCTGACCTCCAGCAACGAGTTCATTTCCCGCAAGCGACGCTGGCTTTCTTCGTACAGCCTTGCGTTCTCGATGGCTATGGCAGCCTGGTTGGCGAAGGTCATTATCGTCTCTGTGTCTCCCTCGCCTAGCTCCTCCCGTGTTGAAGCAAAGATGCCTCCCACCATCTTCCCCCTTACTTGTAACGGCACGCTGAGGAACGTTTTGGAGACCAGAAGCCTTCGCAAGGCAGAGCAAACCGGCTTGCTCAAGAGAGGGCCCGCCAGCTCGTACAAATCGTGTTTGATGGTCATCCGACCATCCAAGGCATTGCTCAGGGCCTCATTGAAATCGCTTCTCGCTGGAATCTTGAGTTGGACCACTGGAACACCAATTATGGCATTGATCCTTTCGAGGGTCTTGGCCTTCGTGGAAAGCGCACTGCCCTTGAGGACTCCCTCTTTCTCATCCAGCAAGAATATAAGTGCAGTGTTACAGCCTATCCCCTCCACAAGGCCATTTGCTATTCGTTGCAGCACCTCATCCAGGTCCAAGGCGCTTTGTATCATCGTAGTGGCAATGGCGTTGAGGGCGGCCATCTCCTGGTTGCGCCGCTTGACCTCCTCCTCTGCCCGCTTGCGCTCGGTGATTTCGACAGTCTGCAGAAAGGCGTAGAAAAAGAACCCCCACAGCATTGGCGCCAATACTTGGATATTGTCCTCAAGGGGGTCCAGCGCCTTGGTTATCCCCGACCACTCCAGGGTGTTACTGAAGCTATGAAACAGGGTCAATGCGAGAAGCCCTGCGAGCAGCGATTTGGCATCGCGCTCTAGAGCTCGCTTCCACCCGCGCCACACGATGGCAAGAGCCGTTAGGATGGCCAGAAAACCGACAAGATCGACAATGCCCACAGGACTCATTGCCAGCCCTCCTTTTTTCCAAATACCTTCCAACACCAGATGGCCATCAGTACCGAACTGCCAGTGTAGCACATATGTTCGAGGGTGTTCAGAAGCTCCTGCCAGAAGAAACCCTCAAGGATCGTCAGAACCCAACCCGCCAAGAGCACGTAGAATGCCGCGAGAAGGATTCTCGATGCCGGAAGGCGTCGCAGTCGCCAGTGGTTTCCTAGCACAAAGATCAAGACACCCACGCCAAGAACAAACATAAGAGCTTCATTTTCCTGAATCATTCTGATCCCTCCTCCACCGTCCCCATCTTGGAGATGAAATCGGCGGATCCGCAATCCGCAATCTGCAATCAAGCGGGCGGCAGCCTGACGGTGAACGTGCTCCCCTTCCCCACTTCGCTTTCCACCTCGATACTCCCCCCGTTGGCCTCCGCCAGCGTCTTGACCAGCGCCAGCCCCAGCCCGATGCCCTTGGCCTTGGTGGTGAACAGCGGCTCGAAGAGCTTGCCCATGTTCTCCTCAGAGATGCCCTCTCCCGTATCCGTGATAGAGACGGTCACCCACTCTGGGCGACCCGCCGGATCGCCCCTACCTTGGGACTTGACCACCAGCCGACCACCTTCAGGCGTCCCGACCGCGGTCGGCAACGTCATGGCCTGAATTGCGTTGAGCATGAGGTTCCCGAAGACCTGCACGAGTTGATCGGGGTCGGCCAGGACGGTTGGCAGCGGTTCCTCCAGTTGGCGCACCACCTCGACGCTGTCGGGCACGGTGGCACGAGACAGCGTTTCTCGGACCACCTCGTTGACGTCCACGATCCGCCGGATGGGAGGCTGGGGACGGGCGAAGTCGAGGAGGCTGCTGATGATCCTCTCGGATGTCCTCACTTCCTTCTCCATGATCTCCAGCATCTCCTTCACCTCCGGCTCGGGCTCCTCTGTGACCATATTCAGGAAGTAGGCGGCATTACTGATGGCCCCCAGGGGATTGCGCAGTTCGTGGGCTACTCCGCCGGCCAGTTGGCCTAGCACGGCCAGCCTCTCCTTGCGGACCAGTTTCTCCTGGGCGTCTCGGAGCTCCCGGGTGCGCTCGTCCACCATCTCCTCCAGCCGCTCTGAGTACTCCTTCAGCGCCTCCTCCGCCTGCTTTCGCTCGGTGATGTCAGTGTAGACACCGACTGCCCCGATCAACTCATCCCCCACCAGGATCGGCGACGCGGCCACTATGACACTGACAGGAGAGCCATCCTTCCGATAACGGACAGTCTCTGTGGGAGGGACTTCTCCCCCGCCCATGACTGTCTGGGTAAACCCGACTGCCTCCTTGAAGGGATCGTATCTGCTGACCAGACCGTCAATGCCCTGGCCAATCACCTCCTCCTGCAAGTATCCGAACAACCTCTCCGCGCCCCGATTCCATTCCACCATCCGATGGCGGGCATCCAGGGTAACGATCGCGTCAGGGGCAGCTCCCAGCACCCCCTCCAGGTACAGCCGGCGCTCTTCGAGTTCGCGCTCCGCCCGCTTGCGCTCGGTGATGTCCTCGCCAGAACTGAGGATGCCAATGGCGTTAC
>Ga0208279_1001436_pt1 | contig 12992 bp, 9 predicted proteins | sample AntAceMetag02UKM_FD_184766 | JGI IMG/M metagenome (GOLD analysis project Ga0208279, IMG submission 184766) | Saline lake microbial communities from Ace Lake, Antarctica - Antarctic Ace Lake Metagenome 02UKM (SPAdes) (version 2) | ecosystem: Environmental > Aquatic > Non-marine Saline and Alkaline... | reverse complement strand
GTCTGAAGCCACAGGCCCAGTAGCCCAGCGCCGCCAGGGCCAGCGCGCCCAATCCGGCCAGCGTGACCTGACGCGCTTCTTCGGCAGGCAGCCCGCCTGCGGCCACCAGCACGAAGCCGATGGGGACGAGGAAGGCAATGCTGCCTGCCAGCAGCGGCCAACTCAGGGCGGGGTCGGGGGGGGCAGCGGCGGCCGGTGAAGCAGCGGCTACGGTGCTCGTGGCCAGCAGCGTTAGCAGCACGGCAGCGAAAAGCGCGAGGGCGGGAGTATGGGAGTGTGGGAGTGTGGGGGTGGTTCTGCCCTTTGCTCCTTTGCCACCTTGCTCCCGCGCAGAGGAAAGAGAGGACGAGGAGGCACAGCGAGAATCGAAAGCAGTGAGATCCCTGAACATCTTTCCTCCAGCGACAAGCCAATGAAGACCAGGCGACCAAGGACTACCTGACCAAGGACTACCCGACTAAGGATAGGCGACCAACAAAAACCAATGGTATCACAAGTGAGCGAATCGGACAAGCCAGCGGGCGAGGTGCGCTTGCTCGCCGATGCCATGCTGGGCAAGCTGGCCAAGTGGCTGCGGCTGCTGGGCTACGATACAACCTACAACCCCGCCTGGGACGACCCGACCATCGTTCGCTTGGCTCGCGCCGAGGGGCGGGTGGTGCTGACACGCGACCGGGAGTTGGCGGCGCGGCGCGGAGTGCGGGCTCTCCTCGTTGCCGGCGATCAGTTAGAGCAGCAGATGGCTCAGATCGTGAATGAACTGCACCTGCCGCCAGGCTTGGCGGGCTCTCGCTGCTCTGTCTGCAACGCACTGCTGGAGCCCATCGCCAAATCGGACGTGGCGGGACGGGTGCCCCCGTACGTGTTACGCACGCAAGAGGTTTTTCGCCGCTGCCCCCGCTGCGACAAGATCTATTGGCCTGGTGGCCACTGGGCACGCATGCAACCGGTCATGAGCAGATTGCAGGATGCAGGAGGCAAAAGACAAGATGCAGGAGGCAACTCGTAGCGCGCATCACGTCTCACGTTTCACGTTTCACTTGGACAGAATCATCGCCGGTCTGCTATTTGTTCTCAGCCTGGGCCTCTACGTGCGCACCCTGGCCCCTTCGGTCGTGGACATCTTCAGCGACACGCCGGAGTTTCAGCTCGTCGGCCCCACGCTGGGCATCGCCCACGAGACCGGCTACCCGCTCTACACGCTGCTGAGCTGGCTCTCCGCCCGCTTGTTGCCGCTGAGCGACGCGGCCTTCCGCGTGAACCTGCTATCGGCAGTCTGTGCGGCGCTGGCGGTGGCCTTCGTCTATCGGGCCGGTCAGTTGCTGACCGGACGACGTCTGGCAGCCGTTTGCGGAGCGGTCGTCTTCGCCCTGTCGCCCGTCTGGTGGTCGCAGGCCGTCATCGCCGAGGTCTACGCCCTCCACGGCCTCCTTGTAGCCGCCATCTTATGGCTCATCCTCCGCTGGGAAGCAGGGAAGCAGGAGAGCAGAGGAGTTGAGGAGCAGAGGAACAAGGGTGCAATCCACAATCCGCAATCTGCAATCTGCCCCCCTAACCTCTCGTCTCTAGTTGCCGTTGCCCTTGCTTTCGGTTTCTCTCTCACCCACCACCGCCTGACACTGCTGCTGGCCCCTGCCTTGGCCGTGTTCGTGCTGTGGACGGATCCGGGGCTGCTGCGCCAGCCGCGCCGCTGGCCGAAGCTTCTGGCCGCCCTGTTGCTGCCGCTGCTCCTGTACGCCTACATCCCTCTGCGCGGGCTGGTGACCACCTCGCTGGACGGGCGCTACGAGAACAGTTGGGGCGGCTTCTGGCGCTGGGTGATGGCCAGCCAATACGGCGTCTTCCTCACCGGCGATCCCTTTGCGCTGCACCGGAACGCAGCATTCTATTTCAATCTGTTCCGAGCGCAGTTCGGCTGGACGGGGCTGATCCTGGGGCTGGTGGGACTGGTCGCGCTGCTGCGCAAGCCCAGACATTGGGCGTTGATTGTCCTGGCCTTCGCGACCAATCTGGCCTTCGGTCTCGCCTACCGCGCTGCTGACGTCGAGGTCTTCTTCACGCCCGCCTTCCTGCTCTGGTCACTCCTTCTCGCCGCCGGCCTGGACGCCTTGTTCGATCTCGGCGCACGCATCTCACAGCGAAAACTACGAAGTACGAACTACGAATTGCGAATTGCCGACTGCGTACTACTGGCCGCTGCCTGCCTCTTGGAGCCCCTGGCCATGGCCCGCGCCAATTTCCCCACCCTCGACCGCAGCGACGACTGGGCCGTGCACGACTACGGGCGGGACATGCTGGAGCAGCCGCTGCCGGAGGGGGCAACCGTCGTGGGCCTCCTGGGGGAGATGACACTGCTGCGCTACTTCCAGCGCACCGAGGGATTGCGGCCGGATGTGCTCACCGTGGCTGCCGACGGTGAGGAAGAGCGCCATGCGGCCATCGGCGCCGCGCTGGCTGAGGGGACGCCGGTCTACATCACCCGACCGCTGGCTGGCGCCTCCGAACGCTACTCGCTGGCTGGCGTCGGGCCGCTGGTGCGAGTCTGGCCGAAGGGGAAGGCGCAACTGGTGACGCCTTTGCATCCGCTGTCACTCCCCTTCACCGAGGCTGTGGAGCTGGCCGGCTACAGCGTGGAGACGCGGGAGACGCATGCTGGTGCTATGGTGCGCTTGACGTTGCATTGGCGGGTCGCCGCGCCGGTGGGCGATGATCTGAAGGTATCCGCTCGCCTGTTGGATGGAGCGGGGGAGGTGGTCGCAGCCGCGGACGACGTGCCGGTGCACAACACCTATCCCACGCGGGCCTGGCAGTCGGGGGAGACGGTGGTCGACAGCTACGATTTGCCGCTACCGAAGGACGCGTCGCCAGGTCCGTACGGCCTTCTGGTCATCCTCTACCGCGCCGCCGACGGCAGCGAAGTGGGGCGGGCCGAACTGGGGGAGGTTACGGTATCGTGAGCGGGGTGTCTCGCCGCCTGCTAGCCAGTGTGCAGTTGCTCTGCCTGATCCTCATCGCTCTGCACCTCCTGACCCCGCTGCTGCCCGAAGAGCACGCCTGGGGCATTTGGCCATACACCTACCTGCCGCCGCTCTGCCGCGCGCTCCTGGCCCTCTTCGCCCTGCTCGCTTGCCTGCCTGGCCTGTCCAACTTCCAACCTCCGACTTCTAACCTCCAGCTTCCTATCCGTCCTTCGTCCTTCGTCCTCCGTATCCTACAGGGCAGATGGCTGCTCTTCACGGCCATCGCCCTGGCCTTCGCACCACTGTTCTGGCTCGGCCGCATCGTGCACACTCGCTGGGGCGATGCCTACATTCTGGTCAACGGTATCCCCCATCCCGACGTGCGGCTTACCTACAACTGGCAGGCGCCGCTGGACATCTTCCTGCACGCCAAAGTCTGGGCGCTGGGCCAGTGGCTCTTCGGCTGGGCTGATGCTATGCCGTCCTATGGGGTGCTGAGCACGATCGCTGGCGTGGGCTTCATTTTCATCCTCTGTTGGCTGGCCGACGGGTTGGGCCGCAACCGCACGGAGAAGCTGTTGATCTTTGGACTGGTGGCCAGCCTGGGCACCATGCAACTCTTCTTCGGCTACATCGAGAGCTACACGTTCATCTGCGTGGGCACTCTGGTCTACGTCTGGCTGGCGCTGCGCTGCCTGCGGGGGGAGAGACAGGTCTCAGACCTGTCCCTACTGTGGCCGGGGAGCGTGCTGGCGCTGACCCACGGTTTTCACCCCTCGACGCTCGTGCTGCAGCCGTCACTGTGGTATCTGGGCTGGACCTTGTGGAGGCGGGGCAAGGTGCGGGGGACAGTGGCGGTGGCCCAGGTTCTGCTGCCCAGCGTGGTCGTAGGACTGGGCGTGCTGGCGCTGATGCAAGCGGGCGGGCATGGCCTGGATGCTTTCCTGGGCCAGGATTTCCCCGGCGGCGGTGACCACCGCTGGCTTGTGCCCCTGTTGCGCACGACCACCAAGTGGGAACACTACACCATGTTCTCCTGGGCTCACCTGCTGGACATCCTCAACGAGCAGTTGCTGACCGCGCCGGTCGTGCTGCCGACGCTGCTCCTGGTCTGGGTGTTTGCTCGCCAACGGTTGGACTGGGGCGACCGTGCGCTGCGCTTCCTGTTGCTGGCGGCCGGCTGCTATCTCTTCCTCACCCTCGTCTGGAACCCCGACTACGGCGGACGGCGGGATTGGGATCTCTTCGCTCCCGCCAGTCTGCCTTTGACCTTGCTGGCGGCATATGTCTTGCCCCGAGCTTTGCCGGAACGAGTCGCTCTGCGCGCTGCGGCCTGGGCGCTGATCGCCATGCAGGTGATGCACACCGCCGCCTGGGTCTACCAGAACACCCAGCCCTGGTTCTGGCCAAAGTGAAACCTCCCGCGGGGTCGACCCTGCGGGAGGTTGGTTAGGCCCCGCTTCTTCCGCCTCTCCGCTGACCCATACGCCGGTTACAGGAGTTGCTGCACCCGAGTGCGCAGCGAGTGCAGCGTTGCCTGAGTGTCCAGCAGCTCCTGCTCAATGCGTTGCAGTTGCCCGTGCTCGCCGCGCACGAAACGAGTATAGGGAGTCATGGCCTCACGGATGCGACGCAGGGACTGGCTGAGCTCCTGTTCGAACTGGCGGGTCAGCGCCCTGCTCAGCCGTTCCCGCAGATCGTTGACTTTCCTCTGCAATTCCTTTTTGGCTCGCCGGCGGCGGGCGGGGATGATGTACAAACCCAGGGCAGCCACCACGCTCGCGGCCAGCACCCCGGTGACGTCCGCTATGGCCGTGGCCAGCAGCTTCACCAGGATGGCTCCCAGGCCGATGGCTCCCACCTGGATCAGCGCCGCCTGGGCCACGGCGGTCTGGATCGACTCGGCCAGTTCCCGGGCTTCCTTTTCCTTGTTGTAGCTGCGCACCACCTGACGAGCCGCCCGCCCCACGGAGGCCAGCAACTCCTGCCGGCTGCGCTCGAACCGTCCCCCAACGCGTCCCACCATGCGCCCCTCGTGTTGGGCACTGCGCCGGTTCAGGTAATCCATCACCGCCTGCCACTGCTGGAAGTCCTTATCCACCATCCAGTCAATGAGCTCCCCCACGTGCGCTTCCACCTGGTTCACCGTGTCGGCCACCACGCTCCGCTCGAATTCGCCTCGCACCCGCTCTGCATTTAGCAGGTCGAAGACCCGCCGAAAGCGCACCGTCTCGTCGAAGAAGTCCCTGCCCCGCGCCAGCATTTCGTGGAGTACGTTCTCCACGTGGCTCAGGTGGTACTTGAAGTCGCGGCGCATGTCCTCCTCGTAGACGCCCAACTGCGCCTCTACGGTGTCAATGGTGGAGAAATCGTCCTTGAGCAGCGCCAGCCGGCCACGCACCACGTCCAGATACTGAGTAGCCAGGCGGTCGGCCACGCCCAGGGGACTCTCCAGCTTGAGCCGAATGCGCTCCCGTTCGTCCAGCGTCTCCAGAATGAAGCGCTCCAGCGGCGCGAAGCGGCTGGCCGACCACAGCGCGTGACGCTCGTCCTCCGTCACCGCCTGTTTGGCCTGCAGGGCCAGCTTGGCCGACACAGGAAACACCTGGGGGACAATGCCCAGCAGCGTGCCAGCGTTCTGATCCACAAACTGCAGTACCTGGGCGACTTCCTCCTCGCCTTCCAGGATGTCGATCTTGTTGACCACCACGATCACTTTCTTGCCCCAGGCACGGATGCGCTCCATGAAAGCCCGCTCGCTCTCGCTGAAGGGGCGGTCGGCCGAGGTGACGAAAAGTACCAGGTCGCTACGGGGAACGAACTCCTCGGTGAGCTCTTGGTGCCGCTGGATGACCGCGTTGGTGCCAGGGGTATCCACCAGGTTGATATCCCGCAGCCAGTCGGTTGGATAGGTGAAGACCACGATGTCCCTCTCCCATCTCTGGTCCGGCTCTTCTCCGTAGCGCAGCATCTGAATCTGAGTGGTCGTGGGGGTGACGCCTTCGGGCAACACCCGCTCGCCCAGCAGGGCGTTGATGAAGGCAGACTTGCCGGCGTTGAATTCTCCAACCACCACCAGCAAGAAGAGCTCCTCAAGCTGACGCAGGGCTTGCTGCAACAGCGGCATATCAGGGGACGCGGGATCCAGCCGCGCCAGCGTGAGCCGCAGCCCTTCCAATTGCAGTCGCTCTTCTTTGAGAATCGTATCCTGTTCCTTGCTCAACAATTTGCGCAACAAAGGATTCCTCCCTCCTGTCATCGGGTGCAACGCGCTTGACAACCGAAGTGCGTTGCACCTGAGAAGCCCCCGCCTGGTGGCGCCGTTCGCTTGGCAACCGGTGGGTCGCGGCTGGGTCAATTATACCACGCCGGTTCACAGCGGACAAAGGCGCCGCTGCACCAAGTTATCAGGTTCAACGCACCTTGCTGCTCCTGCTTGATCTACTGTCCACTTCATGGTACAATAGACAGCGAACCTGCTCGGCCTGCGTGTCCGCCGGACAACAGGCGGGTTCCGGAAACTCGATCTGTTGGCTTCGTTCGAGGGGAGCACAAGGAAGGAAGGAGAACGACGATGCGCACCCATCTCCATTTTCATCACCATCTCCATTTCCATTCTCATTTTCGTCGTTGCCACATCCGTTGGCCCATCCTCCTGGCACTGCTCTGCACCATGCTCCCGGGGCTGAGCTGGGCAGTGACGACACAGGCCGCGCCGTTGGCGCTCGATCAGCCCTGTGAGGAATTACTGCTGGATGGGGGCTTCGAAGGAGTCAGTGGTTGGACCGTGAACCCCAGCGGTGCGCCTGCCGCCTACGTTGAGCATCCGACGCACGGCGGGCAGTACGCCATGCGCCTGGGCATCGTCGAGGGCCTCAATCAAGAAGCCTACTCCTCCATCCAACAAGAGGTGACCCTGCCCGCCACGGCGCACCACATCACCCTCCGCTTCCACGTGTACCCTCTCAGCGAAGCGCTCGCCGGCGACGAGCAACTCCTGGCTCTGCTGGACCCGGCATCAGGCACAACCATCGTCGCACCCTGGCGCACCCTCAGCAACGGCCGCGCCTGGAGCGAAGAAGTGATTGACCTCACCCCGTATCGCGGCCAGACGGTGCTCATGTACTTCAACGTCAACAACGACGGCGCGGGCGGCCGCACGGCCATGTATCTGGACGATGTCTCACTGCAAGCCTGTGCTGCGGCCACTGTCACGCCAACGCCTACGATCACACCGACGGAGACATCCACCAGCACACCGTCCCCCAGCGATACGCCGACGCCCACTGCGCTGCCCAGCGACACGCTAACATCCACACCGCTTCCGACGCACACGCCAACAGCGACCGTTCTACCGCCCGCGCCCACGGCCACACCTACTCGACCGCCTGGCCCCTGTCAGCTCCAGTGTCTCCCCAATGGCGACTTCGAAAAGTATGACCATTGGCGGCTGGGCACAACGGTGCTGTATCCCAGCTACGTCGGCGGCAAGGGACTCGCCGGCAGCCGCGCCATGCGCCTGGGCAACGACGGCCAGGACAATGTCATGTCTTACTCCTCAATACGCCAGGAGGTGACCATACCCGGCTGGCCAGAAAGCGTCTTGCTCCGCTTCTACTACTGGCCCCTCTCCGAAGGGACGGACCTGGACGATCACCAGGAGCTTGTGTTGCTGCAGCCGCAGGGCCAGCAGGTGCAGATCAGATTGTGGCGAGACAGGCGAGACGACCGCAGATGGCTGCAGCAGATGGTGGATCTCACGCCCTATCGCGGCAGGGTCGTGACCGTCTACTTCAACGTCTATAACGACGGCGCAGGGGGCCGCACGGCCATGTACTTGGACGACGTCTGCCTGGAGATGTGCGGTTCAGTGTCGCCGACCTCCTTGTGGCCCACGCCTACTCCGACGTTGTGGTGGCGCACGCCCACGCCAACGTTGTGGTGGCGCACGCCCACGCCAACGTTGTGGTGGCGCACGCCCACGCCAACGTTGTGGTGGCGCACGCCCACGCCGACGTTGTGGTGGCGCACGCCTACACCGACGCCCCGCGAAGCCATGTCCTTGGCCAGGGGCACGCCTACTCCCACACCGCAGGCCAGGGCGACCACCAGCGCTGCGCCTATGGTCAAAGCGACAGCTACACCCACGAAGTGGGCTACCGCAACAGGCGCCGTGGCACCCAGGATCCCGGTGACAGGCACTTCCACGTTGCCCGGTCCATTCAGCCACTGGGGTGGTCTGCAGTGGCTCTTGCTGGTGCTCGCTGTCATGCTAATACTTGCTGCTCTTGGAGCGCTGATTGCCGTCCTGGCGCGGCACTGGATATAGCCTCTCATCGCCTTGAGGCAGAACTGACAGGCGGCCACAAGCCCGGCGGCCGCCTGTGTGGCTACTTCTTCAAAGACTCCCCTTAACAAAGGGCAAGAAGCCATCAGCCGATTAAGCAGATGAAGCGGACGAATATGAAACAAAACCTGCTCAATCCGCTTGATCCGCTGACGATCTTGGGTTTTTCCAGGGGAGTCTTCAATGCTTTTCATCAGTGCCCGCGAGTAGGGCCCAGGAGACCACGGAGACCAGCACATGCAACTCACCCTCTATCGAGACGAGAACGGCTTCGCCGCGCTGCGCCGGGAGTGGAACACGCTACTGGCCCGCACTCGCTTCGATACGCTCTTCCTCACCTGGGAATGGCAAAGCACCTGGTGGACGCACCTGGGGAGCGGCGACCTGTGGCTGCTGGCCTGGCGAGACGACGGAGGCGACCTCATCGGCATCGCTCCGCTGTATCTGGAAACGGCGCAAGGCGGCGAGCAGCGGCTAACGCTGGTCGGTTGCCTCGAAGTCTCCGACTACCTGGACATGATCGTGGCCGCCGGGCGCGAACCGGAGGTCTACGCTGCCTTCTTGGACTGGTTGAGCAGCAACGAAGCGCCCCCCTGGGACGTGCTCGACCTCTGCAATCTCCCCAGCAGCTCGCAGATCCATCGGCTGCTGCCCGACCTGGCGCGGGAGCACGGTTACACAGCCACCACCCTCGAAGAGGACATCTGCCCCATCATTGACCTGCCCGACTCGTGGGAAGCTTACCTGGCGTTCTTGAGCAAGAAGCAGCGGCACGAGGTGCGGCGCAAACTGCGGCGCGCTCAGGAAGCGGGCGACGTGAATTGGACCATCGTTGACCGCACCCATGACTTGACGGCGGAGATGGACGACTTCATCGAATTGCACCGCCTGAGTCAGACGGACAAGGATCAGTTCATGGAGCCGCCGATGCAAGCCTTCTTCCACGCCGCCGCACGTGCCATGCTGGACGCGGGCTGGCTGCAGCTTTCGTTCCTGGAGGTGAATGGAGAGAAAGCGGCAACGATGCTCTGCTTCGACTACAGCGGCAGCATCTTGGTCTACAACTCCGGCTACGACCCGCAGCGATACCGGGCCATCAGCCCAGGCATCGTGCTGCTAGCCTACTGCATCCGTTACGCCATCGAACTGGGGCGGGCCAAGTTCGACTTCCTGCAAGGGGATGAGGTCTACAAGACCCGCTTCGGAGCGCACGAGACGAAGGTGTACCGCACACTGATCACCAGGCAGGAGGCATGATGCCGCGGGCAAGGAGCCAGGAGCAAGATGCAGGAGGCGAGATGCACGACGGGCGGATAAGCCAGGTCTGCATGTTGAGCGTGCACACCTGTCCCCGGGCCATGCTAGGCGGCAAAGACACGGGCGGCATGAATGTCTACGTGCGTGAACTCAGCCGCGAGCTCGCTCGCCGCGGCATCACCGTGGATGTCTTCACCCGCTCGCAGAACCCCGACGCGCCTCGCGTCTGCATAGACGATCTTGGCCCCGGGGGCAATGTCTTCCACGTCCTGGCCGGCCCCGAGGAACCCTACCCCAAGAACCTGGTCTACGACCACCTGCCAGAGTTCGTGGAGGGAGCAAAACGGTACGCTGCCGAGTCGGGCCGCCGCTACGATGTCATCCATAGCCACTATTGGCTTTCTGGCCTGGTGGCGCAGGAACTGCGGGCTGCCTGGGGTGTCCCCTTCGTGCACATGTTCCACACCCTGGGCAAGCTGAAGGACATGGTGGCTCAGCGACCTGAGGAGCGGGAGAGCGAGCGCCGCATCACCTCCGAGAGAGAGATCATGTGCGCTGCCGACCGGCTGGTGGCCGCCAGTCCTCTGGAAAAGGCGCAGATGGCCTCGCTCTACGGCGCGGATCCCTGCAAGGTCGAGGTTATCCCCCCGGGCGTTGACCTGGAGCTCTTCTATCCCCGCCAGAGCGTGGAGGCCAAGGCCCATCTGGGACTGTGTCCCGAGCAGCACGTGGTGCTCTTCGTGGGCCGCATCGAGGCACTGAAGGGCATTGACACGTTGCTGCGCGCCATGGCCATGGTGACGCAGCAATTCCCTCCCTGGCGAGAGGAACTGTGCGTGGCCATCATCGGCGGCGATGCCGATGTGCCCCCGGGAGCGCTGGACGCGGAGATGGCCCGCCTGCATCGCTTGCGGGCGGAGTTGGGCATCGAGGACCTGGTGACCTTCCTCGGCGCTCGTGCCCAGGATGCCCTGCCCGACTACTACTCCGCCGCCGATGTGGTGGTGATGCCCTCCCACTACGAGTCCTTCGGCATGGTGGCGCTGGAGGCGATGGCCTGCGGCACGCCGGTCGTCGCCTCCCGCGTCGGTGGGCTGACCTACACCGTGCTGCACGGCGTCACCGGCCTGCACGTCCCCGAACGGAATCCCGAGGCGCTGGCCCAGGAGATCATCCGCCTGATCCAGGACCCCGAGCTGCGGGAGCGGCTGGGCCGGCAGGCGCAGCGGGTGGCCCAGTGCTACGGCTGGCAGAGCACTGGCGACAGGATCGTGGACCTCTACTCCAGCCTGGCGAAGGCCTGAAGCAGGGGTAAGGCTTGCCCTTACCCCTGCTGAAGTAGGCGTAAGGCTTGCCCTTACCGCTGCTGGCATCAGATGATTGGGTGCAAAACCCAGTGGGGGCAACCGCAAGGAATTGCCCCTACTTCTCAGAAAGGCAGACATGCTACCCTCTGCACACGTGGAATTCACCTGGGCCGCGGCGAATGCGCTGCAGCGTTCGCCGCTGGGCCGTCGCTGGCAGGACCTCGACTACCGCCTGTTGGCGCTGGCCGCCATCTTGCCCGACCTGATCGACAAGCCCCTGGCCATCTTCGCCCTCCCCGATTCGCACGCCGCGCAGCTCTACGGCCACACCCTCCTCCTGCACCTGGCCGTATGGGGAGGCGTGTCAGCCACCAAGCGAGTGCGCCGTTGGCTCCCGTATCTGCTGGCCTTTTCGGGACACCTGGTCGCCGACCGCATGTGGGGCTTCGGTGACACGCTGCTCTGGCCGCTGCGCGGGCGGCGGTTTCAGCAGTGGAAGGACGTCGGCTCGCCCAGCGCATTCCTGAAAGCCTACGGCAACATCATCCGCAGCGAGCCCAAACTGGTGGCCTTCGAGGCCATTGGTCTGGCCCTTCTGGCCTGGGTGATCGCAGACAGGCGGCTCTACCGCAAGCGTGCGTTGGGCCGCTTCCTGCGCACGGGCAGAGTGGAGATAGGGGATGGGGTGAGGAATGAGGAATGAGGAGCGTTACCGCCTGCTCCTCCTGGCTCCTACGGGTTTCTTCGCCGACTACGGCTGTCACGTGCGCATCCGCGGCCAGGCCGAAGCGCTGCAGGCCCGCGGGCACAAGGTGCTCGTCTGCACCTACCCCGGCGGCCGCGATCTGCCCGGACTGCACACTGTCCGTCCGCCGTTCTGGCCCCGCGGGCGAGAGATGCCCATCGGCTCGTCGTGGCTCAAGGTGGCGCTCGACGGCGCGCTGGCTCCCACCGCACTGGTCACCGCCCTCCGCTTCCGTCCCCACCTGATCCACGCCTTCCTGCACGAGGGGGCGCTTATCGGCGCACTGCTGGCCCGGCCGCTGCGCTGCCCGCTGATCTTCGATTTCCAGGGCAGTCTCACGGCGGAGATGCTCGACCACCGCTTCATCTCCCAACGCTCCCCGCTCCTGCGGTCACTGCGCTGGCTGGAACGGCGCATCAATCGCCGGCCCGACAGTGTGCTGGCCAGCTCGCACCACGCCGCCCGTCTGCTGACCGAGGCATACGGTGTGCCCGCCACCCGCGTGCACGCTCTGCCGGATAGCGTAGACCCTGCTCGCTTCCGCCCGCCCGACGAGAGCCAGCGACCAGCGCTGGAGGCCCTGCGCCACTCCCTGTCCATCCCCCCCGACCAGCGGATCATCGTCTACCTGGGGCTGCTGGCGGAGTACCAGGGGATTGACCTCCTCCTGCGCGCCGCACGAATCCTGACTGACAATGACCCACACCTCAGCGCGCATTTCCTCATCATGGGCTTCCCCTTCGTTGCCCACTATCGCCACATGGCCACCGAGCTGGGCCTGGCTGAGCAGGTCACCTTCACAGGGAAGATCCCCTACGAGGACGCGCCGAGCTATCTGGCACTGGGTGAGTCGGCGGTGGCCCCCAAGCTGTCGGCGACCGAAGGGAGCGGCAAGCTGCTCAACTACATGGCCATGGCTCTGCCCGTGGCCGGTTTCGACACGCCGGTGCACCGCGAGTACCTGGGTGATCTGGGGGTCTATGCGCCGCCGGGCGACGCGGCCGGGCTGGCGGCGGCGCTGGCCGCGCTGCTGGACGATCCTGCGGACGCGGCCCGCCGCGGCCGGGCGTTGCGCCAACGAGCCATGGCCCGCTACACCTGGGCGCAGGCCGCGCTGGAGATCGAAGCGATCTACGAGACCGTACTGGCCGGGGGAAGTGCTCGTAGATAAGGCTGTGTGGCCAAGCAGGCTCCTGAATGCAATCGTCCAGTATCTGCTCAATCCGCTCAGTCCGCTGACGATCTTTGGTTTTTTTTCAGAGGAGTCATCCACAATTTGACTTATTTCACCAATTGCTGTGGACTATCCCTCAAGTTCGGTTGGAGGATAACAAGGGAGAGAGAACATGACCATTAGCACTGTCAGTATTGGCAAG
>Ga0208279_1001435_pt1 | contig 13000 bp, 10 predicted proteins | sample AntAceMetag02UKM_FD_184766 | JGI IMG/M metagenome (GOLD analysis project Ga0208279, IMG submission 184766) | Saline lake microbial communities from Ace Lake, Antarctica - Antarctic Ace Lake Metagenome 02UKM (SPAdes) (version 2) | ecosystem: Environmental > Aquatic > Non-marine Saline and... | reverse complement strand
TCCATCCTGCCGCCTGCATCGGATAATATCGCAAGAAACGGTTCGCTACCTACTTGAACGCCGACGCGTGAAAGCACAGTCAATGCTGCTTGATGAATCCGCAATAGATCCTGTTCGGAAAGCACCCGGTATATACCGCCATTCATATGCAACATGTGTCATTCGGCTCCTGTTTCGAAGGAAAACTTTCTAATACTGCCATCACGTAATACTTCCTTCTGGTATTCTACAACAGTCTCTGGGACTCTGCAACAGAGAGCACAGCTTGGCTCGGCAAGAAGGATTTCGCTCGCCCGGCAAAGATCTAGAGAACAAGCCTTTCCTCCCGCACAATCTCCTGTTCTCAATGGAGCAAAGGGCGATCAACCTATGGGTCATAGATCGTAATAGAGTGAGAATTCGTAAGGGTGGGGCCGCCTGCGAGGCTGGCGCGATTCCTGCCTCTTTACCTTGATCCAGTGAGCGATCTGCTCTTCTGCAAAGACTCCGCCCGCAGTCAGATAATCGTGATCCTCCTCTAAGGCGCAGAGGGCTTCGCCGAGATCGGTGGGTGCTTGTGCGATCTTCTCCGCTTCTTCGGCGGATAGGTTATAGAGGTCTTGATTATAAGGCCCAAAACCAATGTCCACCGCGTTCAGGTTGCGCTTGATTCCGTCAATACCAGCCATCAACATCGCGGCATAGGCGAAATACGGGTTACACGTTGCATCGACCGTCCGCAGCTCAATCCGTCGCTCTTCGGGCGTGGCATACTCCGGGATACGAATCGCCGCAGAGCGATTCCCCTCTCCGAATGCCAAAGAGACCGGCGCCTCATAACCAGGGACAAGGCGACAGTAGGAATTTGTTGAGGGGTTGGTCAACCCGAACAGACTTCGTCCGTGAGATAGGATGCCCCCAACATAGCAGAGCCCAAGCTTGGAGAGTCCACCCTTGTCCTCGAACAGGCTCTTCCCATTACTTGCCAGGTACTGGTGAATGTGCATTCCATTGCCATTCTCGCCAAAGATAGGTTTTGGCATAAAGGTAGCGCTCAGTCCATCCTCTGCTGACACATTACGCACGATGTTCTTGACAATGAGAGTAGTATCAGCCATTTTCAAAGCTCTGTCGAACCTTAGTTCGATCTCCAGCTGGCCTAAGGGACCAACCTCATGGTGATGGTATTTAACAGGGATCCCCCTCTTTTCCAATCGCCGGCAGATCTCATTGCGCAACGCGAACAACTGATCTTCCGGTGGTGAAATATGGTAAAAGGAATGCTCTGTATGGTCGTTTAAAGGGGTGAGCGCGTAGTAGGATTCAACGTCTCCACTACTATACTCAGCCTGAGAGAAGACATAGAATTCAAATTCCGGGCTCATCATCGCGCTCTCGGCGATACCCTCGGAAACTAGGTATTCTTCAGCTCGTTTGATGACCCCGCGCGGATCCCCACGGAAAGGTCCCTTTCCACCCGTTAGATAGATATCGCTGATGATGGAAAGGATCTTCTCTTCACTGTAGTAATCGATGGTGCCTGTATCGAGGTCTGGGAGGAGTAACATATCGCTTCCCTCTACACTTGCGTAGCCGAAGTTCGAGCCGTCAAAAGCGACACCGTTTTCAACCAGGTGAGGGGTAAACTGGCTGGCTGGTATCGTAATATGCCGCCACCGCCCGATCAGGTCAACGATCTTGAAATCGACAAATTCTATCTGCTCTTCGGCAATCAACGCTTTCAACGAATCGCACGTAACCACTCTTTGCCTCCTTGTCTTCTTGGCCAACGGACCACACGGAAATGTAACTCACCACCGCAAGGATTAACTTGCAAGAAGCTCAAGAGACACGCCTGCGAGGTCCTTTTCCACCAACCCAACCATGAAACAGCTCTTGTTGCATCGAACTTCTCAGATTATTCTCCTGTTACATTCGCCGCTCCGCACGAAACAAAACTTTCATTATTGCCCAAGCCTGAATCTTTTCTTGCGAAAGATACTCTGCCCCAACGCTAATGTCAAGTGTGTCTAACAACTATGAGCGTCCGGCTACCATTTGCAACCAACGCAAGAGTGCTCCATGTCAGCACCTCAACACACTCTCCTTGAACCAGACAGTCTCTTTTCGTAAGTGCAGCATTGCATTTAGGCTGATGGCTGGCTACCGTTTCCTGTAGAACTAGTATGCTCTGTTCCCGCGTTGAGGAAGGTGGAACTCATGTGCTATACACCGATAATGCTTGAAGTGGCCTTTCTAGTTAAAGAAGAGAGACTGGGAAGACGCAGCCTTGCACGGCAAACCGGTTTCTCTGAGATGACTGTACGCCTTGCGCTTGAACGGTTGCAAAACAAAGGATTAATTACAACGAATAAACGCGGGGTTACCCTCAGTGCCCTTGGCGAGGAGAAATTCTCTGTGCTGTTAACGCGTATCAAACAGGTTGCAGGGCTGTCTTTGCACTCGCTTACTCAGGATACTGTTACCCTGGCTGCTCTGCTGTCGTGCCCGACCGCGAAACCGCCGTGGTGGTACCGCGACCACGTGATAAGCGAAGGAGGGAGTGCCCTGATCCTGATTCGCTACCGACCAGAGGGGTGGTGTTTCTCTCACAATGAGGAAAAGGTTGGCAATCAGAACTCGCGTGACGAACGAGTGATTGAAGGGACGTTTCCCCCAAGACGAGAAGGAGACCTGCTCCTCATCGTTTCCGCCCCGGATCGTAAGAGTGCTGGGATTGGTCTATGGCGAGTTATCTCTGAAATACTCTCTGAAATGCCATAACCTTCCCTTTGGTTGCTTTCTGTAAACAGGCGCGCTAGACTACGAGCTTATCCTTGTGGGATGTTGTATCCCACGATCGAACGGGAGGCACACAGATGACAAAGAGAACATGGAAAGGAGTATGGGCTTTGCTAGTGGTACTAGTACTGCTTGGGTTGGCAGCCTCAGCGCAGAAGTATCCGGTTACAGTGGTTGACGACAGGGGGCTTGAGATCAGGATCGAACGGCAGCCAAGCCGGATTGTCGTGGCTGGGGTTCCTCTGTACACGGAGATTCTCATCGATCTCGGGGCGCTTGATCGACTGATTGCGGTGGCAGAGTCACCGGATAACCCACCGGAGGTGGCTGATTTTCCGACGGTTGGCCCGAGCTTCTCGCCAAATGTGGAGGTTATCCTTTCTTTGGAGCCCGATCTTGTGCTCGGCCCCGGAGACTGGGGGGGAGAGAGGAGCAAACTTGAGTTGGCAGGGATCACCGTCCTCACAACCCCGCTTATCAGTAGTATCCCCGATATCTTCTCCACAATCCGAACGGTGGGGACAGTGCTGGGACTGAGGGAAGGTGCAGAAGTGTTAATCGGTCAGATCGCGGAGGAGATCATCACAATTGAGGCCTCAACCCTTGCCGAAGAAACGGTAAGAGCGGCCTTTCTCTATGCTTCAGTACCGGATACGCCCCCCTATGCTGCTGGCAGCAACGCGATCGAGAACGAGTTAATCCTCCGCGTCGGCGGTAGGAATGTGTTCTGCGACGTTCAGGGCTTTCCGCAAGTGAGTTTGGAAGAGATCGTCTCTCGCGATCCCGAGGTGATCTTCACCGCTCCCTCCCAGATTGAGAACATCACGTCTAACAAGCTGCTTAGGACTGTGTCAGCGGTAAAGAACGGCCGGGTTTACGGGATCAATGCTGCGTGGATCACCTCCACCAAGGTTGCAGAGGCTCTCAAACAGATGAGCACATTCCTCTATTCGGAAGAATAGCGGTCGGTAAAGGGAGGAGGGGTTGGTTGAAGCGCAAGAGAACTTGTTCCAGAAAGTCGGTTTTCGTAGTACTGCTGGTCTTGACAGTGCCCACCCTCCTTGCTGGAGTAGCTATTGGTCCGGTTCATATCCCAATCTTAGATACACTTTCTTACCTGGTAGGACGGGGAGTTTCCATTGATGGTTCTCCGTCTGTCTCGTACCTAATCATCTCCCAGATCAGACTCCCACGGGTGTTATTGGGCCTGTTGGTCGGCTGTGCTCTCGCCATCTCCGGAGGGACTATGCAAGGACTGTTTCGCAACCCACTGGCGAGTCCATACGTCCTTGGGATCGCCAGCGGAGCATCCACCGGTGCTTCTCTAGTGATCCTATTCAATCTACGTGGGGCTCTCTTCCTCCCGTTGGGGGCCTTCATCGGAGGTCTTATGGCGACGGGAATTGTCTACCGATTGGCACAGGAACGGAGCAAGAAGACCTCGGTCTACACGTTGATCCTGGCTGGGGTGGCAGTAGGTGCGCTCTTTTCGGCCGTGACGAGCTTCACCATCTTCCTATGTTCAGGAAGCGAAAAGATCACCGATGTCATCTTCTGGACCATGGGAGGGTTAGGACGAGCCAATTGGGCTTATTTGCATGTATTAACGCCGGTCGTTGCACTCGGAAGCATAGTATTGATCGCCTTCTCGCGCGACCTGAACGCGCTCTCCATGGGGGAGGAGGGGGCGTTTCACCTGGGGATCAAACCGGAGACAAGCAAGCGTATCATGTTGGGAGTGGCCGCTCTCCTTACCTCATCTGCGGTGGCCTTCGCTGGCACGATCGGATTCGTCGGCTTGATCATCCCTCATATCATGAGGTTGATCATCGGGCCGGATCACCGGTTTCTTCTACCAACAACGGCGATCGCCGGGGCGATCTTCCTCATTTGGGCCGATTTGTTAGCGCGCACAGTCGCCAGCCCCGCTGAAATCCCGGTGGGGATCATCACCGCATTCCTTGGGGCTCCTTTCTTCCTGTACCTCTTGAAAATGAAGGGGGCGCGTATGTGATGGAGATCACAACTGATGGGCTAAAATTCTCCTATAACGATTCCCCTCTCCTCAATGGGATCGATTTGACCGTTCCCAAAGGGGAGATCCTCGCCATTGTGGGCCCGAATGGATCGGGAAAGACAACACTCCTTAAGAACATCTCTGGAATTCTCTCCCCAGAGGTGGGTTCGGTCTATCTCGATATGACGCGGCTGCCTGAGCTCTCGATGACAGAGCTTGCCCGCTACCTGGCGGTGGTGGAACAGGAGCGAGAGATTGGTTTCGATTTTACCGTGCGTGAAATCGTCGCACTGGGGCGCCTCCCCCACCGGGGGAGATTCGCAAGAGAGACCAGCGTCGACAAGCAGTGGATCACGGAAGCAATGGAGCTTACCAATGTCGCTCCCTTTGCTGAACGCTCCATCCGTGAGCTGTCAGGAGGGGAGAAGCAGCGCGTCTTCCTGGCAATGACCCTTGCACAGAACCCGCGCGTACTCCTGCTGGACGAACCGACGACCTACCTCGATATCAATCATCAGCTCCAGATCATGGAGATCATCTGCCAGCAAGCCGCAGCCGGTCTGACCGTACTGATGGCCATTCACGACCTCAATCTAGCTGCGCAGTACGCAAATCGGGTGGCTATACTGCACCAAGGACGGTTGTTGGCCATCGGAAGACCGGCGGATGTCTTGACAGAGGTCAATATCAACCAGGCCTTCCAGGTCGATGTAGCTGTAGGAAAAAATCCCGTAACAAATTCCATTTATATCAACACAGTCCCCACACAGCTAACAAGACCGACAGCGTTGGGTAAATTGCATATCATCTGCGGCGGAGGAAGTGGCGCAGGTGTACTTCACGCTCTCGTCGATCGCTTTTCCTTAAGTGTGGGGGTCGTCTCTCCATTGGACTCCGACTTCCAGGTAGCTCAATACCTAGGTGCCAAGCTGGTGACGGAGGCTCCGTTTGCTCCCATCTCCACAAGAGCGTATGAGGCGAACCTCGTCACTATGCGGTCAAGTGATGGTGTGGTCATCTGCGAGACACCGTTTGGTCCCGGGAACCTACTGAACTTGCGTGCCGCCTTGGAACTAGAGAGCAAGACCAGCATCTACGTTCTTAACCCAGAAGTGATCGAAGAGAGGGATTACACAGGAGGACAAGCGACGAAACTGATCCGCCAGCTTGTGAGTTCCGGCGCCGTTCCCGTAAACGGTGTGCGCGAACTTAGAAGGCGTCTCGTTTCAAGGTATCAGAACACCGATTGCAGCGTGAACCGACGATCACAGTCCTCACAAGAGCGAGCCCTCAAGGCACCAGGACGATAAAGAGACACAAGTATGGGGCCGTATGGACAACCGAGGGCTAGCGAGTCAAGAAGGCAAGCATTGCGTGGCGACAGGCCACACGACTCACTACTAAGAAAGGTCAAGCCCTTGGCAGATCGACTACTCAAGGTGTAGAATGACATTATTGTGAAGAGACAGAAAGACATTTTGGCATTAATCAAGGCAACATCTCTCTCGGATAAGAAGAAACAAGTCGCGAAGTATATTGTAGATAACTATATTGAAGTGGCTTTTCTTACCGCAGCAGAACTTGCTTATCGTACCTCTGTTAGTGAACCAACCGTGATCAGACTCGCTATTGATCTAGGCTACGCGGGATTCCCAGAAATGAGGAGCTCCTTACAGGACAAGGTACAGGGTAAGCTCAATACTCTCAGCCGCCTTAAAGGAAGTCACCGCTTCAAAGCAAGCAAGAATCCTGCCGTTCAATCTCTGATTACCGATATGAAGAATCTAGATAACACGCTGCACAATCTCAATGTCCGAACACTAAACCGTATAGTCAATCGGATTGCCCAAGCAGATAAGGTGATCATTCTTGGGTATAAAATGTCAAGCTGTCTGGCGCGATTCTTCCAGATGGCCCTCAAGAAGTCGGTCGACAACGTTGTCGCCGTTACGACGGGCACTGGACTATTTCAGGAAGAGTTAGTCTTTGCGACAGAGAAATCGGTAGTTATTGCAGTGTCCTTCCCTCGCTATACCACCGCGATTGTCCGGGACTTTCGTATGGCAGAACAGAAGGGTGTTACGACCATTGCCATCACCGATTCCGATCTCTCCCCACTGGTCGATCACGCCACCGATTACCTATTAGCCAAGTGCGATTTCGTATCGTATATCGACTCGTTCGCTGCAGCGATGTCCCTGCTATGCGCGATTGCGACAGCGGTCAGCATCAAATTAGAGGACGAGACGCTCCCCCGCCTGGAAGAGCTGGAGGAGATGTGGGAAGAGAATGAGATCTTTTTCTAGCGTTCAGTCTCTTCTCCCGTGGGGGCGAAGATAAACGCGTGAGTGAGTCGTCAAGTCAATATACTCGATTTGGAGAACGAACGAAAAAAGAGCCAGGGTTGTTTCACTACTTAGGATCTGTATGCTTGTCTTTATCCAATATTTGGAGATGGTGAACATTGGATTTGGCTAGAATAACGGATACTAGTGGTTTTATTCATAACCTGCGTTGGCAGCAAATTCCAGATGACGTGCGCCACTGCGCGAGGCGTAGCGTACTCGATACGTTAGGGACTGCGATTAGCGCTACTAAGACGAAACTGTCGCGGACTATCTACGATTTTGCCGCATTGATGTACGGTGGCAAGGGGTGCCATCTGTGGCTGGACGGACGGGAAGTGTCGCCGATCGGAGCCGTTTTGGCGCATGGGATGACGATCGATGCGTTGGATATCCACGATAATTGCAATGCTGTTAAGGGACACGCTGGGGTAGCGATTGTCCCCACTGTATTCGCTGTTCTGGAATGGATGAAGGGAAATGTCGTTTCGGGGGAAGAGTTGCTAACAGCGGTTGTTGTCGGATACGAAATCGCGATCAGAGCAGGACTAGCGTTGCATGCTACTGCTTGTGATTACCACAGTTCTGGTGCGTGGAATGCTCTAGGATGTGCTGCTGTTGCTTCTCGTTGGCTCGGATTAAATACCAATCAGACACGACATGCCTTGGGAATCGCAGAGTATCATGGCCCACGGTCACAAATGATGCGTGTTATCGATCATCCAACCATGCTCAAGGACGGTTCTGGCTGGGGAGCAATGGCCGGTGTAAGTGCGGCGTGGTTGGCGAGTGATGGTTTTACGGGCGCTCCTGCAATCACTGTTGAATCGGCAGAAACTGCGTTCATTTGGGCAGATCTAGGAAAAGAGTGGCATATGCGCCAACAGGATTACAAGCAATATGCAGTCTGCCATTGGGCACAGCCAGCGATCAGCGGAACCCTTAAGGTGATGCGTGAGCAGCAGATTGCTCCAGAGCAGATCAGTCGTCTTCTTGTATTCACGTTTCATGAGGCTACCCGCTTGGACACGAGACGCCCAGCAGACACAGAGCAGGCCCAATACAGTCTCCGATTTCCTGTAGCAGCAGCCGTTTTCCACGACTGCTTGGGAGTTAGTGAATTGAGCGAAGAAGCACTCGTGGATCCTCGTGTGTTGGACCTAGCGGGTAGGGTGGAATTGATAGAAGATGCAGAATGCAACGCGAGATTTCCACAGCTACAAACGGCGCACGTTACGCTGGAGACAACGGACGGAAGACATCTAGATTCGGGTATTGTTATGCCTCCCTGGGATGTACACGGCATTCCAGCGACAGACGAGGAATTGTTGGCGAAATTCCGCTGGCTGGTTGCCGATCGGATGCCAGATGCAGAGAATAAGAAATTAGAAGAACTACTGTGGCATTTGGACGAATTATCAAATGCCAAGGACATTCTCAGAGTTTTGGCAGCTAAGTGAATCTTCTCCTCGACTGTGAGAGCCGGGCCTCTACCTACTTCTCTACCTCTTGACCAGTTTCTCTCTGTACCGTAAGATCTCCTTCACAGTGCTAGGATTTGCATCAAACCTTTCTCCAATGGAGGCCATCGCGCAACGGGAGGATTATGACAGCAAGTGAGGCAGACCACAAAAGCGTAATCCGGCAACTCGAAGAGCGCAATGTCCTATTCGTCAACATCCTGTTTACCGATGCATTAGGCGAACTGAAAAGCGTTGAAATTCCCATTATGCAATTCAAAGGCGCCCTAGACTCCGGTATCAGCTTCGATGGTTCTTCAATACGAGGTTACGCCGATATCGCTAATGGGGACATGTATCTAAAGCCGGATCTTGCTACCCTCAAGATCTATCCATGGGCAACACTGATGACATCTCAAGAGGGGAAATACAGCACTGCTAGTGTTATCGCTGATCCCTACACCGCTGATGGAGCTCCCTCTATCCACAGTCCTCGCTACATCTTGAAACGCTTCTTACAAGGGGTTGCCAAGCAGGGGCTCGCGTTCTTTGTGGGCGTTGAGCCGGAGTTCTTCCTGTTCCCACAAGAGAAGATACCAACAAGTCGCAGTGAGGTTACCAGCAAATCGGGCTACTTTGCCCTTGTCCCGGATGATACGGAAGAGGCCGTGCGCAAGGAGATCGTTGCCAGTCTCCTCAAAATGGGAATCCCCATCGAGAAGTCTCACCACGAGATCGAACCGCACATCAACGAGCTGTCGTTTGAGTACGCTGATCCAGTGATCACTGCCGATCGTCTCATGATCATCAAGTTCGTCGCCAAGAGCGTCGCCATCCGATGCGGATTTAGGGCTGTATTCATGCCAAAGCCTATCGCTCGGTTTGCTGCCTGTGGGATGCATGCTCACATCTCACTCTTTACCGATGGGGATAACGCCTTCTACGATCCCAAAGACACGCTGGGGCTCTCACAGTGCGCGCGGTTCTTTATTGGTGGGCTGATTGAGCACATAGGGGCCATGACAGCGTTGACCAATCCCACAGTCAACTCCTACAAGCGACTCGTCGCCGGATTTGAGGCACCTGTAAATATCGCTTGGGCACGCAAGAATCGCTCGACCCTCATCCGTATTCCGGCAACCGCCAACCCTGAGAAAGCAACTCGAATCGAGCTGCGTTCCCCTGATCCTTCCGCCAATCCTTATCTGGCGTTCACCGCGATCCTCGCTGCGGGGGTGGATGGAATTGAGCGTTCCATCGAACCTCCAACGGCCGTTGAGGAAAACATCTACCGGATGAGTGGTGAGGAGAAGGCCAAGCGAGGGATAGCACCGCTGCCTCATTCCCTGGAACAGACGATTAGAGAGTTGGAAACCGACAAGGTCATCAGCCAGGCCATCGGGCCAGAGGTGACTGCGTACCTCATTCGAGCAAAACGCGACGAGATCGCCGCGTTCAATCAATCGGTCACCGACTGGGAACGGCGGCAGTACCTAGACGTTTAAGCCTCCGGAGAAGGTCTCACCGCTGCCTTCTGTTTGGTGGTCGTTGTGCTCCTGTGGGGCAAAGGAAGTCGAATGTCGAACCGGCGGCGAATCTTCCTATCGATGTTCTGAGGGATGAGAGCGATGCGCTCCTTATCCAGAATCTCACGCGCAATTTGTCGGGCTCCTTCTCGAACGTCGTCTGCCTCGCCATTTCGAGCCCGGAGATGTTTTCGAGTGAGGCCCGTCGGCACATAGAACTCATCACTGCGGGCATACTTTAGCGTGTGTTTGTGCGTAAAGAAACGCCCGCACGGCCCAACTTCCTTGATGACATCAAAGGCTAGGGTATCATCATTCACCTCAATCCCCTGAAGCACGCGCATGGCCATGCCATTGATGTCGTTATCGATCACAAATTGCTCATAGGCAACCGTCATCAGAGAGTCAAGAACGCCGGCAGAATGATGAATGTAGTCGCCGCCCGATAACGAAACCTGGAGAATGCTCAGCGCCTTCTCATAGCCGGCCTGAATATCCGGGAGTTTCGCATCTGCCCCTCCAGCGTCTGAGTAGATGGGAACCTTGATATGCTTAGCAAGCAACACTGCTGCTGCGTTCATCATCCCCGCCTCGATCGCTCCCCCGAGAAAACCCATGTTCCACATATCGGCAACGCCGGGAACAGCCCCGTACAGGACCCGCGCGCCGGGGGCGATGATCTGGGAGAGAGCGATCGCGAACAACTGTTCGGCATGAACAAGGCTCAATAGGCCAGCCAACGTGGCTGGCGCCGACAATCCGGTTACCGGGGCGCTGGACAGGGCAACAGGGATGCCGTCTTTCAAGACCGTCTCCAGAACCCTTACCACCTTCGTGTCAAGTTGAAGGGGGCTGATCATGCATGAGGTAACAAATGAGATGAAGGGCCGCATGCGCAATGTTTCTCTGCTACCTGCGATCATGGCGGCCATGGTAATGACATCCTTCACCGCTTGTGGATTGGTTGCAGAGTCCTGGACGTTCTTGGTCGTTCCGGCCAGTGCTGCGTAAAAACTGTTAATCGTAACAATATCCGCAGGAACATCATTGCACGCAACTGGACACTGGTAAAAATGCACATTATCTAAGTGCTCTACCAACCAGGCTAGGTCATATTGATCTTGTAAAGTAGACGGACGCAAATGACCCGAGTCCAGGTCCAGAACGCGTACTGTAGCCCCCCCGCTTCCCAAATGGACATGGCGATCGCCAATCTGCATATCGTGTTCACGCTTGCGGCCAGCCATCAGGAATTGAGAGGGGGCAAGCGAGACAAGGTCGTTCACTAGAACGGACGGAAGACGGACAGTTTGCTTGCTTCGGTCGACCGAGGCGCCAACGCGACGAAAGAGATTCAAATAACGCTCATCTTTGACCGATACTCCGACTTCCTCAAGGATGCGCAAGGATGTTTTGTGAATCTGCTCGACCTTTTTCGTGCTGAGAAGATGCAGTTTTCTTCCCTGTAAGCCTTTTTGCGGCATGCTTTTCGCTCTTTGCATAATATCCTCTGCTTCCGTGTGCTCCTCGCGTTCATTAAGCGAGTGCGTAGCATTATAGAGTCAGTCCCCCTCCCTAGCAAGACTTATTTGAAAAACCGACAAGACATCTGTCGCCAAATTCAGGCAACTCGCTGTCCTAATCGTTGGAGAAGGCTAGGGGGCTGATTTCTCACATTCTGCGCGTTATAACACCGTAAATGTTGAACGGTAAAGACTTTCAATCTCGCTTAGCTCGGGATGGCGCGGATTGGTCTTAGCATTGACGTTCGTTGCAGCCCGCTTTGACATGACCCCAAGGTCGCTTTTGCGAATGGTGATCATTTCATCAGCAATGCCGTACCTCTGATCGATCTCCGTGAGGGTCTCTTGAAAAGGTTTTCCACTCAGAGAATCGAGCTTTGTGCGCTTCTCTTTCGGCATTTCAGGAACGTTGAATGCAAAGACGGGTGCCAGAAGTTTAGCGTTGGTGAGCCCGTGTGGTGTGTCATAGAACCCGCTTACCTGATGTGACATGGCATGAATCAGCCCCAGACCCACGTGTTGCATCGCCGCCCCGGCGAGTAGACTTGCCAGGGCCATATGTTCGCGCGCCGCGAGGTCATCACCATGGCTAACCGCACGGTCCAAGTTTTCCAGCACGAGCTTAATAGCTTCCGATGCCAACAGACCAGACAGGCTGTTAGACAGTGTTGATACGTAGGACTCAAGCGCATGGGTAAGAGCATCGAGCCCGGTCCATAGGGTCATTTTCCTCGGCAGAGTGAGAGTCAGCTCTGGATCGACGATTGCCATATGCGGGGCCATCCTCGGATCTCCTATGGAAAGCTTCTCGTTGGTTCGTGGATCTGAGATGACAGCCCAATAGTTAACCTCGCTTCCCGTACCGGAAGTGGTAGGGATACATATAACCGGGGTTGAGAGCCTTCTTATGTTGGGCTTGTATTGGAATGCTTTAATATCCCGCGTGCGGTGGCTAAGACAGATTCCGATGCTCTTCGCCAGATCGAGAGCACTTCCCCCTCCGAAGCCTACAAGGCAATCCGGAACAAACGATTCTAGGGCTTCAACCCCCTCTGCTACTAACTGCGCGGTAGGGTTGCTCTCAACTTGACTGTACACAAAGGTTCTTGCTCCACCTTGTTCTGCTGCTATAATCGCTTTCTCAGCCAGTTTCAATTTAACAAGGTCCTTCGATGTGATCAAGGCCACGCGCTTAAAGCTGCACCGACTGATCTCTTCGCGCAACTCTGCCAATTTACCGGAACCAAACGTTACTTTGGTAGGCAGTGCAAAATCAACACGCATCTTTGCTATCACCGTACCCTCTCAAGAGGACAAAAAGGGGGCCGACGAAGCCGCCGACCCCTAA
>Ga0208279_1001434_pt1 | contig 13014 bp, 12 predicted proteins | sample AntAceMetag02UKM_FD_184766 | JGI IMG/M metagenome (GOLD analysis project Ga0208279, IMG submission 184766) | Saline lake microbial communities from Ace Lake, Antarctica - Antarctic Ace Lake Metagenome 02UKM (SPAdes) (version 2) | ecosystem: Environmental > Aquatic > Non-marine Saline and... | reverse complement strand
AGCGAGGTGGTTCAACGTTCTATTGCCGATTTGATCTACCAGGCCGAGGTGGCCCGGTGGGTAAATGCGGATGTTATCAACATCCACGGCGGAGGGGGTTACGGGGATAAAAGCACGTCCCTGCGCCGCCTCCGAAAAAGAATCGAGCAACTCCCCGAAGCGGTGCGATCGCGATTGACCTTTGAAAACGACGATCAGGTGTACACGCCCAAGGATTTGCTGCCGGTCTGCAGGGACATGGGCATCCCTCTGGTGTATGATGTGCACCATCATCGCTGTTTGCCCGACGGCAGCAACGTTGAAGAAACCACGGAACTGGCTGTAGACACCTGGAACCGCGAGCCGCTGTTTCACCTGTCAAGTCCCAAAAACGGGTGGGAATCCGGCAACCCTGGCCATCATCATGACTACATCAATGCAGATGACTTCCCGGCGTGCTGGAAGAATCTCGACATTACGGTCGAAGTGGAAGCCAAGGCCAAAGAATTGGCCGTGTTGAAGTTGATGCAAGACCTTATCGACCGGGTCTATAAGACCTGATTAAAAATTAAGCATATTTCAATAAACAGATTCGTATGTCAGGAATTAAAATAGGAATAATTTATTAGACATTATTTTTTTATCAAAAAGTTGACTGTAAGTGTGATCTCCAGAAAATATCTCAAATGGATATAGTAAGATGAATCTGCATATTATGGGTTCGATTTATAGAAACTGAAAAACATAGGGGTGCCCCGCTATCCTTTAAACAAAGTAGCTGTCGCAAGTCACGTCGTGAGCTTGTCGTAAGTTGTGTCGCAAGATTGTCGCAAGTTTAGCTCACCTTCCTCATCCGGTAAACGAGCTTGTTGGTCGCCCCCTCCGAAATCAACAAGCCCAGATCCACCATTGCTTTGAGGTCCCGTTGCAGGGTCCGGCGGTTGATCTCAGGGCACAAGCGTTCGTAGTCCTGAATGGTCAGGCAGTCGTGTTCCAAGATGTATCCGATGGCTTTGGCCTGGCGATCCAAAAGTTTGTATTCCTTGGTAAGCACATCCCGGCGGATGGCCTGCTCCCCGCGATCTCTGACCTCTGCTCAACTGCTTGACATGTGTTCTCTATAAATTTGGTCGCCTCGACCCGCCAAACGGCAGACAGGTGTCATAATTGATGATAAAATCCAACTTTTCGGTCGGTAAAGCCGTAATGTTTTGCGGTTACTTGGTCGATTTGGCATCAAAAATCAGTATGGTTTAAGCTTCAATTTTGTAGAAATTTAAAAACTTAAAAGCGTGTCTCTCTTCCGAAATTAACTTTATACAAGGTTTTTAAAGGAAATCAACACATTTTGAGGTTTGGAATTATGACGGTGAAGGCAGGATTCAAGCATTAGGATACTTTGTAGATTTGGTTCCCACATCAAAAGCGAAAACGGTCAACGGCGATAGCAAAAATACTACCAATGAGAGGAGTATTCCCAATGGTCCCCTTGCCTGGGATTTCATGATATTATTCTCTTATCAAAGGATTGGATGGGGCTGTGATCTGCAAATTGTATCTTAAGTGAGCATGAATCAAAAATTGGTATGGTTTGACTTCATTTTTTAGAAACTTAACAACTTAAGAGCGCCCCCTTCTGTCTCCAAGCGGTATGATAAGCTTCGCTTAACCATTTTAAATTGCAGTAATGGCTTTACAGCAATATTATTACTTGACAAAACAAATGCTCTGAATTATATTGGCGCTGTAATGACGTTACAACAATTAAACATTTGCGGGCAATATGAAGCTTAACCTCAAAAAAATTACATCGATTCAAATGGGTTATTCATTCCGGACGCGCCTGGATTTTATGGATCAGGGGCAAATATCGGTTGTTCAAATGAAGGACCTGAACGACGAAAACCGCATCGACTGTAATGACCTGATGCGGGTGGGCATGAATACAGTCAAGAAGCATCACCTTGTGAGGCCCGGGGATATTGTTTTTCGTTCCCGCGGCCAGGTGACCACGGCTGCAATTCTGATCGAAGATCCGGGACCGGCCGTTGTGTCGGCACCCCTTCTGAGAATCCGTGTCGATCAAAATGTTGTGTTGCCGGACTATCTGGTCTGGTATATCAATCACCCTTCTTCCCAAGCCCTTCTGGCGACCAGAGCTAAAGGCACTTCCCTGAAAATGATCAGCAAGCAGGCGCTGGAAAGTCTTGAGGTGACCGTTCCTCCAATCGAAAAACAGCGTGCGATTGCTGAACTGGCTGCTCTGGCCAATGAAGAACAGCGCTTGTTGAGAAAAATTGCCGACAGCCGCAGCCGTTGCATTTTTACAAAGTTGATGCAACTGGCTGTCGGCGATACGCTTGGACACGAATAGATATGAATTGATTTATTAAAAGAAGATGAAATGACCCCCAAATTAGATCAGAAAGACATCAACAACGCGGCCTGGGCTGTCTGCGACACCTTCCGTGGAGTGATGGACGCGGCCGGATACAAGGACTACATCCTGGCTATGCTGTTTGTGAAATACATCTCGGATGTCTTGAAAGACCACTACAAGGAATATCGACGGCAATATGGCAATGACGATGCACGTATACGCCGCAAACTCAAACGCGAGCGCTTCGTGTTGCCCTTTGCCGAACTAAAAAACCCTGACACCGGCGAAGTCGAGGACCGCTTCCTGGCCGATTTTTACAGCATGTACGAACGGCGAAATGCCGCCAATATCGGCGAACTGATCAACATCGTTTTAGATGCTATCGAAGAGGCCAACAAGGTTAAACTCGAAGGGGTGTTCCGCAATATCGATTTCAACAGCGAGGCCAACCTCGGCAAAACCAGGGACCGCAACCGACGCTTAAAACTGATGCTGGAGGATTTTCACAAACCCCAGCTCGACATGAGGCCCAGCCGGGTCTCGGAAGATGTCATCGGCAATACCTACATCTACCTGATCGAGCGTTTTGCCTCGGATGCCGGTAAAAAGGCCGGCGAATTCTACACGCCTCACAAAGTATCGGAACTGGTGGCCAAACTGGCCAGTCCCAAATCGGGTGACCGCATCTGTGACCCGGCCTGCAGGTCTGGCGGTCTGCTGATTGAGGCGGCCCGCGAGGTGGGAAACGGCAACTACGCCCTGTTTGGAATGGAGGTCAACGGCAGTACCTGGGCATTGGCCCGGATGAACATGTTTCTGCACAAAGCCGACAGTGCCCGCATTGAATGGTGCAACACTCTCACCAGTCCGGGTCTGGTGGAAAATGACCGTTTAATGAAGTTTAACATCGTGGTAGCCAATCCGCCTTTTTCCCTTAAAAAATGGGGTGCTGAGAACGCCGGGAGCGACCGCTTCAACCGCTTTTGGCGCGGTGTGCCACCCAAATCCAAAGGCGACTGGGCCTTTATCAGCCACATGGTCGAAGCGGCCCAGGAAAAAGAGGGGCGCGTTTCCGTGGTGGTGCCCCACGGTGTGCTGTTCCGGGGCGCAGCCGAGGGCCGCATCCGGCAAAAAATGATCGAGGAAAATCTGCTCGACACGGTGGTCGGCCTGCCGGGCAACCTCTTTCCAACCACCTCCATTCCCGTGGCCATCCTGGTTTTTGATCGCAGCCGGGAAAAGGGCGGGGCCAACCAGCGTCGCAAGGATGTGCTTTTTGTGGATGCCAGCCGCGAGTATCTGCCCGGCAAGAACCAGAACGCCCTTTCCAATGCGCATATCAATAAAATTCTGGCCACCGTCAAATCTCGCGAAGGTGTGGACAAGTACGCTCATGTGTCCACTTTCGATGAGATCAAGGAAAACGATTTCAACCTCAACATCCCCCGTTATGTGGATACCTTTGAAGAGGAGGAAGAAATCGACATCGATGCTGTGCAACAGGAGATCGATGCCTTGGAAAAGGAGCTGGTTGCGGTGCGAGCCAAGATGGCGACAAAGCTCAAGGAAATAGAAAGATGAATCAGAAGATTACGCAGATAAACGCAGATGATAAATCAATTCAAAACAATCTGCGAAAATCTGCGCAATCTGCGGATGAAAAAAGGATCGGTTATGAGCGATAATTTGCCGGACAAAGGAGAATTGATCGTCTATCAGACAGAAGACGGCCGGGTTAAGCTGGACGTTCGTCTGGAAAATGAGACAGTGTGGCTGACCCAGCAAATGATGGCGGAACTGTTTCAAACCACACAGCAAAACATCAGTCTGCATATCCGAAACATCTATGAAGAAGGCGAGCTGGCTCCGGAACGAACTCACAAGAAATTCTTGTCGGTTCAACAAGAGGGGGAAAGACAGGTTCGCCGCAACCTGGACTTTTACAATCTGGACATGATAATTTCGGTGGGTTACCGGGTCAAAAGCCTTATCGCCACCCGATTTCGCATCTGGGCAACCCAACGGCTCAAGGAATACCTAATCAAGGGTTTCAGCATGGACGACGAGCGGTTGAAAAATCCGCCCGTGGCCGGCTCTGCCGTGCCGGATTATTTCGACGAGATGCTGGCGCGCATCCGCGACATCCGTGCCAGCGAGCGCCGGATGTATCTGCGGGTCAGAGAGATCTTTGCCATGGCCGGCGACTATGATCCTTCCTGGTCCGAAACCACCAAATTTTTCAGCATCATCCAGAACAAGCTGCACTATGCCGCCACCGGCCTGACCGCCGCGGAATTGATCCAAAGCCGCGCTGACCACACCCTTCCCAACATGGGGCTGAGCAGTTGGAAGGCGGTCGATGTGCGCAAGACCGATGTGACCATCGCCAAGAATTATCTCAAAGAATATGAAATCGACGAATTAAACCGCATTGTGGTCATGTGGCTGGATTTTGCCGAAGACCAGGCCCGCCGCCGCAAACAGGTGTTCATGAAGGACTGGGAGCAGAAGCTGGATGAGTTTTTAAAATTCAACGAACGCCGGGTGCTGCCCCATGCCGGCAGCGTCGGCAAGAAGGATGCGGATGAACATGCCCGGCTTGAATATGATAAATTTGTCCGGCGTCGCAGAGAGTACAAGGAGACCATAGGGGAGGCGGAGAGTATCAAAGCCCTGGAAGAGGCGGCCAAGCAGTTGTCGAAAGCGGAAAAAGGGGACTGCGAATGAACAAGAAAAAAACAGAATTGCCAGTAATTATTCCTATGCTATCAATCAGTGCCGTTGAGGTGAACGGCCAGTCACACTTACAGGAACGGAACCAGCTGAAGGCGGAGGAGTGGGAATGAGTTTATGGCAGAACTCAAAACTGGGAAAGTTTATTGATTTGCTTACAGGATATCCATTCAAAAGCGATCATTATGCCGAATACGACCCAAGCATTCGACTGCTTAGAGGAGACAATGTTATTCAAGGATCTTTAAGATGGGATAATGCAAAAAAATGGCCATTGCCATTGTTAGATGGTTTGGAAAAGTACCAAATGCAGGTTGGAGATTTTGTGATTGCTATGGACCGTACTTGGGTTAAATCCGGTCTTAAAGCTACGATTGTGACAAAAAGAGATATTCCTTCTCTTCTTGTTCAACGTGTAGCGCGGCTGCGTCCAAAACCTGGATTAAACGCTTACTTCTTGTCCCTTTTAATCAGGGGCCACAAGTTTGAACAATATGTAAAGGGAGTGCAAACAGAGACAGCGGTGCCTCATATTAGTGCTAAACAAATAAAAGAGTTTCCTATTGTTCTCCCCCCCATCCCCGAACAAAACGCCATCTCCGACCTACTTTCCACTTGGGACGCGGCCATCGAAAAGACCGAGCGGTTGATCACGTCAAAGGAGAAGCATTTTTCTTCCCTCATCCAGATATTGATCAGTAGCCGGTGTAAAAATTGGGAACACCTCAAAACCCAGAAACTATTCAAGACAGTTTCTGAAAAGAAAAACAGCCATGAAGAACTGCTCTCGGTAACTCAGGATCGAGGTGTCATCCCTCGCACTATGCTTAACGGACGGGTCATGTCGCCCAAAGGCAGTACTGAAAGTTATAAACTCATTAATATAAGGTGACTTCGCTATCAGCCTTCGTTCATTTCAAGGAGGAATTGAGTACTCAGAATACCAGGGCCTAATTAGTCCGGCTTATACGGTTCTCAGACCAAGATTGAAAATCCATGACGAATTCTACAGGCATTTCTTCAAATCGTATCTGTTTATCGAGAAATATCTCAGCATTGCCGTGATCGGTATTCGTGACGGCAAACAGATCAGTATCCCTGATGTTATGACAATAAAAATTCCATATCCGCCAATGGATGAGCAAAAAAAATCGCCTCAACTCTCAACACCGCCCGCCAGGAAATCGACCTGTTGAAGAAGCAAGCCGATGCCTTCCGTAAACAAAAATACGGCCTGATGCAGAAACTGCTGACCGGTCAGTGGCAGGTGAACGTGGCGCAGTGATGGTTTGTGGACGACATGGACCGGGTGGACTTAATGGACGGGGTGGTGGACGGCTTGCACCCTGAATTTTAGGAGCAGGGAGATGAGTGAAAAAGAGTCTTTGATACCCAAACACGGTGGATACCGCAGACTGAAGAGTTTTCAGATGGCGCAACTTGTCTATGACCTGACGGTTCGGTTTTGCAAGCGCTATGTGGACCGGTTCAGCCGCACGCGGGACCAAATGGTCCAGGCGGCGCGTAGCGGTGTGCAGAATATCGCCGAGGGCAGCCAGGCATCGGGGACATCCAAGAAAACCGAGCTGAAGCTGACCAATGTGGCCCGGGCCAGCTTGGAAGAATTGCACCTGGACTATGAAGATTTTCTGAGGCAGCGCGGACTGCCGGTTTGGCCACGGGAAGACCCGCGTCGGGCGGGTTTGATTGCCCGGCGGTGTTCCAGCGCCGACGAGGTGGCGCATTGGGTGAAGGAACAGCGGGGCAGAGATGGTGGACCTAATGGACAGTATGAACATGGTGGATTGTCCACATCGTCCACATCGTCCACTGGGTCTATTCCGTCCACTCCGTCCACCTACCCAGAAATCGCTGCCAATGCCGCATTGGTGCTGATTGCCGTAGCATGCATCCTGCTTGACCGCCAGATTGCCGCTCAATCGAGCGCCTTCGAGCAGGAGGGTGGTTTTACCGAACGGCTGTACCGCGTAAGAACAGCCAGGAGAAAACGATGAACGGATTTAAATTCAACGAAAAATATCTTTCCCAGATCCCGGCCCTGCAACTGCTCATCAACCTCGGTTATTTGTATCTTTCCCCATCGGAAGCCCTGGCCCAGCGCCAGGGAAAGGCCGGTAATGTGCTGCTGGAAAACATCCTGCGCGGCCAACTCAAGCAGATCAACCGCATCCAATACAAAGGCCGGGAATTCTTGTTCAGCGAGGAGAACATCCAGAGCGGCATCCAGAAGCTAAAAAATGTCCAGTACGACGGCCTGCTGCGCACCAACGAGGTGATTTACGACCTGATCACCCTGGGTACGGCCATGGAGCAAACCATCGAGGGGGATTCCAAAAGCTTTAACCTTCATTATATCGACTGGCGCAATCCTGCGCGAAACGTATTTCATGTGACTGCTGAATTTCCCGTGGAGCGCTCGCGCAGCACGGAAACGGCCCGGCCGGATATTGTCCTGTTTGTCAACGGCATCCCATTGGCGGTGATCGAGTGCAAATCGCCCAAAGTGGAAATCGAACAAGCGGTCTCCCAGTCTATTCGCAATCAGGGCGATGAGTATATCCCCAAGCTTTTCGTTTACGCGCAACTGTTGATGGGCATCAACAAAAACGACGCCCGGTTTGCCACAGCCGGGTCCGCGGCCAAATTCTGGGGCGTCTGGAGAGAGCTGCGGGACAAGGAAACGGATGCCGTCCGGGCGGTCAACACACCCCTTGACACAGAGCAAAAAGAGGTGCTGTTTTCCGGCGAGTTTAAGAGGGCCCGCTCCTTTTTCGATGCCCAGGCCACCGAGGGCGACCGCCTGGTCACCGAGCAGGACAGGGCCTTATATAGCCTGTGCCGCCCGCAGCGGATGCTGGAACTGGCTTTTCGCTTTACGGTATTCGAAGGCGGCATCAAGAAAATCGCCCGCTACCAGCAATATTTCGTCGTTAAATCCACCGTGGAGCGCGTCAAGCAATTAGATACTCAAGGCCGGCGCAAGGGTGGTATCATCTGGCATACCCAAGGGTCGGGCAAATCGCTGACCATGGTCATGCTGGCCCGGAACCTGGCGCTGGACCCTCAGATTCTCAACCCACGCCTCGTGCTGGTTACGGACCGGGACGATCTGGATAAACAATTGGGCAACACCTTTGCCGCCTGCGGCCTGGACCCCAACCGCGCCACTTCGGGACGCAACTTGCTCGAACTGGTGACCGAACACAAGGCCGCTATCGTCACCACCCTGATCCACAAATTCGACAAAGCGCTGAATGTAAAGAAGTGCCAGGACGAATCGGCTGATATCTTCATGCTCATTGATGAGAGCCATCGCACCAATTTCGGTTCCTTTTCGGCACGCATGCGCCAGATGTTTCCTAATGCCTGTTATCTGGGGTTTACCGGCACCCCTTTGATGAAAAAGGAGAAGAACAATTTTCGCAAATTCGGCGGATTGATCGAGCCCCACTATTCCATCAACCAGGCGGTGGCCGACGGCGCGGTGGTGCCCCTGCTTTACGAGGGCCGCCATGTGGAGATGACCCAGAACAAGGCGGCCATCGATCTGTGGTTCGAGCGACACACCCGGGGGCTGAGCCCCAAACAGCAGGCCGACTTGAAAAAGAAATATGCCCGGGCCGAGATGCTCAATAAGGCCGAGCAGGTGATCTTCATGCGCGCCTTTGACATCAGCGAGCACTTCCGCGCCGCCTGGCAAGGCACCGGTTTCAAGGCCCAGCTGGTGGCGCCTAACAAGGCTTCGGCGTTGAAATATCATGAACACTTTGTGGCAATCGGCGCGCTGACCTCCGAGGTAGTCATCTCCCCCCCCGACACCCGCGAAAGCTATGAAGAGATCGATGACGAGGCCACGGACGAGGTGGTTAAATTCTGGCAAAAAATGATGAAACGCTATGGCAACGAGGCGGAGTATACCAAGCAGATCATCAACCAGTTCAAACACGGGGCCGATCCTGAAGTTATGATCGTGGTAAGCAAGTTGCTGACCGGTTTCGATGCGCCGCGCAATATGGTCATCTATTTGTGTAAAGAGCTGCGGGAACACACACTGCTGCAAGCCATTGCCAGGGTCAACCGACTGTATGAAGCCAAGGAGTTCGGGTTTATCATCGATTATGTGGGGCTGTTGGGTGAGTTGGACAAAGCACTGACCATGTACAGCGCTTTCGAGGGCTTTGATGAACAGGACCTGGCCGGAACGCTGACCTCGGTAAATGCCCAGGTGCAACAATTGCCCCAGCGCTATTCGGACCTTTGGGATCTTTTCAAGACAGTAAAGAACAGCTACGACGAAGAGGCTTATGAGGTTTTGCTGACCGATGATGCGCTGCGGGAGGAATTTTATCAGCGCCTGACCGAATATGCCAAAACCCTGGGGATCGCCCTGTCCACCGAATTTTTCGTGATGCGGATCGATGAAGACACCCTGCGCCGCTACAAAGCCGATCTCAAACGCTTTCATAATCTTAAAGCGGCTGTCAAGCTGCGTTATGCCGAAGCCATCGATTATCGCGACTACGAACCAAAGATTAAAAAACTGCTGGATACCCACATCCAGGCCAATGAAGTTATTCAACTCAACGAGCCGGTAAACATTTTTGATGAGCGTATGTTCGGCCAGGTGAAAGAAGAACAGGCGGTATACGGCGGGAAAACCACAGCGGCCAAGGCCGATGCCATCGCCCATGCCACCAAGCGGGTGATCACGGAAAAGATGGCAAAAGACCCGGCCTTCTATGGAAAGTTTTCCAGACTGATTCAGCAGGCCATCGATGATTTTCGCGCCAGGCGATTGTCCGATCTGGCCTATCTGGAAAGAGTAGTCGAGATCCGAAATAAGGTCGTAACCCGACAGCATGACGACGTCCCCGAAGCGCTTGAAAGCAACGAAGACGCCATGGCTTATTACGGTGTGATAAAACCCTTTTTCGAACAACATCCATTGAAGCAAGACGAGTGCGAAAGGCTTTGTACCGATACGGCTCTGGCGGTTCATGATATATTGCAGCGGTATTGGAAAGTGCTTTTCTGGGAGGACGATGACGCTCAAAACAAGGCTGTCGATGCCATTGATGATTACCTCTATGACGAAATCAGAGGCAAAAATGGAGTGGACTTGAGCCTTGAGCAGATGGATGAATTGATCGAGCGCACCATGCAGGTGGCGCGGAGTAGGCGAGTCTCATGAGTCCATCGCATGGCAAAGTTCTTTTCGGCAAGGAAACCATCCGCTTTAAGCTGTTTTTTGTGGATCGAAAAACCATGGAAATAGCGGTTCATCCCGACCAAACGGTGATCGTAAAGGCACCCGTGGGGGCCAACGATACCGCCGTCGAGCAAAAAGTACGCAAGCGTGCCGGTTGGATCAAACGGCAACTCGACTTTTTTCGGCAATTCGATCCTCGAACGCCCGGACGAAATTATGTCGGCGGCGAAACCCATCTTTACCTTGGCCGGCGGTATAGGATTAAAATCCATCCGGGGCAGCTGAACAAGGTGAAACTGTTTCAGGGATTTTTCCAGATTAGCGTCAAGGAGGACCATTCGCCGAATCAAGTTAAACGCCTGATGGATGCCTGGTATGTGGAGAAGGCCTCGATAAGATTTCAGGAAAGCTATGATCGTTGCTGGCCTTGGTTTAAACGACTATCGCAGAAAAAGCCCCGGATTCAGATACGCAGGATGAAAAAACGTTGGGGCAGTTTGTCGAAAAATGGGCTATTGACCCTTAATACCGATTTGATCCGTGCGCCCAGGGAGTGTATCGACTATGTCATCACCCATGAGTTGTGCCATCTTCATTATCATGACCATGGCCCGAATTTTTATCGCTTGCTGGAGAAGGTGATGCCGGATTGGGAAAAACGCAAAACAAAACTGGAACTGGCGTTAGTGTAACATGGATTAGCAGGCGACGCTCTAAAAAACCGAAGCAACTGTTGATAAGGGAAGATCCGGCTTTCGGATTTATTGCCAGCATATCGAATAGATTGAACGTTAAATTTGGTCAGCTATAAACCCGTCCGAGGGCTGCTTTCTTTTAAGACCTGTGATAGCATCCATTCCGGTGAAGATATCATCGGGCTCATAACCTTTTAATATGTCTGACATAGGTGGCCACTATGTCTTCCGTTTTTGCCAGTCCTTGAATTCACCGGGGCGGAGTCGGTAACGAGCAAAGTTTCCCTCGTGCAATGCGTCTATTTCTTCTTTGGCGATCTTGAGAAAGTGTTCACGGTCATTCTCCGGCACCAGATCCTTGGCTAAGTGTGAGAGGATTTCTCCTGTATCAATAGCATTCCCCCGGCCAACCTGACGGATCGCCTCACCCACGCAATCGATCAAGGCTTTTCGGTATCGCAGCCGGAATGTATCGGGTTCCCCCAAAGCATGCCGCACGACTTTATAACGATCGCACGACCGTTCATAGGTCCATACAAATACGTCCCTTATAAGCTCAATGCGGTTCAGTTCGTAAACACCCAGCAGTCCATTAATATAAAGGTCTTCAGGTACATCCACAAAGGACAGCGGGCACAGGTTATGGTGAATAAGCGGAATATTCGCCGCCAGTCGCGATACCCTTTTATTGACGTCTTCAAACGGTTGTAGGTAGGGAAGATGTATTGTGACAAAAAATGCCTGTTCGAATGGATCGGATATGGCGGCAGCGGTATCCAGGATTTGACGGAATATTTCATCTTCTGAGATGTATTTTGATAATTTTTTGTCGCAAAACGAGTTTTACGCGACAAAACAGTCTTTTATTTGTCGCAAGTCAAGCTTTTATGACACATTAACTGTCACGATAATGTGGGCCTCAGATTAAAATGACAAAAATGGAGGGCTATATCATAGTATTTGTAAATCTCGCCTTCCATCTACCTATTATGATCGTGTTGGAGTGCGGATAGCCATCCAAAAGATAAAAATATCATCCACCTCAAAACTTGTGATAAGTCAGATCCGAGCTTGGCCTTGATTGTACATTTGCTTTATCTCTGGAAATCTAATGGCGGTTCAATTGGTTTCGATATCATACTCCAAATATTTATCTGTCAAGGGATGTATTGACCCGCCTTGTGATTCAGCAAAATCAAGTTTAGGTCTGGACAATCCATCAACCCACATTGACATCTTCCAGATCGTGAAGATTTTAGAGATTTGACAATCCATCCCCAAACAGATTATCCTTATAAGAAAGGAGATTGATCATGAGAACACTCAATTCCAAGGACAAAGCCCCCCATTTCAATCTCAAAGATCAGAACGGTCAGAGTTTGGGGCTTTCCGATTTTACCGGAAAAAGACTGTTTCTTTATTTCTACCCCAAAGCCAATACCTCCGGTTGAGCCACTCAGGCAAAAAATGTGCGGGACGCACTGAAAGAACTAAAAGAAAAAAACATCGCCGTCATAGGAATCAGTCCGGACAAGCCCGAAACACAGAAAAAATTTGATGACAAGCACAACTTGGGGTTTTCTCTGCTCTCTGATCCGGACCATAAAATTGCGGAAGCTTATGGTATTTGGGGTGAGAAAAAGATGTACGGTAAAACCTTTATGGGTATCATCCGGTCATCATTTCTCATCAGTGAAAACGGAAACATCGAACATGCCTGGTACAAGATCAGCCCAAAAAATACGGTTCCCGAGTTGATGAAGGTGCTGGATTAAAATAAAACCTCTTTAATTCCTATTTACACCGACACAAAATGTGATTGGGTCAATCCTTCCAAAAATAACCATGAGGTAAGTCATGGACGAAAAAATAAAGCTTGGCATCAGCGCGTGTTTAATGGGTCAGGAGGTTCGCTGGAACGGCGGACATTCAAGGGATCGATACCTCACCGATATACTGGGGAAATATGTGGAATACGTGCCGGTATGTCCGGAGGT
>Ga0208279_1001433_pt1 | contig 13022 bp, 4 predicted proteins | sample AntAceMetag02UKM_FD_184766 | JGI IMG/M metagenome (GOLD analysis project Ga0208279, IMG submission 184766) | Saline lake microbial communities from Ace Lake, Antarctica - Antarctic Ace Lake Metagenome 02UKM (SPAdes) (version 2) | ecosystem: Environmental > Aquatic > Non-marine Saline and Alkaline... | reverse complement strand
AAAACGATGATCAAAAAAGCGGCGCATTAAAACAGTTTTGGTTTTGTAAGGTGAGTGTTGGCAGCGATCCATATTTCCCGAGGGCTCGCGCACCTCAGTACAGTATGGAACGCTGGCGGGCTTATCTTCTGAGTTCGGAATGGGTTCAGGAGTATCCCCACCGCTATGGCCGCCACACTCTTCCTTGATATAGAAAGCCAAGGTCCGGATTCGAACCGGAGTATAATTGCTTACTGCAAATTGCCCCGGTATGGGCTTTATATGATACTGCAGGCAATCGCGTAACCGCTCTGCCACCTTGGCATATCTATGACTTATAAGCTTTACAACCTCAGATTTCGCCCGAGCTCAGCGAAACAGCTGCACGGACAGTTAGTAGTTGCGGGCTAAACACCTCGTTGCCTTGGTGCGTACACCCCAACTCTATCAACCTCGTCTTTTACGAGCGTCCTTAAAGTGGTCTCTTTTCGGGCGCGACTTCGGGCTTAGATGCTTTCAGCCCTTATCCGCCTAGCGCGTAGCTGCTCGGCAATGCCTTGTCAGACAACCGATCGACCAGTGGCGCCGCTGGTTTGTTCCTCTCGTACTAAAACCAGCTTACCCTCAGACCACAACACACCCCTAATAGATAGTAACCGACCTGTCTCACGACGGTCTAAACCCAGCTCACGATCTCCTTTAATAGGCGAACAACCTCACCCTTGGCCGCTGCTGCACGGCCAGGATGGAAAGAACCGACATCGAGGTAGCAAGCCACCGGGTCGATGTGTGCTCTTGCCGGTGACGACTCTGTTATCCCCGGGGTAGCTTTTCTGTCATCTAAAACCCCCACCAAGGGGGTAGAGAGGTTCGCTAAACCCGACTTTCGTCTCGTCATTTCTCGCTTTGTGAAATGACGTCAGGCCGACTTATGCTTTTACACTCTTCGTTGGGTTTCCGACCCAACTGAGTCGACCTTAGGGCGCCCTAGATATCTTTTCTAGGGCGTGGCGCCCCACCCAAACTGCCCACCTATTGGTGTCCTCCTCTCGGAGTTAGGGTCGTAGCCACGGAAGGGTAGTATTCCAAGGGTGGCTCCACCCGAGCTGGCGCTCGGGCTTCGATGCCTCCTACCTATCCTCTACATCCGAAACCACAACCCAACAACAGGCTGCAGTAAAGCTCCACGGGGTCTTCACTTCCCATTAGGGGTCCCTAGTCTCTGCACTAGGATGAAAGTTTCACCGGGTTCTAGCTAGGGACAGTAGAGCTCTCATTGTTCCATTCATGCAAGCCGCCAATTAAGCGGCAAGGTACTACGCTACCTTAAGAGGGTCATAGTTACCCCCGCCGTTGACAGGCCCTTCTTCCCGTTGAACCGGGTCTTCAGGTACCTGCACTGGGCAGGACTCAGAGATTGTACTAGCCCTTTCGGGTTTGCAATCTCCTATGTTGTTATTAGACAGTTAGAGCTCCCTAGTCACTGCGACCTGCTTTTCTCAAAGCAGGCACCTCTTATCCCGAAGTTACGAGGCTAATTTGCCGAATTCCCTTAGCTAGATTTGCCCGACACGCCTTAGCCTTCTCAGCTTGGGGCACCTGTGTCGGATCTCGGTACGAACATTCAACTCCCTTTTCACGGGCTCCAGGGGTCAGCTGACTTGAGCCATCACGCATTCACCTGTTTCTCGCCATTACGGCTCTCCGCAGGTTTCGGCGCTTGGACACCCTGACAAAAGGTGCTCAACCTACCCCAAAGCGTCAGTTTCAATGTTGAATGGTACAGGAATATTAACCTGTTTCCCTTTTGACGTACTCGAATTGCGGTACATCTTAGGATCGACTAACCCTCGGCTGACGAACATTGCCGAGGAAACCTAGCCCATTTGGCGATCGGGATTCTCACCCGACTTTGCTGCTACTACTGCCAGGATTTTCGTTTCTGCGTGGTCCACACCTTCTCACGAAGATGCTTCTGCCCACGCACAACGCCTCCCTACGAAATCACCTTGCGGTGTTCCGTGGTATCGGCAGTCGGCTTAGCCCCGTCCATTTTCGGGGCCCTAAACCTCGACTGGTGAGCTGTTACGCACTCTTTAAAGGATAGCTGCTTCTAAGCTAACCTCCCAGTTGTCTGGGGCCTAGGACACCCTTTAGTGTTAACACTTAGCCGACATTTGGGGGCCTTAACCACGGTCTGGGTTGTTTCCCTTACGGACTGGAAGCTTACCCCCCAGTCCGGACTCCGACCTTCTACGGCGACGACGGTTTTGGAGTTTGACAAGAGATCGAAGGATTTCTCCTCCGGGTTCCCCAATCAGTGCTCTACTCCGCCGACAACCTCCAGTCAGGTCATGCTGCGACATGTTTCGGAAGGAACCAGCTATTTCCGGGCTCGATTAGCCTTTCACCCCTAGACACAGGTCACGCGAATGATTTGCATATCAATACCGCTAACGGTCCTCCACGCAGCTTTCGCCACGCTTCAACCTGCCCGCGCCTAGATCGCCCGGCTTCGGGTAGCATCCAAATGACTTCACGCACTTGTATACGTCGCGCCTATCCGAAGATGCGCGCTTGTCGCTTTCGCTTCGACTTCTCCGTTGAACGGATTAGCCTCGCCATTCAAATGCACTCCCTGGCCCGTTCTTCAAAACGTAAGATATGACGCTGGCATTCAGCATTCGTACACGACGCCTCGCGACGTTTTCCTTCATGCTGAGTATCCTTTAACGCCAAATCGCTCTATCGTCAACAGATTTCAGGCTCTTTGCACCGCCCTCTTTGGGGTACTTTTCAGCTTTCGGTCACCCTACTACTGCGCTATCGGTCTCAAGACGTATTTAGCCTTGGAAGTTGGTGTCTCCCAAATTTCCGCGAGATATCCGACCCACGGTACTCAAGACAGGGCTCCAATCTCGTCAATTTACATTTACGTGGCTGTCACACTCTATGGCGTGCCGTTCCAGGCAACTTCAATTTCGCTGACAAAAATGTATTGAGCCGAGCTTATAACACCACATCTCCCCGAAGGGATTCGGTTTGGGCTCTGCCGTGTTCACTCGCCGTTACTAACGGCATCTCGATTGATTTCTTTTCCTGCCCCTACTAAGATGTTTCAATCCGGGGCGTCTCCGATCCTTACGGATCAGTCCGAAGACTAGGAGTTCCCATTAGGAAATCCTCGGTTCAAAGGTTCCATGCACCTCGCCGAGGCTTATCGCAGCTTGGCACGTCCTTCATCAGCGCTTGAGCCGAGCCATTCACCTGCTGACATAAACAGCATTATTGTTCCGCTGAAACTCAGTAAGCGTCTGGGTTGCAAAGCTTATACATGGCATCACACGTTGTCAATTGTCGTATATCGACAACATCTGCCCTTCCCAAACGAACGTCAAATCGTTTGGTGCATCATAAATAATGGACTCGCTGGGATTTGAACCCAGGGCCTCCGCCTCGCAAAGGCGGCGCTCTTCCAGCTGAGCTACGAGCCCAGAAACGCTTTCAGAGGCCTTCGGCTATACTGGGCAAATTACCCCCAGCAGTATATAAACATCAATCTCTTGCCCTGGCGACTATTCGGCTCCGACCGACAACACTACACTTCGTAATGCACACGTTTATCGTGTGCGTCTTTAGGAGGTGATCCAGCCGCAGATTCCCCTACGGCTACCTTGTTACGACTTAACCCCCCTTGCAAAGCCCAGATTCGAATGTGTCAAAATAACACACCCTCATCCAGACCCTACTCGGGTGGTTTGACGGGCGGTGTGTGCAAGGAGCAGGGACGTATTCACCGCGTTCTGTTGAAACGCGATTACTACGGATTCCAGCTTCATGAGGGCGAGTTGCAGCCCTCAATCCGAACTACGGTTGGCTTTAAGAGATTCCCGTCCCCTTTCGGGGTAGATACCCATTGTACCAACCATTGTAGCCCGCGTGTAGCCCGGGAGATTCGGGGCATACTGACCTACCGTTGCCCACTCCTTCCTCCGCTTTAGCAGCGGCGGTCCCCACAGTGTACCCATCACCCCGGAGGGTATGCTGGCAACTGTGGGCGTGGGTCTCGCTCGTTGCCTGACTTAACAGGATGCTTCACAGTACGAACTGACGACGGCCATGCACCACCTCTCAGCTAATCCGGTAAGGTCTTCAGCCTGACCTTCATATTGCTGTCGCCCCCGGTGAGCTTTCCGGCGTTGAGTCCAATTGAACCGCAGGCTCCACCCGTTGTAGTGCTCCCCCGCCAATTCCTTTAAGTTTCAGCCTTGCGGCCATACTTCCCAGGTGGCTCGCTTCACGGCTTCCCTACGGCACCAATCACGGTCGCACCGTGACTGACACCTAGCGAGCATCGTTTACGGCTAGGACTACCCGGGTATCTAATCCGGTTCGTGCCCCTAGCTTTCGTCCCTTACCGTCGGACCCGTTCTGGTGAGACGCCTTCGCCACTGGTGGTCCCTCAAGGATCACAAGATTTCACCCCTACCCCTGAGGTACCTCTCACCTCTCCCGGTCCCAAGCCAAGCAGTATCCCCTGGCAGCCTGATAGTTGAGCTACCAGATTTCCCAAAGGACTTACTTGGCCGGCTACAGACCCTTTAGACCCAATAATAACGGTTACCACTCGGGCCGCCGGTGTTACCGCGGCGGCTGGCACCGGTCTTGCCCGGCCCTTGCTAACAAATGCGTTTTAAGCATCTGGACAGCCAACATTATATGCTGGCACTCGAGATCCCCTTATCACGGTTTCCCGCATTGTAAAGTTTTCGCGCCTGCTGCACCCCGTAGGGCCTGGATTCGTGTCTCAGAATCCATCTCCGGGCTCTTGCTCTCACAACCCGTACCCGTCGTAGGCTAGTAGGTACATTACACCCACTACTACCCTGATAGGCCGCAGACCCATCCTTGGGCGCCGGAGCTTTGAGCCACAATGCATTCCAGCAATTGTGACCTATCCAGCATTATGCCCAGTTTCCCAGGATTATACTGGTCCCAAGGGTAGGTTGTCCACGTGTTACTGAGCAGTCCGCCATGTTCACGAAGAACATTCAACTCGCATGGCTTAGTCGGATCTCGATAGCAGTAACCTCTGGCAGGATCAACCAGAATTATAGCATCGGGAAGTTTTTTGGTTATCGGTCGGAATTGGCCGAGTCGCCAAAGGCAAACGTCAGACGTGATAAAATATTATCCCGCCTCCATATCTTGATGTGCCACGAAATATGGAAGTCAGCTCATCACAGTTTCAGAGCTTACGCCAATTAAGTCGCGGCTTGGGGAAACAAGTCCCCAAGGACACTTCATCAGATGTCCATCGTATTTAAACCCTCTGGTTCGGTTCAATTCCCGAATCGACCCAAAAGGGTCCAGTCGGAAAACCGCACCTGACGGCTCGATCCCAAACGAGGGGATCGTATTTAAACCCTCTGGCCCCATTATAGGATGCATTTCCTACACGAGGTCCAGAACGCATAACGCCGCTTGACAACAGTTGTTATCGTCGCTCTGCCAAGCAGGCAGACTCCCTGAGTACGGATCAGCTATTTAAACGTTGTGGATTGTGGGACAAAAAAGCAATCAACTGCCCAACGAGACTTTCGTTGAGTATTAATAGCAATAACCACATTCAGCCGTGCTTAACGCGATAAAAGGAAAAATCAGAGGATTTATTGGAGGTTTTTGATGAGTTTTACCCTGACTGAAAAGATTTTGCGTGAACACATCGTCGAAGGGTCCTACGAACCAGGAAACGAGATAGGAATACGGATCGACCAAACTCTGACCCAAGACGCAACAGGCACCATGGCTTACCTCCAGTTCGAATCCATGGGTCTCTCCCAGATAGCAACAGAGCTTTCGGTCTCTTATGTGGATCACAACACCATCCAAGTGGGATTCGAGAACGCAGACGACCACCAGTATTTGCAGAGCATCGCAGAAAGATGTGGGATCCACTTCTCCAGGCCCGGAAACGGCATCTGTCACCAGGTACACCTGGAACGATTCGGGCAACCTGGCAAGACCCTTCTTGGATCCGATAGCCACACGCCAACCTGTGGCGGCCTGGGAATGATATCAATCGGCGCGGGCGGCCTCGACGTCGCAGTGGCTATGGGTGGCGGAGCCTATTATCTGACCTGTCCACGCATAATCAAAGTAAACCTGGAAGGCGAACTTTCGCCCTGGGTCACGGCCAAAGATGTGATCCTCAAGGTTTTGGATACTCTAACTACAAAGGGAAATGTGGGATACGTCTGCGAATACGGTGGTGAAGGTGTATCAGGACTTACCGTCCCTGAAAGGGCTACCATAACCAACATGGGCGCAGAAACCGGCGTGACGACATCTCTTTTTCCCAGCGACAAGCAGACTCAAAGGTTCCTTGCAGCCCAAGATCGAGCAGACCAGTGGATGCCCCTGAAAGCCGACGACGATGCCGACTACGACCGGATCATCGACATAAACCTTTCAGATCTGGAACCTTTGGCAGCGGCACCTCACAGCCCAGGTAATATCGTTCCGATCAGCGAGCTTGCTGGAATGGCAGTCGATCAGGTAATGATCGGATCTTGCACCAACTCTTCTTATGTCGACCTCATGACCGTAGCCAAGATGCTGAATGGGCAGCGTATCCCTTCAGGCGTTGCGCTGGGGATCGCTCCTGGATCAAGACAGGTACTCCAGATGATAATCGAGAACGGTGCACTCAACAAGATGATCTCCTTTGGGGCCAGGATACTTGATTCCGCATGCGGATTCTGCATCGGAAACAGCATGTCGCCAAAGACCGAATCAGTATCAGTACGCACCAGTAACCGCAACTTCAAGGGCAGATCCGGCACGGCCAACGCCAACGTCTACTTGACAAGCCCAATCGTCGCTGCTGCAGCCGCAATCCGCGGCGAGTTCGCCGACCCAAGAGACCTAGAGATGGAGTTTCCCCGAGTTAACATGCCCGAACGCTTCGCCATCGACGATAGCATGATTATCGCACCCCGTCCCGAAAAAGAGCGCGCGAAGGTGACCATATACCGCGGCCCCAACATCGGCGCGCCACCATCCAACGACCCGATGCCCCAGGACCTGAAAGGCCGAGTCACCATCAAGGTGGAAGACTACGCCACCACAGACCATATCATGCCAGCAGGATCCCGTCTGAAGTACCGCTCTAACGTTCCCAAGTACTCCCAATTCGTCTTCGAGCCCTTGGATTCCAAATTCAGCCAGAGAGCAGAGGCTTACAGGGACAAGGGCATCCACAACGTCGTTGTCGCAGGAGTGAGCTACGGCCAGGGATCTTCCAGAGAACACGCTGCCCTTTGCCCGATGTACTTGGGGGTAAAAGCGATCATCGCAAAGTCGATCGAACGGATTCACGCCGCCAACTTGGTGAACTTCGGAATAGTTCCTTTCACCTTCCTCGACGAATCCGACTACGATTCCCTAAACGAAGACGACGAGATCAGGATCGTAAACCTTCGCGACTCTATCACCAAAGGGTACGACCCGATCAAGGCGCAGGACAAGACCACAAAAAGCGAGATTATGCTCAAAACACAGCTGAGCGAAAGACAAAGAGAGATCCTCTTAGCAGGTGGACTTTTGCCCTACACAGTCCAAAAGAGGGAAAAGTATAGTGTTTAACGATATCTTTCGGACAAATGTTGAACTCGTAAGAGTTCGACATTTTGGCCTATTCGCATCGTTAAGCACTATTCTGGCGAAAACCGATTAGTTTCGCCGTACGTGTTTAGCCCCCCAAAATGAATTGCTCGATGTTGGTTTTAGTCGGTGAACGCACGCCGATCAACAACTTGTGCCAGATTGGAAACCAATATCATTAGCCGAAGTTGCTTGGAATCAGCTCTTTGGAACAGGTCGCACGAGCCATCACAAAATGGGTTTACTGATGCCGATTGAAAGGAGCTAAACACATACGTTTCGCCTAATCGGTTCTCGACTATAATCTTGGAAAATGTAGACGGACACGAAACTAGACAGAGATAATTAGTGACTGGCAAAGACTGTGCAGAAATTAGATAAAGGTCGGCCGGTGAGATTTTCACTGGCCGAAATTATTCATTATATTATCCTGAAGGAATTGACGGTTCTTCTGAACAGAGTCCCCTTCGACCTCGAAGGGTGCCTGGTAGGTCTGATTTTTGTAGAGCCCTATTTCGTATTTGTTGATCATCGGCTCTGCATCCTCTTCAGAAGGCTCTTCGACCCCAAAGGACGAAGAAGATATGCCAGCAGGGAACCCCGCCATCCAGATAGACATGGAGTTAGTGTTTCCACCAGCCTGAACGGGCAGAGCCGAGGTGTTCATTGGGTTGTCGATGTAAGATGACCAATATCTATCGATGTACTGCTCGAAAGGAACCTCATCCATGAACGACGCTACAGGAGTTCCCCCTACCAAAAACTGCTTCTGGGACGAAGTGTAACCGTCAGCATGAGCGGTCATACACCCCAGAAAACAAACCAACAGAACCAAGTATACACATTTCACGCTTAATCGCCTCCCCTTTCACAACACAATCGCGATACGACTTTTGTCTGCTAGGCACCAACCTATTTATGCCTTATCGGCCCTTGGAACGGCCCATGCCAGACTGTTTTGAGATTCTGCACAAAGATCTGGCAGGTAGGATCGGCAGGCTCGTCACACCTCACGGCACGATCGAAACACCAACGATTATGCCAGTGGTAAACCCGCATCTAAGGCTGATCGAACCTGTTGATCTCAAGAAGATGGGCGCAGAGATCCTGATCACCAATAGCTACATCATAAACCAAGATGAGAACCTGAAACGAGAGGCGCAAGAGAGCAGCGTCCACGAACTTTTGGGATTCAAGGGCCCCATCATGACTGACTCTGGCGCGTTCCAACTATCGGTCTACGGAGACATAAACGTCCAACCTTTGGAGATACTGAAGTTTGAAAGATCGATCGGGTCTGACATCTGCGTACCTTTGGACATACCAACGCCGCCAGATGTATCAAGAGCGCGGGCCGAGCAGGAGTTGTCCAAAACAAAGAGTCGTCTGATCGAGGCGCGTGATGATTGGGGTGATTGCAAACAACTTCTTGCAGCACCAGTCCAAGGCTCAACCTACCTCGACTTGAGAGAACAGGCCGCAAGAGAGCTTCGGGAATTGGATTTTGACCTTTATCCCGTGGGCGCGGTAGTCCCATTGATGGAATCTTACAGGTTCTGCGATCTGGTAGATGTGGTGACCGCATCCAAGAAAGGGCTTGGACCTGGCGCACCAGTCCACCTTTTTGGCGCGGGCCATCCCATGATGTTCGCCTTGGCCGCAGCTTTAGGGTGCGACCTCTTTGACTCTGCAGCCTACGCCCTTTACGCAAGACAAGGGCGGTACTTAACCTCTAGCGGGACAATGCATCTTGAAAAACTGAAATATCTTCCCTGCTGCTGCGAAGTCTGCCAGAGCCACACGCCCAAAGAGCTGATGGAAGACGAAAACCGAATCCAGCTTTTGGCCAAACACAACCTCCACGTCACCTTTGCAGAGATGCGAAAAGTGAGACAGAGTATATGGGAAGGATCGCTCTGGGAACTTGTAGAGATGCGATGTAGATCTCACCCGAGGATGCTCGACGGCCTAAGAGCGCTCACCCGCCATTCACCTTGGCTCGAACAGCTGGATTCCGCCTCCAAATCGACTTTATTCTACCTTGGCCCCGAGTCCGCGTCAAGGCCCGAGATCATCAATTACGAGTCACGCCTCGAAAGGATCGAGCTTGAAGGGAAAGTCCTGGTGACTGATTCCAATCTTGAAAGAGGAAACGAAGAGTTCAATCACGTGCTCGTTTTCAAACCCCCGTTTGGACCGTATCCAAGGGAACTTGCTGAAACCTACCCCCTCAATGCAGAAGTCCCAAAAAAAGCAGACGAGGCCGCAATCCAAAGGGCCCACAAAAACCTGAAGAGACTGATGGAAGCAAACCCCAAGGCAGATTTCGTCGTAAAACTGAGAAAAAACGTGATTTCACCTTCTTTGGACGATACGGAGGAAAGATAAGGATGAAACGCCACTTTGAGGTCATCAAAAGATACGGGCCTGCAAGGCTCGGCAAGCTCGTTCTCGATGAGACACTAAATACACCGTGCTTGATCCCCAAAGAAAGAATCGTCTCTGCAGGATCGCTCTGGGGTTCTGGGTCTTTAGAAGAAGCCCTGGAAAAAGCAGATGATCTTTCTGAAACTGAGAAGCTCTTCATAGGGCCTTACGTCTCAACTTCTTTGCATGCAGAGCCGCCCGTCACGATGTCCTGGAGCCCAAGCGATGGACCTCAAAGAGAAGGACCAATCGGTGCGGTGATTCATCCCTTGTCCGAAGAAAAGCCGCCCGAGGCGGACGTGTACGTTCTGGCAGCGGCAGGATCGCTCCAAAATCCAAGAGAGCTGGTCAGGGTGATCCTGAAGGTCAAGAACGAGATTCCGCCTGACTCTGCGTTGTACACGCCAGCTCTTGCGACGCCATCAAACCTGGCACTTCTGGTCTACATGGGCGTGGACCTTTTCGATTCCACTAAAGTCTTGGTTGACGGACTCATGGGAAGGTACCACACTCGCGACGGAGTATTCAGCCCAGGAGATCTAAGCGAGCTTCCTTGCCTTTGTCCCCATTGCCAGGCATTGGAAGCGGATGGCGCGTTCGAACCCCAGCTTCAGGCCCCGAGTCGACTTTATCCTTTGCATCAGTTCCAACATCAACAACAACGCCAACCTTTGCCCGAGCAACAGTCCCCGCACCGATCTCGGCTTCAACTCCAGCACGTGAGAGATCACAACCTCTTGAAGCTGGAAGAAGAGATCCGGTTCGTGAAGAGCGCCATAAAAAGAGGTGACCTTCGTGAGTACGTCGAGCGAGAGGTCAGGGTGACTCCAGAGCAGACTACAGCGTTTAGGCTTCTGGACCAGGAACACAGATACATCGAGCGGCAAACTCCCATTTTGAGACAGGCGGTCATGTACTCCAACACGGCAGAATCTCTTCAGAGAGTCGAAGTCACTCGTTTCGCCCAGAGGGTGCTGGATCGATACAGCGCCCCTGAAAGCGACATTCTCCTACTGCTACCTTGTTCTGCGCGCAAACCTTACTCCAAGTCTAGGTCGCACCAGCTCTTCGCGATGGCTCTAAGCGGAAACAGAAGACGCGTCCACGAGCTCATACTCACATCACCCCTAGCGCTGGTTCCAAGGGAACTCGAAGACGTCTACCCAGCAGCCCATTACGACGTTCCGGTGACCGGCCGGTGGGACCTTGAGGAGCGCGACTGGATCACGAGATGTCTTGAAGCGTATCTGGAGAAGAATCGGTACGCAAGAATTGTGGCGCATCTGGACGGCGAGCTCAAAGAGATGCTGGTACAAGCCGGGATCGATGCGATATACACGAATGGCGAGACGAACAGCGAGGGGTTGAAGGACCTCTCCAAGACCACAACCGAGTTGGTTCGAGATCTCGATGCCAGACGTCTCCCCGATCAGAGAATTCTCAGGTTCAGGGCGATGGCAGACTACTATTTCGGCACGGGCGCAAGCGAGCTTCTTTTGGCAGGCGATGTCAAGGTCAAAGGGCGCGAGCTTCGGGCCGAAAAGACTCTGGCCTCGTTCACACCAAACGGCACCCTCGCGCTCACGATAGAGGGAGGAAGAAGGCTTGAGCCACTCGGTGCATACCAGGTCCATATAAGCGACTTCGTCCCGAGAGGCGACGTCCTCGCGCCCGGCGTGACCCGAGCCGACGAAGAGATTCGGCCAGGGGATGAAGTTTTGGTCAAGGGCGAGCGCGTCTTCGGTGTGGGCCGCGCCAGGATGAGCGGTTGGGAGATGGAAAAATCCACCAGAGGCGTTGCGGTGGAGCTGAGGCGAGTGGAGAAGGTCTAACGCCCGGAGATGAGGGGGGCGATTGGCTGATATTAAGGGTGCTCAACTATACCTTTCAGAACAACCGTCGAACTCATAAGAGTTCAACATTTTTCGGCACCTCGCTGTTTTATGTGGGTAAATTGATGGGATCACGAATCAGGTGGTTCGCATGATCAAAGGTATAATCGCTATCAACCACCTAAGAGACCGGACTCAAGGCAAGTTCTTGCATCATTGAGTCCACTGATTTATAGTCTTGCATCATTGAGTCCACTGATTTATAGTCGAGAACCGATTAGGCGAGACTAATCGGTTTTCGCCAGAATAGTGCTTAACGATACGAATAGGCCAAAATGTCGAACTCTTACGAGTTCGACATTTGTCCGAAAGGTATCGTTAAACACTATATCCTGGAGTTACCCACACGGGAATAGCGAAGAACCGTATAATTGCTCTATCTCATAAGGTGCGACCAGCTTGCTATAAAATTTTTCAAATTCATCATCTGTAAGGGAAATACATCATGCTATCGAGTCCATACCGTCCAAAACCTATTGTTTTTATCCTAAAACGCTAACTTTTAGAACGTGTGGACGAAATCCTGGAAAGGAGCTGGGATCGAGTGACTCCTTCTGATGGCGGTTTTTGTTTTGCCCAACAAGACTTTTTTAAAATTCTGGCGCAGATTTGTATGATACACAGGCTGAGATAAAATGGCGACTTGTGTAGAAAATTTGATTTTTATGACAGGTGACCTCTGGCCCGCTGATACAATCATCATCCTTCGCCTTTCATCTCGCGTTCAAGGGCAGCGAGATTGTTCCGCGCCTTCACCGTGTGAGGGTGACCCTCGCCCAGCTTATCCTGGAATATCTTTAGCGCACGCTCGTGACACTCCTTGGCGCCCTCGAAATCGCCCAAGTCTCGCAGGACGTTGCCGAGGTTCATGACGGTTCGGGCCACTTCGGGATGGTCGGGTCCGTACGCAACCTCAAAGATCTTTAGCGCACGCGCGTGGCATTTCTTGGCGCCCTCGAAATCGCCCAAGTATTGCAGGACGGTGCCGAGGTTCATGACGGGTCGGGCCACTTCGGGATGGTCGGGTCCGCACGCAGCCTCAAAGATCTTTAGCGCACG
>Ga0208279_1001428_pt1 | contig 13052 bp, 10 predicted proteins | sample AntAceMetag02UKM_FD_184766 | JGI IMG/M metagenome (GOLD analysis project Ga0208279, IMG submission 184766) | Saline lake microbial communities from Ace Lake, Antarctica - Antarctic Ace Lake Metagenome 02UKM (SPAdes) (version 2) | ecosystem: Environmental > Aquatic > Non-marine Saline and... | reverse complement strand
GCCAACAACAGACTATTTTTTACAATTTTTCTTAATTCCACCTGCTTTACTTAATAGTTAAGATTACAGGACATTATAACCTCGTCTTTATTAAAATGCAAGCATAATTGATATACTTCTTACATGCCGGCCACACTAAAACAGCTTTCTGTCTTTTTTCCTTGCTACAACGAAGCCAAAAATATTAAAACAACCGTTGATAAAGCCATCCCCATTATTAAAAAAATTACCAAAAAATGGGAAATAATCATCATAAATGACGGTTCAACTGACAATACCGCCAAAATCATCCGCCAGATACAAAAAGACCATCCCCAAAAGATCAAGATTGTTACTCACAACCCCAATCGCGGCTACGGTGCCGCCTTTAAAAGTGGTTTTTATAACAGCCGTTACCAATGGATAGCCCTTACTGATGCCGATGGCCAATTTGATTTCAGTGACATCCATCACCTGATAAAAAAACAACGCCGAACCCGGGCTGACATAGTTATAGGATATTATCTTGGTCGTAAAGTACCTTTTTATCGTATTTGGGGGTCAAAACTTTGGCAATTGGCCGTTTTTCTTCTTTTTGGACTCAAAGTTAGGGACACTGATTGTGGCTTCAAATTGGTTAAAAAGAAAGTCATTGATACCATCCCACCACTGGAATCCGAAAGGGGACCATTTATAACATCGGAGTTTCTCATCAAGGCTAAAAAATCCGGTTTTAAAATTGTTGAACAAGGAGTCCACCACTTCAGTCGTCAGGCCGGACAGGCCACCGGCGCTAATATCAACGTTATTTTGGCCGGCTTCAAAGATCTTTTTACCCTTTGGTACAAGCTGACGAATTCTGCTTTGCAGAACAAAAAAGACCCGTCTTAACCCCCGATATCATGAAAAAAATAATTATTTTCGTCCGAAAAAACCCCTTTTTTATTGCCATTCTTGTCTTAGCCGCTTTTCTCCGACTTTACAAAATCGATCAATACATGGAATTTTTGGGGGATCAAGGTCGGGATGTGGTTATCGTCAGCGATTTTCTCAAAAAAGCCAATCTTTTCTTTATCGGCCCTCAAACCAGTATTGGCAATATGTATTTGGGTCCATACTATTATTATCTCATCGCCCCATCTTTACTTTTGGCCAATTTCAGCCCCGTTGGACCGGCAGTCTTTGTCGCCTTAATTGCTGTCGCCACTGTGGCCCTGGTTTTTTTCATCAGTCACCGGTGGTTTGATCGCCCCACCGCCCTGGTGGCCTCATTACTTTATGCCATTTCCCCTGTGGCCATAAAATATTCCAATTTTTCCTGGAATCCCAATATCATGCCGTTTTTTGCCCTGCTCTTCATCTATTTTTTCAGTCAAGCCATCTTCCTCAAAAAATACAAAGACCTTATGTTCACCTCTCTCTCATTTATCATGATTATAAACTCCCACTATTTGGGTCTTCTTCTCCTGCCCGTAGTCGGTCTTTATTGGTTTTTCCACCTATTGTCAATTAAAAACAAAACCAAACCCAAAAAGCAATTTATCAAATACACCGCTTACTCCATTTCAATTTTTCTTATCTCACTCATACCCCAAGTCCTTTTTGATATCAAACACCAAGGTCAAAACCTCAAAGCCCTAATCAAATTTTTTTCCGTTCGTCAAACCACTGTCAACCTTAAAGCTTACAAAGCCATCCCCAATCTTTTTCCCCTTTTTTCCCAGATCACCGGACGCCTCCTAACCGGTAAAAACGCCAATTGGGGTCTTTATCTTAGCCCAGTCTTACTGATTGGCCTATCAGTCTATCTTTATCGACTACTTAAAAATAAAAAGTCATCCAACCGGTATCTCAATCTCCTCATTGTTTGGTATTTCGTCGGCCTGATTGGCCTGGGTCTCTACAAACAACATATATATGACCACTACTTCGGCTTTCTCTTCCCTCCTGTCTTTATATTAATGGCTGTCCTCATTAACCGCCTTTTTACTCTTTCCCTGGCCGGTCAAATACTTGGTTTACCTATAGCCCTTTTCCTTATTTACGCCTCTCTGGCCCAAAACCCCTTCCTTTATCCACCTAATCATCAGCTTCAGACCGTTGACAAAATTACCAACTCCATTGTTGAAAAATCCGGCGATCAAAACTTCAACCTGGCCCTTCTGGCCAAGCAAAATTATGATCCTCCCTATCGATACTTATTAGACCAAAAATCATCCCGACTCTGTCGCCTTCCTGATTGTCTGGCTCCCCAGCTTTTTGTCATCTGTGAACCCCACCCCGATATTGACTGTCAGCCCATCAATCATCCCGAATGGGCCGTTGCCGCCTTTGGTTGGGCCAAAATAGATAGTCAATGGCAAATTGATGGTATAAAAATTTTTCGTCTCATTCCCAACCCTTCTGGAACCTAAGTGTTATATATATAAGTGTTATATATAATAGACTAATGACAAAAAATAAAAAATCAATTTCTATAGTCATTCCTTGCTACAACGAAGAAGACAATCTCAACCGTGGCATATTAAAACAAGTTTATAACTTCCTCCAAAAACAATCGTTTACTTGGGAGGTCATCATTTGCAATGATGAATCAACCGACAATAGCCTTAAACTCTGTCGTGCTTTTGCCAAAAACCACCGCGGATTCCGTGTTCTAAACCTCTCACATGGGGGTAAACCCTCAGCCGTTTGGGCCGGTATCAAAGCCGCCAAATATCCTCTGGTTTTATTTACCGACATGGATCAATCCACCCCCTTGTCGGAGATCAACAAACTTTTACCTTACTTTAATCGAGGTTTCCGGGTTGTCATTGGATCACGAGGCACTAATCGTCATGGCTTTAGCCCAATAAGAAAATTAATGTCTCGTGTATTTCTGATTATCCGAAAATTAATTCTTTTACCGACCATCGACGATACTCAGTGCGGATTTAAAGCCTTTGAGACTAAAGTAGCCCGCCACCTGTTTCCCCGACTTCAATTTTTCCGCCAAAAAACATCCTCCGGCTGGCGGGTTTCCGCCTTTGACGTTGAGCTTCTTTTTATGGCTCAAAAATGGGGCTATAAAACCAAAGAGGTCGATGTTAATTGGCGGGATGAGGACATCTCCACTACCAAAGGTGACAACGCCGCCCGATTCAAAAAAGAATCCCAGCAAATGGCTCGGGAAATTCTCAGAGTTAAGATCAATGACATCAAGGGTTTTTATGACCAAAACAAAAAATAAATACACTACTATCTTTCTCTCTCTGTTGGTCATCTCTATTTTTTATTTTTTCACCCGCTTCCAAAATTTAACCTCCATTCCGGTATTTTGTGATGAGGCCATTTATATCCGTTGGGCCCAAATCATCAGAAATGTGGAGACATTAAGATTTATCCCTCTCACCGACGGTAAACAGCCCCTGTTCATGTGGCTACTCGCCTTCGGCCCTCTTCAATTTATAACTGATCCCTTAGTTGCCGGTCGGTTGATTTCAATTGTGTCCGGTTGGATTACTCTCCTGGCTCTTTTCATATCTACCTGTCTCATCACTAATTTTAACCAAAAAAGCAAAAATATTTTGTCATTTCTGGCTTCTTCCATTAAGCAAAAACACCCGACGGGATTAATCGCCACCGTTATTTATGTATTTTTACCCTTCACTTTTTTCTTTGATCGCCTGGCCACCCCCGACAATCTTCTTTCCACTTTTGTAATTATTTCATTTCTCCTCACTCTTCTTTTATCCAAATTCCCCCGCCTCGACCTGGCTCTCATTCTTGGAGGCTTTTTGGGGTTGGCCTGGCTGACCAAATCACCGGCCATATACTTTCTGGTGCTTTCATTTGCCACTTTCGCCTTCACCAATTATCATCAAACCAAAAAACTTATATATCCCGCTATCTCTGTCTTTATCGCTTATATTTTTTACAACAGTCTCCGTCTCGGCCCCCAATTTCATATGATTGCTATTCGCAATCAAGACTATGTCTGGCCATTGTTTGAAATTCTTAAACATCCTCTAGATCCGCTTAAACCACACATCAGCGACACTTTAAGCATATTCACCAAATTTATTAGTTGGCCACTGATTCTTTTATCCATCCTCGGCATTTTTGGCAAAAAAGCAAAAGTCCGCCAACAACATCTGATTCTTTGGTTGTGGCCACTCTTGCCTTTTATGGCCACCGCCTCCTTAACCAAAGTTTTTACCTCTCGTTACATATTATTCATCATTCCGTTTTTTATTATCATCCTGGCCATAGGACTAAAAAAAATACCCAAAATATTTATCGTCCTGGTATTTTCCCTCAACATTATTTTTATCTATAACATATCCCAAAAACCTTTTAGTCAACAATTGCCCTCTACTGAAACCGGTTACTTGGTAGGCTGGACATCGGGATGGGGGATTAAACAATCAGCCGATTATCTCAAAACCAGAGCTCAACAAGCCAATGTTATAGTCGGCACTGAAGGTAGTTTCGGCACCTTACCCGACGGTCTTCAAATTTATACCGACGGCACCCCTCAACTTACTGTCATTGGTATGGGTCTGGGATTTACTCGGATCCCCGACCAGTTGATTGACGCCAAGAATTATGGTGATGAGGTATATCTTCTGATCAATCGTTCCCGATTAACCATTCCGGACTACAATTCCTTTACCATTCTCAAACAATACCCCAAACCCGACGGCGATCAATTACTCCTCCTCAAGATCTAGATTTTAGTTTTTCAGCATAAATCGCTATAGTATAATCAATTCATTGCCCATGATAAAGACACTCCTTAACAAAAAATACGGCTTTCTTCTCATAATTTTCCTCATCGCCCTGCCGGCCTTCGCCTTTTTGCTTAAACCCGGCTATTACAACATGCATGATGACATGCAAATGATCCGCCAACTCCAATTGGAAAAATGCCTGCAAGATGGACAAATCCCTTGTCGTTGGTCTCCGGATCTGGGCTACGGTTACGGTTACCCCCTGTTCAATTTCTATCCACCCCTGCCCTATCTGGTCGGTCAAATCTATCGCACTTTCAACTTTTCTTTTGTCAACACCGTTAAATTAGTGGCCATTACCCAAATAATTCTCTCCGCCTTGTTTATGTATATTTTGGGCGCCGATCTTTTTGGTCAGTTTGGAGGCTTCCTATCCGCCATCTTTTACACCTACGCTCCTTACCACGCTCTTAACATTTATGTTCGTGGAGCCATGAATGAAGCTTGGGCCGCTGTTTTCTTCCCCCTTATTTTCTATTTTGCCAAAAAATTAATCAACCAAACCAAAACTAATTACATCATTGGCCTGGCCCTGGCTTTCACCGGATTGCTTTTATCCCACAACCCCATGGCTCTGACTTTTACCCTCCCCTTCTTGACCTGGTGTGTTTATTTTCTTTTTCAAAAAAAATTTGAGTATAAAAAAATTATCTCTTTGGTGCTGGCCGGACTCCTGTCCCTCGCCTTAGCCGCCTTTTACATCCTACCGGTTTTATTTGAAAGCAAATATGTTCAACTGGAAAGTATGTTCCGGAACTACTATCATTATTCGGCGCATTTCACCAGCGTCTATCAACTTTTTATCAGTCGTTTTTGGGGTGACGGCGCCTCAGTTTGGGGCCAAAATGATAACATGTCCTTCCAAATCGGCTACCTCCATTGGATTTTACCCCTGCTGATCATTCTTTATTCTTTTTTCTATCGGCCCAAAAAAGAAAAAGATAAAAAAATATTAATTTTATCCTCCCTTTTGGCCCTGGTCGGCTTTTTTACTGCCTTTATGACACATCAGCGATCTATATTTATCTGGCAAATTTTCCCCATCATTCAAAAAATCCAATTTCCATGGCGATTTCTCAACCATTCGATTTTCCTCTTTTCGCTTTCGATCGGCGTTATTCCACATCTTGTTTTTCGTCTCAAAATCAAAGAAAAATATCAAAAAATTTGTCTCACAACCATTATCATTCTAGTTTTCGCTTTCAACCTCAATTACTTTCACCCCTTCAAAAGCGGTCCCCTCACCGATCAACAAAAATTTTCCGGTAAAGCCTGGACAAACCAAGTTACCTCCGGCATTCACGATTATCTACCCAAAACTGCCGGCACCGCCGCCAAAGAGCCAGCCCAAGATTATATCGATCAAATTACTCCCTCGGAAACGAGATACACCATAAGCGGCGCCAAAAAGGGGACTGATTGGTTGTTTTTTAATCTTGATCTTGACCGAAACAGCCAAATTACCCTGCCTCTTTTGGCCTTTCCTAACTTTCAAGTCAAAGATAATCAACAAGTGATTGACTACACCATTGAACCTGAACTGGGCCGTATTGTTTTGAGCTTATCTGCCGGCCAGCATCAAATTTATACCAAACTCAGAAATACTCCTATTCGCACCATTGCCAATACTATTTCTCTACTTTCATGGGCATACTTGGTTGGTTTTACCTTAAAACATTTATGCAAAAAAACCAAATCCAAAAAATAAAACAGGCTACCACCAAGAATATTTTCTTTCTTTCCTTAAGAAACATTGGCATGCAAGGCATCTCTACTTTAGGTTTTTTTACCCTCAGTATCCTTTTGGGTACCGCTGAAGTCGGCTTATTTGCTATAGTAGCCGAATCAGTCGGTATTTTGGGCTATTTTTCTGATATTGGTCTGGCCTCGGCTCTGATCCAACAAAAAAGAAAAATCACCAGCCGTCAACTAAAAACCACTTTCTTCATTCAACAGTGCCTTGTCTTCCTGTCTCTCTTTGTCTTGGCCGTCTTTTATCGTCGCCTCAGTTTATCCAGGGGCTATGGCCATAAAGAACTTTGGATTACTGTCTCTCTTTGCTTCTCGTTTTTAGCTGCATCACTAAAAACCATTCCCTCGGTTCTTTTGGAAAGAAAGTTGAATTTTCAGCTTATCTCTTACGTTGACTTGATCGAAAATATTACCTTTTATGTTGTCGCTGTCGTCTTCGCCCTACTTGGTTTTGGTGTTTACTCCTATGCTTTTGCCGCCTTTAGCCGCAGCGCTCTGGGTTTAATATTAATCTACCGCTTCTCCCCTTGGCCCGTCGGCATTGCCTTCTCTTTACCTGATGCCAAAAAACTCTTCCGGTTCGGCATTCCCTTCCAGCTTAATTCATTTATTGCCATGGCCAAAGACCGTTTGTCCAATCTTTTTGTCGCCGGTATTTTGGGTCGCCAGTCATTCGGCTTGCTGGCTTGGGCTCAAAAAGGCCCTCGCATCCCTTTAAGCTTAATGGATGCCGTCATGAAAGTTACCTTCCCCACTTTCTCTCGTTTGCAAAAGCAAAAAGAAATCCTCAAAAAATCAATTGAGCGTAGTACCTATTTTATTGCCTTATTAACTTTTCCGGCTCTAACCGGCATCGCCCTGGTAGCGCCGGACCTTATCGCCATCATCCCCAAATACAGCAAATGGTCTCCGGCCGTTATTCCTCTCTATTTCTACGCCGCCAACGCCGCCATCGCCGCCGTCACCACCCCTCTAACCAATGCTTTCAATGCTGTTGGTAAAATTACCACCACCACCAAATTCATGATTATGTGGGCCCTGCTTACATGGATATTCTATCCTCTTCTCAGTTTAAGATACGGCTACATTGGCACCAGTTGGGCCGCTTTAATCGTCGGTAGTAGCTCTGTCGTTGTTTGGATTACAGCCACCAAAACCTTTTCCGTCAACATCTTCAAAACCATCAGCGCTCCTTTCTTCTCTTCCCTAATCATGGCCCTGGCCATCATTGGTCTCTCCACCGTCTCTTTGCCTCCCATTGGCCTCCTATCGGTAAAAATTATAACGGGGCTGGCTGTCTATAGCATCTATCATCTAATCTTCTGCCGATCCCAGCTTGACTGGTTTGTCAGCCAATTAAAAAGCCTTCGATCATGATCGGCAAAATTCCTTTTTCAGCCAAATTACTCATCATTCTTGGGGCACTTCTTCTTTCCAGTACTATGTTAAGAAGCGGAACCCTGGCTTCTTATGGCCTTGGTTTTTGGGGACCCAACGGTCATGACGCTATTTGGCATCTTTCTGTTATCAACCAACTAAAAAAAGCCGTCCCCCCGCTCCACCCGGTTTTTTCCGGATACCAACTGAGTAATTACCATTGGGGCTTTGACCTGCTTAATGCCCTGATTTCCCGTTTCACCACCATGTCTACTCTGGATGTCTATTTTCGTCTTTTACCTGTCACTATGGCCCTTCTTATCGGTCTCTTTTCTTATAAATTGACCACCAAGAAACATAAATCATCCGTTGCCATGATTTTTGTCTTTCTCAATTTTTTTGCCGGTTCTTTCGGTTGGATTATCACCCTTCTCCGTTCCGGCCAAATCGGCGGAGAGTCGCTTTTTTGGTCGATGCAATCGGCCTCCACCCTCATCAACCCTCCCTACGCTCTCTCTGTCGTTCTTCTCCTGTCCGGATTATATTTTTGGCAACATCATCGGCCCCAAAACAAAACCCATAGCGCCATCCTTCTGGGTCTCTATTTCTCTCTTTTAACCGCCATCAAAATTTATGCTGCCATTCTTGCCGGCTTGACTTTTTCACTTGTCTGGCTGATCAAAAAAATTACCAAAAAAAGTACTCGCTTCGATTTTTATCTGCCTCTCACCATGGCCACATCATCCATTTTTATTTGTTTCTTTCTGAATCTCTTCTCTGGGGCCACTCTCTTACAGCTCCAACCCCTTTGGTTCACTCACACCCTGATTGAATCAATTGACAAATTATATCTACCTCGCTTGGCCGCTCTCCGCCAAAATCTCACCGGTCAAATTTTTTCCTACAAATTACCTTTTCTCGTCGGTATCGAAATTTTCCTTATTTTTCTCTTCCTGCTTGGCAATATGGGGATTCGTATTCTTGGCCTAAAGACAATTTACCAAAAAATCAAATCCAAAAAACTATCTTTACTCGACCTTTATATCCTGCCATTCATGACCATTGCCCTTATCATTCCCCTGCTTTTTGTTCAAAAAGGCACCGCCTGGAACACCATCCAGTTCTTTTACTATTTTCTCCTTTTTGCCAATTTTTATCTGGCTCAATTTTTGGCCAAACAAAAGTCAAAAACTATTATTGTCACCCTCCTCTTGCTTGCCGCCATCACCAGTTACTCCACTTTCAAAGATTATTTTGGTTCACCACCTCCGGCCAGTATCCCTCAATACGAACTTCAAGCTCTTGACTATTTGAAACAGCTTGATAGTGGCATTGTCCTTACTTATCCTTATGACAAACACCAAAAAGATGGCTTGACTACCCCCCTACCTCTATATACCTATGAGACCACCGCCTATGTTTCCGCCATGACCGGCCACCAAACCTTTTTGGAAGACGAAATGAATCTGAGTATCACCGGCTATAATTGGTCTGATCGTCGTCGTCAAGTCGATATTTTTTTTAACACCTCGGACATATTCGAAGCCCGAGGCCTCCTGGTTAACCACCAAATCTCCTATATTTACCTGGTCAACCACCAACAACTGGCTTTCTCTTTGCTGGATTTGCAAGTAGACAAAATTTACGACAATGGCCGGGCCAGGATTTATCAAGTACAAAGGTGATAAAATAAACCAATGGTCGGCAAAAAACCCCTGATTTCAGTTATCATCAACACCAGAAATGAGGCCAAACAACTCCAAAGGTGTCTCAAGTCAGTTTCTGATTTACCGGCTGAAATTATTGTGGTTGACATGCATTCCACTGATGATAGTAAACAAATAGCCCTCGATTTCGGCGCCAGAATCTTCTCCTACCGCCCCATGAAAGTAGTCGAACACGCTCGCAACTTTGCCCTGTCAAAAGCCAAGGGCAAATGGATTTTACTGCTTGACCCCGATGAATATCTCAACAAAACCCTCAAAAAGGAGTTAATCAAAATCACCAAAAGAAACGATATTGATTTTGTTAAAATTCCCCGAAAAAACATTATTTTTGGCAAATGGTTACGCCACACTAATATGTGGCCGGATTATCTCATTCGCTTTTTCAAAAAAAATACCGTCAAATGGCAACGTGCCATTCATAGCCAACCGATAACTACCGGCAGTGGTCATACTTTGCTTGATTCGGAAAAATTAGCCATCAGACACAACAATTATCCCTCTGTGTCTGATTATCTAAATCGAGCCATTCGTTATAGTGATGTCCAGGCGGATGAATTAAAATCCCTTGATTATACTCTCAAGATTAGCGACTTTGTCCTCAAGCCGATTCAGGAATTCAACAGTCGTTTTTTTGTGGCTCAAGCCTACAAAGATGGCCTCCATGGGATGATTTTCTCCATCCTTCAAACCTTTTCCGTCGCTCTCATATACATTCGTCTCTGGGAGAAAAAAGGCTCAAAAGACAAGCCCCTACCCAAAGAATCATTTGTTTCTGCCAGTCACGAAGCTGTCTTTGAATATGGCCATTGGTTTAGTAAATATTTTGCCTCCGAATACAGCCAAAATATCCTAAAAACTTCACTGGTAAAAATCAAGCAACTATTAAACCGCCTGACCAAAAACATCTAAATTATGCCACGTATCGCCATCATCATTCTTAACTGGAATCGGCCCCAATTAACCATAGAAACCATCCATTCAATATTAAAAGTAAAGAAGTCCGGCTTTGATTACCATATATATCTGGTCGATAATGGTTCCACCGATAATTCAGTCAAACTAATCAAAAAAGCCTTTGCCAAACAAAAAAATCTCTCCTTTCTCTCCTTGGACACCAATCTTGGTTTTGTCGGTGGTAATAATTTTGCCATCAAACACATCTGTCGGTTAAAACACGACTATGTCCTTCTTTGCAACAACGATGTCCTGGTCGACCCCCGCTTTATAGAAAAACTGCTTTCACCGGCTCAAGCCAACACCAAAATAGCCATTGTCGGTCCAAAAATTTACTTTGCCCCCGGTTTTGAATTTCATAAAAAACGTTATCAAAAAAAAGATCTAGGCAAAATTATTTGGTCGGCCGGTGGTCGGATGGATTGGGATAATATTTTGGGTAGTAACATTGGAGCCGATCAACTGGATAAAGGCCAATTTAACCAAATCACCACCGATATCGATTTTGTCAGTGGTTGTTGCCTGTTGATAAAAACCGCCCTTTTTACCAAAATCGGCTTGCTCGATCCGGCTTATTTCATGTACTTGGAAGAGGTTGATTTTTGTCAACAGGCCAAAAAAATCGGTTATAAAATTTGCTATCAACCGGAAGCGGTAGTTTGGCACAAAAACGCCGGTTCATCCGCCGCTGGTTCCCATCTCCAGGACTATTTCATTATCAGAAACAGGCTTTACTTCGCTTCTCATTTTGCCGGCCCTCGGGCTCGTTTTGCCTTATTCCGTCAATCACTAAAATTTCTTTGGGGTAAAAACAAATGGAAAAAACAAGCCATTATTGATTATTATTTAAAACGCCTGGGACGCGGTTCCTGGAAATGAAACAAAAAACCAACCTTTCCATTATCATCTTAGCCGGTAACGAAGAAACCATGATAGGGGATTGCCTCAAATCCTGCCGTTGGGCCGATCAAATCATCCTGGTGGCCGCTAATTCCACTGACAACACCGTCAAAATAGCCCGCAAAATAGTTCCTACTATAAAAATCATCAAAACCACCGACGAATATAATAAAAATTTCAGCAAATGGCGCAACCTGGGTCTTGAAGCCACTCAGTCAAAATGGCTACTTTATATCGACGCCGACGAAAGAGTCCCCCGCCAGCTAAGAGATGAAATTAACAATATCGTCATTGCCGGGAGTCAATCGACCCAGCCATCCCCAACTCAAAGCTGGTATGTCATCCCCCGAGCCAATTATTACCTTGGTCGACGGGTAAAACATGGCGGTTCCTATCCCGACTACGTCAAGCGTCTTTTCCAAACAAAAAAATTAAAAGGCTGGCAAGGAGACTTACACGAAGAACCCATCATTAAGGGTGAACCTGGTTATTTAAAATCAGATTTACTCCATTACACTCACCGCCACCTGGCATCTATGTTAAAAAAAACCAACGCCTGGACCGATATGGAAGCCACCGCCTTATTTAAAGACAATCACCCTCCCATTGTCTGGTGGCGCATCATTCGTATGATGCTTACCACCTTTTTCCACCGTCTTATCGGACAAAGCATGTGGAAAGACGGCACCGTCGGCTGGATATCCGTCATTTTTGAAACCTTTGATACTTTTATTATCTATGCCAAATTATGGCAATTACAGCAAAAAATACAAAACTAATATTATTGTCAATAATTATTTGTTCGTTTTTTCTTAGGTTTTTTCGTTATTCTCATCGTTTTGTTTTCAATCAAGATCAAGCCAGAGACACGGTCATGGTAATGCATGCTCTCAAACACCGCCAGTCACTATTACTTGGTTCAGCTGCTTCCGCCGGCCCATTCAACTTTGGACCAATTTATCACTACGCTATCGCCATTTCAAAAATTATTATCCCATCCTTTATGGCTCCGTGGCTTATGTTTACATTAATTTCATCCCTCATGCCATTGATTTTTTATCAAATCGGTAAAAACCTCAAAAACCAAACTTTCGGCTTAATATTAGCCACCATTTCTTGTCTGTCACTATCAGCGGTTAAAAATGCGCCGGATATGCTCAACACCATTTTTATTTTTTACCTTACTTCTTTTGCTTTACTTTTTTTGTCTGTCTACCTGACAAAACCTTCCGTCAAAAATTTATTTTTATTATCATTTTTTGTCGGTTTGGCCACCACACCACACTTTCAATCCTTAGGACTTTATAGCATTAACTTATTAATGATTATTTACAACATTAAAAAACCAAAAAAAATACTAATAATCATTATAGGTTCTCTTTTGCCATATTTGCCAAATTTTATTTTTGATCTAAACCATAATTTTGTTTGGATAAAAAGCGTTTTTAATTATTATTTTTCCGGTCAATCAATTTATTACTATCCGGTTCGCTGGTTAACCGATATTTTTGTTTTTTGGCCACAACTCTGGGGTAAAACAATTGCTATGATAAATTTATCCGGATATATATTCATCGCCTTCTTTCTTATC
>Ga0208279_1001422_pt1 | contig 13093 bp, 14 predicted proteins | sample AntAceMetag02UKM_FD_184766 | JGI IMG/M metagenome (GOLD analysis project Ga0208279, IMG submission 184766) | Saline lake microbial communities from Ace Lake, Antarctica - Antarctic Ace Lake Metagenome 02UKM (SPAdes) (version 2) | ecosystem: Environmental > Aquatic > Non-marine Saline and... | reverse complement strand
CGCTAACCTATCCTTCCTAAACAGTAATGGGATGGAATGCCTGGGCAAAAGCCAGGGCTTGCAGACTCATACTTAAATAGATCCGTGTCATATTTCAATTGCTGGCTAAAAATAAGCCTCCATGAATGGAATTTCCCATGAAAGATAAATTAATAATATTTGATACAACTTTGCGCGATGGCGAGCAAAGCCCTGGTGCGTCGATGACGCGTGATGAAAAAGTAAGAATTGCACGAGCTTTGGAAAGATTAAAAGTCGATGTGATTGAAGCGGGCTTCCCGGCAGCAAGTGATGGCGATTTTGCCGCTGTAAAAGCCGTTGCTGGCGCTATTAAAGACAGTACTGTCTGTGGACTAGCAAGAGCTTTAGATAAAGATATCGATAGGGCGGGGGAGGCTTTAAAACAGGCGCAGAGTTCGCGTATTCATACCTTTATTGCGACATCGCCTATTCATATGCAAATGAAGTTGAAAATGTCCCCCGAACAGGTAATTGAATATGCGGTAAAAGCGGTAAAACGCGCGCGCCTATATACCGATAATGTGGAATTTTCTCCTGAAGATGCAGGTCGGTCTGAAGAGGATTTCTTGTGTCGTATATTAGAAGCTGTGATTGATGCAGGGGCGACCACCTTAAATATTCCAGATACAGTAGGATATAGTATTCCCGCTGATTTTGGTGCGATGATAGCAAATTTAAGACGGCGTATACCCAATGCAGATAAAGCCATTTTCTCGGTACATTGTCATAATGATTTAGGCTTGGCTGTGGCCAATTCTTTGTCTGCTGTGATGAATGGCGCAAGGCAGGTTGAATGCACTATTAATGGACTTGGTGAACGTGCAGGCAATGCAGCTTTGGAAGAAGTCGTTATGGCAATTAAGACCCGTCATGATGTGTTTTCTTGTGATACCCGCTTAGATACCCGGGAAATTGTCGCCTGTTCTAAATTGGTATCCAGCATTACTGGTTTTCCGGTACAGCCCAATAAAGCAATAGTCGGCGCGAATGCGTTTGCGCATGAATCAGGTATCCATCAGGATGGTGTATTAAAAAATCGTGAGACTTACGAAATCATGCGCGCAGAAGATGTGGGCTGGTCCGCAAATCGCATGGTATTAGGTAAGCACTCTGGACGTAATGCGTTCAAAAGCCGCATGACAGCATTAGGTTTTGAATTTCACAGTGAGTCGGAACTCAATGATGCTTTTTATCGCTTCAAGCAGTTAGCGGATAAAAAACATGAAATTTTTGATGAAGACTTACAGGCCTTAATTACAGCGGTAAATACTGATAGCGAAGAAGAGCACTATAAATTAATCGCCTTAAAAGTCTGTTCTGAAACAGGAGAAACACCGAATGCTAATATCACTGTGAAAATTGGCAAACAGGAATTCAGTGCTGAATCAGAAGGCAGTGGTGCGGTAGATGCCAGCTTAAAAGCGATAAATTCTATCGTTAATTCGGGTGCTTCTTTGGAACTTTATTCTGTTAACAGTATTACCAATGGTACTGATGCCCAGGGTGAAGTGACTGTCCGATTGGAAAAAGCCGGACGGGTAGTCAATGGTTTGGGTGCTGATACCGACATTGTGATCGCTTCGGCGAAAGCGTATATCAATGCATTGAATAAACTAGAAGATAAAGGTAAAAAGCAACATCCGCAGGTGTAACTGCTAAGCTGCTTAAAACCTGGGGAGTAGACTTTAGCCTGCACAGTGCAGCAGATTATGCGAGTCAAAGTCTACTCTTCTGGTTATCAAAGGCAGGGCTTTAGCTATTTTCTTGCTTATTTAGAGTTTACAGTACTGGTTTCTTATGGATAATACAACACGATTACAGTATTTATCAGCAATGGGCATTGATGTCTGGGTGCCGAGAACTTATGCAGAAATTACTGAAATAGAAGGTATGGCTGCTGGCACTGCTGAGGATAGCTGGGCAAGCTTGCATGCTGAAATGCGTGCCTGTCAGCAATGTAATTTATGTCAGGATAGACAACAAGTTGTTATTGGTGCCGGAAATCAGCGCGCAGATTATATGTGGATTAGCGAAGCGCCAAACCTTGCAGAAGAGCAGCAAGGCCTGCCGTTTACAGATGGTTCTGCCGAGTTGTTGACGGAAATGCTGCGCGCAATGCAATTAAGCAGGGAGCAGATTTATATCACCAATATAGTTAAATGTCGTCCCCCTGAAGATCGTGATCCAAAGTCTCAGGAGTTAGTCGCTTGTGAAACTTTTTTGCAACGTCAGATTGCCTTGATTCAACCTAAAGTATTGATTGCAGTAGGGCGAATTGCAGCACATAAATTATTGCAAAGCAAAGCTCCGCTAGCGGACTTAAGGGGAATTGAATATCAATTTTTAGGTATTCCTTTAGTTGCCATGTATCATCCTGCCTACTTGTTACGCACCTTAACAGAGAAATCGAAGGCGTGGCAAGATATGCAGATGGCTTTAACTCTTTTAAATAAAACAAAAAATAATGATAAACCGAGTATTTAAGCAAATTAAAAGCTTAGTCACCTATGACGCAGACAGAGAATTTTACGCCAAAGTTTTTCCCGATACATTAAGCCAGGTAGAACTCATGCGGTTTCGTAAAATGAGCAAAGCAGATTTGCCTCGAATTCTGGAGATAGAAGGGCAGAGCTATAATTATCCCTGGAAAGAGCCGATATTTCACGACTGTTTAAATGCGGCGCATTATGATTGCTGGGTGAGTGAAGACACTGAAAATAAAATCACAGCATTTTGTATCGTATCAACGGCTGTTGGTGAAGCGACGGTGCTTAATCTATGTATAGAACAGGCTATGCGTCAGCAAGGCCTGGGACGCAAAATTATGCAGCATGTCATTGATACTGCAAAAGCAAAAAAAGCTGAGAGTATCTTTCTGGAAGTTCGTCCCTCTAATACTGGCGCAATCGCCTTATATGAAAGCATCGGCTTCAATGAAATTGGTGTCAGACCGGGTTATTACAAAGCAGAAAATGGTGAACGCGAAGATGCCATCATGATGGCTTATACTCTCGTTTAATTTACATGAAATGGATTAAATTCGGGGTATTAAGTTTCAGCCAGGTTTGCATTTTGTTTGTTGTTATCCAGGGAACGATATATTTCTTGCTGCGTGGCTCAAGTGCATTGGTACCAGCACTTATCCTAATATTGCTTGTTTATCTTATATTGTTTTTTTTCTCCATAAATCTGAACTTTAATTTCTATTTAAAAGCGAAAAATAAAGCCAAAAAAGGCTGTGTACTTTTAGGTTTTGATGATGGCCCTGACCCTGAAATGACTTTAAAAGTACTGGATATTCTAGAACAGCATAATGCCAGAGCGGTTTTTTTTCTTATTGGGGAAAACGCCATCAAATACCCCGATATTGTTAGAGAAATTATAAATAGAGGTCATCTGGTCGGTGGGCATACCCTGCACCATTCTACAAATTTCGGAACTCTGGGTTTAGTCCGGGCCGAAGAAGAAATTATGCAGGGTATCCATGTAATAGAAGAGATTATTAACCAGAAAATCATACTTTTCAGACCTCCGTTTGGTGTAAGTAATCCGGTAATTGCTTCTATTATTAAAAAAAATAATTTACAAGTGCTAGGCTGGAATATAAGGTCTTATGATACTATCAATACAAATGCGCAAAAAATGCTGCAGCGAATTACCGGTAAAATTAAGAGTGGCTCGAGTATTCTTCTGCACGACCGGGTCAATAATACGCTAGAAATACTCCCGGATATTTTGCAGGATATTCAAAATAAAAGACTGAACATTTCCCCTGAAGCAGCTTAGTGAATCTGGGTTAAACAGTTGAATATTCGTAGCAATTGCTTAAACCACCCCTGAGTATGAGGTCCTTCCAATATCTCTTCCGGTAAGACTGTGGGAACTGCAACAGACAAGAGTCTAAATCAGTAGTATTAATTATTTTTGGAGAAAATCATGGTTGAAAATAGTAGGCAACAGCAAGAGCTAGCAGCACGGGACTCTGTAATCCGTGGCAATGATATTCACAATGAGGTGCGTCAAATCGTTGTTGATGCTTTGAAAAATGGGCAGATGGAGCCTGAACATATCAAAGAGGTGCTGCAGGCTGTCGTTAATGGTGCTATTGAGGGTGCGACTGAAAGCGAACCCGAAGCAAAAGAAATATTGCAGCAAACAGTCTCAGGGATAGATGATGCTTTAAGCCAGGTTGCTCAAGCCTCTTCTCTGGCAATTGAAGAAGCCGCAGATAATGTTGAGCAATTTACCGAGCATGATTTGAAACGTGCTTTGACTGACTTAAATGATCTGGAAAAACTGTTTTTTGATACCTTGAATGATGTTGCAAAAAGCGGTCAGAAAGTGACTTCCGATATCCTAAACGATCTTGTTCATCATCTGCAGCAAAGCTCTACTTCAGTTGGTCGTAGCGTCGAAGAAACGTCCACTCACTTAAGGAAATTTCTTTCCAACAAGGGGAGAAATATTCAGCTAGCTGATATTGCAAAAACAACGGGTGCTTCTGTAGCACGAATTGCTAGTGGTTTGCTGGCGGGTATTGCAGATAGTTTATCTGCGGATGAAAAAAAGTAAGCCGCCAAGTATCATTCAGTAACTGCAAAAGCAAGTTTAGCGCTAAATGATTTTAGGAACTTTAAATGCAGCCAAGGATCTTGGCAGGATACACGAACTTGCATTAATCCTGATACGTTATGGTTTTGGCGATATGGTTCGCCGTCTGGGTTTGGCGAATATCATCGATCGTGCTGGAAAAGTATTACATTGGTCACAGATAGAAGAGTTAGCTCATCTGGAACCTCCTGCACGAGTACGCAGAGCTTTGGAGGAAATGGGACCTACTTATGTGAAACTGGGGCAGATTCTTGCAACTCGTGCTGATTTATTTTCTGCAGAATGGATAGATGAGTTTGCCAGGTTACAGGATCAGGTACAGCCAGTCTCGTTTTCTGAAATAGAACCCCAGTTACTAGAAGATCTGGGTGGCCAGATTGACGATTTTTTTTCCGAGTTTAATCAGCAGCCTTTTGCCACAGCATCAATAGGTCAGGTTTATCGTGCGAAATTAAAAACAGGGAATCTGGTTGTTGTTAAAGTGCGGCGACCTGGAATTAAACCTAAGGTTGAGGCGGATTTGCGTTTATTAAAGCAATTAGCTGAAATTGCCGACCGGGAAAGTAAAGATTTTCGTCGCTTCCGGCCTAAAGAAATTATTCACCAATTTACCTTATCAATGCGTCGCGAAATGGATTTGGAGGCTGAATGTCGCAATGCTGAGCGGATCGCTAGCGCTTTTTCCAGTGATACTACTATTATCGTCCCTAAAGTTTACTGGCAATGGACCAGCGAACGCATCAATGTGCAGCAATACATTGATGGCATTCCAGCGCGTGACCTTGCGGCAATTAATAAAGCAGGCCTGGACCGCAAGCAATTAGCGCATAGTGGCGCAGAGATAGTGATGAAAATGGTTCTGGAAGATGGTTTTTTCCATGCTGACCCGCACCCTGGCAATCTGTTTTTTCTTCCCGGAAATCGTATTGCATTTGTTGACTTTGGCATGGTGGGACGATTGACAGAGGAACGGCGCTCAGAGCTTGTTCATCTTTTACAAGGGGTTGTCTCTAGAAATACCAGTCAGGCGGTCAGGATTTTATTGAAATGGGCGGGTGATAGACAGGGAAGCACAGAGAGCCTGACTACCGATGTAGATGGCCTTATTGATCAATATCATGATGTTTCACTGAAAGATATTGATATAGCGGGATTTTTAAATGATTTGACCACCTTGTTGCGGGATCATCAGCTAAACTTGCCTCCTGATCTGACGTTGCTAATGAAAACCTTAATTACTCTGGAAGGAATGGGGCGGCAATTAGATCCAGACTTTAATATCGTGCAAGTGGCGACACCTTTTTTACAGCGAGCTTTATTTAAGCGCTATACCCCCGATGCCATGCTAAAACAAGGCTGGCAAAGTTTTTCCGGCATGCTGGAATTATTGATCGAGCTGCCCAATGATTTGCATCGTTTGCTGGATCTGGCTCGTCGAGGTGCCCTGGGTGTGCGTCTGGATATTACTAAGCCAGAATGGATAGCGAAAGAGTTAGACAGGGTAGTGAATCGTTTATCTGTCAGCCTGATCACTTCAGCTTTAATTGTCGGCAGCTCAATTGTTTCAACGGTGGAAGGTGGCGCCTCTTCATTCCTTGGGTTGATAGGGTTTGTCGGTGCATTTATGGGAGGGATCTGGTTATTGTTTTCTATCTGGCGTAGCGGTTAGGTTAAATGCTGAAAAAGAGCCACAATTATCGTCTTGAAATGCAGCATTGAAAATGCTTATGCAGGGCAGGGGCAGGTAAGCCGTTATTTGAGCATAAAAACCTTGTAGTTTTGAGTGATGAAAGGAACCCCAATAATCTTGTTTGTAAAATTGTTGGGGTTCGTTCTTTATCCACAACCTACGCGCTCACTCAGGTACGGGTATTCAGAATGAGGCGCAAGCACACAAAAAAACGTGACTTTTATCTTAAATGAGATTCTACTAGAAACTATAATATGCTCCCTGTGGCGTGTATTATTTATTTTTTTGGAGATTTCGGATGTTTTTCCCGCTTGCGTTGACGGGACTAAGCAAAGATTTTTTTTAAAAATTATTTTAATTATAAAAAAGCGAGGGTAAACAATGAAACCAATAATTAACTTAGCCACACAGATAGCAAGATTACTAATATTCAGTACCGGGCTACTGATGTCGTTTAGTATCTTTGCGGCACCTGAAGGACTTGGTACTGATGGTGCTCAAGCCCCAGCAGTATCAGCTACTGTTTATACTTTAAATGATACATTACTCGATACCGGCAAAGTCTATATATTCAACGATAGTACTAAAGAGCATGGTTTGGCAATATGGCCAATAGACGAACCGACTAAACTTGACTGGTATGCCGCAAAAGAAGCAACAGAGGCTCATGGATCAGGTTGGCGTTTGCCCACAAAAACTGAGTTGAATCTGTTATATGAAGCACAAATAGCGGAATCTAACGTTGTGGGCGGTTTTACTGCTGCTTCCTATTGGAGTTCTACTGAGAATGATAGTCGCTACGCGTGGTCGCAGATTTTTACCAGTGGTACCCAGAAAAACAGCGCTAAGTACGATGCACTCAGGGTGCGTGCTGTTCGGTCTTTTTAACTATTTATCCCTTTAAACCTTTTCTTTCGCGCGTAGCGGGCGATTTTTTTTGTACGAAATTACTTGACCACTACATGCATTAATAAAACCAGGTCCGATATTCAACACATGCGGGATTGCAATTAAAAAATTGTTATTTACATCGATGATTATAAGCACCCATCGAGCTTAAGCTCGATGGATTTGAAAATACTTAATAAATTTAAAATCCCTTGTCAGGTTTTTTTAATAACTTTAACAATTATCATATAGCTTTGATCAACTAGTAGCTGAAAGCTTTAAATTATTTACCTGTGCCCGAGTTCCAATTGAATCGGACCCCTGCGCCTTTTATCCATGTTGCTTCCTGGCAAGCCCTTTGCTGTTTGATCAGAAGACATCCCTGTCTTTTGAGAGCCCTTAGGGAGTGGGGATGTAGAAGGGGGGAATTTCAGGATGTGGAACGTCCTTACAATCCACTGTTTCAGCATCTGTAATAATATCCTTGATTTTTTTAAATATTGGAAAAGGTACACTATTATCAGGAATGGGATCTCCAGCACCGTCGTAATAAGCCACATCAACCGAACCTATTTGTGACATTACTGTCGTTTTGTCTATTAAGTTATGCACTAACGTTAAATAACCTGACCCTGTCTCAATTGATGTGAATATTCCCAAGGGAGTTCAAAATGGTGTAGTGATGGCTGAGATTGACTGGAAACCACATTGAATTTCATCATCATGTTTGTGGCATGTGCCTGTCATAGGATTACCAACCCAGTCTCCCCAAGATGGTGTTCCTACTAGTATTGGAGCACGGCCGATGGCTATTCCTCTGGCCTCTTTAAGTTTTAACGGCTTTCCATCTAACTTAAGTGCACTTGTATTTTTCATTCGTATTGCCACATAACTGCCTGCAGGATCAGGGTGATGTGGGGTCTCGTCGATATGAAAGCAAAGAGAACTCGTACCGTCACTATCTTTATTGTCCTTACTGTCTGAATTATCTGCAAACGCAGACAATGAGCTAATACTTACAATTGCGCCGATTGACGCAACTATTACCTTCTTTATTGGCTTAATCATTGTTTTTTTATTCATTTCAATTTTCTCATGTTAGTAACTAAGTTAAGTGGCTACAATTATTCAACTCATAATTTCTCCATTTTCTGAGCTTAACTCTTTAAGGAATAAACTTTCAGACGGGTCAATTTATGAAATCTTTTCTGCTTTTTTGGTTTTTCTTACCTGAAGAATATCAGTGTTTTTAGAGTTAATAGAGCATGCTATTTTTATCCAATAAACGCTGATTATTAATTTAACTACGTCTTGTTAGGAAAAGCAATAAGAAAATAAATATTTCAAATTAGGTAGTCAAGGGGGCGTAGTTGTTGATTTCAAAATGGATGAGCTAATAAAAATCAATGATTTAGTATGATAAAGGTGACGAAGATAGCTCTTAGTGATGGGTTGCAGAATAGGGTTGAACCGCAGAGTCAGAAAACACTCTTGCTACATCCACTTTATCAAAATGATATTTTGTACTACAAAATTCGCAATCAGCTATGATCTCGCCTTGCTCAGCTAGAATTTCATCTACTGTCTCGCGGCCAAGCGATAATAGTGTTGTTTCGACTTTTTCAGCCGAGCAGCTACATTTGAAGCTTATGGGTTCTGCAACAAACAGGCGTACCTGTTCTTCATTAAATAAACGCTGTAAAACCTGCTCACAAGATAGTGATAGCAACTCATGTTCGGTAATGGTGTTTGCTAATGCTTCAATACGTTGCCAGTCTTCCCGGGTTTGTTCATCCTGTTGTGCAGGCAGTTCTTGAATGAATAAAGCTGCCGCCTCATTTTTATTGGCAAATATCCATAGCCGAGTTTTCAATTGTTCCGATTGTACAAAGTAGGCTTCTACTGCTTCGGCAAGGCGTGATCCTGCTAATGGCACGATTCCCTGATAGGGATCGCCAGAAGTTGGTTCTATGGTTAACACCAGTCGTCCTGAGCCTAATAATTCAGCTAAACTCTCGCCAGAAACAGTCTCATCACAACGAGCCCAGCCACGAATTTCTCTGTTATTAGTGCTTTGAGCAACCAGCGATTTTAATGGCCCATCACCCTGGACCTGGATAATCAGATTACCATCAAATTTTATCGTTGCAGCAATTAAGGTTGCTGCTGCCAGAGCTTCTCCTAGTATTTGCGTGACTGCATCTGGATATTGGTGATGTTGTTTTGCTGCTTGCCAGCTAGTGGATAAATTTAACCATTCGCCTCGAACGGCTAATCCATCAAATAAAAAACGGCGTAAAACATCTTTTTCTTGCATAGCTAGGTGTCGTATATTGATTTGTTATTAGCGCATATTATAGCTTTACTTATTCAGTCTGCGCAGGGATATTCCATTGATTAATTTAGCCAGTATAATAGCAGTATAGGAACTTAACTATTCAGGCAATATGACAAAAAAAGCAATTATCTTATTATCGGGGGGCCTAGACTCGGTCACTGTCTTGGCGATGGCAAAACGGCAAGGCTATACAGTTTATGCCTTGAGTTTTGATTATGGACAAAAACATAATGCAGAACTTGTTTCCGCCAGAAAAATAGCACAGGACTATCAAGTCGCCGTACACAAAGTGATTAATCTGGGGCTAGGTGAAATTGGTGGATCAGCTTTAACGGATGATGCTTTAAATGTCCCTGTTACACCACAAACAGGGATTCCGGTTACTTATGTGCCTTCCAGGAATACCGTGTTTTTATCGTTTGCTCTGGGTTGGGCTGAGGTATTAGATGCGCATGATATTTTTATTGGTGTTAATGCGGTGGATTATTCTGGTTACCCCGATTGTCGTCCGCAGTTTATTGAGGCCTTTCAAGCGCTGGCAAATGTTGCAACCAAAGCGGGCGTAGAAGGGCATAAAATCAAAATCCATGCGCCGCTTATTCATATGAGTAAGGGTGAAATTATCCGCAGTGGCATGGAATTACAGGTCAATTATGCACAAACTGTATCCTGTTATGCGGCTAGCGCGGAAGGGCTTGCCTGTGGAGAATGTGATGCCTGTCGCCTAAGGAAAGCCGGGTTTGCCGAAGCAGGAGTGCCTGATCCCACATGCTATCAGACTGGCAGTGCTGGCGAATAGCCTCTGTTTCATAATGATTAGTATTGGAAATCATCTGGATAGTTCATGGTGCTATAATTATCGGCTTGGCTGGTAAAGGAATGTTGAAATGAAAGAACAATATGATGTGATCATTGTTGGCGGTGGCATGGTTGGCGCTGCTGTTGCCTGTGCTCTGGGTAACAGTGATTTAAAGGTGGCACTGATTGAACAGGCTATGCCCGAAGAGTTTTCTCCTGAGCAAGCCCATGATTTGCGCGTTTCTGCTTTAAGCATTGCTTCACAACAAATTCTACAAACCGTCGGCGCGTGGGATGCTGTAGTCGCCATGCGTATGTGTCCTTTTAAACGGATGCGCGTATGGGAAACTGCTGGCGATACCGAATTTAACAGTGATGCTATCGCTTATGATGCTTTAGGTTATATTGTAGAAAACCGTGTGACTCAACTGGCCTTACTACAAAGAGCGCAGGAATTTTCTAATATTGATTTTTTATGTCCCTCTCTTATCAGGAAAATTCATTATGTCGATGGAAAAGGTAGTGTAGAGCTTGATGATGGCCGGATTTTGTCAGCTCGAGTATTGGTCGCTGCAGATGGTGGGCAATCGCGATTAAGACAAACCGTGGGCCTGGGTGTGACTAGCTGGGATTACCAGCAACATGCAATGGTTATCTATGTAGAAACGGACTATGCGCAACAGGATATTACCTGGCAGCGTTTTGTAGCGACCGGGCCGCAGGCTTTTTTGCCTTTATCGGGGAATTATGGCTCTATCGTCTGGTATAACACGCCTGATGAAGTGCGGCGTTTAAAGGCTTTACCAGGTCAGGAACTACTGATTGAATTAACAAAAACCTTTCCTGAATGTCTGGGGAAAATTAATAAGATTCTAGGTGTAGCAAGTTTTCCTTTAAAGCGTCAACATGCACAGGAGTATGTGAAACAAGGTATAGCATTAGCCGGTGATGCCGCGCATATGATTAACCCCCTGGCAGGTCAGGGAGTTAATATAGGTTTGCTGGATGCTGCAACGCTGGCAGAAGTATTAATTGATGCCAGTAATAAGGGCAGAAATATTGCAGATGTGGCGGTGCTAAAAAGATACGAACGCTTACGACGCAACGAAAACCTGAAAATGATGACGGTGATGGATCTGTTTTATCGCATCTTTAGTAACCAGGTGATGCCAGTTAAATTTTTCAGGAATTTAGGCCTGGGTCTGGCAGAGCGCATTACTCCGCTTAAAAATAAAGTAATGCGCGGCGCAATGGGCCTGGAAGGACGTTTACCTAAATTAGCCAAAGGTGAAACGATTATTTAATGAATAATTCGATTGCATTTAGAACTCTATTATTTAAAGAAATTCGTCGTTTTACACGGATCTGGCCACAAACATTATTGCCTCCGGCAATCTCGACGTCATTATATTTTCTGATTTTTGGCAAGCTTATTGGTGCGCGAATCGGGAGTATCGATACCGTAAGCTATATGGATTATATAGTACCAGGCGTGATATTAATGTCAGTCATCAGTCACTCCTATTCCAATGTTGTGTCTTCTTTTTACTCAACTAAATTTCAACGCCATATAGAAGAGTTACTGGTAGCCCCGGTACCCAACTGGGTAATATTGGCCGGGTATATTGGTGGCGGGGTGGCGCGTGGAGTATTGGTTGGCTGTGTGGTAGCCGGCATCTCAATGTTATTTACTGAAATATCGGTGACTAACTGGTGGATTACTGTCAGTGTCTTTGTGTTAACTGCAACCTTATTTTCTTTGGCTGGTTTTGTTAATGCTATTTTCGCCGATAGTTTTGATGATATTTCTCTTATCCCCAACTTTGTTTTAACACCGCTTAGTTATTTAGGGGGAGTATTTTATTCTGTTTCAATGTTGCCTGATATCTGGCAGAAAATCGCTCTGGGTAATCCTATCCTGTATATGGTTAATACTTTTCGTTATGGTTTAATTGGTATTTCAGATATAGATGTAATGACAGCCATGATAATCATTATCTGTTTTATACTATTATTAGCCGTTTTCTGCTTATATTTATTGGCTAAAGGGGTAGGCATTAAAAATTAATAAGCGTGGAAGCTTGCGTTCGGAGATGGTCATAGCTAATAGTGTGCATCAGAATCGATTGGCTGAGCTGCTTGCTATTAATAAAGGGAAATCAATCACTTGTTTGTTTCTCCCGAGACTACAGCTCGAGAACCTTTTGCTAATCAGCTTTCTTTAAGCTTAAATATTCAAAGACAAATGGAAATATTTTGCAATCAAGCTTAACTCATATAGAATTGGCAAGTAAAATTTTATTAGCATACAGTTTCTTATTTAATAAATTAAAATGGAGAATGAGTTCATGTTCACAAAAAAAAATACTGCATCATTAATTAAAGCGACTGCTTTATGTGCTGCTGTTTCAGTTTTAACTGGCTGCGGCATAGCTGCCCCTAAATCTGAAATAGCTTACGCAGAAGCAACACTTCAATCGGCACGTAATGTTGGTGCAAATGAATATGCAGCAGTGGAGCTGGAAAGAGCGAAAAATAAATTACAGCAAGCTAAATCTGAAATGAAAGATGGTAACAATGAAGATGCTTTACGTTTAGCTAATGAGGCGACCGCAGAAGGTAATCTGGCACAAGCAAAGACAGAAGCTGGAAAAGCGAGTGCATCTGAAAAGCAAATGCAGCAAAGTCTGCAAATGTTGAAATCACAACTTAAATAGCGATGTAACTCACTAACTAAAATTTTCTGG
>Ga0208279_1001420_pt1 | contig 13099 bp, 9 predicted proteins | sample AntAceMetag02UKM_FD_184766 | JGI IMG/M metagenome (GOLD analysis project Ga0208279, IMG submission 184766) | Saline lake microbial communities from Ace Lake, Antarctica - Antarctic Ace Lake Metagenome 02UKM (SPAdes) (version 2) | ecosystem: Environmental > Aquatic > Non-marine Saline and Alkaline... | reverse complement strand
CATTCATAGCACTGGTGGATGCGCTTCGCAGGTTGAGAGAAGATGGCAAAATAGAAGGGTTTCCTGTAAAGGACTTTATATCCGCGATCAGCGTCGGGATTGTTAACGGTGAAGTTCTTCTTGATCTCGATTACGTAGAAGATTCAGGAGCCGATGTTGATATGAATTTCGTAATGACCGGAAGCGGGGGAATTGTTGAAATCCAGGGAACCGCCGAGGCAGAGCCCTTCAGTCGTGATATGATGGACAAGATGATCGACGTCGCGACCGCAGGAATCTCCGAACTTACAAAAAAGCAAAAAGATATCCTCGGAGAAATATGACGGCATTCGGGGTTTTATCAGTGACTGAACCTGAAGATCAGAAGATCGTTTTTGCCTCAAAAAATAGGGGTAAAGTAAGAGAACTTAAAGCACTGCTTGAGGGAATGAATGTCAAGCTTTTGTCACTGCATGACTATCCCGATATCCCCAACATCATAGAGGACGGCAACACTTTTCTTGAAAACGCGTTGAAAAAGGCCCGCGTTATCTCCGAATATACCGGCGGGACAATTATAGCCGACGATTCGGGGCTGGAGGTAGACTACCTTGAAGGAGCGCCCGGTATTCATTCGGCCAGATATTCAGGGGCAGGAGCAACGGATGAAAGAAATGTTCACAAGCTCCTGGAGGAGCTGGACGGTGTTCCCGCGGAAAAAAGGGGGGCGGTCTTCAGGTGCGCGCTGATTTTATACCGAGCAGATAGGGCATTCGAAACCTTTGAAGGCAAACTGGAGGGGAGAATAGCCACAGAGCCAACCGGCAGCGAAGGTTTCGGTTATGATCCGGTATTCATCGTACCGGAATATGGCAAAACAGTTGCCCAGCTTGATCCTGAAACAAAAAACAGGATCAGTCACAGGGCGGTGGCCTTTGCCAAACTCAAAAAAAGCTTGCAGAAACAAGTCAGATAATCTAAAAAGCATCAACTTTTCCCACCATTCGGGGCGTAGCGCAGCCTGGCAGCGCGCCTGCTTTGGGAGCAGGATGTCGCAGGTTCAAATCCTGCCGCCCCGACCATTCATTGCTGTGAAATCAATAAGTTGACTAAATTTTCTCGCTCCAGAAAGTGGTACAAAAGTGGTGCATACATCCTTCAAATATGGAGATGTTTTCCTTGCCTGATGACTTCGCATAGATCATCCTGATGTCATCCGACTCAATTCGAAAATAACGAGAAAACTTTTTTTGCTGATTTGGCTCCACAAAATAAAGGTTGAAAAAGCAGATTGAAGATGCAGAAAGGGCGGGATAATCATCCCGCCCTTTTTTTGTTAACTTCTCTTCCGGTTCCGCAGGATTACGGCGTAAATAGGGGGAATTCCCTGTGCGAAAAGTCGTCATAGACAGGCGTCATGGTGAAGAAATTATCATCGAAAATGGGAGCGCCGCCTTCACCCATTAGTATTGTCCCCGATTCTCCCAGGGGAAACATACTCTCGATCCCGACGGGACCCGCCACTCCGAACTCGACACAGTGTGCGTAGGTGGAACGTGACGAAAAGGGCATCTCCCATACCTGTCTCAGCATATCGTGGTTAAATGTGATAGTTCCCCTTGCATCGTGGCCCCAGGGTCTCACCCCCAGATCAAGAAGGACATTATCAAGAGCCTCGACTATAACCACGTCATAGGAGTCGTAGGGGAGGTACCAGTCATAGTTGTTCTCTATGCCCCCGGGCAAGAGGTCGTGGAGGAGAACGTTGAAAAGGCGTATCTCTTTTTCTTCTTCAAGAAAAGGGCTGTCCATTTCCTCAAAGGTGAGTTTTAACACCTCATCGATCCATGCATCCATGAGAACCCATGCGTCGGCGCGATCCGTTCCCTCAGCCCACTCTGTGTTCCCACCGTCTACGAAATGTCCATCCCAATCCGCGAGAAGGGCAAGGGCCGCTGAACGATCAGCATTAGGGGCATCAGGTGCATTGTTTACCGCATAGGTGAAAGAGTCAGAGGCAAACTTCCAGGGGTTTCCACCTCCTCCGAAGGAATCCGTGGTGGCGATGTTGAGTGCGAGATTTCTTAGATCATTGAAGGTCAGATCATTGTGTGCCGACAGGTAGTCATCGACCACATGGGCCCTATTGAACGGACCGAAGAAGTATGAGAAGTTGTTGTATGAATTTGCGTAGCCAGCGTTCGTCTTGTTATTCCAGCCGCAGTAGTAACCCTGGTCGTTATTACGATCGGTAGAACGGGGGATAAGGACGGCTGAATCCCACTCAAGAGGCGGCGCGACAGCGCCTTGGGGAAGCCGCCATTCACCGGCGGGACGGACGGGGTCCCTTCCCGACATCCAGTACGCTATGTTTCCATCTTTATCCGCGTAACAGAAATGCTGAGATAACGGCACAAGCTCTATGGCGGCCCCGAATTCGTCCATACTGGTCGCCCGGGCAATGTCAAGATATGACTTCATAGACTCGAACTCATAACCCCAGTGGGAGTATTTCCATGAGATTAGGGGATTTAAGGGGCTGGGCACATAGGTACCCGGATCGTAGGGGATGGGATTGATCACCGGTCCGTGAGCGGTGCGCCAGACTGGCAGGACAACATCGTCTCCGCCTGCCACGTGTATGGTCTCCATCCTGTTAAGTGTCACGTCCGAAGGATCTTCAAAATAGTAATCCACTGTATGGGCATGCCCGACCTGCATGGACCACGCGTGGTGCGGAGTGCGTCCGATAACAATCGCGGGAATTCCTGTGATTATCATGCCTGAGACATTCAATCCACCGGCCCTTATGGAACCCTCTCCAACAACGGAGGGAACGGTGAACCCCATCTGCGGACCCGAGTAGATAATGGGATTGCCATCCGCGGTTTTGCTCCCCGCTACGGTCCAGGCATAGCTTCCCATCTTTATGTAGGCATTTATCTTTTTCAGGTTCCCGTCGATCCTTGAGCGCATTTCGGCCATGCTTTTAGCGATACCCCTGACGTCGGGGAAAGACGGAGACTTTTCCATAAGCGGGGATAGTACTTTTTCTCTCGATTCGGCAAACTCGATACCTCCGGGGCCGGGGATATAGGTCAGCGCGTCGGGATCATTTATCCAGCGGAGGTCTTCGAACATACCCGCTCCCGTCGTCGGATAAAGGGTCATGAGTCCCTGGTACAATGCCGCGTTATCTATCTGTCCCATCTTCTGCGCCTCGACATCGAAGTTTCTCATCATCAGCGCCGCCCAGGCCAGAACGTCTTTGTACGTCCAGTTCTCAGGCATAAATTCAAGGGCGGCAAATTCGAATGGAAGCAGGGAAGGATCATCACGAACCTCGGCTATGCGCCTGTTGAAGCCCGCCACATAACCTTCGATCACATCCTGCACCTCTCCATCCAGGGCATCAAAACCGTCCTCCAGTTCTTGGTCAGAATAGCCGGTAATACGCACCAGAATATCCTGTTCTAACTGATCGGGGCCAAATATCTCCGCCAGTCTTCCCCTGGCGGCTCGTCTAAATGTTTCCGCCTGCCAGAGACGGTCGGTGGCGACGGCGTAGCCCATCGCGTCAAAGACATCATAGAGCCGGTCTTCGTCTGAGCCGGTAATAAACCATACACCGCTGCCGTCCCGGGTAGTTTCAACCGTGGATTGGTGAAAACTAGCGCCTCCGCCCGTCCCGATTATTGTAATGAATCCCAGAACAATAACGCAGGCCAGACCGATAGAGGTTGTGACTTTAAAAAATAAATTATTCTTCTCTTTCATAACCTTTTCTCCTTTCCATTGTAAGGGTTAATATAATATATGCGAAAATGGTGCCGAGTACAAAAGCGATGAGGTCGAGATAATCAAAGGTTCCGAAGTGAAAGAAATTCACCGTGTTCTCAAGGAAGGGAATTCCATCGAACCAGGAGGGAATGAACTTTAGAGGCATTGAGCTGTATCTCTGCCCCATCTCGAAGGCGCCATCAATTAAAAGCCAGAATAGACAAATAAAAAGATATCCTCTCTTGCGAGAACCGAGAATGCCCGCTGTTATCAGGCTAAAGGAAAAGACATGGGCAAATGCGGGGAGGCTGCTACTAATAGGACCAAACATATTAGGGATTTTGTCGTAAAGGCTTATATCCTTCGCCCATCCCGCAAGGAAATAAGTAGTATCGGGAGGCCGGTCAATGAGATAGACAAGGAGCCCGACAAGGAGTGAGGCGATGCCGATAAGTATTTGAAGTTTATTTACCTTTGTTGAATGCATCGGGGGCGATTGCCTCTTCAAAAATAATGAAAGATTAGTAAGTCTGTAAATCCCGCCGTTTATAACATTTAGCCTACAGCTATTTGTTCGTATTGTCAATATTTAATAGAGATTTAAAGTACCCTCAAATTTTTTTAGATCATTTTCTGTCCATAACCCACCCTAATACTTCTTAAAATTCCTTGCTTATTCTAACTTTCAAGTTTATAGCTGAGAAACATACAAAAGACCGGATTTGCGGACAAGTCGATATGTGTTTTATAAACACAAAATGGAGTCATTTTTTCATTACATCCTGAAGGGAGGCAATCGTTATGGGTACATTCAAGGAATACGACAGGTATGATGGCCTCGGAATGGCTGAGCTTGTCAGAAAGAAGGATATTTCCCCTGCGGATCTTCACGAAGAAGCAATAGACCGGATAGAAAAGCTCAACCCTGAACTTAACGCGGTAATAACTCCAATATTCGATCTGGCGCGAAAAGATATTGAAAAAGGTCTCCCCGATGGTCCGTTCACAGGGGTTCCCTTTTTGCTGAAAGATTTGATTTCGGCATATGCCGGCGTACCTCTGACCGGTGGAAGCAGGGCCTATAGAAACTATATCCCGGATGAGGACTGCGAACTGGTAAAGAGGTTTAAGAAGGCGGGCCTCGTGATTATGGGGAAAACAAATTGTCCGGAATTCGGTCTTATGGGCATCACGGAACCGAAGCTTCATGGACCGACCCGCAATCCCTGGAATACCGACCATACGCCGGGCGGTTCGAGCGGTGGTTCGGCGGCTGCCGTCGCAAGCGGTATGGTGCCGATCGCCTCCGGGGGTGACGGCGGCGGTTCTCTGCGTATTCCCTCGTCATGCTGTGCTCTTTTTGGTCTCAAACCGACACGGGGGCGTAATCCTACCGGCCCGAACCATGGAGCAATCTGGCAGGGTGCCGTTGTTGAACATATAGTCAGCCGTTCTGTCAGGGACAGCGCGGCCATGCTGGACGCTACAAGCGGAGCCGATGTGGGAGCCCCATATATTATTCCACCACCGGAGCGACCATATATGGAAGAGATCAAAAAAGAACCCGGTTCTCTGAGAATAGCCTTTAATACTCTCTCTCCGCTCGATACAGGGGTTCATCCCGAGTGCGTAAAGGCCGTGGAGAAAACGGCTCAGCTCCTTGAAGAACTGGGGCACAAAGTTGAGGAAAATCGTCCGGAGATTGATGGAAAAACCCTGGCAAACAGTTACCTCGCCCTGTATATGGGAGAAATAGCGGCCGATATAGAAGAAATGCAACCGATATTAGGCAGAAAAGCAAAAAAGGATGACGTAGAGGCGCTGACATGGACCCTCGGATTGCTTGGCCGCACTTTTTCCGCGGGTTATTTTGTAAAACAGATGAGAGAATGGGGTATAGCCTCCAGAGTAATGGGACGCTTCCATGAAAAATATGATCTCTATCTCACGCCGACCATGGCGTATCCTCCTGTCAGAATAGGGGAGTTGCAGCCAAAGCCTGCTGAACGCGCCCTCTTGACAGTAGTTAACTCAATGGGATTGGGAAAATTGTTGAAACTTTCAGGCATAACCGTCAAGCTAGCGGTAGAGAGCCTGTCGAAGACCCCCTTCACACAACTGGCTAACTTCACAGGTCAACCCGCGATGTCCGTTCCTCTTCACTGGACGGAAGGCGGCCTTCCCTGTGGAGTACACTTTATGGGGAGGTTCGGAGACGAAGCGACACTGTTTCGGATGGCGGCTCAACTGGAGCAGGCAAGACCCTGGTTTGACAGGAGGCCTCCCGTGGTTGAATAGCTGTTATTTTATCCACCGGGTTTTTAGTCTTTATTAGCACCAAATGCCCAATGGTCGAAGTTCAGTTGTGCTTGATTTCATGGTGCGATCTCCTTTTTTCGTTTCTCATGAATTTAAGTGCGATTGCACCAAAGCTCGGAAAATACCAACTATGTATATTAATTGTTAGGTGTCATAAATGAGGCGGTAGATATGAGGTATGTTATTAGTATAGTAATTGGTGTTGCAACATTTTACGTTGTTGGATTTTCTTTAGACACCTTCGCAGGAATGGGAGACAACAGCGCAATTATAATTGGCTTTATTGCAGGACTTTTAGCTTTAAGAATTTGTCTTGGAAAAGGCATGGTTGATATTGTATCTGATTCACTTTCAAAGTTTCAGTCAACTAAGGATTTGATCACTTCTAATATAGATAGCCAAAAAGCTGTTTTGTTCGCACAAGCAGAGCAGGAGGTATCTGATGGGGACATTGATAAGGACTTATGGTCACAAGCTCTTGTGATAGCAAAAGGCAATGAAAATCTCAGAAAAGTGGAGTACATGAAATTAAGGGCTAAGCAAATTAAGAAAAGCACCTAACAACAGCATTGAGGGCGACGGCAAAAAACCGCCGCACCTCATGCTTGACGTTATGTGCAAGAAAATTGAATAAAACGATAGAGTGATTTGATGAAGAAAATAACAGAAATACCAGAAAATGATAAACCAAGAGAAAAACTTGCTGCAAAGGGCGTTGAAGCTTTGAGTAGTAAAGAACTCTTAATGGTAATTCTGGGAAAAGGAATTAAAGGGCGAGATGTAACAGTTTTAGCTACTGACATTTTAAAATTGATTGAAAATGAAAGAGAAAATCTGACACTTGAAACATTAGAGAAAATACAAGGAGTTGGAAAAGCAAGAGCAGGACAAATACTGGCATCATTTGAATTAGCCAAACGCTATCTTTTGAAACCTGAAATGAAAATAAATAATACCGATGATGTTTTGTCATTGGTTGCAGATATACGAAATAAAAAACAGGAACATTTTGTTACAATTACATTAACAGGTGCATCTAATGTAATAGAGAAAAGAACAGTTTTTAAAGGAACTATCAATTATAGCGTTGTGCATCCACGAGAGATATTTTCTGATGCACTAACAGACAGAGCCGCAGGAATTATTTTTGTTCACAATCACCCTGAAAATGATGTTGAACCTTCTGAGAATGATAAGAAAATAACAAAGCAACTTTGTGATGCTGCAAAACTTTTAGGAATACAAGTAATCGACCATATTATTGTGACTAAAAATGAACATTTTAGTTTTCAAAGTGAAGGACTTTTAGAAATATGAATATAAAATTATCAAAATACGAGATACAAGATTTAATCGAAAGATTGCAAAAGGGAGAAAACATTCCTGACGACTATAAATACAAACTATTCCCTTCAAAGCAAAAGGAATATGAACTGGTTTATGGTGGTAAAATGCGAAAGGAAGATGTTTTAGCTAATGAAGATGGCGTTTTTCCTGTTCCGTTACAAATAGAAAAAATATTCAATGGAAAACGGAAAGCTTGGAAAGATGGTTGGCGTAATATTATTGCCTTTGGAGACAATCTGCAATTTTTAAAAACAATCTATGATAACAAAGACCCATTAATAAAAGATAAAGTAAAAGGGAAAGTAAAACTGATATATATTGACCCACCTTTTGCAACCACTGATGAATTTCAAAATAAAGAAGGAACAAAAGCATACAATGACAAGAAAAAAGGAGCTGAATTTGTTGAATTTATTAGAAGAAGATTAATATTAGCAAAAGAAATCTTACATAATGAAGGAAGTATCTTTTTGCATTCTGATTGGAGAATGTCGTCATATTTGAAAATAGTACTTGATGATGTTTTCGGAAAAGAAAAATTTGTAAACGAAATAGCTGTTTGTTATTCTGGTCCGTCTAACCAAAAGAAAAATTTTCCACGAAAGCATGATAATATATATTTTTACAGAAAAGGAACTTCAAATATATTTAATGTTGACACTACGAGAATATCTTATAAAAAGTCGAATTTTGCGACAGGAAAAACTTCACTTGCTGGTAGAGCCGATGATGAGCGTCTTAAAGAACTTGATGACCAGGGAAAACAAATCGAAGATTATTGGACGGATATAAGAACAGGTTCGCACATACCAAAAGTAATCAGAGAAAGTGCAGGGAATTATCCAACATTGAAAGATGAGAAATTACTTGAACGAATAATTTTAGCAACTACAAATGAAAACGATATTGTTCTGGATTTTTTTGCTGGTTCAGGGACAACTGCATCCGCTGCTGAGAAATTAAATCGCAAATGGATTACTTGTGATATTGGAAAATTATCCTTCTATACAATTCAAAAACGAATTGTAAATATTGAGCAAAGTAATTCGATTGAAAAACCTAAAAAGAAATATAGTAAACAAGCAAAAAGTTTTATTACTCTGAACACGGGGCAATATGACCTTGAGAAGGTATTTAATCTTAAAAGTGCAGAATATTCAAATTTTGTTTTAAATCTTTTTGAAATTGAACCAATCAAGAAAACAATTAGCGGAATAAAAATAAATGGTGAACGCAAAGACGGTTATTATGCCCTGATTTGGCCATACTGGGAATTTGAAGATGCTTCTGTCGATGAAGAGTATCTGCATAACTTACATTCAAATATTGGTAAAAAGGTTGGTAATAGAATTTACATTGTTGCACCAGCAAGTTATGTTGATTTTATAAGTGATTATTACGAAATTGATTATGTTCGTTATTACTTCTTAAAAGTACCTTACCACATTATTAAAGAGTTGCATAAAGTCCAGTTCAAAAAATTCAGACAGCCACAAAGCAAGAAAAATGTAAATGATTTGGAAGATGCAATCGGTTTCCATTTTATGAAGCAACCAGAAGTTGAAACCAAATTAACTACCTCACCAAAAGATCTAAAAATTAATATTAAGAAATTCCATTCTGATTTTAGTGAAGATGACAAAGGGAAAGAGTTAGAAAACCTTGAAAGCTTGGCAATGGTTCTTATTGACAAGAATTTTGACGGTAATGCTTTTAATATGGATGAATACTACTTTGCTGAAGATTTATTACCAAAAAAGAAAAGCAATAAAGAAGATGAAAATATTGGAGAAGAACTGAAGAAAACTAATGAGATAAATTTACCAGTTATTCCGAAAAAAGAATGTGGAAAAGATTTAATGATTATCTACATTGATATTTATGGAAATGAATTTAAAGAACAGTTTGAAATAAATTAATATGGAAGAAATAAAGCGATATAAAGCATCTGACCTTGTCCTAAAAGTTGATAAAAACTATGACCCCATCAAACTTCCATTGCAAGATTGGGATAGATATATTGATATTTTAGTGAATGGTAGACAGTATCAAAAAGAAGCAATAATAGATACTGTGATTTTTTTTGCATCAGGCTTATACAAAAACACAACTAATTTAGTAGAAAAGAACTGGAATAATAATGCAAATGTAGAATTGAAAAATCGTTATTCTAATCTTGATGAATATCTAAATCACTTGCAAATTCCAAACAAACTTTCTGCATCAATCGACCTTGCAACAGGAACAGGAAAAAGTTACGTGATTTATGGTATTGCTCAAATTATGCTTGGTCTAGGCTTGGTGGATAGAGTTCTTGTATTGTGCCCTTCTTTAACAATAGAAGATGGTCTAACTGAAAAGTTTAATGATTTAAGTTCTGATAGCAAATTAATAAAGGCAATTCCTGAAAATGCGAAATGGAAAAATCCTTCAATTAAATCAGCAGATGTGACAATAAAAGAAGGGGATATTTGTATTGAAAATATTCATGCAGCATATGAAACAACTGGCTCATCAATAAGAGATAGTTTTAAAGGTAATGGTGAAAGAACTTTGGTATTGAATGATGAAGCTCATCATATTTATAACAAAGTTGAAGGACGCAGTAAGGAAAATACAAGTATAAAAAAATGGAAAGAATTTTTACTAAATCCTGAATTCAAATTCAAATATATTGCTGGTTTTACAGGAACTGCATATATCGAAGATGAATATTTTAATGATGTTATTTACCGTTATTCATTACGACAAGCTGTTGATGATAAAATGGTGAAGATGGTTGATTATATAAGTAAAGATGATGATATCGACAAAGACATCAAGTTTCAAAAAATCTATGACAATCACGACCACAATAAGCAGAATTACAGAAAAATCAAACCATTAACAATTCTCATAACCAGAGATATTAAAAACGCCAAAAGACTTCTTGCAGACATTTCTGATTTCTTAATAAAACGAGAAAAACTATCAGAAAAGGAAGCCGAAGAAAAAACATTGATTGTTACATCTCATAATGACCACAAAGCCAATGTTCGGAAATTAAAAGAAGTTGATAATTTCGACAATCCAATTGAATGGATTATTTCTGTATCAATGCTTACAGAAGGTTGGGATGTGAAAAATGTTTTTCAAATTGTTCCTTGGAAAGACAGAGCCTTTAATTCAAAATTATTAATTGCACAAGTTTTAGGTCGTGGTTTAAGAATTCCACCTGAATATCAAAACCCACAGCCAAAAGTACGAATTTTCAATCACGATGCGTGGAGTAGAAATATAAAAGGGCTTGTTGATGAAATATTGGAAATTGAGAAAAGACTTATTTCAAAACCATTAGAAAATGGTGATAGAGATAAACATCATTTCGAACTTCATCATATTGATTATAATAAAAAGGCAACTACGAAGGATGCGACCAAAGACCACAAAGAATTTGATTACACAAAAGGTTTTATTGAGTTACAGTCGCAAGTAGAAGAAAGCGAAAAAGAGAGTGAGTATACAGATTTTACAGGTGCAATAAGTTCAAAAAAGACACTTATTCACTACAACACATATACAATAGATGAAGTTGCTAATAAAATTCAAAATGAACTTAAAGTAAGAAATTGGGAAGGGAAAATATTAAAACTATCAACAGGGAATTATTCAAAAGAGAAACTTCCACCAAAAGAAGAAATAACCAAAATAATCCGTAGTTCAATGGATAAAGTTGGTATTAAAGGAGATAGATTAGTTGAGAAAAACCGCAATAAAATATTGAGTAGCTTTAACACGCTTTTGAGAAAAGCAGGTAAAACAGTTGTTTATCAGAAAGAAGCACAAAAGCCATATATAATAGATACCAAAGAAATGAATAGGGAAAGTATGGCACTTGGGAATTTAAGACATAATGCAACCGTGTTTTATTCCTCGGACTATAAAACAGAAATGGACGAGAAAAATTTAGAGTTATTAAATATCGTAATCGAAGATGAGAGTTTGCCAAGAAGTGCATCGAAAGAGATAAACAAATATCTATTTAAAACGCCTTTGGACTTAACTTTTTCTAAAGCAACACCAGAACGAACATTTATAAAAGAACTTTGCGAGACTGAGAATGCTAAGAAAATTGAAAGTTGGCTAAAGTCAAGAGATATGAATTTCTATTCGATTGAGTATTCAATAACATCTGTAGGCGGAAAGCATTCAAAAATACAATCTTTCAACCCTGACTTTTTCTTAAAACTAAAGAATGGTAAAACAAAACACTATGTAATTGTTGAGATAAAATCTGATGGAGATGTAAGTGATGAAAACAAGGCGAAATTGAGATATGGGAAACAACATTTTAAGGATTTGAATAAAGAATTAGAGAAGTTGAAAATAGAAGAGAAATATCATTTTCATTTTTTAAGTCCGAATTCTTACGATGTATTCTTTGATCATTTGAGAAATGGGAAATTGATACAATATGACTTTATAAGTGATTTAGAAGATAAATTATTAGCGAAGGATGATGAATAAAAAACACAGAATCGAGAACCCATAAAATTATGGTTGGCAGAACATGCAAACCTTTTCGTTAACGTATTTCGACCGAGAATTGAACAGGTCATGAAAGACAAGATGGGGACTATTCATAATGAGTGATTCAGTTCCATTTCCTGATAACTTACGAGAATTCATTGAATCATGTAAATGGACTTTTGCCAAAACAATGCCTGAATGGCCCCACGAGTATATCGTTCGAGAGAAGGTCGACAAGGTTCTCTTTGAAGACTTGGTTCGCCACATCCGTCAATACGGTTTCGAGGGGCGTTTTTATCAACGCGTTCTCACTTACTTCGCCGAAGATGGGTTACTTTATTGGACGATGGGAACACCCATTGAGGAAACAACCATTATTAACAGGTGTAAGGAAGAGGGCTCATACGAAAACCGTTTCAGGAATGGGACGCTTCCCCACAACAATCAAAAAGCTGAAACATGGAGGGGGGAGGGGGATCAAATCTTTATCATTGAATTTATGGGGATTTGGCATTCATGGTAAGAATCTTGGTGGGAGTATTAAAGAATAAAGATTTGACCCCAAGCTTCCCCCTCTTTTGTACGAGCGGATCACGACCATGGTAAAAGCAACAACCAGGATATCCATTTCAGACATCATACTCGATGAAGCAATATACCCGCGAGACAGGATTGATCAGAAACGTGTCGGCATATTTACAGCAAATATCAGGGATGGTTTCATCTTTGATCCTATTGAAGTAGAACCCGCGCCTGACAAGCCCGGTAAATACCGCATCCTCGATGGCGCGCACAGATGGAGCGCCTACAAGGCGGCAGGGATAACAGAGGTTGCCGTCATAATAAAGGACCTGGCCGGCTTCGATCCCCTGCTCTATGCAGCCCAAAAGGCCATAGGCCCCCGGCAACTGACTGAAGAGGAAACAAAAAAGACTGCGAGACGGGCATTTCAGAACAATCCCAGTCTGACATCTTCAGAGATTGGTAAGGTCATTGGCCGTTCCCGGCAGGCAGTAGATTCCTATATTGCCGATCTCCGGGCGGCAACCCAGATGGGTATGGAGCTCAAGATATTCCGTATGAACCGCCTCGGGATTCCACAGGACAGGATTGCGGGGAGATTGGGACTGGTCAGGGAAACGATTCGTAACCATTTGGCCAAAAT
>Ga0208279_1001419_pt1 | contig 13102 bp, 4 predicted proteins | sample AntAceMetag02UKM_FD_184766 | JGI IMG/M metagenome (GOLD analysis project Ga0208279, IMG submission 184766) | Saline lake microbial communities from Ace Lake, Antarctica - Antarctic Ace Lake Metagenome 02UKM (SPAdes) (version 2) | ecosystem: Environmental > Aquatic > Non-marine Saline and Alkaline... | reverse complement strand
ATCACCCATGATTATTGCGCATCCATCACACGGATTTTCTGTATCCTTGATATCGTCCTCTATAAGCAACGATTCTTCAAAGGTCTCATCCAGAAACATGTAATCGCTCATTCTGTAACACCTCCTTTCACATATTTTGCCACACGGGTTTCCAGAAAAGTCAGAGGGGGGGGTGGGGGCTATAATCGTCGTGGCGAAATGTCCACCTTCTCCACCCACCGGGTGCCGAAGGCGATATTTTTCAGGGGAAATTTGGTTATGACAACGATTATGGAAATGGCGAACCGGCACGGATGAGAAAAATATCAGGCCGGATTTTGGATTATGAAATCAGGGGAAATTGGGTGAAGAATAGACACAGGAATTTATTCAAAAGGGTGGTAAATAATATTTCCAGGCAGGATTAAAACAAGACGACCATGATGCGGATTAAGACTGGCGAACAAATGGTTTTTATTGGGGAAACTGTCTGGGGTATGCTTGGGTATAGGGTGAAGACAGAACGCCTAAAGACGGGCTTCTGGCGCTGCCAAAAGAGGAATTTTATTGTCAATGGGCAAAGGAGATTTGACAACGGTTAAAAATAGAAATCACTTGACATGATGCCAGTAAAAGATGATATCTGTAAATAAAATAATGTGTTGAACGGCAGCGATATTGACAAGTAACCGCAACTTGGATAAATCGACAAAACTCAGGTGAAGATCATGTCTGAAAAACCAACCTATGAAGAATTAGAAAAAAGGATTCAGGAATTAGAACAAGCAGAATCTGAGTGGAAATGTGCCGAGGAGGCACTTGTAAGTGAGAAGCATATCTTGCACAATATTTCCGAGTCAATAGAAGATGGCATCTATATAGTCAACCAGCAATATGATATTCAATACGTGAACCCGGCCCTCGTAAAGGACTTCGGACCTTATGAAGGAGTCAAGTGTTATAAATATTTCCACGACCGGGATGAAATTTGCCCCTGGTGCAAAAATCAGGATGTGTGGGCAGGGAAGACCGTGCGTTGGGAATGGTATTCCTTCAAAAATGAAAGGACCTATGACCTGATAGACACTCCAATGACGTTGCAGGATGGAAGCATAGGCAAACTGGAGATATTTCGGGACATCACCGACCGCAAGCAAGCGGAGGCGATACTGCAAGAGCGGATAAAGGAACTGAAATGTCTTTACGGCATCTCGACCCTGTTGGAGTTGCCGGGCATCTCGTTAGACGAAATGTTTAAGAAAACCGTTATGCTCATCCCTCCGGCCTGGCAGTTTCCCGAGATCACCGCAGCCTGCATCGTACTGAATGGACAGAGCTTTCAGACGGAAAACTTCCGAGAAACGCCCTGGATGCAGACCCGCAAGATTATTGTGCATGGCAAACCGGTAGGACAGGTGGAGGTATGCTATCTGGAGGAGCAACCGGCGAGCGATGAAGGACCGTTTACGACAGAGGAACGACATTTGCTCAATGCCATTGCCGAGCGGCTCGGCAAAATCCTCGAACGGATGAGGGCGAAAGAGGCTTTGCGAGAGAGTGAAGAAAAATATCATTCTCTCGTGGATTCCACCGATGACTGGGTTTGGGCATGTGATACAGAAGGTCGACAGACTTTTGCTAACGAGGCGGTAAAAACAATATTAGGTTATGATGTTCACGAGATTGAAGGTGTTTTATATGAAAATTTAATTCATCCAGAAGATCAGAGAAAAACCAGACAATGGTTTAAAAGTTTGATAGAAAAGAAAGAGGGTTGGAAAAACTCTGTTATCTGTTGCCGACATAAGGACGGTACTTTAAAGTTTCTTGAATCTACGGCTCAACCGAGCTTCGACTCCAAGGGCAATCTGACAGGTTTCATTGGCATTGACCGCGATATCACCGACCGCAAGCGGGCCGAGGAGGCGCTGAGGGAGAGTGAGGAGCGCTTCCGTACAGCTTTTGAAGACGCGTCAACTGGAATAGCTTTAATGGCGAAAGAAGGCTACTTTTTGGAAGTCAACCAGACGCTGTGCAGGATTCTTGGCTATTCAGAGGAAGAATTGATGGGTAAGACCTGGGTTGAAATTACCGAACCGGATGACCTGGATGGATGTTTCAATTGGTTGAAACGGGTAAAAGCTGGAGAGCAAAGTGCCTATGAAAAGCGATTCATCCACAAACTCGGATACCCATTGTGGGTTATGGTGAGTTCATCTGTGATTCGCGATTCACAGGATCAAATACGATATTACATCTCTTTGTTTCATGACATCAGCAAGCTCAAGAAGGTTGAGGAAACGCTACTGGTATCAGAAAGAGACTTGGGCATTAAGAACCGCATTGCAGAAATATTTCTAACTACCCCGAATGAGGAGATGTATGGCGAGGTATTGCAGGTTGTTTTAGAGACCATGCAAAGTCCGTATGGGACCTTCGCATACATTAATGAGGATGGGGACAGGGTTGTTCCTTCTATGACAAGAGATATTTGGGATGAATGCAAAATACCGGACAAGGATATCATTTTCCCCCGTGAAAAGTGGCATGACACTTTATGGGCTAAGTGTCTTATTGAGAAAAAAAGCGTCTCTTCGGACGGGCCTTTCAAAGTTCCGGAAGGCCACATCCCCATCATCAGGGCTATGGCTGTGCCTATCATTTATCAAGGACAGGCAATAGGTAATTTTATGGTCGGCAATAAGCCAACTAAGTATAGCCTGGAAGATAAAGAGTTGTTAGAAACCATCGCTAATCAAATAGCTTCTATCCTGCATGCAAGATTAATGAACGAAAGATATGAAGGAAAGCGCAAGCAGGCGGAGGAGACGCTGTCATATGAAAAAGAAAGGCTTTCCGTCACATTACGTTCAATAGGTGACGGTGTGATTACCTCCGATTTGAGCGGGCGAGTTGTGCTGATCAATAAAGAGGCAGAGACATTGACCGGCTGGAGTGAGGAAAAAGCCCGCGGTATGCCGATGACTGAGGTTTTTAACATCATCAATCAGCACACCCGTAAGGAATGCGAGTCCCCTGTTGACATAATCCTGAAAACTGGCACAGTCGTCGGTCTTGCCAACCACACGATTCTGATAGCCCGTGACGGTACAGAAAGGATTGTCGCAGACAGCGGCGCCCCTATCCGAGATGTAAACGGCAATATTGTCGGCATCGTCCTTGTATTCCGAGATATTACGGATAGAGTGAGAATGGAAGAAGAACTTTTAAGGAATCAAAAACTTGAATCCCTGGGGGTGCTCGCGGGGGGTATTGCTCACGATTTAAACAATATTCTAACGACGATTATCGGCAACGTTTCTATGGCCAAAGATCAGGTAAGACCTGAAGATGAAATATTTGATCTGCTGAAAGAATCAGAGATGGCCTCAACAAGGGCACAAACACTGACGAAACAGCTACTAACCTTTGCCAAAGGGGGAGCACCTGTAAAAGAGACCGCTTCAATCAAAGCTATCCTCAAAGAATCGTCTTCCTTTGTGCTGCGAGGCTCAAAATCCTTGTGTGAGTTTTCAATAGCAGAAGACCTCTGGTCGGCTGAGGTTGACGTCGGGCAGATCAGTCAGGTCATTAATAATATTGTGATCAATGCTAACCAGGCCATGCCGGAAGGGGGAATCATTCAGGTCGCGGCAGAGAATCTGATAATTGAGGACAATCATGGCCTGCCGGGTAAGCCGGGTCGATATATCAGTATCTCCATCACGGATCAGGGCGTTGGCATAGCACAAAAGCATCTTTTAAATATATTTGATCCTTATTTTACCACCAAGCAGGAAGGCAGCGGTCTTGGGCTTGCCACGAGCTATTCCATCATCAAAAAGCACGATGGGCACATCACTGTAGAATCCCAGCTGGGGGTGGGTACGACATTTCATATTTATCTGCCTGCTTCCGATAAAATAGTCCCTGAAAAAGAGAAAGTTAAGCTCATAAAAGGCCAAGGCAGGATTCTGGTGATGGACGATGAAGCATCGTTAAGGAAAGTGGTAGGGAGAATGTTGAAAAACCTTGGCTATGAATCAGAATTTGCAAAGGATGGTGCTGAAGCAATTTGGATGTACAAAGAGGCCCAGGAAACTGAAGAACCCTATGATGCTGTCATCCTGGATTTAACCATCCCCGGCGGAATGGGCGGAAAGGATGCCGTTAAGAAACTATTAGAGATAGATCCTGAAGTTAAAGCCATCGTCTCCAGTGGTTACTCCGCCGACCTGGTTTTGGCAAATTTTCAGGAATATGGGTTTAAGGGTATGATGCCTAAACCATTTACATCCCAATCATTGGGCAAAGTGTTACATGAAGTGCTCCAGGGCGAAAAAGAATGATTGTAGGACTATCTTTCTTGGTTTTTATAGTGGCTTAAAAATATGGGCTCGCAGATGCATGTTTCAACAGGTGGGCATTCAAGGATTATCCTATTCATGGACTCCGATCAGCATCCACGGCCCCACAAGATCTTGTGGCCACTGGATCGAAGCTCAAACCTTTGTTATCTGCTATTTATAGCAACTCTCTCTCTTTATTTTATATCAATCCGATATCTCGTTAAATCCTGAACGATAATTGGATGATTAAAGCAAGGTTTGAACGATAAAGTTCCCCGGAACCAACTTACCCCATTTTGAAGATTACAAGAAAGACGGTGGGCGGAAATACGGATTCCAAACGTTTCGAATCCATTTAATTAAACCACTTTTAACGAAATTAACTGTTATCAGTGTTCAACTATCGAAAACGATTATAGGATTTTTTAATAATTTATCTATTCTTCCCTCAACTTCCTTGGAAAGAGGAACAATCTCACGGCGTATAAGATCTAAAGACTTTTTCCATCTCTTGACTTCTATTAGAACTTCATTTAAGTGTCTGGATTCTATAAACTCTCTGACCAATTTGAATGTTTCTTTATCAGGTTTTTTACCACCCCAAATATTTTCATGACTAACATTTTCAATACCGGTTTCATCAGTAGAGTAGATTTTACCGGTTGACCTTTGGTACATAAGGTTTCGACGTGCCGCATCTCCGATTCCAAAAACCCACCGAAAGCAATAATTGACCATAACTTCGATCCAGACACCACGATTCTCATTATTGATCCCTGTGAGTTCGATAAAAGGGTCAGGTATGACATCATTCGAGTCATATTCTAATATCTCAAAATTTACACCTTCCAATTCAGTCCATTTATCAGTGACGTTGTTTAGATCAGCCGCCCCTATTTCATCACATACAAGGAATACCGAATGGGGTCCATATTCTTTTACTTCACACTGAATGGGATGCAGGTATTTTGATGCTAACCTTCGCTTAACTTCGTTGCATATTACGTGGCCCTGTGCGTACTCGGAACTTTTAAATGGTCCTTTCATAAATTTTCTGCTTCCATCATTAAATTCTACGATGAAAGCATAAGGTCTATGCGGGGAAGTCCTCGCCTGTGTCAGGACTGCTTTCTTGTAATCAAACGGAAGCTGAACTATAAATCCCTTCACCTTTTTGTGATTTTTTAGATTTTTCATAGTTTTTTTTTAATGGCCTCGATTATCTTAACTGCCCTCGCAAGTCCTTTCTGATCTGCACTAAAATACGCGGTTCTACCGGCCTGTTCCCAATTATTTGGAAACCTCTCGTTTTTGACGGTCGCCCCTTCGTCGAAAAAATGCTCTAAACCTCGACCTTTTCTTGCTCCGGCACTGGTATGCATATCATATGCACGATCGGGTATTTCCGCTTTCTTTATCGGAACAGAAAGGTATTGGTATACAGCGTCGTTATATTCTCCGTGCGGGTATTTCAAATCACGACACAACAATACAATGCTTCCGGCTAACATTAATCTTTCATACTCTCTCTTATACTCCTCAACCCATTTCTGAATTAAATCTTTATTTCGCATTCCACTCAACCCTTGAATAATTGTCAATATTTGATTCTTGGAATCGAATAAAATATCAACAACATATGCGTAATATAATGCCTGTTTTTCATCCCTATTTTTCAAGGCCACGACAAATCGCCTTAAATATTCTAACAAATTTTCACTGAAATCTTCCTGTTGATAAATATCAAACAAGGTTGCAAAGGATAACTGGGGAAGAAGCCTGCTTTTATAGCTGATCGCTGCAGCAATCACAGCTCGATCGACGATCTCACAGAGCTCTGGAAACTTAACGGCCTCGCTTTTTTTAATCTTATTTTGTTTTATCCATTTTTCAAAATGATCCGAACATTGCCTCTCATATACGATAAGAGAGGGGTCTGCCAGACCAACATCTTCAGCGGCAATTATTATCAACCGATTAAACACTGCACCCGGTATACCCATATCCATGAGCTGTCGGGCAAAATATCTGGATTCGTTAACTTCGCACCATCTGATTGATTTTTGAAGGGCACTTGTAAGTTCATAATGTCTATTCCTATCATACATCTTCACAGCAATGGTTTCCTTCTCAACGCCATCATCTGTTATGACTTTAACTGTTTTAGGAAGCAACATTTCACCGGTTTGGGTAATTATCTTGACATTTCTATTAACAATTTTTTCCGAAACATTCGCATAGCAATATCTGCATAAATGTTTACAAGTGTGATATTCACCAATATCTTTGCTTACTATGCAGCGACATAATGGTCGCTGACCTATATCTTTTAAGCCCTTGCCATCACCAATGAATTCCATCAAGGAATCATCTTGGCTGAACACGCGTTTTATAAGGCCGTCGTCAATGCATTTGTTTGGGGCAATGCCATACGATGAGAGATTGAATTCTTCAGCACATGCTGCAACTTCAACACCAAACTCTTTCCCCATTTTGGCCAAATAACTGGCAATGTAGTCAATCTCATCCGTTGTAAAATCTCGATATTTGATTCCCGCTTTATTCAAGTTATTTACAACTTTTTTATGTTTGCTGGCTTTCATGAAACTAATGACAAGTTTTTCAGTAAACCCCGATAGCTGGGACATAATTCCATGAACCTTTTCGATTAATTTTTCTCTGGTAATCAAACCTGTCAATATCAATGGATCAAACCGCCATATCACTCTCTCTTTGCCGATTCTTTTTGATAGCGCCTTAAAATAGTCGATCCTTTCTTTCAGGGGCGGTACATTTGGTTCTAAATCATCGCCTTCATAATCGTTCAATGTATATTGAAAATAATAGTCGATCCCCATTTGCTCAATTTCGTTAAGATATTGGAACATGGGCTTTGGGTTTTTTGTCCAGAATACGATTAACCGAGTATTGGAAAATGAAATATGCTCTGTTTTCTTAGGATTTCGGGGAAGTCGTTTAACAATATATCCTTTTCTCAACCGTTCCATAAACCAATCGCTGTAAAATGCGGGTAGGTCTGTAGTCCTGCTTGCAGAAATAATAATCGGAGCGGAGGCTTTTTTAACAAGGCCATCTTCCGCTTTGAATTTAACTTTTTCCCAACCTTTAAACCTCTTATTAGTTTTCTTTACCTTGGTTACTTTTCCCTTTCCTTTTGCGCGTTCAATGCCTGCAAGTGCCTCAACATCCATTTCCCCTGACAAATATTTTCCTAAATCAAGTCCCAAATCACTGTATTTTTCAGCCGTTAACGCTTTCCACGCCTCAATTGTTTCTGTTTGGAGGAATCTTGGTATTTTTTCATATCCATATTTTTTCATCTGCCGTATGAAATAAGCATACATTTTTATACGAATGATTTTAGGATATCTGAATTTGTCTCCAGATGTGTGTTTTGGTTTGACCAAATAAGAGGTGGCAAGATCAGTATCAGGATGTATCAACCGGATATTTCTAATGGCCGTTCTGCTTAATCGAAGGGTTCCGAGTGTATAATACTGTATTTTATCTGGTGGCAGATATTCATTAAATATTTTGATAAAATTCTCAATAATTATTGCCCATGATTTTCCCGTATAAAATAAGGGTGAAAAACATGGAAATATTTTAAATCCCCAGTCTGATACTTTCTTAAGCGTTTTTAATCTTTCTTCAAGGCTATAATTGCCGGATTCGTATTTCTCTATAAATTCTTGTGGAATTAAACTCGGTGAAATTATAATGCGGTCTTTCTTTTCGTGATCCTTGAACTGTTCCAGAAAGTCATAGTGAATTGATTTTGTTCTCAACATTAGATATGCATTGTCAAGGCTGAAAACAGTCGGGATAAGTATGTCTTTTTGGACATCCGTTATATGCTCATGCGCCACAGAATCATTATTTTCCCCTGAATTGAATATGACTTTGGGGTTATAGTCCTGGTCCTCAAAGAGCCCTTTAAAAAACTGAATATCAACATCTTGAATACCCCACTTACTAAGCATCTTCTCTGCCAAATTGTAACATACTTCGTTTAGATCGGTATCGGCGGCCTTTTCTTTTATGTTCTTTATTCTTTTGTCGAATTGGCTGAAAGTCTTGTCATTAACTTTGTCTGCACAGGCCGGTATTTTCAACAAGGCTGAGAATACCCTCCATATGGCCATTGCATTTTTTAGATCTGTTTCAAACCTTTCCTTTGGATTAGCAAAAATAACGACTCTTGAGCTTTGAAAGATATCTTTCTGCCAATAGCAATATTGACAGGAATGAGGACAAATCATACCGTGATTGATAATTAGCTGAGGACTTTCTAAAGAGCCTTTTGGTGTGTTAAAAAAATGGACGAAACTTCTTTTTAGTTCTTTGATATAAAGAGTCTGTTTGCCTAATTCATATCTTTCGTTCGCAGGAAGGCCCTTAACTACACCTGCCGCTTCATCCTTAGTTTTTGATTTAGCTCCGGCATCCTCACATTTCGAGATAATTTGGTTTACCCTGGGATTATCTTTGGAGTCGGTATCATTTATGTAATATTTCGGATCGAACCTTTTCATCCTGCTCTCTGTATCTCATGAGATACACTTTTTAAATTAAGGACTGACAAGCAAATCCATCAGCTCTTGAATATTGTCTTTGAATTTTTTGGATTTGGCTTTAGTCCCTAATGAACCCGTAATTTTAGCCAAGTTTTTTTCAATATTTTTGTCGGTTAACATGAACTGAAGAATCATTTCATTTTTTTCCATATCCGGTGGCCGCATTATAGTGAATTCATCTTCAGTTGCTTTGGCACCAAAAAATGATTTTCGTATTTGAAGAACTTTTTTATCAAATTTTTTCTCCTGTTTTTTCAATTCAGCAAAAGCATCGTCATTCTTTATTCTTAACAGATCTATAAATTTTTGAGCTTTTTGTTTTGATTTTTCAGCCTTATTAATGGAAGCCTGAACATTTTTTGTTTTCAGTACAGCTTCAATGCGATCCCCCATTGATCCAAGGAGTTTCTTGATCTCTATTATTTCTGGCCTTGTTGGGTTCAAACGCTTGTAGACGTGCTTGAATAAAGCATCTCTATCTTTCTCATCGTCAATAAATGCAAAAACTTCCGACGCCACTCCAAACTGGATTTTTCCATTCAAAACATCTGAAATAAGATCCTTGGATTCACCTATTTCCCGAATTTTGTTTAATTTAATATATTTTTGTATTGAACCATGTGAAGTCCCGATGCCAAGAGTGTTTCCATAGTTGGCTGCAAGATCTCTCAATGACAATTTTAAACGATTTTGTACCGCTTGGAGAAAAGCGCCTATCTCAATGGGGTTCAGATTCCGTCGCTGAGTATTCTCTGAAAGACTGATATGCATAAATTCTTCTTCCGACAAATCTCCCTCTTGATATATTTTGGCTTCAACCCATTTTTCTTTTAACAATTTGAGAGCCTGAAATCTTCTATAACCGCAAAGCAGTAAATATTTGCCATTTTTTTTCTGCAAAAGCACCAGGGGATGAATCAGCTTGTTTTTCTTAATGTCATCTGCCAACTTCTTAATTTCTTCATCTGTATCGGGAATGACGCGAAATATGTATTGCCTGTCGGTTTCATTTTTAACCTGAATATCATCAATATTGACTTTCTTAATCGGCTTGGTAAACTCAACAAATTCAGTGAATACCTTTGCGAAGAGAGTGCCTGTTTTTCGCGCTTGATCCGGCCCTTCTCTGCGATTTTTCATCTTTATTTCCAGCTGCACGGATTTTACTCTCGAATCGTAATAAATCTTATGCTCCTTTTTCTGGTTAAATAGCTGATTCATGTTATTTATATCCCAGCCACAATATCCAGATTCTATGGGTGCAAGCGCTGCTTTAATTTTATTGTTGTTAAAAGATTCAATGAGGCGGCGGGCTCTGAAAGTACCAAATGCAGATCGGGTTTCGTATTCCTCGATGTCTCCTTTACTCTTCCCGAACTGCCCTATACCAATCAATAGATCTTTCTTCCCGCCAAGGTTTGAAACCATCTTTATGTCATTGATATTGGCGTCATCAATACCATGAATTAAAATTATTAAGGCACTGCCATAGGCGGTAACAATTTCATTTTTAAAATCTACGATAGGTTGAAGAAACTCTTCCTTCAAGAAAGTTTCAACTTGACCGATGTCATTTAAGTCAATCCATTTTTTATTTTTATCGGCATCTTTTCGTTCTGGTTCTCCTGATTTTTTATACGGAGGTTTTTGGTAAACTTTATTTAAAACGGCATAACAGTCTAATTCACGAGCCATTTGTTCGGCCATCTCATATGTATTTTCATCATCTTTACAATGACCATGGGGTGCAATTAAAAGTATAGGAGTATTGCCGGGAATTGCCTTGATATCATTTTTGACTTCAACCTTTTCTGTCTCAATTATGCGCTCATGAGGAGCAATTGTCTGAACGTTTTTCCCAGAATGGGGATGTATTTTTTTCTCTTTGATATTTCCGACCAGATGTTCTTGTTGTAATAGATGCACGGCTTGCCTTGCCATCCCGTCGGATCGACTCACTATGCCTTTTAAGGATTCTTTATCATACTGGAGATTTTCAAGCTCACAAATTTCAGATAACAAATTCATTATTTCTTCATTTGGAATCTTCTTAAATTCAACTTGGATAACGCATCGGTTTCGTAAAGTATGGAGTACTTTTTCGGGATCAGTTGTACAAAATACGTAATAATTCCATTCAGGAACATATTCGGTATATTTTAAAAACAAGCCTGCTTGATCATCAGTTAAGCCGTGACATTCATCCACAATACAAATGTTTTTATTGAGTCCTTCAAATGCTCCAGAATTATAACCATGGAAGTTGTGGAGAATTTCTTTAAGTTCATCTTTTAAAAATTCAACCGCATTTATTTCAATTACAGCCAATGAATCAGAGAGGTTAATCATCCGTTTGCAATAACCGCACTCACAGCAAGGTTCACTCGTAGGCCCTTTCTCGCAATTTAATCCCATTTTAATGATGCGGGCCATTGTTGTTTTTCCAGTGCCGCTGAGCCCATGAAAAAGAAAAGTGTGAGGGACTTTATTTTCCTTAAAAGCGTTTTCAATGACTCTTTTAACTTCATAATTTCCAACCATTTCACTTATTCTGCAAGGTCGGTACACTCGGTGGAAATCACCTTTGCCTCGTTTTATTATCATTTTCGAATTTTCCCCAGTTTTACATTTTTTTGATTCTGAACTTATTACTGGAATTTTATCTGCAAGTTATGTTCTTGATAAAATACGCAAACCGATGAAAAGACCAAGTATTATATTCTGCAAGAATCATGCAAAATTTAACATTTCATTTCAAATACAGGTAAGTTTATAGATTCCAATTGGTTAACTTTACCGCTCGCATTGCCCACCAAAATTGTTTGACAATTTTCATCAAAGAATGTGCCAATATTTTGACAAATTTCCAATAACTTATGGTTTTTGGACCATTATTCTGGAACAATATTAAGGATAAGATTGGAAAGATGCATGGAATGTAAGAAAGGATAGAGGGGTGGAGGATGTATTTTTGAGGCTATTACTCTATAATTTATTGCTATTTTATTGCTACTTTTTTTGGGGTTAAAATCTGCTAATTGATAACTCCCCTTCGGTCAGATTATCTGTCTTCACAATTTACCTCAACAGTCAATATCATGCGCTAATATTTTGTTATCAAAACAGATATGATCGGGTTTTACAATTTCAATCATTAGAGGCCGACGCTAAATGTGCCATTTAGGGGAATTCGTAATTGGCTATCACAGGCTACGTAACACACACACACACGGAAAATGAAAAAATAATTTGATGCAGACACAATATTTTTTGGATGGAGATTTTACCCCTTGGTGTAAATTTGGTGTAAAATTTTTTGATTTTGATTGAACTTATTGAACTTATTTTGCTTATTGAAGATTGTAAGAAATGCTATAAATGACTTGAAATTAAAAGGAATGCCTGATATATCACGATTTATGAAAAATACGGTGAGCCTAATTCAAGTCCCGTCACTCACCCCATTTTTTTTAATGCGCCCGTAGCTCAGCTGGATAGAGCGCCGGACTTCGAATCCGTAGGTCGCCCGTTCGAATCGGGCCGGGCGTACCAAATAATATCAGTCCTCCCTGGTTTCGGCTTGCCCTTCAACAAGCGAAAAGAAAGCGGGGGCAGAGAAACCTTCCCCATTCGGAGCTGTTCGATCATCTCTCTTTCAGTTGGTAATTTCCTATTTATTTTATTTTCCTATTCAAGAAAATAACATTTTTTAGGAGAGTATCCAAGCAATTTTTAAAATGAAATGGGTCACGTATTTGCATAAAAAGCGAAGTCCGGTAAGAACGCTGTAGTAGCTGTTGGGTGCATTGCCCTTGCCATACAGAGCCGTATCTGACATTATTCGCATAACATTTCATTTTTGCACGTTTAAATGCGTGCTTCTCATTTTTTTAAAAAAAACAAATATTTAGCTTGCTTTCTCTCTAAATAAAGATTATTATATATGTAATCAATTAAGTCCTGTTTAATCTGTGGGACGGTTTATCTCTGAAGGAAAAATCCATTTGTCAAAGTGGCACCCTCCAGTTTGAGACGTTGAAAATATTTAAGAAAGGAGGATGTTATCATGACCAATGGAACTGTTAAGTGGTTTAACGACAGCAAAGGGTTCGGATTCATTGAGCAGGAAGATGGAGCGGATGTGTTTGTTCATCATTCAGCAATCAATGCAGACGG
>Ga0208279_1001416_pt1 | contig 13136 bp, 16 predicted proteins | sample AntAceMetag02UKM_FD_184766 | JGI IMG/M metagenome (GOLD analysis project Ga0208279, IMG submission 184766) | Saline lake microbial communities from Ace Lake, Antarctica - Antarctic Ace Lake Metagenome 02UKM (SPAdes) (version 2) | ecosystem: Environmental > Aquatic > Non-marine Saline and... | reverse complement strand
ATGGCCGTCATGCGCCACGCCGACGCCGGGTATCCGCAGGCCATTGAGTTCGCAGGGCAGCAGGGGGTCAGGATTCCGATGCTGGCTTGACCGCCTGGGGATGATAGGGTACAATGTGACCACAACGGTTGTGCGCCACCATTGCCCAAGTCTACTGGTGGAGAGGAGGAATGGCAGATGAGGGGGTGTTTGTACGGCACTGCTTTCCGCATAATCTGCCGCACGCACCACTGTACGGAAGAACGTGCGGCATAACGTAGAATTCGGGTGACTATCTGGAAGTCGTTCCAGAGAATCAGTAGTTAGGTCGGACGCTCCGCGTCCGACCTAACGGGGCGGCGTTCTGCACGGACGGTGAAAGCTGTATCATGACTGGTATGCATGCGCCGAGACTTGGTATGCTACGGTTGGAAGGAGATGAGCATCATGTATGAACGGCTTGCAGAAGTTCTAACCAAACTTGGTGAGACCGACACAGAGATTCACAAAGCGTTTATTCTCAAGATTGGCTGCGTCAGATTGCTTCTGTCTGAAAAATCTGCTACATCAACCAACGATCTCACTGGGGAAGAACTAGCTGGCCCGTATTCGGACTCCTACATGAAGATTGTAGAAGCACTCAAGAAACATCCTAACATCTTCGATGTTGCCGTTCCTTCTGACAGCGAGGCATTCTGCTTTATGTTGCCGAGTAGCAGTGGCGTGCTTGTCCACGGAATTGGCTTTTCTCTGCGGGTAAACCTGCCTGCTCGCCTGCAAGAGTACCATCAGGAATTCTTCTCTGATAGAAAACCGATAGAGGAGTTCGAGGTTGTATCCAGTGGGTGTCTCTTTGCTGCTTTCGCTGGAATTCAAGATTACCCTACTTGGACACACATTGGGCACGAATACAGGAGTATTCTGCAGACACAAATCGAAAGGGAGACAGATTTTGAGAGTCCGCCACTTGGTCCAAGCCCTGTTCATCCCGATATCTACTTTGTTTTCCGGAAGAAGCGAAATGGCGTACCACCGGCTGGAATGAGGGTATACGCTATCAAAGATGACGTCTTCATTGTTCTCGACGAGGAAGACCAAACTGAAAAGGGTGTGGCCAGGTCGTTCTTTCTAAGCGTTGAGATGTCGTTGCTCGATTTCTATTCAGCACAGCTTTCGAGAGGGACCTTGCTGGATCGTGATTCAGAGATTTCTGCTCTCTTCTCCGATCTATCGAGTGCCACTACGGAACTTCAGGTAACCGCTTGGTGGCGCGTCCTTAAATCAGCCCAACTCGCTCGCACAGGGAAGAAATGCCTTTCAAGTGTTCACACCCGCATCGTCGATTTCGAGACTCTGCATTTCCATTTCCAAAGAGAACGCTTGCAGCTGATGGAGCAAATCAGACAGCATGTAGTTCTCTCGGAGATACAAGGTTATTTTGATAGACACACGGAACCAGATTGTGAAATCCCTCAAAGCCTCTGCCCCGCGTTGGAGCACTTTGATGGGGAGCTGCAAACATTCGGGAATATACGCTCGGTTGTATTTGCGACTTTGTTGGGCGCGGGAGTTGGCTCCTTCTTGACTGCACTTCTCTCTTAACTGGATCTGATGCCCGTCCTGAGAATGCGCTGCTGGCGAACAAGCCACACAACATCTCAAGGACTTACGGGCGCATTTTACCCCTGTGAGTCCGAGTTAAAGCAATGTATCCGAGCATCACTTCAACGCCGCCTAACAAGCGCATGAAGCCAACCGCCTAATCGAGAGCATTGTTGTTGCCAGTCTTGGTTGGGTAGTCTCCCTGTTTCGTGTTGATGCTTCTCCGTTGCTGCCAACGGAGTGCAAAGTCTCCGAGTTTGCCGCATCGTCGGAACAGTTCTTCGTGATCCGAACCAACTTTCTATCTGCGACGAAGAACATAGTGAAGACGAAGATCGTTGGATAAACCATCGGCATGGACGGCGGCATCTTGCCGGTTGTCATACACACGTTTGAGCAAGTTGATGAGGACTTGTGCGAAATCGGCATCATCTCAGCACTCAGATCAACCAGTGCCGAAGCGAACCAGTACAGAGAAGGGGACATGTCATGAAGGCAGAATACGATTTCTCTAAGGGCACACGTGGCAAGTTCCATCATCCCAACGCCGTGTTTAGTTTTCCAGTTTACCTTGAGCCAGATGTGGATGACTTTCTGAGCAAACTTGCGGAGGAACAGGGTATCGACATTCAGAAATCAGTCAACGAATGGCTTAGGGTAAACATCAAGTTGCTCCAGAGTGTTCAGCAATCCCATTGAGCGGAGTGATGGGACGATGTCAATGCCCGACAAGACTTCCGCTTTCAGGTCCTCAGAAGGCTATGCAGCGATGATGACCGCCCATGACGAGGAGATAGCCCCATGATCGCACCCTGCGGCCTGGACTGCAGCGTTTGTGACATCCATCTAGCGCCAGGCAATTCCCAGGTCGCCGAAGAACTCGCCGAATGGTTCAGAGCGCATGTTGATCCCCAGGCAGAAACATCCTGGTTTCACTGCGCGGGCTGCCCAGGCGACAGAGAGGATCACTGGTCGCCCGATTGCTGGATTCTGGCATGTTGCGTGGACAAGAAGGGGTTTCGCTACTGCAACGAGTGCGAGGATTTCCCGTGTGATCGGCTCGAAGGGTGGTCCACGGAGAGCAAGAAGTACGAAGAGGCCTTCAATCGCCTGAGAGAGAGATCGATGAACAGCAAGCAAGGAGGAGGAGGAGATTGAAATGCTACAAGCACACTGGAGCGGCTACGAGATCGACTCCTCGGAGGCCGCGTATGAGTGGAAGGTGAAAGAGCCGGAGAAGCTAGGCACGCTGGTGCGCAGTCTCCTGAGTTCCGGCTACTTCGTGCGTTCCTACTATCTGCTCAGCGAGCTATCGCTGCAGCGACTCAGGGACTACGTGGCCGCGAACGATCCGGACGAGACCAAGTTGCTGGCCGCACTGGACAAGCAGATAGCCAAGTTCGACGACCGCCGTTTCACCACCGTCGGGGTGAGCGTCAAGGAACCTTCGTCGCTGGGCGGCAGCAAGGCGCACCGCCCTTCTTGCTTTGCCGCCGAATGAACCAGGCCAACCACATGACGTTTCACGTGAAACACGAGAGCAACGAGCAAGGCCATGTTTCACGTGAAACAACGGCCGGCGCCCAGTGAGCACCAGAAGCCGAGAAACGGAGGTACTTCGTTGGCTACCCGTGATACCATCTGCGACTACGAGGGGAGCGACTACCGCATCGAGTTCTGGGGCCAGGGACGGGAGTACGAAGACCTAGCCGAGCGTATCGCCCTGCGCAAACTGCTCCCCCCGAGCGGAGAGCGGCTGGTGGAAATCGGCGCTGGCTTCGGGAGGCTGGCCGATCTGTATGGGGGCTTCCGCCAGGTGATTCTGCTCGACCCCGCCCGATCCATGCTGCGACAGGCACAGGAGCGGCTGGGCCGGGGCGGACAGTTCATCTACGTGCGAGGAGTTGTGCACAACCTGCCCCTGGTCGACTCCGCCTGCGATACCGTGGTCATGGTGCGTGTCATGCATCACCTGCGAGACGTGCCCCAAAGCCTGGGTGAGATCGCCCGCACCCTAACTAGCGCGGGAGCCTTCGTCTGCGAGTACGCCAACAAACGGAACCTCAAAGCCATTGGTCGCTATCTCCTGCGGCGTCAGGAGTGGAGTCCCTTTGCGCAGGAGCCGGTGGAATTCGCCCCTCTGCACTTCGATTTTCACCCGGACTGGATGGCGGAGCGACTGCGGGAGGCCGGGCTAACCTGCGAGCGAGAATTGGCGGTCTCCACCTTCCGCCTACCTCTGCTCAAACACATCGTGCCTGCGCGGGTGTTGGCGGCGCTCGACAGTGCGCTGCAATCCGCCGGCAGACGCTGCAAACTCTCACCCAGTCTCTTCCTGCGAGCGCGGGCGCCGTCGAAACCACTCCAGCCTTGGTCTAAGAGCCCCTTCCGCTGCCCTGCCTGTCACGGCACAGGGTTGACGGAGGAGGCCAGCGCGATGACTTGCCAGACCTGCGGCCGCCGCTGGCCCATTGACGACGGGATCTACGATTTCGGCGATCCGTGACCGATGATAAGTAATCGAGAAAGCGAGTTTGTCCCCTGCTACCTGGTCGCTGAGGCCTGAGTGCTGCCTGCACGCTATCCCACAGACCAACGACAAGCGAGGTCATCATTGAACACGACAGACTCGGGGGCCAGATCACAGGAGGCCAGCGCCGAGGAAATCAAAACATCCGAGGCGATTGAGCATCTGTACGAGATAGGCAAACAACGCGGGGAGGTGACCCTCGACGACATCCTCAGCGTGTTGCCCAATGTGGAAGACCGCGTCGAACAGTTGGACGACGTGCTCGCCACGCTCTTTGAACGGGGTATTAAGGTGCGGCTTTCCGAAGAAGATGGCAAACAGACGACCCGGTGCAAGCTGCCCGCCAGAGCACCACCACCCCCCGAGGATGCGCAGAACATCGGTGTCGACGACTTCATCGGCCTGTACCTGAGAGAAATCAGCCGCGTGCCCCTGCTGCGCGCCGAGGAGGAGGTCGCTTTAGCCAAACGCGTGGAGCGAGGGCGCATGGCACTGCGGGAATTGAGCCAGGCCGTGAACGACGAGGAGCGGCAAGCCCAACTGCGCCGCACTATCTACGACGGCCAGGCCGCACACAAGCATTTGGTGAAGGCCAACTCCCGTCTGGTGGTCAGCGTAGCCAAGAAATACATCGGCCGGGGGGTGCCCTTGCTCGACCTCATCCAGGAGGGGAACATCGGCCTCATTCGCGCCCTGCGCAAGTTCGACCATCGCCGGGGTTACAAGTTCAGCACCTACGCCACCTGGTGGATTCGGCAGGCGGTAACGCGGGCCATCGCCGACCAGTCGCGCACCATCCGCGTGCCCATGCACATGTACGAGCAGATCAACCGCCTCCGGCAGGCCAGCCGCGCCCTGGCGCAGCAACTGGGACGCGATCCCACGCGCGAGGAACTGGCCGAGGAGATGGGCATGTCACAGCGCAAGGTGCAGCAGATCATGCGCACTGCGCAGCGGCCGCTCTCGCTAGAAACGCCTGTAGGAGAAGAGGATAACAGCTCCCTGGCCGACTTCATCGAGGATGATCGTGCAGAGCACCCTGTTGACAGCGTCACTCACCACCTGCTAAAGGAGACGTTCGAGAGCATCCTCGAGTCGCTGTCGCCACGCGAGGCACGCATCCTGGCGCTTCGCTTCGGACTGGTGGATGGCCACAGCTACACACTGCAGGAGGTAGGGCTGAAGTTCGGCGTCACGCGAGAACGCATACGCCAGATCGAAGCGCGGGCTCTGGGACGGCTGCGGCATCCCAGCCGCACCCGCAGGCTGAGGGGTTACTTAACATAACATTTCCGGTGCAACACACTATGGAGCGGATCAAGTGCGTTGCACCCTTTGCACCCTACTCGTTGAACATCGCCCCCACGGAAAGACCTCGGTGGATACGGCGGATCACCTCGCCTAGCAGCTCGCCCACGGAGAGAACGGTCAGCCGGGGTCCGAGCAGAGCCCGCTTGCGGGGATCAATGGTCACCGTGTCGGTCACCACCAACTCCTTCAACTTGCTGCCCTTCAGTCTCTCCGCCGCCGAATCCGATAAGATGGCGTGAGTGACACAGGCATACACATCCTGTGCGCCCTTCTCCTCAGTCAGGAACTCAATACCTCTCAGCAATGTGCCGCCCGTATCCACCTCGTCATCCACGATGATGGCGTTCTTGCCCTTCACGTCGCCGATCAGGTTCAGTATCTCCGCGCTGCGGCCATCCAGCGCTCGTCGCTTCTCGATGACCGCCAAACGCACGTTCAGCTTCTCGGCGAAATTGCGCGCTCGCCGTGCGGCACCCACGTCAGGGGCCACGACCACGGCATTGGGAACGGCCTTCTCAATGAAGTGGTCGTTTAGCAGATGCAAGGCGGTCAGTTCGTCGGTGGGGATAGTGAAAAAGCCCTGTATCTGCCCCGCGTGCAGATCAATGGTCAGGAAGCGATCAGCACCGGCCACGGTGATGAGGTCAGCCACCAACCGGGCGGTTATGGGCACTCGCGGCTGGTTCTTCTTGTCCGTCCGTCCGTAGCCATAGTAGGGCACAACGGCGGTGATGCGGCCGGCGCTGTCGCGCCGCAGGGCCTCCATGAAGATCAGCAACTCCATGAGATTGTCGTTGGTGGGCGCGGCGGTGGGCTGGATGAGGAAGACGTCCTTGCCGCGCACACTCTGCCGCAGCCGGACGAAGGTGTTTGTGTTGGCGAACTGGAAAACGTCGGCCTCGCCCAGTGGCAGGTCCAGGTAGGCGGCAATCTTCTCCGCCAGCGTCCGGTTGGCTGTGCCGCTGAAGAGCATCAGGTCGCCGTACAGTTTGTACTCGGTCTCGTTACTCATTTTTGGTCCTCCTCCCACTCCTGCCGCAGCACGGCCATCACTAGCTCGTCCGCGTAGCGCCCCCCGGTGAACAAGGTCTGGCGCAGCCGTCCTTCGTGGCGGAAACCCACCTTCTCGTAGCAGCGGATGGCTCGCTCGTTGAAGTCGAAGACGTGCAGGAAGACACGGTGCAGGTTCAGTTCCTCGAAACCGAAGCGCAGCAAGGTGCGCAGGGCATCGGTGCCGTAGCCCCTGCCCCAGTAGTCTTTCTCGCCGATGACGATGCCACACACGGACTTGCGGTTCTTCCAGTCGATATCGTGCAGGCCAATATTGCCAATGTGCACGCCTTCGGCGGTCTCGATGGCAAAGACGTGCCCGCTGTCGTCCTGCAAATGCCGCTCGAACCACTGCTCCTCTTCGGCCTCCGAAAGGGGCAGGTACATGTTCAGGTACTGCCGTACATCGGGGTCGTTGAACCAACGCACGAAGGCGGGGATGTCACTGCGCTCGACAGCCCGAAGGCGGGTCTTCTCACCGATGATCATGTGGTTCCTCCAACTTCTAGCAACTTCTCAACAGCAGTGTAGGGGTCCAACTCCCGCGCCAGCACCCGCTCCACCAGCGTGTCCAGACGCTCTGCCGGCACGCGGGCGCGTAGCCGGGCCAACAGTTCCGCCTGCAGGATCGTCTCCAGTTCACCAGTCACCCGCTCCCGCTCCCGCTGCTCGAAGAAGCGGCTCTCGTGCAGATAGCCAGCGTGGGCCTCGATGGCCTCCAGCAGCTCGTCTACCCCCCGACCACGGGTGGCGATCGTCTTGATGATGGGCGGCTGCCAGCCATCGCCGGTTTTCCTGCCTGGCCCCGTCGCCCTCGGCGACAGCCCCTGCATCATCTCGATGGCCATCACCGCATGATCGGCCCCCTCGCGGTCGGCCTTGTTCACGGCGAAGACGTCGGCGATCTCCATCACGCCGGCTTTGAGGGCCTGTACCTCATCGCCCATGCCTGGTGCAGCGACGACAACCACGGTGTGGGCGGCGCTGGCGATCTCCACCTCCGCCTGCCCCACGCCCACCGTCTCCACGATGACCCGCTGGAAGCCTGCCGCGTCGAGCACCAGAACGACATCCGCCGTCGCTCTGGCCAGCCCGCCCAGGCTGCCGCGAGTGGCCATGCTGCGGATGAAGACGCCCGGATCGCCCGCCAGGTCCCGCATGCGGATGCGGTCGCCCAGCAACGCACCTCCAGAGAAGGGGCTGGTGGGATCTACGGCCACGATGCCCACTGTCACGTCGCGGAGGCGATAGCGCTTGGCCAGCCCATTGACCAGCGTGGATTTCCCCGTGCCCGGCGCGCCGGTGACACCGACGATGTAGGCTCGGCCGGTGTGGGGATAAAGCTCAGCCAGCGCTGCGTGTGCTTCGGGCCCGCCGTTCTCGACAAGAGAGATGGTGCGGGCCAGCGCGCGGCGGTCGCCGGAAAGCAGTTTAGCTACGAGTTCCATAGAGTCACGGCCTCAGTGATTGGGTCTCAGGGATCACTGATCACCGCCTTCTCGCTTCTGGCGAGCTCCCGGCGGATGAAAGCCACGATGTCCTGCGTGTTCGTCCCCGGCCCAAAAATACCGCCGATACCTGCTGCCTTCAGAGCGGGAATATCCTGGTTGGGGATGATGCCGCCAGTAAGGACCAGGACATCGTCCATACCATGTTGAGATAGCAGTTCGGCGACGCGAGGGCAGAGGGTCATGTGCGCGCCGGAGAGGATGGACAGTCCTACCACATCCACGTCCTCCTGCAGTGCAGCCTCGACGATCATCTCCGGCGTCTGGCGGATGCCGGTGTAGATGACCTCCATGCCCGCATCGCGCAGCGCCCGGGCGACCACCTTCGCCCCCCGGTCGTGGCCATCCAGACCCGGCTTGGCGACGAGCACTCGGATCTTGCGTTCAGGCATTGGGATATACTCCTCGTGCAAGGTTGTATCACAAGCCCTGAATCTCGAGATCGGTGATCACTGTGGCCGACGAAGGACGAATGATCAACGACGAACGTCCAATGATCCACCTTCGTCGTTCGTCCTCGGTCATTCGTCGAGTGCACCATCGCCATCAGCTAGTGATCTACTCCACCCATCAGCGCTTGGGAGTCAATGACACCACCAGTATACCACCTATCCCCCCTCCCCACAAAGCCCAAGGCTCCCGTTGTGCAGGTTCAAGCGCCTGGCTTGACAAAATCGCCGCTTTGCGGTTCAATGAGGACATGCGAAACATGCCCGTAACCAAGGAAACCATCCTCGTCGTGGACGATGAGCCGAACATCCTGGATCTGGCGCGGATGTACCTGGAGGCGGAGGGGTACCGGGTAGTCACCGCCGCCGATGGCAAGGAGGCACTGGTCCAGGCGGAAGCAGCGCACCCGGCGCTGGTGGTGCTCGACCTGATGCTGCCGGAACTGGACGGTTGGGACGTATGCCGCCGTCTGCGGGCAGAGTCGGACCTGCCCATCATCATGCTCACTGCTCGCTCCGACGATGTGGACAAGATCGTCGGCCTGGAGCTAGGAGCCGACGACTATCTGACCAAACCCTTCAACCCCCGCGAGCTGGTGGCCCGTGTGCGGGCTGTACTCCGCCGCGCTGCGCCCACAGCCAAGGCAGACCGCCCCCTCACCCTGGCACGTTTGACCATTGACCCCGCCAGACGCGAAGCGACCATCGCCGGCCAGCCAGCTCGGCTGCGCAGCAAGGAGTTCGACCTCCTACACACCCTCATGCAACATCGCGGCATGGTCCTCACCCGCGATCAATTGCTCGATCTGGCCTGGGGCTACGACTTCTACGGCGAAAGCCGCACCGTGGACGTGCACATCGGGCAATTGCGCCCCAAGCTGGAAGGGAGCGGTGTGCACATCCAGACAGTGCGCGGGGTCGGATACAAGCTCATCGTCAACGCCTGACGCTAGCTTGATGAGAGCGAATTGCACTCCCGATCGTGGCTACCTGATGAGAGGGAGTTGCACTCCCGATCATGGGCTCGGAGTACAACTCCTCGCCATCACAGCATGCTCGCCATCACAGGATATGATGACATGTTCACCACATTGCGCTCTCGACTGATCGCTTCCTACGCCCTGATCATCTTCGTGACCCTGATCATAGCCGCGGCCACGCTGCCTGTATTGCTGAGCGACTATCAAGACCAGGTCACCTGGGCGCGCCTGGATGACCAACTGACACTCAGTGCCCGTGCCGTGGTGGACCTCTGGCGGCAAAACCTCACAGCAGCAGACATCCTGGCCCGGCTGCCAGAGGATGCCGCTGGCCCCGGAGGACGGTTGTTGCTGCTCGATTCTAGCGGGCTGGTGCTGGCGGACACACGGAGGACTCTGGTGGGCCAGCAGATCCCGCAGACGACGCGCCCCCGCAGGCCGGGCACGCAGCACTTCTTCGGCGACTTCCGCACCCCCCTGGCGCAACGCATGCTCTACGTGGCCTTGCCCCTGCTGCCTCGTCTCGCCCCACAACGCTCGCCGATCCTGGCCCAAATCGCCCCCGCGGGCGGCCTGCGGTCCCTGGCCGACCTGGGGAGAAGGCTGCTCATCGCTGGCGGAGTGGCGCTAGGGCTAGGTCTTCTGCTGGCGCTGCTGCTGGGCCGCTCCATCGGGCGTCCCCTAGCACGCATCACGCAGGCCACAGAAGAGATCGCCCGCGGCAACCTGGATCACCGCCTGGAGGTCGAGGGCCCTGACGAGGTCCGCAGATTAGCCGCGAGCTTCAACACCATGGCCCAAGAGGTGAAAACTTCCCGCCAGGCCCAGCGGGACTTCGTGGCCAATGTCTCCCACGACCTGAAGACGCCGCTGACCTCTATCCAGGGTTTCTCGCAGGCGCTGCTCGACGGCACGGCAGCGGACACCGCCGCGCGGCGCCAGGCTACCGAAGTCATCCACGACGAGGCAGCACACATGAACCGGCTAGTGGAGCAGTTGCTGGAACTGGCCCGCTGGGACGCTGGACAAATCGCCCTTGCCCAAGAGGCAGTGGACCTGGCGCAACTGCTGAGCACCTGCGCGAACCGAATGCAGTGGCAAGCGCAGGACAGGGAGGTAACGCTGACAGTGGAGACGAAGCCGGTGCCACCGCTGCGGGGCGACGCTGACCGCTTAGTTCAGGTTTTCACCAACCTGCTGGACAACGCGTTGACGCACACGCCGGCCGGTGGCTCGGTGACCGTGGCTGCAGAGGGCGTGGAGGGGGCCGATGGGCAGCCGGAGGTGGAGATCAGCGTGACCGACACAGGGACAGGCATTCGGGCTGAGGAACTGCAACGCATCTTCGAACGCTTCTACCGCCTGGACAAAGCGAGGACGGGTAGCCGCCGCGGCGCAGGGCTGGGGTTGGCCATCGTCAAGGAGATCGTGGAGGCGCACGGCGGTCGGGTCTGGGCCGAGAGTCTCGTTGGCCTGGGCACCCGATTCATCGTGCGGTTGCCGGCCGGGCGATAGAAAGCTCAGTCGTAACCTACCCAGCCTGGCTCAGGTGCAACGCACTTCGGTTGTGCAATCAAGCTATTCTGAAGTGCGATACGGTCAAGCAAGCAGCAGCGTATGAAGCAGATCAAGTGCGTTGCACCTTGTAGCTGAGTAGTTGCGTTCAGTCAATTGCGTTCAGTCAAAGGAATCTCCCGGGTCGCCGAGGTGAATCAGACAGCGAAAACCGTCCGGCCCCAGCTTTTTCTCCAATCGAGCTATGATTCTCGGCACGTCGTCGAACGGTCCCGAGATGAAGAAAGGCTTGCCATCTTCGCCGCCCAGAGGGACCTCCACATCGCAGGCCTGGGAATCTGCATCACGAAGCAGAATGGCCGCATCGCGGTAGTCGGGGTCCGGAGCGAAACCCAACTGGCTGGCATAGGCGATCCCCTCGCGGATGATTTTGGCCACCAGGTTCAGATCGGCAGGGACCATCGTCTGGTTCTGCAGCACGCGCTCCCGCAGCTTCCGTTCGTATTCCCGTACCGAACCGAAGAGACTGGCGAAAGCGCACTTGACGCCCAGGCAATCGAGGTCTACCAGAAAGGTCCCTGTGGCGACTTCGCCCGAGGGCGAGCGACGCGCTACCAGAATCTGCACGATTTGTCCTTCATCTTGCCAACCCTGGGTCACAAGGCACTCGTGCAACGGCCAACCCGCCGCTACTCTCAGCAGATGATGCGGGCTCAAGCGCATCTTCACAGCCTGAGACTTCCTTTTCTGCTTGCGTTTGGCCTCCTTGCGCCGCAGGGCCTTCTGTCGCCGTTTCACATCTCTGGGCATCGTTTCCTCCCCGTCGTTCCAATGGAACGCAGACCACGCTGACCCGCACTGATCTTCGCTGATCCTGGACACACCGGCGTGCATCTGGCACCTATTCTATCACAGACCAGCGCGAATGCCAACCTCTACAAGAAAGGATAACCCATGGACACCGACCAATTCATCGAACAGGCCGAAGCGTTTCTGATCGAGATCGAGCGCGAGTTCTATCTCGTCGGCTCGGGCCGCAAGGAGCAACTGGAGATCGCTTCCATCTTTGACCGCTACCCCGGCCTCTTCAGCCACCAGACGGTGGAGGCACGCCTGACGAAACGGGCGCAGGCCGCTGAACCTGTCGCCGCCCGCTACCTGGCCACATTCGCCGCCGACGGCTACATGGAGAACACAGTCAAAGCGATCAGCGAGGAGATCACCAACCGAGAGCTAGCGGCCACGGTGCAATGGGACGGGGAGGAGTTGCCCTACCGCCAGGTGCGCACCGTGCTGGCCCAGGAGACCGACCAAGCCCGCCGCCACGACCTGCACCACCGCCAGTTGGCGGTCACCGCACAGCAGCACGACCGACGAGCCGAGCGCTTCACAGCCGCCTGCACCAGGAGGCCACCTCCCTGGGCTTCGAAAGTTACACCGCCATCTACGAGACGCTGAAGGGGCTGCAACTGCCCAGGCTGGCCGAGGCGATGAGCGGGCTGCTGTCAGACACCGAGGCATCCTACGCGCAGCGGCTGGAGAATGCGCTGACCGGTGCCAGGGTGGACCCGGGCCTCGCCGACGTCTCGGACATCATCTACTGCTTCCGCGCCGCCCAGTTCGATCCCTACTTCCCCGCCGACGAGATGGTGCACGGCTTGCACCGCACCATGGCCGGGATGGGGTTGGTGCGGGGCGACGACTTCGGCTTCATCCTGGACATCGAGCAACGGCCCAAGAAATCGCCGCGGGCCTTCTGCTCGCCCGTGCTGGTGCCCGAAGAGGTCTACCTGGTGATCAAGCCCCAGGGCGGCAGCGATGACTACGACAGCTTCTTCCACGAGGCCGGGCACGCCACGCATTACAGCCGCATCGCGCCCGACGCACCCTGGCCGCTGCGCTGCCTGGGCGATACGGACATCACCGAGAGCTACGCCTTCCTGTTCCACTACCTGGTACACAACACCCGCTGGCTGCGGGACGTGCTGGGCATCCCGCTGCAAGCAGCCGAGGAGTTCCGCCGCTTCACACTCTTCAAGAAGCTCTGGTTCCTGCGCCGCTACGCAGCCAAGCTGCACTACGAGCTGACGCTGCACGGCGGCGATCCGGCAGAGACCTGCGACGTCTACGTGCCCACCCTCACGGAAGCATTGCAGGTGGATATCGCTCCCGAGAACAGCCTGGCCGACGTAGAACCCATCATCCACGTCGG
>Ga0208279_1001414_pt1 | contig 13166 bp, 9 predicted proteins | sample AntAceMetag02UKM_FD_184766 | JGI IMG/M metagenome (GOLD analysis project Ga0208279, IMG submission 184766) | Saline lake microbial communities from Ace Lake, Antarctica - Antarctic Ace Lake Metagenome 02UKM (SPAdes) (version 2) | ecosystem: Environmental > Aquatic > Non-marine Saline and Alkaline... | reverse complement strand
TGAGGATTTTCAGCTTATCTTGATCCGATTTGGCTTAGAACGATTTTTATATCGCCTGTCAACGTCTAAATATTCTGAACAATTTGTTCTCAAGGGAGCCTTTCTATTTAAACTTTGGACAAACTTTAGATTTAGACCCACCAAAGATATAGATCTCTTGGGTTTGGGAGATAGCTCTCCAATTCGTGAAGAACAAGAATATGGAGGGAGCCGTGTAAAACTGATGGGTCTATTGGGAAAGGCAAAAATACCACTCCAAGTAGATATTGCATATGGTAATGCGATTACTCCAAAGACGGAAGAACATGATTTCCCGTCAATGCTTGGAATGCCCAGCCCAAGAATCCGCACATATCCAAAAGAAACGGTTGTTGCAGAAAAATTACAGTCCATGGTCCGTCTTGGAATGCAAAATAGTCGTATGAAAGACTTTTTTGACCTTTTTTGGATGGCTATGCTGTTTTCATATGAAGGCCCGGTTCTCGCTAAAGCTATTCAATCGACTTTTAAGCGAAGAAAGACCAACATTCCCTCAACTCCCCCACTTGTTTTTAGCGATGAATTTGCGACGGATAGTGTCAAACGCTCTCAGTGGAAGGCATTTCTTAATAAGAATTCTATACCGGGTATGTCTGACGATTTCGAAGATATTATCAAGAACCTACGTGACTTTTTGGCCCCGCCATTTAAAGCTGCTGCTACAGAGAACAATTTCCTTTTTTTGTGGAGTTCTGAAAAAGGGTGGCATCCAAAAAGACATTAATTTCATTGTACAAAGAATTAATTGAAGGCCAATTGTTTTGAAAAAGTTATTGCATATAGATAAACAAATCAAAAGTATTTCTAATGAGTTAGATTCGATAGATGCAAGAAGGGCGGAGCTGCGGGACAAAATCAAGCAGCTTTGGAGCCTACGGAATTCCATAACGAATGAAGGGGTTCTGACTATCCGATTACCTGAAGTCAAAGTAACGAATGAATCAGCGGAGGAGGAAAAAATCGCTCTCTTTCGATCCTTGTTCCGAGGCCGGGAAGATGTTTTTTCAAAGCGTTTTGAAAGTAAGCGTACCGGCAAAAACGGTTACCAGCCAGTTTGCCGTAATGAGTGGATCAAACCGTTTTGTCAAAAACCCAAAACCAAATGCGGTGAGTGTGAAAACCGGGATTTCATACCGATTACCGACAATGTCATTCACAAGCACCTAGTGGGCATTGATCCGAGCGACCGATATCAGCGTGAATTTGTCATTGGTGTTTATCCAATGCTCACAGATGAAACATGCTGGTTTCTGACAGTAGATTTCGACAAAGAAACGTGGATGAAAGACTCCACTGCTTATTTGGAAACCTGCCGTGCGTTCGGCGTGCCTGCTGCGTTAGAACGATCAAGGTCTGGAAGTGGTGGGCATGTCTGGATCTTTTTTTCTGAAGCGATACCAGCCAAACTCGCCCGTCAGTTGGGCGCTTTTATGTTGACCCAAGCCATGGAAGAGCGGCCTGAGATGGGATTCAATTCCTACGATCGATTTTTTCCCAGCCAAGACACCCTACCAAAAGGAGGTTTCGGGAATCTGATCGCGCTTCCATTGCAGAAAAAGCCGAGGGAGAAGAATAACACTCTCTTTGTTGATGATAACCTCATCCCTTATCCTGACCAGTGGGCTTTATTGTCTTCAATTCGACGGATGAACCTCGCAGAAGTGCAATCTATTGTTGACAACACCGCCTATCGGGGTGGGGTACTTGGTGTCAGGTTTGTTAATACCGATGAAAAAGAGATTTCCCCCTGGCTTTATAGTCCATCCGGCAAAAGACAAGAAGTTAAGATTACAGGTCCTTTACCGTGTCATATCGATTTGGTTCTTGGGAATCAAATATACATCGCGAAGGAAGGTTTGCCGCCGGCGCTAAATAACAAACTGATCCGTTTAGCGGCTTTCCAAAACCCGGAATTTTATAAGGCGCAGGCGATGCGTTTCCCAACATTTGATAAACCTCGCATTGTTCATTGCTGTGAGGACTATCCGAAACACATTGGTCTTCCAAGGGGTTGCCTCGAAGATACAATCGAACTTCTGCGCTCCTTGGGGATCCAGACAAGAATTATCGACGAGAGGTTCAAAGGAAATAAATTAGATGTTGAATTTATTGGGGTGCTACGGCAGGAACAGCAGACAGCCGCTGATGCCATCCTGAAGCATGATATCGGCGTTTTATCCGCATCCACCGCATTCGGGAAAACCGTGATTTCCGCATATTTAGTTGCAAAAAGAGCTGTGAATACTCTGGTTCTCGTTCACCGAAAACAATTGCTCGATCAGTGGATCACTCGTTTGAATACTTTTCTCAGTTTATCCGAGGAAGTGATCGGTCAAATCGGTGGCGGTAAACGTAGACCAACAGGTATCATCGATGTTGCTACGATTCAGAGTCTGAGTAGAAAAGGCGTTGTAGATGATATCGTCGCTGGTTATGGCCATCTCATTGTGGATGAATGTCATCATATTTCGGCCCGCAGTTTTGAAATTGTTGCTCGTCAGAGCAAAGCCAGGTACGTTACCGGTCTTTCGGCAACAGTAATCCGAAAAGATGGTCACCATCCTATTATTTTCATGAATTGTGGACCGGTTCGATACAACGTTGACGATAAAAAGCAGGCTGCCAAAAGACCGTTTGCTCACAAGGTTATTGTCAGAAAGACAAACTTACGAATTCGTCCATCATTTGACTTTGCCGGATATACTGCAATTCATCAACTTTATGAATTGTTGATAAATAATGATGAACGCAACCAGATGATCGTAGATGATGTATTGGAGGCGATTTCCAATGATCGGTTTCCAGTGATCTTAACAGAACGCAAGGAGCATCTTGAAAAGCTGAAGTTACTGCTCGAAAATCATATCCAAAACGTAATTGTAATGAAAGGCGGGATGGGAAAAAAGCAAAGACAGACAGCGCTATATGCACTCGAAAATCTGCCCGATACAGCTGAAAAGGTTGTTCTTGCAACAGGTCGGTACCTCGGAGAGGGTTTTGATGCTGAAAGACTCGACACTCTATTTCTGACCCTGCCGATTTCTTGGAGAGGGACTCTTACTCAGTATGCCGGTCGTCTGCACCGAACGCATTACTTGAAAAATGAGGTGTTGATTTTAGATTACGTTGATATTGAAGTGCCAATGCTCGCTAAAATGTACAAGAGAAGACTTGCTGGATATAGAGCAATAGGGTATGAAATTGTTGAATAAATATGGATTGCTCTGTATCGATGGCAGTAACATTAAACCATTTGATTTTAAAGAATAAATACACAATGGTTGTGAAAATTAAAAAGAAGGTTTTGTCATTGTAAATGGACTGACAATATGAAAACAAATCATAAAGTCATATATTCTGACTCAAAAAATATGGAAACCGTACCCTCAGAGAGCGTTGATCTCATGGTAACATCACCGCCTTACCCGATGATTGCAATGTGGGATGAAATGTTCGCCAAGCAAAGCTCATCTGTTAAGAAGGCTTTGGAAAAAGAGGATGGTGCAAATGCATTTGAATTGATGCATCAAGTGCTGGACCCTGTATGGAAAGAGGTCTACAGGACGCTAAAGTTCGGTGGTTTTGCTTGCGTCAATATTGGGGATGCAACCAGAACCATCAACGGTAATTTTGTTCTTTATCCGAATCACATGAGAATATTGAAAAGTGCGCTGGAACTTGGTTTCTCGGCGCTACCTTGCATACTGTGGAGGAAACAGACCAATGCTCCCAACAAGTTCATGGGGTCAGGCATGCTTCCGGCAGGTGCTTATGTGACCTTGGAACATGAATACATTTTGATTTTAAGAAAAGGCCCGAAGCGGGAATTCAAGAAAGAAGAAGATAAAAAAATAAGGCGTGAAAGTGCTATTTTCTGGGAGGAACGCAATAGCTGGTTTTCGGATGTGTGGTTTGATGTCAAAGGAACACCGCAAGCTTTAAAAGATAAAAATTCTCGATTGAGGAGTGCGGCCTATCCTTTTGAGGTTGTGTATCGACTCATCAATATGTATTCGGCCAAGGGGGATACGGTTCTTGATCCTTTCTTGGGAACAGGAACAACAACAGCCGCCGCAATTGCCTCAGGAAGAAACAGCATCGGTTACGAAATAGACTACTCTTTGGAAAATGTTATTGATCGTATTAAGGATGTTATCGTTGACTCGTCCAAACAGTTAATTCGGAAAAGACTTGCCAAACATATGGAGTTTGTTGTTGACCGGTTAAAAACAAAGGGCAGGTTTAAATACGAAAATTTATATTATGGCTTCCCAGTGATAACCGCACAGGAAAAGGAGTTGATAATTAATGACCCTGTGAATATCACAAAGCCGGATGCCGGGATGTTTGAGGTCGATTATTCAGATAAGCCCCAGCGGGAATTTTGTAAAGATTGGCCCGCCGAACTTCAGGAACATAACCTTGACGCTGTCAGCCAAAACTTACACCATTCTATTTCATCAAAAAATTCAGTACAGATGGCGCTTTTTTAAAAATCAAACCCAATATTAATACCGTTCATTAAAAACAGCGCTGATAAATGCTGGAATACATGCATTTTGATTCCAGAATTTATAACACACGTCTGCATACCTTTTTTTCAAAACAGTATCGAAGAAACACATAAAGTAATTATAAAAAGGGCCGAACAATATATCATATGATATATTTTTGTTGACATGAACATTATATGATATATAATTTGGAGAACTACTGAGCAGATCTGATTTTGCTGGAGGGACTCCTTTGGAAATGCCGATTGAAATACAGGCATCAATTTTTTTAAAGGATTTTAAAAAAATAGTTACTCAAGAAAGGGGGTTAGATATTGTTGGTCGTAAAGAAAATAAAAAGTCCTTATTACAGCTGGGTTTTACGAGAAAGAATTGTAAAAACGAAATTTTGAACCTTTCAGTATCTGATTATTGTGCCGGCCCGAAACCAGACAAGGATAGGCCAGGCGTAATTTGGGAGTTCGGTAAAAATATTAGTGGTTATGATATTTATATTAAACTGAAAATCGCTGAGACTGGTTCAGTAAGAATCGCGAAATGTATTTCTTTCCATATAGCTGAATTTCCAATTATTAATCCTCTAAAAAAAAGAAAAAACAAATAAAAGGGGAAGGGGGCGATGATAATGAAAGGAGTTTGCCCAAATTGTGAAAAAATTTCTGAATTAGAGCATATAATCACCACTGAGGAACTTAGCGTTAGAGGAGAGTTAATAAAAATTGAAGTTGAATACTATAAATGTACAGAATGTGGGGAGGAATTTGAAGACCCTGGTTCAAAAGACGATCCATTAGATAAGGCTTATCGAGAATATCGACGCAAACATGGGATGATTCAACCAGAAGAGATTCGTGAAATGCGTAAGCTTTATGGGCTTACTCAAAAAGAGCTCAGCAAGCTAATTGGATGGGGAGGAGCTACGCTCAGTCGTTATGAAAACGGTGCGCTTCAAGATGATGCACATGATAGAATTTTACAGCTCGTCAAAAATCCGGAAAATTTACATAGGCTAATAAATAAAAATGGAAGCTTTTTACCGGAGAAGAAAAGGAATCGACTTCTAAGTGAGTTATCAGCTGCAGTAGAAGAAGTATGTTCATTTCCAAACATTCTTACAGAACGTTTTGGCAAATATGAACCTTCTATTGAGAGCGGGTATAAAAAACTTGATCTCAATAAGCTATTCCAAATGATTAAATTTTTCGCCAAAGACGGCGTTTTAAAATCTAAACTATGTAAGCTTATCTTTTATGCGGATTTTAAGTGTTTTAAGGATTATGCCATATCAATATCCGGAGCTAAGTATGCTCATGCTCATCATGGGCCTGTTCCGGATAATTATGAACATTATTTTGCGACCCTTATTCATGACGAAAAAGCAATAAGAGTTGAAGAAATTGACTATGGAGAATATCTTGGGGAAAAATTTTATTCTGAGGTTGCCCCCGATTTATCAGTGTTTTCTGATAGTGAATTAGAAGTTTTACTTTCAATAAAGAAATTTTTTCAAAGTTTTAATGCTACCCAAATTCGAGAATTCTCACATAAAGAGAGAGGGTATCATGAAACAAAAGTAGGAGATATAATCAGCTTCGATTATGCAAATAGTTTGCAGATTTAGTTTAACGATACCCCATTGATCGTTCATTTATCTATTTATAATTAGATGAAACAAACACAGAATAATCAAATAATCTACAACCCGGTGCTTTGGACCGGGTTTTTCTTTGGAAGGAGAGGATTTGAATATCTTTTTTTTCGTAAATGATTGCTTGTGTATCCAGCCAGAAGAAATTAAAGACTGTTATGAGAATGAATTGTAACGAAGACATTAAGCCTAAAGGAGAGCGCCATGTCTGAGAATAACAAGTCTAAAGAGAATCAAAAGCGGCAATTTGATGAGGATCAATATAAAATGCTCCTTCGCTGTTCTGAAAAGAAGGATATGACTGAATGGAATGAATGGCGTATTCCTTCCCAGATAGGAGTACCAATATTTCTACAAAACTACTTTGATGAGAAACAAGCTGTCCTTATTAGGCCCATTGGTTACCTGTTGATTCTCAGCTTTTTAATTGGACTATTGTTATTATATCTTGCTGTCAGAAACCGAGCATATTTCGTCCCTGTAACAAGGCAAGTTAACCGAATAAGAAAATATTTTAAAGAGAATATGGAAATTGAATTTGATTTTGGAGATATGTATATAAACCCAGCTTATCCAAAATATTTTAATGTATTCAGTACATATTCTCTAACTTTTACTTAATGTCATTATTAAATTCAGTGATCATATCAGTAGGCTTTTCCTGTCTCTTTTACAGTTTGCTATCCTTGAATAATATGGTGTTTATTATTGCATTGTTGCTTCAAGTAACTTCTGTAATTTTGTATCTTACAAATAAAGAGAGGAAAAGCGCAGATGAAGCGATTCATGGAGAAAAGTAAAACTCCAATTATTTTCTCTGATTTTGATTTCAACCAGAATCTATTCCCTTGATCTTATGGATTGCCCCTGTTCTTTCATCCGCATTAAAGTCGGGACTGAGGATTTGACCCCTTGAAATCTTTTCATATTTCGTATATATAAGCCAAAGTCCATTCTAATTCATTCCATTTATTAAATACTAAGGCATCCTCTCATGAACAAGAAGCAGATGTCAGAACAGGATATTCGTTCCAAGTTCATCACCCCGGCTATTATTGAGGGCGGCTGGGACCTGCTTACCCAAATTCGTGAGGAAGTGACGTTCACCCAGGGCAAGGTCATTGTCAGAGGTAAGCTGGTCAGTCGTGGAAAAGCCAAACGTGCTGATTACATCCTTTACTACAAACCCAAAATTCCCATTGCCGTTATCGAAGCCAAAGACAACAACCATACAGTCGGTGCCGGGATGCAACAGGCTCTTGAATATGGCGCCATGCTCGATGTCCCTTTCGTGTATAGTTCAAATGGCGATGGTTTTCTTGAACACGACCGGACAAAATCAACCGGTAAGATTGAAAATGAAATGCCGTTAGAGAGTTTCCCATCTCCTGAGAATTTGTGGCAAAGGTATCGCATATTCAAAGGCATTGATGATAAAGTTAACGATGTTGTTAATCAGGAATATCATGATGATGGAAGCGGTAAGACTCCCAGATATTATCAGCAAATCGCAATCAACCGAACGATAGAGGCCATCGCTAAAGGGGAAAATCGCATTTTGCTGGTAATGGCAACAGGCACCGGCAAGACTTACACAGCTTTCCAAATAATTTGGCGTTTGTGGAAATCAAGAACGAAAAAGCGCATTCTGTTTTTGGCAGATCGAAATATACTGGTTGACCAGACCCGAACCAATGATTTCAAGCCGTTTGGTTCGGCAATGACTAAGATTTCAAAACGGCAAGTCGATAAATCATATGAGATTTACCTGTCATTGTATCAGGCCGTTACCGGTTCAGAGGAAGAAAAAAACATCTACAAACAGTTTTCACCTGACTTTTTTGACCTTGTAGTTATTGATGAGTGCCACCGGGGAAGTGCCGATGCGGAGTCAGCGTGGCGTGAAATACTGACTTATTTTTCATCGGCTACCCATATTGGCCTAACCGCTACCCCTAAAGAAACCCGCCATGTTTCAAACATCCATTATTTTGGTGAACCGCTGTACACATATTCCTTGAAGCAGGGTATCGAAGACGGATTCCTTGCGCCCTACAAAGTTGTACGCATTGATTTTGACAAAGACCTTACAGGATGGCGCCCTGAAAAAGGTAAAGTCGACAAATACGGATATGAGATTGAAGATCGCATTTTTAATCAAAAAGACTTTGATAAGAACCTTGTGCTTGAAAAGCGGACTGAGCTGGCCGCCAAAAAGGTATCAGAGTTCCTAAAAGCCACAAACCGTTATGATAAAACCATTATATTCTGTGAGAACATTGACCATGCGGAGCGTATGCGTCAAGAACTCGTAAATGAAAATTCTGACTTGGTAAAAAAAGATAGGCGTTATGTGATGAGGATTACGGGGGACAGTATTGAGGGAAAAAACGAGTTATACAATTTCACTGACCCCGAAAGCCGTCACCCGGTGATTGCAACGACCTCAAAGCTAATGTCAACCGGTGTTGATTCACAGACAGCAAAGCTCATCGTTCTTGATCAAAGCATTCAGTCCATGGTGGAATTCAAGCAGATCATTGGAAGAGGCACACGGATAAATGAGGATTTCAATAAGTATTATTTCACCATAATGGATTTCAAAAAAGCCACGGAGCTTTTCGCTGACCCGGACTTTGATGGCGACCCTGTCCAAATCTATGAACCAGGGCCGGATGAATCGCCGGTGCCACCTGATGATGACGAAACGATTAATATTGATGGGGAGGGAACCCCTATTGATGTCGATGAAGAGGAAATAATAATTGATATATTGCCACCTGAAGGCGTTGAAACCCCAAGAAAATATTACGTCCATGATGTTCCCGTTTTTGTCGTAGCGGAACGGGTTCAATACTATGGCAAGGATGGAAAACTCATAACCGAGTCTTTACGTGATTACACCCGCAAAAAAATAAAAAAGGAATTTGCGTCATTGGATGATTTCTTGAGACGCTGGGATTCGTCCAGTAAAAAACAAGCCATTATACAGGAACTTGAGGAGCTGGGGGTTCTGTTTCAGCCTTTGGCTGATGAAGTTGGGAAAGATTTCGGTCCTTTTGACTTGATATGCCACGTAGCTTATGGCCAACCTCCGTTAACCCGTAAGGAACGAGCGGAAAATGTAAAGAAACGCAATTATTTTGCAAAGTATGGTGAAAAGGCTCGTTCTGTCCTTGCAAGCCTGCTCGACAAATATGCTGATGAAGGCGTTGAGAATATGGAAGACATTAACGTGTTGAAACTGCAACCCATCAACCAGCACGGAACACCAATTGAAATTATCAAGAGCTTTGGCGGCAAGGAAAAGTATCTTGAGGCTTTGAAAGAATTAGAAAACCAAATTTACCAGATTGCATCTTGATGAACTCGTAAAAAGTCTGATTTAGACGGTTTCGTAAAAAGTTCAAATTCAAGGCGTGCAAATTTTGCAATCATGAGGCGTAGTTGTCGTACGTTGAATGATTGCGAAATGCAGCACAACGCAGAGGTTGGACTTTTTACGAGACCGTCCATCTTAATTGAACTGTAAAAGAGGATAAAGAATGTCAATCAGTAACACTGTTAAAACGATTCAAGACATAATGCGCAAAGATGTTGGTGTAGACGGTGATGCCCAGCGAATCGGCCAGCTTGTGTGGATGATATTCCTAAAGATATTTGAAGATAAGGAGCAAGAAGCTGAGCTACTGAACGATGGCTACAAGTCTCCCCTTCCTGATGAACTTCGCTGGTGCAACTGGGCCGCAGATGATGAAGGAATGACAGGGGATGAATTGCTCGATTTTGTCAATAATAAGCTCTTTAAACAGTTGAAGGAATTGCATGTCGGTTCAAATGGAAACCAGAGGGTGTTTATTGTCCGTTCCGTTTTTGAGGACGGCTACAATTACATGAAGTCCGGCACGCTCATGCGGCAGGTCGTCAACAAGATTAATGAGATAGATTTTAACATTTCAGATGACCGGCACATGTTCGGCGATATTTATGAAAAAATTTTGAGCGATCTTCAAAGTGCCGGTAATGCCGGTGAGTATTATACACCAAGGGCCGTTACCCAGTTTATGGCTGATATGGTTGATCCGAAATTAGGGGAAAAAGTGCTGGACCCGGCCTGCGGTACGGGTGGCTTTTTGACCTGTTCTATAAATAATATCAGAGAGAAATATGTAAAAACCGTGGATGATGAGATCATCCTTCAGAAATCCATTTTCGGTGTTGAGAAAAAACAGCTCCCCCATTCACTATGCATGACAAATATGTTGCTTCACAATATTGATGTTCCTTCCAATATTAAGCACGACAATACGCTTGCCCGTCCACTGAAAAGCTATGGTTCCAAAGACCGTGTTGATGTGGTTATCACCAATCCTCCGTTCGGGGGTATGGAGGAGGATGGAATTGAATCAAATTTCCCTACCGGATTAAGGACGAGGGAAACTGCCGACCTGTTTTTGTTGCTTATTATGCACCTTCTTAAAGACGGGGGACGTGCTGGCATCGTATTACCAGACGGCACACTGTTCGGTGAAGGTGTAAAAACACGGATAAAAGAGAAACTGCTTAAAGAATGCAACCTTCACACAATCGTCCGACTCCCTAATGGTGTGTTTAGTCCATACACCGGTATCAAAACGAATCTGCTATTTTTCACCAAAGGGGAAAAGACAAAAGACGTATGGTTCTATGAACATCCCTATCCAGAAGGCTATAAATCCTATTCAAAGACAAAGCCATTGCGTATTGAGGAGTTTGAGCATGAAAAGAAATGGTGGGAAAACCGTAAAGAAAACGAATTTGCTTGGAAGGTATCGGTAAAGGACATTAAAGCCAGTGGATACAATCTGGATATTAAAAACCCCCATAGTCCAGAAGACGATCTTGGAAATCCCGATGAGTTGTTGGCCAAGTACAAAGGACTTTTGAAGGAGGTTGCCAACACAAGGGACAAGCTCAAGCAAGAACTAATGAAAGCACTGGGGGGGCAATGCCTAATGAAGCTGGACACCTTCTTTGATAATTTTGAATTGCTGTCTGACGCTCCCAATGGTGTTCAGAAGTTGCGTGAAATGATCTTGCAATTGGCTGTTCAGGGCAAATTGGTTCCGCAAGACCCTAAAGATGAGCCTGCATCGGTTCTACTTGAAAAGATTAAGGCTGAGAAGGAGCGGCGTATAAAAGAAGGGAAAATAAAAAAGACTAAACCGTTGCCACCAATTATATCTGGTGAAATACCGTATGAACTGCCAAAGACTTGGGAATGGGTGAGGCTGAGAACTATTTGTTATGACTTAGGCCAAAAGAAGCCCGATACTGAATTTACATATATTGATGTGACTTCGATCAATAAAGAAAAAGGGGTAATTTCTAATGAGGTTAAATTATTAGATGCCAATAATGCACCTTCAAGAGCACGAAAAATCGTTAAAAAAGGATCAGTCATTTATTCAACAGTTCGTCCATATCTTCTAAACATTGCAATAGTGGATAAAAATTTCAAACCTGAGCCTATTGTGAGCACTGCTTTTGCGGTTATACATCCCCATGTAGGAATGTATAACCGATTTATTTATTATTATCTTCGCAGTAGGCCGTTTATCGAATATGTTGAAAATGCAATGACCGGTATGGCTTACCCTGCCATCAATGATGGAAAAATGAATATGGGACTTATACCGGCACCTCCAACGAACGAACAAAAACGTATTGTAGCCAAAGTTGCCGAGCTAATGGCCTTATGTGATGAATTAGAAGCCAGATTGTCACAATCTCAAACAGATTGTGACAGGTTAATGGAAGCGGCTGTTGCTGAAATAATGGCAGCATAGACATTCAATTTCAATTTAAACATAGAGACTTTATCTCATGGAAACCTTACAGCTTATAGTAGCTTTTTTAGGCGGTGGCATCTTGGTTGGCATTTTTGAGTGGATTAGGACAAGAATATCTGAAAAACAAGCTCGTAAATATGACTTTCTAACCGATCAACTTCGCAATCTTTATGGCCCTTTGTATTTTCTCACGTCACAGAATAAAGGGCTGTTCAAATTATATAATGACTATCACGAAGCCTACAAAAAAGAATATATTGAAGTTGAATGGAGTCAAGATAAAGACACACAGAATAGCCTTAAAGAAGAAATGGATGCTTTTTTCAAGATATCAAATTCATACATGGATATAGTAAAAGAAAACAATGACGAATTAATAGGAATAATGGCAGATAATTACACACATATTGATCCGAAGGACATCGAGTCTTTTCAGCAATTTGTAGTCGATTATAACAGAATGAAAAATGAAATAGATCGGCCTGATGGTTTGCATGTTGATTTAAGAATCATTCAACATATTGGTAAAATATCATTTATGAGGCCAAAGTTTATAGAACTGATTGAAGAAAGGTTTAAATTTAAATACCAGCAATTAAAAAATATGCAAACAGCTGAACCAAGTTTTATAAATAAAGCCAGGCATCTATTAATCAATGTGAAGGGTCGATCCAAAATAAAATAACTACTTGACGGCAATCAGCTTTCCCAGCTTATGATTGATAACAATGTCGGCGTGACACCTGTTCAGAATTACGAAATCAAAAAAATTGATTCGGATTATTATGCGGAAGAATGATTACCAGAAAAAACCATTGTGGTTTGGCTTTATCTTTCAAAATCTTGTGCTAAAATGAAAAAAAAATTCCAAGCATCAGATGATGGGCTTTTGACACCTGAAGTCGGCCCTTGGTCAGATAAAAAATACAAGCTTATCCAGAATTATGCGGAAGTGTTCGCAACAGGGATGAAGCACAAGTGGGACTGCCGGGGTAACTATTCAGCGAAAAAAGCAAAAAGAAGTAAAAAAAGACTTGACAGGAGTTTTTTGAAAAAATGCTAAACCACAATATTATATAGAGATCTTGTATATTGGGGGCACAAGAGCCCCTGATAGCGCGTCCTGGTGACTTT
>Ga0208279_1001412_pt1 | contig 13180 bp, 7 predicted proteins | sample AntAceMetag02UKM_FD_184766 | JGI IMG/M metagenome (GOLD analysis project Ga0208279, IMG submission 184766) | Saline lake microbial communities from Ace Lake, Antarctica - Antarctic Ace Lake Metagenome 02UKM (SPAdes) (version 2) | ecosystem: Environmental > Aquatic > Non-marine Saline and Alkaline... | reverse complement strand
GGATAATCAGGAGCCCCCATCTTTTGAAGATGGCGCCGGGATTGTGGAATTGACTCTCTTTTTGGTGATTATTCGCGATCGATAGAGCCGCCCCCGCGACTGCCAGTAGAAGGCAGAGAAACGGATAAATTGAGAGATTTTTCTCCGAGAGGAGTAATCCCCCTCTCAGGGCCAGAGCCAGGCTGAAGGTCAGCCAGAATGCGGATAGTCCCCGTTTCCTTTTCCGGATCAGGCTAGAAACCCCGATCAGGAAAAGTGCCATGATACAGAATACCGTCAGAGAAGTCCCGGATAACGAGATGAAATGCTTGAGCAGATTGTCGAGCTGGAAAACAGACTTAAAGAGCGGCCGAAAGAAGGAGAGTGAATTGTCTCCGACCCGGATAGCCAGGAGGAATATAGCTGCAAGAGAAAAGGTATAGAGCCAGATCAGTATGTGTTTCCGCGGATCTATCCGGGGCCATTTCTGTTTCAGGACCAACCCTCCGCCGATCAGGAGAAAGGCGATAGCGAGAAGTAGGATATGATGGACAGATATGATCGGCAAATCACTATTCCATTTCTAATAGTAACACTTTAACTCTTGTAAACCGAGGTCGGCAATTGCGGCTACAATTTTGCTTAGTCAGCCCGCTGTAGCCGAAGTCGCTGACTTCGGTCCCTGCATCCGCGGTCGGCGACCGCGACTACAATTTCGCCTGGTCAGCCCACTGTAGCCAAGGTCGTTGACCTCGGTCCCTGCATCCGCGGTCGGCGACCGCGGCTACAATTTTGCTTGGTCAGCCCGCTGTAGCCGAGGTCGTTGACCTCGGTTCCTGCATCCGCAGTCGGCGACCGCGGCTACAATTTTGCTTGGTTCCCCCTTCTAACCGAAGCAGCGGGACAATGGGTTACCTGAAAGATTACAACTGATCAAACTGAACTTAATTAGTGTCTGAACGAAAACCCCTGAATTTCAAAAATTTGTCATTGAGAGGAATCCCGGTTGTATCAACCGGGAAAGCAATCTCCTCTCAAACTAAACAAATTGCTTCGTCGTCCCTCCTCGTAATGACTCTTATTTCGGGGTTTTCGTTCAGGCACTAATTAGGGAGAAACTCCGGTTTTGACTCAAGGAATAGCGTAACCGCCCTCCGCCGGTTGAATTTATCTTTGAACTCCGCAATCCGTCCCCGTCCGAACTTTTGCCGGAGTTGTTCCAGATCGGATCGGGGTACTTTCCCGGCGGCGCAGACCAGGGCGGCCGGCAATTGGGATGAGATATCTTCCCATTTTAAATTTTTTATTTGCTCGGGGGTGACATACTTGAAACCCCGGCTCCCGGCCCCCTTTGTTTCGTAAAGAATGAAGCTGATTGTTTTGCGGCTCAGATCATTGATCGGGACCAGGTAGAGATAGTAATCTTTGATCAGGCCTTTTGCGTACTCATCATAGAACCGTTCTTCCTCCCACCGCCCGGCCGGTTCGTTACTGTCAAAATATACCCGGGAGTTATCTGCTCCAACCGCGAGAAGGATAGCGACAATCGGTACTGCCGCCAAACCGGTCCCGATTCTCCCCCCCAGTTTCCCGGATTGTCTTAACAACTGAGAGAGTGGAATTGCCGCCAGGCAATAGATAAACGGCCAGGCAACCATCAACCGCCTGACCATCACCGGGGGGCGGGAGAGGAGATTGGGGATTAAGAAAGCGGCGGTAAAGAAGAGGAGAAGCCGGTAGTTCGCTTTCTTAATTTGGGAGAGGCTGAAGGCGATTCCCAGCAGAAATAGCGGCGGGATGAGCGGATTGAAGTAGAGATTTCCCCGGGGCCAGGGATTGTAGTTAAAATTCCGGCTAATGAAGAAACTATGAATAAGTTTCTCCAGGTTTTCTTGAACGAGGGGAATACCCCGAATATAATCCGCCTGATTGGTATGTCGGTGATCCCGGGTCCGATGCCAGACCGACTCATATCCGGCAAACTTCGGCGCCATTACGTCCCAGGCGGGGATATTTAGTGTGGTCATAAGTGTGATTACCGTGAGAACCAGGAGGATGATTCCCATCAGATTGCGTCGGAACCATCTCCGTTTAAAGATGCTGTAGCAGACAATCAGGAACGCGGCCAGGAGGACCGGATATTTAGCCGGAGAGTAAAAATATCCCGCGAAAGAGATGGCTATCCCCAGAAGAATATAAGAGAGTAATTTTTTTCGGATGAGCGCGCGCAGAAGGAGATAGACTACCAGGAGGCTAACCGCCTGGGTGGAGATCAGGAGAAGTCCGGTTCGACTGTAGTTGATATGGAGAGGAGATATAGCCAGCAGAAATACCGTAATTAAAGCTAATCTCCGGCTGAAGAGAGTGGATACGATTCCATAGGTGAGAAGAAGGGCGAAGATTCCCCAGGTTACCGCTACCATCTTTAGAGTTATCAATGTCGCCCCGAATAACTGGAAGAACAAAGTCGCGTAATAGACATAGACCGGGGAATAGTTAAGATGGCCCAACCCTCTCCAGATGGTTGATGTCCATAGGTTGACATTGTGGTGTCCGTTGAGAACCGTCAGTGCCTCCCGTCCGTAATCGGATTCGTAGTGATCGAAACGATAGGATATTTCTCCCAGGTCGTAGCTCCTCAGGATAAATCCCAGCAGGATAATCAGAGCCAGAATGAAGGCAGGGGTTATCCAATTCGGCCGGACATTTTTTGTTTTTCGGTAGATCATGCCGCTGCTCCAGGCATAGAGAAAGGAGAGCCCCAGGAAGAAGTAGGCCTGTCCGATAATCCCCCGGCTGAGATACAATCCCCCGATCCAGGCGCAACCCAGGGAGAAGAGGAGGAGTATCAGGGGAAAGGATTGTTTTTTCTTAAAGAGGGTTGTTGATAGTGCGGCAATCAGGATCAGGGAGAGGAGAATGATGGTGATGGTTCGGGAGTGAAGCGGGAACCATTCGGATAGAAATCTCCCCAGGGACAGGGCCGGAATTATTACCGAGCCTTCCACCCGCCGCGCCGGGAAATTGATGAGACCGGTAATAGATCCCATCAAGACTAGGATGATCAAAGTGGTCAGGATGAAGATGATGCTCTGGACCAGAATTTTCCGGTATTGTTTCTTCCGGAAAAACCCCTTCAGGTATAAGCCGACCAGGATGAGTAATATCCCGGCGCTCAAGAGGATATATCGGGCTATGGTTGGAAGGATTCCGGTCATAATATAAATTCGCGCCTGCACCGCGAATTCAGGGAATAGGGATTGGAGAATAGAGAATGGTTCATCCAATTCCTGTTGCAAATTACCATTTTTACTCTCATATTTTTTGTGATGTCGATTCAGTGCTTGCCCGGTATTATTTTTTCTCCGAAAAAATAATATTAAGATTGGTAAAAGCCGGTCCGGCGGAACGGGAGTTGCTTCCGTTGATGAGGTAGAAGAACCGTCCCTCAAAAGGATAATCTTCCCGGGGCCAGTAGCCATTGCCCCGGAATATGACGGTATCGTTATCAGGTGGCCACCTATTCCCGATAAAAAGGCTTTTGTGAGCGGTTGTAAAAGTAAAAGAACTCCATTCGCCCACTTTCTCAACGGTAAAAAATTCGGATTCCGCGACTTTTTCATCAGGATTCCCGTCACCATCGGTATCGGCATAAGCAATGATATTGAATCCTCCTTCATCTCCCGCCGCGGCATGAGCCATCTCAACCGCAAATTCCTGGCCGGATACATATTCCGGTTTTACCGCCCAGACCCATTGTTGGTAACTGGCCCCGGGACGATGGACCGAGGTGGTTAGCATTTTTTCGTCTTTTTGAAGATCCCGGAATGGTCGTGGAGGATGAGATTTTCGGGGCGCTGTTTTTCTTCCCTGCACTCCATTCTCGTTCGGGGCTGACTCTCCCCGGAAAAATGACTGGATAGAGCTGATAAAAGGATAGGGGGCATTCTGGGGGAATACCGGTCTGATGCAGTCATAAATTATACCCAGAAATATTAGAACGCCTAACCAGATAAGAACTGTCCCAGCAGTCTCTCGACGGAAAATTTTCATATTCTAATTAGCTCCCTTATCCCGATTTAATAATCGGGATAATTTATGAAACAAATAATTGCGGTAGTTACGAATATTCCAGTATGGTATAAAAGTAGTGCTACAAATGCTATGGTTTTCTAATGATTATTGATATCGCGTGAAAGCATTGTTCAAAACTAATCAGATTTATTTACAAATCGGATTAAAATAGGAGAATTAATTTGTCTCTCCGGGCGACCAAATTAGAAGTTGTCATATTCCTGGTCTTACTTATTAGTTTTGCCTATTTCTATCAGGGCGGCGGCGCCAATCAGAATGCCCGCCTGGGACAGATGCGGGCGGTGGTGGAGAAGGGCCAGCTCCATTATCGGGGTATTCGCGTCCCGACTCATGACACAGTTACCCGGGATGGGAAGGTCTATCCTAATAAGGCCCCGGGGATAAGTCTGAGTGGTGTCGCGCCTTATTTCCTGATCTCTCGCCTCAAAGGGATAATTATCAATATCTCTTCGGAAGACTTCTATCACCTCCTTTCCTGTTATCTCATGACAATTCTCCTGGTGGCTCTCCCCTGCGCTTTGGGCGGGGTGGTTTTCTTTCGATTGCTTGGTCTTTTTCATCCGGCGGCTATTCCGCGTGTGATCTGTACCCTGGCTCTATTTCTTGGGACCCCGGCTTTTGCTTATTCGACTGTGCTTTATGGCCACATGGTCAGTTCCGTTCTGACAATTGTCGCGTTTTATCTTCTTTATAAGTATCTCCTTCTTGAGCCCCGCGCGCCCCGTTCCGGTTTATATATATTCCTGGCCGGTCTGGCCGGAGGTTGGGCGGTAGTGACCGAGTATCCGACCGCCCTGATAGTTACGGTGCTTGCTCTCTATTGTTTTATCCACTCGATCTTTCGGAACGGGATTCGTTCATTCCGGTTCGGATATTTCATTCTTGGTCTGCTCCTCCCGGCGGGAGTGATGATTGGCTATAATTATCTGGTCTTTGACAACCCTTTTTATATAGCATATTTCGACGAGAAAGCCGCTCCCCACACCGCATATCAGCAGGGGGGGGTACTGGGATTAAATATCCATGCCCGGCAGTTTATCAAAGCGCTCTACCAGACTTCTTTCGGGCCGTTCCGCGGTTTTTTTCACCTCTCTCCTTTTCTGATATTAATTGTGCCCGGGATCATTTATTTTGCCCGGGAGAAAGGCAAGCGCGGACTTTTCATTGTCCTCTGGTTCCTGGTAGCAGCATATTTCCTTATCAACAGTATCTACCCTTACTGGTATGGAGGAAAGGCTCTCGGCGCCCGTCACGCCATGGAAATTCTTCCTTACCTGGTTCTTTTGTCTTTCTATTTTATTATTCGTTTCCCTCGTTTCTCCTCGGTTTTGATCCTGATCTCCATCTTTTTCATGCTTACCGCCACTTCGATTCGTCCGGAAGAGTATGTGGGCCATCCCTTCCGTGACCTATATTTTTACACATTTCTGAATGGGAGTCTCTCCATCAACCATGAGACAACCTTTCAGACTAACGCGGTTATCAGCAGTTCTTATAATGCCTTTAATCTGGGGGAAGCGGCCGGAATGAAAGGCCAACTAAGTCTTATTCCACTTTACTTAACCTGGCTGATAGGAGGTATATTTATGATTCAGTATAGCAAGAAAGAAGATAAAACGCGGGGAACCACCGGTACCGGGACTACTGCCGGCCAGCAGAAGCTGCTTATGGGCCTACTGGCCGCGATCCTGATCATCGGGGTGTTGAACCTTCTCTATCAACTCCAGCTCAAATCGTATCTGGAGGAGTTGTCGGGCGCGGGACAATTTCGGGTCAGCGCCGCCCAGGCGCCGCCGGCTCAAGTTCAGATCAGGACTTCCCCCGGCCATCGAATCCAGATCTGGGAAGTGAAGAAGCCCCATGTCGCCGGGGAGACTCTCAAGATCAAGGTTCAGCACGCGGATTCCGGAAAAGAGGGGGGATTCTATATCGTAGCCTATGGAGATAAGAATAACGACGGGAAACCGGATATTGAACTGGGGAAATCTCCTTTCCTGACCGCTCGGTCTGCCGGGGATTGGAGTTACTGGACGGTTACCGCTCCGGAGGGACGGATATTCGTCGGTAATACCTGGAATGACGGGGCCCGGGTCTTCTTCGACCGGAAAGGTTGGGTCGGAAAGGATTTCTCTTCCACCATGCATTACGCTACCAGTGGAGCGCCCGTCCTATCCACCGGCCCCCGGTCTACCAATATGGCGGTGGAGATTGTGGAGGAAGAAGTGGTGTCGGAATGATAGAAACCAGATTATCACCACGAAGAGCACGAAGAGCACGAAGAACACGAAGAATAGTTGAGGGGAAGCAAGATTTATCTCATCTTTTAAAAAATCTTCGTGATCTTCGTCTCCTTCGTGGTTAAAAAGTTGCGTCGCAGTAAATAGGTTGTATGAAAAAATGGATCTTTATAATATTTGCCATAAATTTGGTCGCCCGGCTGTTTCTCATCAACTGGCACCCCGCCACCTATACCGATAGTATTTTGTATATGGGGGCGTTGGATCAGGTTCGGGGGACTATTATCCTCCCCGCCTATCCTTTTGCGATTATATTACTTCGAAAAGTGTTCAGTGATCCGGTACTTTCCGGGCGTCTGGTCTCCATCCTGGCGGCTGCACTCGCGGTCTTCCCGATTTATGGACTAACCAGGGTAATTTATGAGAAGCGCGCGGCACTCTTTACCATCCTGCTTTATTCCGTCTCCCCCCTGATATTCCGTTGGTCACTGCGGATCTTTCCCCATAGCCTCTACGCGCTCTTTGTTCTCCTCTTCCTGTACGGGATATTTAAATACATCGAAAGTACCCGGGTCTGGTATTTAGCCGTCGGAATTTTTACGGGGGGGTTGGCTGTTTTGACCTACCCGACCGGTTTAGTCCTGGTACCGGTAGCCGTGGTGGCGTTAGCCGGGTACTTTGCGGGGATTGAATACCGGGATAAGAGGATTAAGTTTACTCTCAAAATTTTTATAGCTGGTTTTATAATCTTGACCATAGCTTGTTTCACTCTCCCGGAATTTCGAGAGCTGGTGCAGTCATCTCTAAAACAGGTACTCAGTTTCTTCCCAGTGAAGTTGCCTCCGGAATCGCTTTTATGGCAGCTTGTTTTTATCTGGGCGTTATGGCTCTTTCTTTCTCTGCTTGGCGCCTTCTTCCTGCCGGGACCGGAAGCGGATACAGGATGGTGGTATAAGAGGCCCGGTGTCTTGCTGATGCTGATTTTATCCTTCGGGAGTTTTATTTTTCTCCATATCTGGCAGCACTACCTAGCTTGTAGCACCTGGTATCAGACGGGGATGCTGGTATCTTATCGTTCTCTTGCCGGGCGATGGGAATCCTGGTTAACGCATTATCTTTATTCATATCCCTATGTCCTGGTTTATCCGGTCGCGTTGGCCGCATTGCTGGGTTTAATAATGACTGTTATCAGATCCCGGAAATTGTTGCGGCGATGGATCTGGATTATATTTTTCGGATATTTTCTGGTCGGAACATTTTATGCCCTGGTGGTAAATAAATGGTGGACTCCCAGATACCAATATACATTGGTAGTGCTGGCCCTGGTCCCGGCCGGGTATGGGTTGAGCTGGCTCTGGGGTTGGAATAAGATGAAATGGTTCGGTAGGTTGGCTCTCTTCATCTGTCTATCCGGCAGTCTCATCTTTTCCGTTTTTACTATCTACTGGTCTCGGGATAGTTTTGCCGATATCAGCCGGAGTTCGCTCTATCTGAAAGATCATTATCTCGACCGGCGGATATTCACCGATGAACTGCAGAAGGTTGGTTTCTGGGCAAAGCGTCCGCTGCGAGGTTATACCCGCCGCTCCAGTTCGACAATGCGGAAGGAGGATATCCTAATTCTGCACGGCTGGCATACCAATCTCCGGACCGAGTATGATTACCTCAGCCGGTTGTATGAGATGGGTGTGCTGAAGAAATTCCCGGTTGATCTGGTTCCGCTGATGGCGGATGATATAGTGGACTGGGCGGGAAAGAGACTGCGCCGCCGCGCCAACGCTCCTGTCGTATGGGAAGAGCGTTTTGAGAAACAGCATATAGAGAGCTGGATCATCGAAATCAAAGAGCGGCGTGATGGAGAGGAAGATTACATCCCGCCGGTGTCCGGGAATCAGGAAATTGGGCCAGCGCTCCCCGGGATCGAGTATGCTGATTACTTTGATATTGGAGTCTGGGAAGTACAACGGAAAGTTAAAAATGGAACGGTGGTGGTATTGGAGATAGCACATGCCCGGGGAGGACCCGCCGGTGCCTTCCGGATGGAGGTCTTCTCAGATACAGATGGCGACGGGATTCCGGACAAGAGGGTGGAACGTTCCCCGCGGTTTGAAAAAGAGAAGGAAGGCGCCTGGAGCCGGTGGGAGTTTATCGCTCCCGGAGGAAAGATATTTGTCGGCAGCAGTTGGGAACTGGGAACCTGGGTTTATCACATCAAACCGCCCGGGCCCGCTGGAGAGTTGGGAGAAGTGATGTATTATTCCCGTGGTGGCCCCCCCAGCCATAAAGCCGATCGGATCGGCAAGGTGAAAATTACCTTCCCCGGCGAAAAGATTGGAGCTGGGAATTCTCCCGAGCTATAGCCGCGGTCACCGTCTGCGCAAAGCCGGGCCGGGGTCATCGACCCCGGCTACAGTATCCAGGCCTACCACGACAAATCGGGATGCAAGCACAAGAACAAAAGAACGGGTTTACTGAAGAAAGCTTATAAAGAGCAACATAGTTATGTCTTGATAAACCAAGTTTCATATTGTTATGATGTATTTTGAAGTGTTAAAAAATATGTAATATTTTAGATTTCCCGGAGGAAAATATAAAAATGATAAAAAACAAAAAAATTCTTCTTACCGGCGGCGCCGGTTTTATTGGTACCCATCTCTGCCGGGTTCTTGCGGATGAGAATGAAGTGGTGATCTATGATAATCAGCATCGGGATGCAATTCATCTGACGGACCTGCCCGATCATCCCCATGTGACGTTCATCAAAGGCGATGTTCTGGATCCGGCCGGGGTGGCAAAAGCCATGGCTGGATGTCAGTTGGTTATTCACCTGGCGGCGATTGCCGGGATCGATACGGTCAATAAACGCCCCACCGTAACAATGAAAGTAAATATGACTGGAACCCAGAATGTGCTGGAGGCCGCGGTTAAGGAGAAAGTGGAAAGGCTGATCGACTTTTCCACCAGCGAGGTTTACGGCTCTTTTGTTTATAATGCCGATGAAGGGGACTCCACCATCCATGGCCGGGTGGGAGTTCTCCGCTGGATCTACGCGGTCAGTAAATTGGCGGCGGAGCATATGTCCCACTGCTATTACGTGGAGTACGGCCTGCCCGTGGTCACCCTCCGGCCATTTAATATTTATGGACCCTACCAGGTGGGGGAGGGGGCGATCCAGAAGTTTATCCTGGCCGCTCTAAAAAATGAACCGCTCTTTATCAATGGAGACGGCTCGCAGATCCGGGCCTGGTGTTATATCGATGATTTTGTCCGAGGGGTTCTTCTCTGCCTTGAGAAGGAAGAAGCGGTGGGAGAGGTATTCAATATCGGCAATCATGGAGCGGCGGTTACTATCCGCGACCTGGCGGAGAAGATAATTCGTCTCTCCGGATCATCATCAAAACTCCAGTTCCGCGATGCTCTGGGCGCCGATGTGGCCCTGAGAATTCCCAGTACGAAAAAGGCGAAGAGATTGTTGGGATTTGAGTCTACGGTCATGCTGGAAGAAGGTCTGAGGCGGAGCATTGAGTGGTATGAGAAGCAGGGATAAGAAGGGAGAAGCAGGGTTTAAAAGATGAACGTCGAACACCCAACGTCGAACCAGCCGTCGCTAAAGCTATGGCGGGCGGTCTGCCGAACGTCGAACGACGCATTGGCAGAGGGTACTGGCAGAGGGAAACTTAAAGACTAAATTTTCAATGTTCAACGAAAAAAGCCCCGACCTTGTCCGCCGTAGATCGAAGAACGAAGGAAGAAGGTGCGGCAGATAAAAGGCCGGGTCATCAGCCCCGGTAATAGAATATTCCAGATTGGAGATGAAACATTCCATAAAATTTTTCCAGGAGAAATTTTAATATGAAGATAGCCATCACAGGATCCGGCGGATTTATCGGGAAGAATCTTCTTCTGGATCTATCCCCTGATTATCAGATTACCGCTTTTGCCCGCGGCGGTAGCGTCCCCGAGTTTGTGGATAACCATTCGCTCTCCGGGGTTGAGGTGGCTCTCTGCGATTTTACCGATTCTCAATCCATCGCCGCTTTGGCTGATAAACTGGGACCGGACCTTGACGCGGTAATTTATCTGGCCGGAAACGGCGATCCGGCCTATTCCGTCTCTCATCCCGCAGTTGATCTGACCGATACCGTGCTGGGTTTGGTAAATTTCCTCAGCAATTTTAAAGTCGGGCGTTTTATCTATTTTTCATCCGGAGCTGTATATGACGGCCTCTCCGGCCCGGTCTCCCCTGATTCCGCTTTAGATCCTCGATTACCTTACGCGATCGGGAAGTTAGCCTGTGAACAGTATATCAAGTTCTTCCGGAAGGTGGGGCGGATCGATAATTATGTTATCCTCCGATTTTTCGGTGCTTATGGGCCCTTCGAGCCGCCCCGCAAGATCTATTCCCGGCTGGTTAGAGCGTTTGCTCTCGAGAAGAAGAACGAATATACCATCCGCGGGGATGGTCGGAACCTGATCGACGCGATGTTTGTCGATGATACGGTCCGAGGGGTAAGGAGTGTTCTGGAGAGTGCTGAAAATGACCTGATACTCGATTTTTGTCTCGGGAGACCTTATACTATTAAAAAATTAGTGGAAGAAACCGCCCGAATATTTAATATTAAGGCCAGGATAAATATGGAAGGAGAGGTTCCGGAGTATATTGATTTTCGGCCATCTCCTCGTATGATGGAAGATCTCTTTGGATTTACTCCTGCTATTCCGCTCGATGAGGGGTTGCCGATTCTGGCCCAACACCTATCCGGGGATACTTGAAAAATTGCAACATTTTAGTGCTTTGAAAAAATCCACCACCGACTCTGTGTCGGTGGAGATGTGATTGATCACTAAATATATCCACACATAACTCCCCCCCTCCCGCGCCAGCGGCGCGGGAGGGGGGGGGATGAGATACAGCGAATTGGTTCCCAGTCATATCTCCACCGACACAGGGTCGGTGGTGGATAGAAAATAATTTCAAAGAGCTAAAGTGTCACGAAAAATTTAATTACTTCGTGATCTTCGTGTTCTTCGTGGTTCTATTCGATTTGATATGGACAAGAAATTATTGTTGATAATATAAGATTAAATTTGGGAGGAAAGATGTCTCAAAGAAGCAAAGAAAAAATATTGATTACCGGCGGTGCCGGTTATGTCGGCTCGGTCATGGTGGAACTCTTCCTGAAGAAGGGCCACCCGGTTACTATTCTGGATGATTTTCGTTACCGACCTACCTCGCTCCTCCACCTCTGCCATTATCCCAACCTGAGTATTGTTCGGGGTGATGTACGGGATCGAGCGGCAGTAAAGCCCCTGGTCGCCGGGGCGGATGTTATTATCCCCCTGGCCGCGGTAGTTGGAGCTCCGGCCTGTAATCTTCACCCACAGGATTCAAAGAGTATTAATGTCGGCGCGATCAAGCTGATCAATCAACTGCGGGGTAAACGACAGAAGGTTCTCTTCCCGGTTACCAACAGTGGATACGGGATTGGGGAGAAAGGAGTTTTCTGTACCGAGAAATCCCCGCTTCGGCCTATATCCCACTATGGTAAACAGAAAGTGGAGTCCGAGAAGATTCTGATGGATAAGGGTAATGTAATCGCTTTCCGTCTGGCAACCGCTTTTGGTATCTCTCCCCGGATGCGGGTGGATCTGATGGTCAACGACTTTACCTATCGGGCGGTTAAGGAACGGTGCATCGTTCTCTTCGAGGAACATTTTAAGCGTAATTATATCCATGTACGCGATATATCCCGGGTTTTTTATCTGGGACTGGAGAACTTCAGTCGGATGAAGAACGAAGTGTATAATGTTGGTCTGAGCAATGCTAATCTCTCCAAACTTGAATTATGCCGGGTGATAAAGAAATATGTCCCAAATCTGGTAATCATCGCCTCTGACATAGGCAAAGACCCTGATCAGAGGGATTACATTGTCAGTAACGCAAAGATCGAAAAAGTAGGGTTCAAACCGCGCTATTCGCTGGATTACGGTATAAAAAACCTGATCAAGTCCTATGTGTTTTTAAAAGATTCGGTCTACGACAATTTATAATCACAAAGCAGGACAATTATAGACAGGACGATCGCAGGCAGGACTATTAAAAGAAAAAATAATTATGACAGGACAATTACAGGCAGGACTATTAAAAGAAAAAAGAATTAAAGACAGAATGATTTAAGGCAGAATAACAAGTAACAGGTTGTATTTAATATGTTAAAAGTAAGTGCGAGGCGAGGTTAATCGTCCTGCCTGTAATGGTCCTGTCATTAAAGGGGCCGAGGTAGAGGGCGAATTGTCTTGTCCCAAAATCGTCTTGTCAAAAAAGGGGCCGAGGTAGGGGATAAATATTCTGCAAAAAATATAGACCGGAGAATTATGAATAAAAAACCATCCATACTAGTGACCGGCGCGTCCGGGTTTCTGGGGCGGCATATTGTGCCGGTTCTGGAGAAGAGATACCCGGAAACTGAAATTATCGCCCTCTCTTCTAAAGTTTACGATCTGACCGAACAGACCCAGGTCCGAAAGATGTTCGAGGACCATCATCCCGACCGGGTGATTGCTCTGGCCGGTTATGTCGGTGGAATCGGGGCCAACGTCGCGTATCCGGCCGAGTTTTTCTATCTCAATCTGATGATTCAAACCATGACCATCCATGAAGCCTGGAAGGCGGGGGTGGAGAAATTACTCACCGTTATGGGTGGGTGCAGTTATCCGTCGACCGCCTCATCTCCCATCAATGAAGAGCAGATGTGGGGAGGGCTTCCGGCTTATGAAAGCACACCATATTCGGTAGCCAAAAAGATGGCCATCATCCAGTCGGAGGCTTATCGTCGCCAGTATGGTTTTAACTCCGTCGTTCTGATCCC
>Ga0208279_1001411_pt1 | contig 13195 bp, 14 predicted proteins | sample AntAceMetag02UKM_FD_184766 | JGI IMG/M metagenome (GOLD analysis project Ga0208279, IMG submission 184766) | Saline lake microbial communities from Ace Lake, Antarctica - Antarctic Ace Lake Metagenome 02UKM (SPAdes) (version 2) | ecosystem: Environmental > Aquatic > Non-marine Saline and... | reverse complement strand
CGCGAGTCGCTGCCGGAACCTAAAGAGATCGTCTCGACATTGACCGATGCATGTGGTATCAGACAGGTATTGATAAAAGAGATCGAGGTTCATGACAACGAGCTGGATTACATATCCTGCACACTGCACCTGACTGAGTTCGAATCGGTGGAGAATCAACTCAAAACCCAGGCACGCGAACAGGAAGCGGTTTCAGAAGCCGGGCAGCGTGGTGATGAAGCGATCGCCGGTGACGAGAAATTGAATGAAGCCCTCGGCAATCCTGAAGATGATTACCTGAATAGTCGCTTTGAGCAGGGCAAGACAGACGCAATGGGTGAAGAGTATCCCGGCGAAGCGCCCGGTGATGATACAGATTAACTAACCACCAAGGCACCAAGACACAAAAGTTATTATTCCCTTAGTGCCTTTGTGTCTTGGTGGTAGAAGAATTATTTGCAAACTGGTTCTATGCTTCTTTGAAATAACCGATTCTCAGGAGCTCCTGGATGAAGCTCTCAGCTTTTTCTTCAAGGTTTTTGCCGGATAGAGTGATGGTCTCATGGGCAAACATCCTGATGAAATTGACCAGTTGATCGAGGTAGAACTCCATCGGTGTTCCACGCTCAAAGTAGGCTTGTTCCCGCATCTGCAGGACGATTTCAACGGCGTTTCCGACGAATACCGTGTCATCGTTAATGATCTCGTGTTTCTGCATTTTACTGTTCTCCGAATGTTGGATCGTTGGCTTTTACGATAATGTAGTTTAGATGCTCTTTGGGCAGTTGCCACTGCTGGCAACCGGATAATATGACGTTAAGGTAACTTCTATACGGCGCTACGAACGTCTTCCGGTCAACCATGATATAGACTATGGCTTTGACCTCTTCACCTTGTTCGATGATAACGGGCAGCAACTTCCGTGTGTAAAGATGAGGATAACCTTCGAAGCGGTCGAGGACGCGCAGGTGCTCGTGTGTCAGTTCATACAATGCGCCATCGACTTTGTAATGCAAGTCAGGCGTTATATCGGCGACACCACGGAACACTAAACGATAATTCTTCAGTACGGCTCGACTAATCGGTTTATATCCAGGACAGCGCAGTTCCATGCCACGCAGGTCCAGGTTAGCGCCGTAAGCGAAGTAGAGGATTTTTTCAGATTTCAACATGATGCACCCGTTTGATTCTGGTTTGTTGGTTGTCCATGTCGCCAGGCGCTGTTACCCGGTAAGTAATGAGTAAGATGATATCTGGCGGTTTTGAACTCGTTCCCTTTCATGCCGAGGGTGGATACCAGCCAGACCCGGAAGTTGAACTTCGGATTATCAGTCTGGATTTTCCGGTGACTGGCAGCACGGGCATTCAAGGCTTTTGCTGACAAGGCAAGACATAGCTGCAAATAGCTTTTGACCTTTCCCGCATGCAACGTGGAGTTGAACCACCGATACTCTAAAGTATTAATATTACGCCACTTATTGCTCAGATTAAGACCGCGATATCGAGCATCATTATAGCGACTCGGATGAGGATTGTGATGACCGAACCAACACTCGTTCAGTTCTCGATCCGTCCTCGGTCGTTCCTTTACGACCTTGTTTATGAACTCCTCGTCCATCGGTCTGGTGTATCTGCGGCGGCGTTCGGGATGCACCTGCAGGGCATCGAAGATAATGTCCTCATTCTTATAAACCATTTTGGCGAGGATCGAAAGGGATTTTGCAGTGTGCTGTCGCCCGTCAATATGAATATGAATTGCGCAACTGTTTTTATTGGGAATTGCACCGGTTGCCCTGACCTTGCGGACGACCTGTTGAAGCATCTCGATATCGGTATACTCCAGTATTGGCGTGACGATTTCGGAGCCTCTGTGTCCGTTGGCATACGGAATAGAACCATCGTTCATGATCTTCCATTCCCGTCCCTGCTGGTCAGTGACGATAGTAGTGTCGTATCCTGTACAGTGCGTTGCGGTAATCCGTCCGCCGGTGCCTTCGGCAACGGCTTCGGCGATGAGGTGGCGGGCGACGCCAGCGACCTCGATTTCAACACCGAATTTCTGTTCCTGTATAGTTGTCATGGCTTTGACCTGTGTTAAGAGATTGATAATCAATTATTTAATCTTCACAAGCAACTTGCGCTGGAAGTTCGGTGAAATCAAGGCAATGTCGCAGATAATTCATTATTATTTAATGTTTTACGTATTTGTAAGACTTAGGAATCTGGAGAGTTAGCGTGTCAGTGACAACTTTTCCGATATACCTCAATCCGGTGATTAATGTGACCCTCGCTGGGAAGCCGATTGCGCCGTTTACGGCACGATTCGGGATCGTGTCCGATCTTCACGGCAAAGCGGATACGTGTGTGGTCATGGTTGCCGATATCAGCCGTTCGCTGGTTGAAGCGACCCAGCAAGGCGATCCGTTGGTTATTGAGTGGGGATACGCGGGTGAGGAGTTGACAGAGATATTTCGTGGCGTAGTGCGCGAAGTCGGAATCGCCGATCCGGTGGTGATTCGCGGGATCGATTATAATACGATCCTGAATAACAAGCGTGTTCGGATGACTTTCGAGGAGGAGACCGCGGCGGGGATTATCCGGGCGATAATGGCTGATACCGGATTAGGCTTGGACGTAGAGAATTGTTCACTTGAAATCAAACGCATGCCCTTCTTTGACCGGACAGTGCGGGAATGTATTGATACTATTACAGAGCATATTCAACGTGAGACAGGTGAAACCTGTTTTGATTATATCCGTGATGACGTGTTTCACTGGGGAACAAAGGATACATCCGGATCACCGGTGCATACTTTCAGAATGGGCGTTAACATTATCCGTCAGGAGACCTGTCAGGATGGGCTTTCCTTCATTGAAACCTTAGTGGTTCCGGTTCGTCACAGTGAGACTATCGAGGTCGATGCTGAAAGATGCTTTATGGTGAAAGCCGAATATCTATGGCATGCAGGAGGGAGAACGAGGATATGGTATGAACGTATTTGATAAGTTCAAAAAGATAATCGAAATGATTCGTCCCGACCTGTCGTCATATATGCGATTTCCCATTGAAGGCAAGGTCGTGGAAGTGAATGCTCCGGAGTATATATGTGACGTGCAACCGATTAATCCGTCGATGTCACTTCTACCGAAATGCCGGATTCTTTCTATCTGGGCAACTGAAACGACTAGGATTGTGGCGCTGCCAACTGTCGGTGACAAGGTGATGATCGGCTTTGAGAATGGAGACCACACACGACCGTACATACAGGGATATTTCCCGGATCAGGGACCGGAAGGCATGCTGTTGATTGAAGCGAAAAAGGCAAGGATAATGATCGATCAAGAGGGGAAGATTGAAGTGGAAACGGAAAACGACATAGTAATAACTTGTGAGAATTGCAAAGTAAATGCGAGCGGTAATATCGATCTGGGTGAGAATGGCGCCGGTATAGTAACCGGTGGACCTGCAGGAATGTTGCCGGTTTGCTTTGTTACTGGAGCTCCCATTCCCTGCTCAGCAACGGTTAAAGCGAAAAAATAATAGACAAAAATGTACCGATAAAAAAGTAATTTTAGCAATTATTATGGCATTAACAGGTTCAGAAATAAAATCCGCCATCCAGAATATCGACAACATCGATGAGTTTTGCGATAAACTGGCGAAGGCGATTGTCGACAACCTCGAGGTGAAGATTCCAGCTTCACAAGTGATTAAGCAGGTTACCGGTGGGAGCGGCGCTCCGGCAATCGGTATTCCTAATCCTTCACCCATCGACTGTGAGATCAAGTGATGCGTGAGGATTACCTCGGAACGGACATCCTATTCGATGAGGACGGTGATCTAACTGTCGGTCAGACCGGCGATCTTGTATGTGTCAGTGGTCGTGATTGTCTGTTACAAGACATCAGAGACCGGCTGGGGACGCTGCCCGGTGATCTGTTCGCACACCCGGACTGGGGATGTAGTATTGGCAGGTTGTTGGGTGCATTGGACACGCCACTCAACCGGGCGCTTGCAATTCGCTATATACGACAGGCATTAGAAACTGATCCGAGGGTGAAGGATGATACGATTAAAATCACTCCGATCACGTTTACATCGGAAGTGAAGCAATTTGAGATCCACTTTACGCCGGAAGGAAGTATCTCTTCTGAAATGCTAATCTGGGGATTCGGGATAACTAACCACAAAGGCACAAAGACACCAAGTATTTGATATATTAGTGTCTTAGTGTCTTTGTGGTTGAAAGAAAATTCGATGATTAAAACTTTCTCAAATATATTGGATGATTTAATGTCAGCGTTGGTTGAACGCACGCCCTTCACCAATCTGAATCCTACGGCTGCGATTCGAGGTCTACTGGAAGTAATAGCCAAGGTCGTCTCTGATCTATATGGATTGGTGAAAACAGTAATGCAGCAATCCTTCGTTCAGACAGCAACCGGCAATTGGTTGGATTTGAAAGTTCGTGAAATGGGAATCTCTCGTAAACCAGCTGTTAAGACAAAAGTTTATCTGACATTTTCATGCAATGAGCCAGCATCACAGAATATCACAATTCCCTTAGGCACGATCTGTAAATCACAGAAGGACAATAATGGCAATGATTATCGATTCATAATCGTAGGCGAAACAGTATTGGAAGAGGGTCTGACTACTGTTATCGTAGAAGCAGAAGCCGAACAGCCCGGCAATGCCTGGAACGTCGGGCAGGATACTATCACACGCATGGTCACCAGAATTACAGGTATTAACGCGGTCACGAATGCTGAGGGCTACTTAATCAATGAAGGGAGCGAGCCAGAATCGGACGAGCAACTCAGACAGCGAGCGATCGGTGTCTGGGAAACGTTGGGATTGGGTGGGACGAGAGAGGCATATCGCACCTGGGCATTATCGGTACCGGGCGTTATTGCAGCCTCGGTTCTGGACGATTTCCCGTTCGGACCGGGAACGGTCGGTGTGGTGATACTGGGTGAAAACGGAGCACCAACCGCGGAACTGATTAACGAAGTCTATCAATATATCAAGGCTCGCAAGCCGCTAACTGCTGACATACGTGTACTTTCACCAGAAATAGTAACGATAAATATTGATCTTGAAATAACACGTTTCACTACAGCATCCCAGGAAACGGTCGAAACTGGTGTGCTAAATGCAATTGCAGAGTATTCATCCAGATTACAATTAGGCGAGGGTCTGATTCTGGCTCGTCTAATCAATTTTATAATAGATGTTAACGGTGTTTACAATGTCAAAATTATTATACCGGTAAATGATATATCAATCGGCGTTGACCACTTCCTAACGATTGACAATATAAACATAACTCATCGTATTAAAGGACGAAGTTACCAGGACGGCAGCATCGACGGTTCAGGCGGCGACGAATCCGTTGCTACAGCCGAAATCCTCGATGTGAACAAGGAGACTTTCAGTATTGAGTAGGATAGGAGAATATTTATTTTGGTTACTTCCTACAGTCAGGAAGCGAAAAGACAAGGATAAATCGATTCTTTTCGGATTGATGGATACAATCGGAACGGTGTTGGATGAGCTTAAAGAAATGATAATGATGGCTCGTCTGCGAAGATACTTCCTGATCAGAAACGATGGTGATCCTTATTACAGTTCCGAATTGCGTTCTCTTGACCTCGATATGCATGCTTCGGGTCGTGGAATCTGGCGATTGCCCGGTGAAACTGATGAAGCATTATTAGCAAGGATTTCCACTCTTCCTTACCGTAACCGATTCCTCGGGACGAAGGTAGGAATGAAATACCTGATCGAAGACATCCTCGGTCTGACTTGCGAAGAGATAGTCGAATATTATGCAGATGACCAAGCATGGATTGTTATCAGCGACATGAATCAGTCTGCGGAAGCTGAGGTTAATATCTCCCATGTTTTTAATAATAACGATATCGAGGATTACGATGCTTATCGACAGACAAGAATATATTCGCATGACGATCTATCACTCGCGTTTCATTTTTGGGTTCATATATCCAGTCCGCAGGATATAGAAATTGATGAGGAAGTGATTATAGAAGCGATAAACGCTCAGAAACCGACTCATACTCGAGCGGTAGTTCACTTCACGAAAACCGAAACACCGGTAACTTGACATGAAGAAGCTAAAATATTTCTCCGGTATAAAACCGACCTTGGAAGACCTCGAGTTCGATCAGGAAGGTAAAGAAAACGCTATCCTCGATCGGCAGCGGGAGATGTTTACCGGTGGCGTTGTGACCGGATTGCAGTTAATTGAACAAAACGGAGTGTTTACTCTTCAACCGGGTGTGGGATATGTCGGCGGTGAACGGATTGAAGTAACTGAAGCTCAGGAAGTGGAAATCATACCGACAGAGGTTGCACAGTTTGCATTCCTGAAACATCAGCACGAGTTATCACATCCTGTTGAACATTTCGTTACTGGTGAAACTCACAGTATCTATCAGTCCGACAGATTCATTATTGAAGTGCGGAATACCGATGAGGCTGCTTCAGACGAATTGTTGATCGCCGAGGTATCAACCACCGGAATTCTTGATAGAAGAGAATTCGTCCGTGTTGCTGTTGATAACCGTATCCATTCACCTAACACTGATACCGGAACGACCGCGGATGAATTCCGCATTGGTGTGGGTAATCCGGCACATCCGGACGGATTGAAAGTACTCACCGAAAGCCTGGTTCCGAAGAAACCGCTCAATATACGAATAACGGCTATAATGCCCGATTACCGTGTTGATGCAGGAAACTTACAGATGGCAATGATGCCGGATATTTCGGTTAATGCAGGGAGGTCATCCGGTATGGCGCGAGTGTTCTTCGCCTGGGATTATCGCGATATCATCGGTGAGAGTATCGCTTCCACCACCTTCAGAATCGACAATCCGGGATACAGCTTTATTGAAGATCAGCTTGAAGACTATTACCTATCCTTTCCTTCAGGAGAGGAGTTTCTCATAACCGGTAATCAAGCAACTGAGAATAATCACACTCTTCTTACTATACTCGGCAATCTTAACGGCTTGTCGGCAGCTACTCATCCGGCAGTAATTCATCCGGGTGTGACCGAATATCGTTTTACAGCGATTCCTGTGGCTGTCGATCCTGATACGACCATTATAACCAATCCGAACCTGACTCCGCCACCGATTGTCACTCTGCCCATCGAGGTCAATCAGCGATTGGAGGGTTCAAGCCGCATGAACGGTTCGCCTGTGGTGTCCGACTGCATGTTGCGATTGCCGTTGGGGTCGTTCTACATCTTTCAGGTGAGGTCGGTTCGGCATAATGCCGTTTCACCATATACAGTAATGGGCGCCGGTTCATTCAGTTGGATGGGACAGCAGGTTTTCTATTCACATCCATTTCTTGTTTCGCTTCCTTCACTTGAGGATGCAACCCTCAGTCTGGAAGCTGTGGATGATGGGCGTGGATTTATCGCTTCAGTAAACGGCTGGGACGAGGCTGATATACTGGAATACGGATGGCTTAAGTCCACGGCTGAAGAAGGCGAATCGGTCGATTTCGACAATCAGAATCATCATCCGGGTGTGACGGCAGGCAGAACCATCAATGTGTTGACGCTGGAGGATTTTCTAAGTGTTATCTCAAATCCGGCTTACACCAGCCAGTTCCTGAACATGAGTCAAGGTCTGCCGATAGTCGGATCTCGCCTCAGTCCGATCAGAAATCGTTACCTGTTTTCGGTTAGACCTTTGATCGGAGGGCAGGTAGTAGGAGATACGGTATCCGCAGAGATCACGCTTGAAATTGATCCTTATGTCGGGCAGGCTTCTGTTGTCCGCGCCGTTCAGGTGTTGACGGAGAACCTCGACAGTCTGAACAAGACCGTCCGCAACCTTGACGCCATCCGCCAGGCGCAAAGCTCGATGGTCGAAGACCAGTTAATGACTCTCAACACCGCTGTCGAAGCGGGTCAGCAATATGATCAGTTCGATCAATCGGCTCATGTGACATTGCCGTTCCCGGAAGTAGCAGACGTGCCGTTGCTCGGTCGTGACAGCACCGAAGATGGTTATATAGTTTTTGATCTTGACCCTGATCAGGTTGACCAGACTTTCGATCATGAGCTTGGGCACCAGAACTATATCGTCCAGGTACGGGATGAGAACGGCAACCTAATCGATGTAGAGATCGATCTGAACGATTGGGATGTGACGATCAGACTGGCTGAACCGATGGCGGGAACGGTGATTATCGTGAATGCAGAATTATTACAAACATAACTTTTGGAGGTAAATGTGGCAACGAAAAAAGTAAACGCCGATCTCGAGGTCATAGGTGATGTGATCTCGGGCGGCGAGAATTTGAACGAGAAGATTGAATACCTGGAGTATCTCCTGCCGGAGGAACCGCTGCCGTTGAACGGCATCGAGTTTGAAACCGGGGAGGTGTCAGGTGGTGTTCAAACTGCGAATCTGGCGGATGATGACGATTCCGCATACGACTACAGTATGGCAGCCGGTGACATGAATGTGCTTAATGTTATCAGTGATGCCACTCCACAGATTCTCACCCTCAATTCCAACCGCTTCGACAAAGCTAACGAGGGTGTGATGAAGCTCATCATAAACGGTGTTGAGAAAGAAACCCTCGACATGACTCAAGAGGGAGATGGCGGCGGACACTTGAGGGAATCCGGTCATGCGCTGGAACGGATTGATATCGTTAATCATAACGACTTCGAACCATACAAAAAGGGACGGATGCGTGTTTACATCGGTTCCAACGGCTGCAACCTCAGAGCAGGAGCCAACCGCATCCGGTTGGAACACGAGATCGATGAACAGACACATGGTTCGGCAGAACTGGATATGTTCTACGATAATGGTTCTAATACACCTGCAATCTCAAACAGCGTTTCCGATTCGCTGGTCACCGTATCCGATCCGGGATCACCGGCATATATGTCCGGCGTTAAATATCTGCCGACAGGAGCTGAGATCGGCGTCAAGGTAACCGCACAGAACGTATTCGAAAACAGTTTTCACTCGCAGCCGGTGACCATAGTCGGAGGTCAGACCGGCTTTTCCAATCAGAACATATCCTATGTCGCGGGTGGTAATGCGGAGTTATCAGGATATTCTGATCCGCCTCAGGACAGCGAGAACTTCATCGCCGATAAGGATATTGCACTGGAAGCCGGGTTCTTCTCACTGGACGGGAAACTGTTTGCGACCGCCAAAGATCCCTTTACGACCTCATCACAAGTTGAGATTCCGCGTCAAGACAACCGCATGATGCTCGTCAATACTTATTCGCAGCAATCAACCGATCAGCTTGAGAAGTTTCTGGATGAGAAATATCGTCTGCCATTGGCTGCTTATGATACAGTTCCTGGATTGATCATCGACCAGTGGACAAGTGCAAATGTTCTTTCTAACGGTAATGCACAGATTGCCGGGTCGTTGATCTATCCTGTGACTGATTATTCAAGCGGTTACACTCCCAACACCGGTCAACCAAACTATTCTATAGGATTCACCGGGGATCAGCAATATTTACGCGCCTTCAGGGATACAGGCGATCCTCATAACTCTGGCATCCTTCGGCTGGTAGGATTATCACTAACTGATATTCAAGCAGGAGGGGACGTTAAGGTCGAAATTAAGCTGCCCGGCAAGACCGGTTGGCTGGATTTGGGTGAGCCCTACGATGCCGGAAGTTTTCAGGGCGATGACGGCGATGGATGCCAGACGTCAGTCAATGGCAACCAGTTCGAGTGGAGTGCTGGAACCAACAGCACCGCAGATTCCGGCTATATGGTTATCGTAAGGATAACGCTGAAGAATGCATCTGCGCCTGCGATTACCGAAATACAAATGATGGGCTGGTAAGGAGGAATTATGGCAATAGGAAATAGTGTAAAGATAGATCGCGCCTGGAAACTGGCGCTCGACAGGGCGTTGACATCGACGGCTAAGGAATTCTACGAGGAACAGTATTCGACCGGTCGAACTGTCCAGGCGGATGATATCTGGAAGCAAGCGGTTGATTCCGATCCAGCCCAAGCTGTCAACGATAGTGTGGCTCAATTATACCAAGAACTCGTTCTCGAAGAGGATCTCTCTGTAGCTGGTAAGAGAGCCTGGATAGCAAAGAGCGGCGGCGTTCGTCTACAGGACTGGATCAGTCCACGTTTCGGGCAGGGATATACCATTCAGCTTTTCGATCAGGATGGCAATCAGGTATTCACCACCAATGAATGCAACTGGGTATTCGACTATAAAGCGGGCATTCTCGTACTCGAGAATTCGCACGCCACCGCGACCGGATTCAAGATCAGCGGATACCGGTATATCGGTGACAGAGGCGTTGGCAGCAGAACTCAAAATTTACAGGATACCTATGATGCCGGTGACATCAATGCTGAAGTAAAGCTCGGCTCAAACGGATCGCTGCTGGTCAAAGCATCTGACGATACACCCCTGCTTGAGATCGACGAGGCTAATAAACAGGTAACACTGAAAGATCTGGTGATCGAGGGTGCGGTGACTAAGGTCGAGACCACCGATACTGAGGTCAAGGATAATATCCTCACCCTCAATAAGCAGGAATCAGGTCAGACACCGCCGTCCGGTTTTACTTCCGGGATTGAAATCGACCGCGGCGCCAGTGCCACACGCCCCACTCTTCGTTGGAATAACCAGACGAAGAAGTGGCAGGTATCATTCGACGATGATAATTTCTTCGACCTCGTCACAGATAATCAGATTCCCGGTTATACTGCCGTTCGAAAGTATGTGGAGACAATTGTTACACCCAGTCTGACTGTAGTGATTAATGACATCGGCAATAAAGTGAATATCCCCGGTTGCACACTCCAGATATTTGAGGATATAACCGGACAGCTTGAACAGGTTGAGGCGGAGGTTATCTGGTCTTCGGACTGGAGCACAGTGACTATTAACTTCGAAGAGAACTTTATCGGCAAGATCATCCTTATGGGATAATTGCTAATGGCAACGAAAAGAATTAAAACCAAACTCAAGGTCGTCGGACAGATTCTAATGGAGTTCGCCGGTTCGCATCATCTCGATGATGTCGAGGATATTCATCAAGCGTTACTCTTGTTGGATCAGGCAATCCATGATCTGGAAACTGTCCGGGAAAACCTGTCCGATCAAATAGACGGGGAAACCGCCATATTTCAAACCCAGCAACCGTTCGCTGACATCCGTGTAGTACTGAACGGTCTTGAACAGAGCGAGGGCGACGATGCTGATTATATCGTATTAGACAATACACATATTCAGTTTTATCGCCCTTTGAAACAGAACGAAACTTTAAAGGTGGAATACACACTTGAATGAACAAAACGAATATAGAACTGAAGACCTGGCTTTCGCGGCGTTCCTGCGTGTGCAGGGATATGCCCTCAGCAGGGTCGAAAAACTGAACCCAACCGAACGTAACTCAAAGCGCACATTCATGTTTGATGTGCCTCAAGATAAACTGCAGGAGTTGAAGCTCGCTTTCGTAAACAGCGACATCCTGCGGTTTCACAATGAAATAATTGGTTTGAAAAAACTTTAAGGAGTTAAGAAATATGGCAAGGACTAAAGTAAACCTTTCCACTCAAGTTGAGGATCAGCTCTCCCCTGACTATATCGCACAGAACACTTCCAATCGGTTCGTGACCGATTCGGAGAAGTCAGGTTGGAATGCAAAGGCGGAAACCGATAACGCGTCTCAATCCACTGCAGGATTGATGTCAGCGACGGATAAGACCAAGCTGGATGGCGTTGAGAACAACGCCAATAATTATTCTCATCCGGCGAATCACAGTCTCGACATTATCACCGAGACTTCCTCGAAGAAAATCATGACCGACACCGAGCGGTCGAAGCTTTCAGGTATTGAAGCAAGTGCGAACAATTATTCGCACCCAGCGTCGCATCCGGCATCGATGATCACGGAAAGCACCAGTAAACGCTTCGTATCCGACACGGAGAAATCCACATGGAATGCCAAGGCGGAGACCGATGTTGCCACCGGTGCCGCGAACGGTCTGATGTCCGCGTCGGACAAGAGCAAGCTGGATGGCGTTGAAGCGAACGCCAACGACTATTCGCACCCGGCATCTCATCCGGCGACAATGATCACTGAGGATTCCAGTAACCGGTTTGTTTCCGATACCGAGAAGAGCTCCTGGAACGATAAGCTTGACAAGGCGGGTGGGACTGTCACCGGCGATCTGACCGTGTCCGGAAATCTGGATATCAACGGGACGACGACATCCATCGATACGGTAAATCTTGAGATCGAGGACAATGTCGTCCTTCTGAATTCCAATCAGACCGGCACTCCTCCAACAACTCTACGTTCTGGAATCGAGGTCGAACGCGGTGACGCGGATAACGTCAAGGTGCAGTTCAACGAGAACACTGACAAGTGGGAGTTGACCGAAGACGGCACAAACTTCCACGACATTGCAAAGGAGGATGACAGCCGTTTCCTCTCTTCAGCTCAGAAGACCGCAGCCACTCGGGAAGCGTCCTCTTCGCAAAATGGCTTGATGAGTTCTGCTTATGCATCAAAGCTCGATGGTGTTGACAATAACGCAAACGACTACTCACTGCCAACTGCGAGCGGATCGACTAAGGGTGGTGTGAAAGTTGGTTCTTCGCTCAACATCAGCAGTGAGGTGCTGGACGCTCCCGCTGCCAGTGCGAACCAGGCAGGTGTAGTAAAGTACCCGCAGACAGAAACTTTCAGTGGTGATGGAGCGACAACTGACTTCACTGTGACCTACACACCGGGTAATTACCTCGCGGTTTATCTGGGTGGTCTTCGTCAGACGGAAACCGATGATTACACAGTCACAGGTAGTCAGATCAGTTTCCTTTCTGCGCCGTTGAGTGGTCAGAAAATAGTAGTGGATTACATCGCGGCATAAATAGGCTTCGGGCTCTGGGCTTTGGGCTTTAACAAGCCTGAAGTCCTGAGTCCTAACCATAGCCAAAAGCAAAAAGCCATGAAGCAGCACGATAATTCACCGTGTGGCATACACACTGCCATGATCGTGCTGCTTTTAAAAACATTATTCTTTAAATGAGGTTCATAATGAACGATAATTTTTATCTTGATAAAATTCTTGCTGAGATGGATTCTATTGGCGAGGATTGGAATGAGCTGTTCTCCGGACAGTTCCATTTAAAAGAGGTCTTCGATCTGGTA